>Ga0194039_1000038_pt1 | contig 84815 bp, 83 predicted proteins | sample JunL228m_MetaG_FD_148679 | JGI IMG/M metagenome (GOLD analysis project Ga0194039, IMG submission 148679) | Anoxic zone freshwater microbial communities from boreal shield lake in IISD Experimental Lakes Area, Ontario, Canada - Jun2016-L227-8m | ecosystem: Environmental > Aquatic > Freshwater >...
GGCACCGGAGACGCCAAGCAGGAGGCCGTTCCTGCAATCGAGCACGTCGAACAGATGTGCCAGTCCATGCACTGACTGTCCCAAGTGCAAGTGGCGGAAGAGAGCCCACTCCCAAACGCGGGAGTGGGCTTTCTTTTCGCTGCTCAACCAACAACGAAATCAACCAAGTCAGACAAACACAAAACCATCATCATGAAATTATTCACCAATCCACCGGCAGACCTCGTCAAGCGCAGTCTTTCAAGAATGCTCGCGGCGATCCTGCTCATCACCGGCACACTGGCCTTGCTTTCTGCAACGGCCATGTTCGCCTTCCACATCATCGTTCCCATCGCGGCATTGCTCGCCCTGGGAATCCTCATCGCTCGCGGTGTCCTTCATTCCCTCACGGGCAAAATCGAATCCCTCGGGAGCGACCTCCGTCGCTTTTCGACGGAGACGCTTGCGGAGGGCGTCAAGATGACGGGACAATTCGCCCGGTCATCAGCGAGGGCTTTCCACCCAAATCCAGAAGCAGCGAGAGAAAATGGCACGGAGCAACGAAAAGAAGACAGAAGCCAATGAACTCCACCCCCGAAATCGCAGTAGATCTGGACGCACCGGCCCACGAGCGATGGATCCGTCCCGGCAAGAAAATCGCTGGACGGGTCCACGCTCTCACAGAATCCGTCCTCGACCTGTTTTCCGAATGCCTGCCGTCGTTCCTGCAACCGCTGCTCTACAAGAAAGCCGCATTCGCATCCCTCGTGGCAGATCCGGTCATCAGGGTTTTCCTTGGACCGCTGTTCGAGGAATGCAAAGGGTTGGGAAAAGCGACGGGCATCCCCGCTCAGTTGCTGGCCGTCAGCAATTGCGCATACGACCTCAGCCAATGCCTTTCGGGGTATCCCACCGCATGTTCCACCGGTGTCTTCAACGATGGAGACGGCAGACCCGTGATGCTGCGCTTCATGGACTGGTGCTTCCCGGAAGACATCGCCCGCTACACCACCGTTGTCCAGTTCCACAGCGGAGGGGAGCTGGCGTATTCGTCATTGGGATTCGCAGGATTCCTGGGAGTCGTCACCGCCGTTGGACCCGCTTGGGCCGTTGCGCTTAATCAGGCTCCCTCCGCCCATGTGAGGAAGTCGTTCACCGGGCATCCAGCCTGCTACGCCATGCGGATGGCCTGCGATGAATCAGGAACCTTCAGCGAACTGCGGAAAAACATCCTCGCGGCAAAACCATTCACCCCGTTCCTTTCCCTGATTTGCGGAACCGAACGCGGGGAAGTGGCGCGGATCGAGAAACCTGACCAAGGCACAGCCACATACGTTCGTCCCACCAAACGCAGTCCCCACCTCGCCCTCTCGAATCACTACGTCCACCGCAATCACCGTTCGCTCAATACCGAAACCGAATGGACGGACGATGACGGGGAGGAATGGTTCAGCAACACGCACGAGCGGTTCTGCGAAGTCCACCGTCTGGCGCAGGAAGCGGATGGTTTCACACGTTTCCCTGGCTTGGGGCGGTTTGAGGAGGAACCCGTATGCAACGATTACACCGTCCATCTGGCCCTCATGCGTCCAGCCACCGGCACGCTGAAATTCAAAAACTACGCGCCACGGGGGAGGTGAAGATCGGACGCAAGTCAGTCCGCGCATCGACCCCGAGCGAAACCGCAAGAAACCTGCCTGCCTGCGAGGTCGGGTTTCTTTTATTTACTGAAGATTCTCCAGCGGCACCGGGGATGCCAAGCGGGAGGCTGTTCCTGCCATCGAACACATCTGTCAGATGTGCGAGACCATGCCCTGAACCGTGCGTGGTCGAAGAAAGTCTATCTGCACTCGGGGCAGGTTTTTTTAGCTGCCAGCGGTTCAAAAATAATAAAAATGTTTTTTAGGGGTGGATACACGGTTGTCCTACCCCTCCTGTAGAGTCAATTGCATGCAAACCATTCCAGTGTCACTTCCGATCTTCAGTGAAGAGGTCCCCTGCAAGCCTGAGAATCGAATTCCTCTCCTCACTTGGGGCTTGAAAGATGGCGAACTCATCTCGATCCACGACCAATTCCTAGAAACTGGGCTCGCCTGCAAATGCACCTGCCCGGAATGCGGTAGCCGGTTGGTCGCAAAACACGGGACAGGGAAGAAAGTGGAGCATTTTGCCCACGAGGCAGAAAATCAAGGTGCGTGTAGCCACGCTCAGGAGTCGGCGCTCCATCTGCTTGCGAAACGGATTCTCCAAGAGCATCAAACTATCCATTTGCCAGAATCCCGGCATCACCTGACCCGCGAAATCATCGATCCATCCGGGTATCTGCCATACAGGAATGTCCGAACAGAAGTTTCCGAGGGCTCGCTACGGCCAGATGTCATCGTGGAGACAGCGTGGGGCGATCTTCGGATTGAGGTTTTTGTATCGAACAGGGTGCAGGGAAAACGAATTCGTAAAATCCGCGCTGTTCAGCATGCGACAATCGAGATTGATCTCAGTTCTTGCCAAGAAGGGGATTTGGAAGCGGTCACACAGGCGATTATCCACTCACCGTCAACAAAAGCATGGCTCTACAACCGACCGTTTTCCCCCTCCGAGCAGAAGGCTCCGCTAGAATTTGAGGATCCAGTGAACGGGGAGCCATACGAAAGCATTCCCGAGTTGGTTGAGTGCCGGTTCTGTGGGGAGGTCAAACCTTGGTCCACATACAAAAGTGGCAAGGGCACTTGCAAATCCTGTCTGCCCCGAGAGGTCGAGGAGAACTTTTCTTGCTGGAAAAGAATCCGCAAGCAAGGAAGGCGAGAAGCCCATTCCCATGACCACCTGCCCCTGTATCGAATCTGCCAAACCCCATTTTGACCTCCAGAAAAACAGGAGAGCGATTACCGTGAATGCGGGAAGTAATTCCGGCTCAGCTATCTGCATCGCCACGCGGTGCGGTTGCCGATATTTTTCCGGGTTCTTTGCACTATTTTTCGGGCTTTTCCCCGGCACTTGCCACCACACGCGCGCGGCGGTTGAAAATCTCTCAGGAAATCCTCTCGCTCGTCGGCGCGGGAACAGCTATACCGTCACCCGATGCCGTGAATTGTTCCGCTGAGCAGAGACTAGCGAGTTCACACATAATCTCTCAGTGAATTATGCAACCACATAGTCCAAGTTACTATCATTCAATCAGATGACAACGTTGAAAATCGACGAGCTTGACCTGCTACCGCTCGATCTTGCCGCAATCACTGCAAAGCCACGGCGGCATGGTTCACCACGTGAGGGGGCATCGCTTGCCGCTCAAGCTGAGTCCCGTGGGAAGCCAGTTCGAGACGCCGTTACTGCTCTTATTTGCGGAATATTTCCAGGAAAGGCCGATGAGGTTTTTCTGGAGACGTTTCCCGTCCATACCGTGCTTGAATGCAAAGTAGATTCGCTGCCACTGCGGGCAGCTTGGAATTTGGTTTTGATCTGTCTGACAGCACGAAGCAGTGGTCAGTGTTTGCCACAATGCGGTATTCATCAAGCGGAGATATGGTTTCGCGGAGGTTTGCATACGACGACGGCATTGTTGTCGGCACAAGTCCCCGTCGATTATTTGTGGAAAGCAGAGCAGTTGCTGAATGCCATCCAACTCGATTCGGAATTCCGAGCATTGCTTCCATACATCTTGGAAGAGCATGGGCCGGGTAGCCGGGCATCCGTGATAAAGGACCCGAGAACAGCTTTATCCCGGGCAGCGAAGCGAGATGGCGGAGTGTTCTACACTCCTGCCGACGTGGCTGATTACATGGTTTATCACGTCAGAATGCTATACAGTGGAGATTTTCTCACGGCCAGGAGCCTTGACCCGGCCTGTGGCACAGGTGTTTTTCTCTTGGCGATGCTGAGAGCTGCTGTCCGCCACTATGGCAAGGCCGATGGTTTCTCACGCTTCGACTACATCACAACATGTCTTTATGGTTTTGATGTCAGCGGACATGCTCTAGATGCTGCTGCTTTCGTCCTACTGCAGGAATGTCTTTCCGAACTTCCAGCGCACAGTCTCAGTCCTTTGGAGGTTTGGAGGCTGATTCGACGCAATCTAGTGGAAGTGGATAGCCTTCGTGTGGACAACCAGCGAACTCCGACAGAGTTTTTCGAGAATCCATTGCCGCACCTGACGCAGTTATTTCCGGATGTAACAGGCGGCTTCGACATTTTAGTTGGCAATCCACCGTATGCAGCAATTGGCGAGCGAAAAGACTTTGAATCTCTGGCGACGCGCTTTGCGTCTTTGAAAGGAGGAAATGCTAGCCAACGAGCCAACTTGTATACTCTATTTGTTGAGATGATGTGGCGCTTTACCAAGCCGGGTTGTAATGCGTCTGCTCTGGTCACGCCGCTCTCGATAGCATTTCACGGTGGAGTTCAGTATGATAATTGTCGGCACGCTATGAGTTCGAATGGTGGCCGATGGCAATTCGCTTTCTTTGATCGTGAACCTCATGCGCTTTTTGGTGAAGAGGTTAAAACTCGCAATGCGATCCTCTTCCGATTCGAGGGCGTTGATACTCCAAAGCGCGGCGAAGCCGCAAACATTGAGACTGGCCCATTGCGAAAGTGGACTAGTCGCACGCGGGCAAGTCTCTTTCAGACTATTGATTTTACGGCAGTGGACTCAGTAGAGATTACCGCAGGAATTCCCAAGCTGGGGGGGGAGTCTCAGGCGGAAGCGTTTATGGCTTTAAAGCGGAAGTTTGATCGCTTCCCCTCGCTAGCGCTTCGAATCGGGACTTGCGAAGTTGCCGAAGCGTTGAGCGGCGAGGAATCGCCAAAGATTTTTGTAGGAGGGACAGCTTACAATTTCCTAAACATTTATCGCCCCGTCTGTCTTTTGCCCGACGAATACGGCATCCCACTCAGCGAAAGTCCTGTTCACTGTCTTGAGTTCAACACAGAGGCGGAAGCCCGTGCAGCGTTCGCCATTCTCAGTAGTCGACTTACCTTTTGGTTGTGGCATGTGCTCGGCGACGGATTTCACGTTGCTGCCTGGCTCTACAAATCCATCCCGTTTGGGAAAATGTCGTTTGCAAAAGACGAGTTTGATTCTTTGTCGCTTCTAGGTGATGCACTCTGGCGGAAGCTTCAAAATCATCGATTCACTAGCCTTAACGGAGGCAGACAGACTGTTGGCTTCAGGCCGCTTGCCTGCAATGAAGAGAGAGATGCCATTGATATGATTCTGGCGAAGGCTGCCGGCCTTAATGAGACTTTTACGACAGAGCTTCGTTCGTTCGTTCAGAATAACGCAGTGGTAGATTCGACTGACGAGCGCCGCAAGCACATGAGGAAACACTTCGCAGAACATTTAACTAGATGATAAAACAACCGACAAAAGCGCAGAAAGAAAAGAGCAAAATTACCAAGGAAGAATGGCGTGAATACACTAAGACGGTTTGGCAAATCGCGAATACGTCCGACCCTAGCCATCCAGCGGTCTTCCCCATAGAAATTCCACGGCGTCTCATTAAACTCTTTTCATTTCACGGAGAGACGGTGCTTGATCCTTTCGCTGGAACTGGAACTACGGCTGTTGCCGCGATGAAACTTGGACGCCATGGTGTCTGTATTGAACAGAATCCTGATTATGCCAAAGTTATCCGTGAGCGATGCCACCCGTTGGCAAAAAGCAAAGAGCATGCGCAAATACTGCTTGGTGACAGTCGAAATATGGAACTACTTGCATCCGATTCCGTGGGTTTGGTTGTCACAAGTCCGCCGTATTGGGACAAAGCTGACTACGGAAAAGGAAAGGAGAATCTAGGCAATGAACCAGTTTACACGCGCTTTTTAGAAGGCACTCGTCCGGTTTTTGAGGAGTGCTTTCGTGTGTTGATGCCCGGGAGAAAACTTTGTTTAGTTACAGCGAACGTGAACCAGCATACCGAGCATGGGTTGCTCACGTTCCCGCTCGCTGCTGATTTTATTTGTCAGCTTCGCGACATAGGATTTGTTCTTGTAAATGAAATCGTCTGGTCTAAGGATGGAACAGGGGGGAAGTGGGGCTCACACGGCAAGCAGCGGCCGATATTTGGCAGCTATCCTTACCCGCCAAACTTTTTATTTAAGAATGTTCATGAATATATTGTGATTGTTGCTAAACCGCCCGAGACTCGGGCCAATGGCAAGACGGTTGTTTCTTATGATTACCTTTTGGGTAAATCCAAACTCAGGACACCAAAGGGCCGTAACAAGGTGAAATAACCATGTTCTACAACCAACCACTAGCGCATCGCTTTGGAACAGCGCTCGGCAGCGACATCGAGAGTGAGAAGTGGAATCGCATCGAAATCGCCGTAGCTTGGGTTCGCAGGTCTGGGATGCAGCATCTTGAGCCAGCTTTCAAAACATTTCTTGGACGCGGCGGATTCGCGCAGGTTACTGTCGGCGTGGACATCGAAAATACTTCTGCTGAAGGCTTAAATGACTTTCTGAATTTACAATCAGCCGGAAACATCGAAACCTATATCCATCACAACGAGGCGGCAACTACTTTTCACCCTAAAGTGTATTTACTCCGCAACGAAGCTGAAGCTCGTCTAATTGTTGGTTCTAACAACCTCACAGGCGCTGGCCTTTTCTTCAATACGGAGGCCGGACTTCAGCTCGATGCCCCTCTGAACGACCCGCTGATTCGGGATGCCCGGACCGCCATGGCTGCATGGCGCGATTTGAGCACCGGAATGGCAAAGCGATTAGATTCAACCTTGCTGAATGACTTGATTCGCCTTGGCTACGTTTTTTCAGAGCAGGAATTACGTAAACGCCGAAAAGTCCAAGGTGACCAATCCAAAGCCAAGCGCCCCGCCGCAACACAAGCATTGTTTAAGGCGCAGCGATATACAGCGCCCTCCGTGCGGCGTGCACAAGCCATCGTAGCGCAAGTGCCCGGCACAGTCCTTTTGATGCGCGTAAGGCGAGTTTCCGAGTCCTCCCGCCGAACGCAGATTCAAATTCCATTCCGTGTTCTTCGAACGAATTTCTTCTCCGGCATGACTGCCCTGATCAGCGCCCATGATGCACGAAGTCATCCGTTAGGCGAAACCATGGCGCGTGGCGGAGTCAACACAGTCAGGACGGAGATACCAGAAATCGAGCCAATGATTGACCCAGTGCTTCGCCTTGAGCGCACCGCTACGGCTATTATTTATCAGGCTTTCGACGCCAATTCCGTTTTGGGGACACCGATTCGTCAAGCTTTGTTGAACGGATTCGCAATGTCACCTCCAGCCAGTTCTTGCTCCATCACGAACTTAGAAAAGGCTACATGGTGGAGGTTTATTTGAGTTGTTGAGAAATCAGTCACGGAGCGTTTTGCGAATGCGTCGCTTGTAGACTTTATCGATACAGTAATGCCGTCATCCACTCCCTGCTCGGACTCTCCTGCGTCGTGGCACCATTCTTGGATCCAGCACGGTGACCGCTTGCGATCAAGCTATTCACCGCTGAGCCCAGGAAGATAATTTGAACGACTGGCTCCCGGATGGGTCAAATCTATCGGTTAACGCAGCAACACGGGCCGCTGGTGGATCAGTTTCTTTGTTTTTTCTGATCATTTCGCCAACGGCCCGGTGCTTTTTGGGAAGAGAGCCGAAAAATTTCAGCCACCAGGCAATCGGAACGCGATCACCTTGCTCACAACCCGGCCCGTGGTATCATCCCACCCATGAATTTCCTCATCGCTCTCCTGCGAAAACTGTTCCGCCTGCCTGCTCCTGTTCCCACGAAGCGGATCTTGTCCCGCTGGACTCCTCTCTGATTCAAAATGGGCCGGAAGAACACCACACTTCCCAGGGGTCTCAGCCGTGTTGACCATGCCGCATTTGGTGTTCATTTGTGGCGGGTCCAGAAACCTGACGGTTCGTTTATCTATTTCGGGGATTCAAAATTCGAATCCAAGGACGCAGCCATGCATGCCGCGCTTCACCAACTCGAAATCCTCCCCATCATTGGAGTCCGAGTCTCCAGATCCAAGACCAACACGACAGGGGTGATCGGTGTGTCCCCGGTCCGACACAAGGGGAAACTTGTGGCATACAAGGCTATCGCTGGCAGCATGCGAAGCAGGCCACTCTGCAAACTCTTTTCAATCCGGGATTATGGGAAAAACGTCGCATTCCGGCTGGCCTGTTTCGCCAGAGCGGAATTCGTTGGTAAGATGGAGGATGAGGAATTCGTGAAGCGAAACCGCCACATCAAGAAATTGTTGGCTCGATTGGAGGAAAGAATCCGGTGAAGGGTATGCAACATCACCTCCGGGCTGCCCACGGATACATCGAACTCGGGATGTTCGTGGAAGCGGCTGATGAACTGGAGTGCATCGCCCCGGAGGATCGTGGGCACCCGGCTGTTCTGGCGTATCGGTATGACATCTACTCCGAACTGGAAAAATGGACGCACGCGGAGGTGGCCCGTCATTTGGTCAAGATTTCTCCACAAAATCCCGGTTGGTGGCTCAACATACGAGTTCAGAAGCACGGCTCAGCCTCCCAAACGCCCGACAGAATCAGTGCGTCTTCTTTAATTCCTCCGCTTGCTTGAGGACTTGAGCAATTTCTTCGTTCTCGGTGCATCGTATATCGAGCATGACACGGAGAATTGCTGTCACGACCGATTTGAGTTTGGGGATCGCCCTGCGGAGTTCCTCGTTCGAGGAGGGATTGAGGGCCTTCAATCCATGTGCAAGGTCTTTTCGGAACTCGTAATTGGTATCAACCCAATTCCACATTTCATCGCTCTCGGGTTTGAAAAACTGAAAGCCTGATTTTCGGAGGTGTTCGGAAAGCAACTGAGCGACCTGCTTTTTACTCTTTCCGGCAGTCTCCTCGTTTGGCGTGTGGAATTTCGCCGCGACCGTTTCAAGGCTATTCCAAAGGCCGAGGAATCCCAAAACGGGGTCTGCTGCACTGATGCCGCGTCGATACCAACTCAACGCTTTGAGTAATGTATCTTCAAAGGTATAGAGCAACATCCCCATCCGAATGGATTCGTCGATGTCTTGTATCCCCACAACGGCACCCACGGAATGGGAGGCTTTCGATCCTGCCAGTGTCAGATGCTCATCGGTCGCGGCCACACACTGGAATGGACTCGCGAAGCGAAGGGCAAGCGTGTCTAAGCTCTGATTGAGAAGATATTCGGCGAACCCGGAGTCTGGTTCGCGCATGAAGCCGGAAAGATCAACATCGATGGCAACCCCCCATCCTCCCTCCTGTTGATGAAGCTCAAAACGAGATTTCCCGAGTGCTCCGTTCCAGACAAAACCGTGATCCAGCACATGTTGTTGTTTGTCGAGGAAGGCCGGTGTGATGACAAAAAACCGAGAACGACACATCATGCTTTTTCGACCAAAGTTGCGCAGACCGGAGTAGTCAGTGAAAGCGATGCGGCTCATGGCGCAATGGCCTCCCTCCTGAATTCAAAAACAAGGGTTCCCGGTCCATCAACGGGGTCATGGAGGTATCCTTTTTCGATCAATTCCAGCAACGCCGGTTCGAAAAGGCGGGTTTTGATGCTGAGGACCCCCCCTCTTTCGTCGCCAGCGTCGCTCACGCAAAAGCCCGTCAGAGTGGGATTGCCTGGAAAAGGACCTGGGATAACGTGGAGGGTTGGTTCAGAAAGTTGCCCCAGGGTCTTGAGGTGATCGAGAATCGCCTTGGCTGCCTCGGAAAGGTCCTCATTGTCCACTTCCTTTGCGGGTGCTATGACCGGAACCGCCTCCGACTCACGCGCATTGAAATTCAGCGTATTGCCAACGACGAAAAGTTCAGGGGAAATTTTTCGAGAGGCAGTAAGCGGTGGCGCATCTTCTGCCGTCAGTTTTATGAATATCTCCACTGGGGTTGAAGGAATTTCTTTAAATGGGATGGCGAAAACATCCATCGATTCGCCGGGATTCAGATCCCGAATGGCGATAAGGCTGCGAGGATTGAGGGAATAGATCATGCCATTGATGTCCTCACGCCATAATTCACGGGGAGCACCCCATGCTACGGTATGCGTCTCGGAATGGGTGACAGTGATTTTTATCTGCCGCGCCGTCCGGTCACCGTGATTTTCAATACGGAGAAGTAGAACCACCGGCAGATGATCCGCCCGGCGAACATGGACAACCGGGATAACATGCGGACCGCCGGGAACTCCGGCGATGCCCCACTTTTGAAGCAATTGCCGTGCACTGGCGCATTCCGGCAGTTCCAATCGGTCGTTCAGCTCGGATCCGTCGATGAGCTCAATGTCTGCACCGACTTCGGATTTCCATGAATAGAACCACTCGTAGTCGGCCGCCGCCGGGTTTGTTGGGACAACAAGAATCCAGCGGGCCAGATTGTATAGTGGGCTCCCAGCGGCTGTCTGGAAGGACTCCTTTATTTGCTGCCGCTGGGATGCTCCCCATTTCGTCGTGAAATACTTGATCTGATAAACATCCAGCGCACCAGTCGCTCCCCACTCTCCGGTAAAGGTATCCACCCCTGCATCCCCCTGATGCACCCGGACCCGCTTCGCATCTGGCACCGTTTTTCTGAGGATGTGGGAGGCGATCTCCTCGAAATGGTGTTCCGGCGCGGGAAGATAGATGCGAAGCTGTTCGAAAGGGTTCAGCATGGAATTAGTCGACTTTGATGAATCAGAAATATCTCAAGTTGTTCGAAACGAGTCGTGTCGCGCGCGAAGCTCAACCGGTGCAAGCACTTCCAACAGGCGCTGTGCGGTGTCGTCTTCCTCCACGACGAATGCCACCTTCATCGTGGAGATTCGAGTCTTCGCATTTTTGAGTGCAACGCGGACTCTCCCAAGTAGATTGGCAAATGCTGCTCCTGTGCTTGGACGCAGATTTCTCATAACGACACGGATGTTGTCTGCCTGGGCAAACGCGAGGCAGAGGAAGAGCAAAACTGCTGTCAGGAACTTGGTCACGTGATTCTCTTGCCAGCAATGGGGCCTCCGGTCAAATCATCTCGGGTGAATCCGGAGTTTGTTTTGGCACTCCGTCGGAAAATGGATTTCCTGATTCCCAAACGCCCCCGGCTGTGGTAAACGTAAAATCCTTCCCCAATTCAAAGGATGTCTACACGCAGCCTGCATCGCCCTCCGCAGTCGCCTGGTTACTGCCCGTTTTCTTACAACCCAACCCAAACAACAAAACAATATGGCAATCAGAGTTGAAATTAAGTGCATAAACAAAACTCCTCGGAACGATCCACATGATCGCATCCAGAATGTCGGCGGCGTGAACCCCGACGGCGGACGCTGGAAGCTTTCGCAACCGGAAGCCGTCGCCGGAGTCGATGCTGGGAAGTATTCATTTTACGTGTCTCAGGCAGGCTACGTGGTTGAGGTTATCGTGGCAGTCAGCCAACACGGGCATCGGTATCTAAAGACCGTTCCCGATGGCGTTCAGCCAGACAATCTTCTCAAGCTGCCAGAGTGTCCTCCTTGATTATCGAGATCACTTATTCCCCCGGCAGAAATCGACTCCGAGGTGAGCAAAGTCGCGGAATTTACCGTCAAAACCCAGGCTGAGGCCACTGGACGCCCCCTCCAACTCGTCAAAATCCTGAAAGTGGAGCGTCAGGTGGTCGCCGTCTCTGCCCCTGGCATTGATCATGAGCGGGAGCTTCGACCCAGGCTTGGCCCATGAAGGGACCAGCCCCCATCGCATCTCCACCAGTTCCCGTTCACCCTGTTCCTGCCTGATTACTGCAATCCCCGCAGTTGGAGCAATATTGAACCGTGCGTAGGCTGGTAGTGGGTCCGGGTCACTCCGAACTCCTTGAAGTCCATCTTTGAGGGATCGAGAGTAAACCGGCCGCACATGTGACGATGGTAGCATGGATCCGATGCAATTTCCAGTGGGGTCTGGATGCCCAGAACTGGCGGGATTTCCTGATTCCCAAAAGAACACATCGGTGGTAAATATGAAAATGCTGCCGGGAGTCAAGGAATGCTGCACAAAGGGGAAACCTCTGCCGCGACCACCATCCCGATCAGCTCGTCGACTACGTCCTCAGCAATAAAAATAGCTACATAACCCACAGATCTCCTCGACAAATGAAATCGTTCAACTGGCTTCACCTGACTGACCTTCATTTCGGGCCGCGCGGTCAGGTATCGCTTTGGCCAAATGTTCGCGAGGCGTTTTGGAGAGATTTGGAGATACTCCATGAGAAGAGCGGCCCATGGGATGCTGTGTTATTTACTGGTGATCTCGTTCAGAGCGGAGGTGACGCCGAGTTCACTGAACTTGAAGATAAGGTACTTGGCCCGCTTTGGGAGCATCTTGCCACATTGGGGACAAAGGAACCAGTATTGTTGGCCGTTCCAGGTAACCACGATTTGGTTCGGCCTGAGTCGAAAAAGCCAAAGGCGGCCCTTCGGCTGATGCTTCAGCACAACAGCTTTGCTGACATCGCGGAAGAGTTCTGGAGCGACCCAACGTGTGAATACCGTGAAATAGTTACTGCATCCTTTGCGAACTATCAGAATTGGGCACTAAAGAATGTCCGCAATAGGGGCCTCAAAATTACCTCAGGCATCTTGCCTGGTGATTTTGCAGCTTCACTCGAACTTAAAACAAGTGACGGCCCGCCTCTCATCATTGGAATCGCCGGGATAAACACGACATTTCTCCAGTTGGCAAAAGGGGATTTCACAAAGCGTTTAGTCCTTGACTCCAAACAACTGCACGAAGCCTGCGGTGAGGATCTGCCTGCATGGACAAAAACCCATGACGCTTGCATACTTATGAGTCACCAGGGTCAGGACTGGCTCGACCAGAACTCTGCGACTGAAGCATACACGGAAATTAACCCAGCAGGACGATTTGCGATCCATCTGTTCGGACACATGCACGCAAACACGTTACGCTCCATTGGGACCGGTGGAGGAAAGATTGTCCGCCAATGGCAAGGCAACTCCCTGTTTGGCCTCGAAAAGTTCGGTGAACCGCCACAAACAGCCCGACGGCATGGTTATGCAGTGGGGCGGATAGAGTTTGGCAATAATGGAGCTACGATACGTCATTGGCCACGCCACGCTATCAAAGACAACAATGGTTGGAGGTTCAACCCTGACCACATTTCATGCGTCCTTGTTGAGGGCGATAACTGTACAAAACCAGAGGAATTACAAAACTGGACCGGCAAACCTAAGTCTGTGGACGGATCAGAAGACGGAACGCCGACGAGAACGATATCGCTAGGCGCAATACCCAATCATCACCCACGGCACCTTCAAGAAATGGAGCTGCAACTCCAGCATGCGCTTGAATCTTTTAAAGGGCAACCAATAGTATTCCTTGAACCAAAACTATCAAAGACACGCGAGTTCAACGACGAACCCAATGAACTCCATCCCTTAATTGATAAGCCAAGCGACACGCTGATAATTGCGCCCCCCGAGTTCGGATTAACATGTCTTGGGCTGCATTTGCAGTTAGAAGCATTTAGGAATGGGAATTTCTGGTTATACATTGATGCAGAGCAAACAAAAGCCAGGAAAATATCCAATTTTATCGAAGAGAAACTTCTACATTACGACCAGAATCTAGCTGAACTTAAATGCATCGTTCTGGATAATTGGAACGCCGACAGTTTCGACCACCAAACATTGGTCAAAAATATCGCCTCGAAATGCCCCACTCTGCCACTTATTATCCTTGCAGAAGATTCAATAGTCCCAGATTTTACGGGAAATTTGTCCAAACTGAACCGCAGCTTCGCAGTTCTGCATCTCCAAGCCCTGAGCAGAAGCTCTATGCGGAAACTGGTCGCTGGCTACAACGCGACAAAATGCATCGGCACAGTCGATGTTGTGTTGTCCGGCTTAGCGGGACACTTGGAATCCATTAACATTCACCGCACACCACTTAATTGCTACACGCTTTTGCGGGTCTTGGACAGCAGTTATAACGAAAAACTTCTCAATAAGAGTAAACTGTTGAAGGCAATATTGTTTGTTCTCTTTACCGATCACAGCAGCTTTTCTGTTTTAAGCGATAAACCTGAAGTTGAAGAGTGCACGTATGTGTTAGGTTGTTTCTGTAAGGAGCTCGTCAGGCAGGGAACACGCAACTTTGAATTTGCCACATTGGCCCCAACTTTACGTGAGATTTGTAAATCAAAGTGTATCGTCCTTAACATCGACGCAATGCTTGAAGTGCTTCTTGAAAACAACATCCTTGTTAGGAATGGCAATCAAATGGCGTTCCGGCACAGATATTGGATCTTCTTTTTTGCGGCTGAATGGATGCGGCATGACGACGAGTTTAGGCAGTTTGTTCTTAAAGATCGAAATTATGTTAACTATCCAGAAATCATAGAGTTTTACACAGGGATAGATGGGAAGCGAGCAGACGCGATGGAAACGCTCCTCTCTGACCTAACATTGCTGATTAGTCAGGTCGAGCAGAAAATCGGCATTGAGCGCTCTTTCGATCCGCTATCCCAATTGTTGTGGAATCCAACTGATGAATTCATTCAACACGCCAAAAGCCAGATCGCCGAGCGGATTGAGTCGTCTAACCTCCCTGCTGACATCAAGGACAAGCATGCAGACGGACATTATCAGTCAGCAGCGCCTTACAACCAGAGCATTAGAAAGTTTTTTACGGATTATTCAGTATTAAGTCTACTACACAACATCAAGGCTGCATCCTGTGCATTGCGGAGCAGTCCCTTTGTTGAAACTGAATTGAAACACAAGGTAACCAGCGCAATCCTTCAGGGATGGGAAGAGATCTCAAGAGTGATTTTTTGGATTTCTCCTCTTCTTGCAAAAGAGGGGCGAGCGATTCACGATGGGCTCGCATTAATGCTCGAAGAGGGGTTTTCGGAGAATCTTGATCAGCGTTTCAAGGAAATTATAACCAGCAACCCAATTAACATCGTCAGGATGCTGGGTAGCGATCTGGCATCAAAGAAAATTGGCCCACTGCTCAATGAATGCTTTCAGGCAACTGACTCCAATCTTCAGAAACATATGATAGCATTATTTATTGCCACTGTTCGACCTACCGGATGGTATGACTCGACGCTCAATTATATTAATCTCTTACACCCGAGGTCATTTTATCTTGGTGATATATGTGGAAAATTGACGCACGAGGTCAAGCTTGGGGATTTAGAGAAGGATGATGAGCCTGCATTAAAGCAACTCACCCGTGCAATTTTCTCCAAGCGTGAATATGCACCAAAAGGATCAGGCACTAAACAAATCCCACTCAATAAGCTCTTAAGCAAAGAGAATGAATTGCCGATTGATAAGCTCCTGAAGGGCAATCGACAAAGCAGCAACTGAGTAAAAGGGCAGGCCGAATTCGCATCATTGCCAATCCGCCGCTGCGCGAATTTCTGCCATCTGTTCCTGCATCACCCCGATGGCGACCCCATGACGGTTGCTCTGGAGCAGGTTCAGAACGGATTCTTACCGGATTTCGGCAACTTGACCCTCTTCTTCCCGACTTTGGCTGTAGGTTTCGCGGCTTTGCGTGCTGCCCAGCGAGGCTTCATGTTGGCGGCCAGTTTGGCACGACCAGCAGGAGTGAGTCCGCTCTTCCGCTTCTTCGACTTGGCTGGCTTCTTGGTTGCTTTGACCTTGCGGGCTTTCTTCCCCTTTGCCTTCTTGGCTGGTTTCAACGAGGTGACCGCTTCTGCGACTTCGACAATCGAGGTGACCGCCCCTTTGAGGGCTTTGGCGATCTCGGTTTCGACTTCTTCGACGCCCTTGATGAGTTGTTCCTTCTTCTCCGTCAGGGTGAGCAGTCGGCGGATGGATTGGCTGGTGATGTGGGTTAAGCTCATAATTGAGAGGGAGTAAACGACAATTTGACAGTGTTTGGCAATAGAAAATCAAGGGAAACAGTCAAACAGAACTCTTCCATCATGGCACTTGGTATGGCAATATGGCACACGCTTCGTTTTCTATGACCACTTGTCCAAATTGTAGCGCATCAGTTCCCGCAGGAGCAAAAACATGTCCCGAATGCTATCGGGTGCTTTCCGTTTTCACTGCACATCCAACACGATCTCACGCCTACCGAGAGGGAATAGCCATTACTGACATTGACATCCCATTTTGGAGGCTTGTGGCGATTTTATTCAAACTCTGGATGGCAAGCATGCCAGCCCTCCTCGCGATATTCGCATTCATGGCGTTCATCGCTTTTCTGATCGCCACCCTGTTCGCTTCATCCGTGCTCATGCTTTTGCCAAAGCATTGACCCATGCTCACCGTCGCCACATTCAGCAAACCGGAGGAGGCCCACATGCTCAGGTTGCGACTGGAAGCCGGTGGTGTGCCTGCATACATCCAGGACGAGAACATGGTGCAGACGGACTGGTTGTATTCAAACGCGATTGGCGGGGTTCGGGTTCAAATTGATGAGGGCGACGCTGATCGGGCCAAAGAAATACTCCAAGACCCCGGCATCGAAGTTGAACCCGTGGTGATGCCAGCCTGCCCGAAATGCTCCTCTACAAACACATCGCCGGATGAACTGCCCAGAAGATTGTCTTTCCTTTTTTTGATGCTCGCCGGGATGCCATTCCTGTTTTCCAAGACTCGATGGAGATGCGCCCGGTGCAAGCATGCCTGGAACGAGAGGAACAAAGAAAATACTTCGAATTGATCCTGCATGATGATGGCACCGGAAGGAAGGACCACTCTGAGAAGCTGATCGCCGATGTAGCAGAAACACGCTTGTATAATGCTGGCGCCATGTTACTAAAGTGTAAATGAATACGATTACCAACGTCTTGGTGGGCGAGCATTCCGCTTTTCTGTCCGTATTCAATCAAATCGAGCGTCTTCTTCCCCGGTTGAACCGCTTGGACGAGGTGAAAATGTTGGCGGAGTTGGTTGAGGGGAGTTTGCTGGAACATGCGAGCAAGGAGGAAAACTTGGTTTCTGTGGAACTGGAGCACGTACCGAAAGATCAGAGAGCAGTCGCCAAGTTGCATCAGGATCATCATGAGATTGACCACCTGCTGACCCTGATCAAATCGGCTGATGGCGTTGCAACAGGGCGAAAGTTTTTGAAAGCAGCGCTGACGGCTTCGCGAACACATTTCCAGTGGGAAGAGAAACTGTTTTTTCCGCTGATCGAGAAAACGCTCAAACGCGAATCGCTACCTGGGTAAGCGCCTTGAAATCGGATATCCCGCAGCGCCGATGGAACAGGAAGCAATCCAGAAATCAGCGAAAATCGCATAGGGCTTTTATCGCCTTGCTGATCAAATCATACCGCAATACATTCTCCACTTCACAACCACAGAAACCAACCAACCAGAATTATCATGTCTGCACTAGAGAAAATCCAAGCGATCCAAGACCGGGCAAACCGGGAGATCGAATCATTGAAGTCAGAAGCCGTATCAGACGTTGTCAAAAGGCTGTCCGAAGCCAAAGCAACCGTTGCGGACTTGGAGCGTCAATATGAAGAACTGACAGGTAAGACGGTCAGGGGTGAGCAGGCTCCCCGCAAGCGACTGTCCAAGGAACAGAAGGAAGCCCTTGTCATCAGGGTAGGGGAGATTATCCAAGCCTCGAAAGACGGAATCAGCATGGGCGATATTGTGAAGCGGGCCGGAGAAGCCGTTTCGGCTGTCCGTGAAGCCGTTCATCAAGTCAAGGGGCTCAAGAAAACTGGCAACAAGGCATCGACGCTTTATTTGGTCAAATAATTCACCGCAGAGAATGCCCATCGGTTCACTCCCTTAGGGCTTTTTTCATGTCGGGCATTCTTCCTGATCTTGTTGGTTTGAATTCCGGGATTTTCAGTCAGCATCCATCAATGGAATCGGGCTCTTCCAATTATCTCTTGCGCGAGGGAGATCGACCTCATTTAATCACCCTGCTGTTGATATCCTCCCATTCATGAACATCACAATCCACAAAAACGCGCAACAACTCGGGCCTTTCACCGTATCGCAGGTCGCCGAAATGTTGAAATCAGGCCAGCTTGCACTTGAAGATCTGGCATGGACCGAGGGCATGGAGGAATGGAAACCACTGTCGTCGTTCGAGAACCTGCCACCACTGTCTGCCCAGACCGCTCCTTCGACCCCGTTGCACCCAGTCTACAAGGACCGTTCGGTGGGACTAACCATCTTCGGCATTCTGACGATATTGCTGGGCTGCGTGGCCGCCCTGTTTGTTCCCTTGATGCTGTTCGGACAGATGACCTCTTCCAAAGCCACAGGCACGTCGGCCCCCATTTCGACCATTCTGCCTGCCGTGCTCCTCTATGGTGCTTTGGCAGTGGGGTTGGTATGGCTGGGTATTGGCTCCATCATGGCTCGACGTTGGGCCAGAGCATTGCTGCTCATCTTTTCCTGGTGTTGGTTAGTCATGGGAATCGTGGGGGTGATTTCCACGGCATTTATATTACCGAAAACACTGGCGAACCTGCCCTCCGGTGGAACCACCGGTCATCCGGCGGTGCCTACGGCAGTGATGACCGGAATATTGGTCGGTGTCTTCGTGGTGGTCGGTATCATCTATGTGATTCTTCCGGCGATCTGGATATTTTTCTATAACAGTCGGCATGTGAAGGCGACGTGCGAAGCGCGGGATCCTGTGATGCGTTGGACCGATGCCTGTCCACTACCGGTGCTGGCCATTTGTTTGTGGCTGGCATTTTCCGTCCCGATGATGGTGTTGACGCCTCTCATGGGCCATGGCGTGATGCCGTTTTTTGGAATGTTTCTCACGGGTGTGCCGGGGACGTTGTTCTGTCTGGGGGTCGCTGCCATCTGGGGGTATGCGGCTTGGTCGTTGTATAGACTGGAGCAGCGGGTTGGTGGCCTGATCCTGATCGCCTTCTGCGTATTCATGGTGTCCGGCATTTTGACGTTCGCTCACCATGACATGTTGGAAATGTATCGGCTAATGGGCTTTCCCGAGGTGCAGATCGAACAGATACAGAAAACTGGCCTGCTGGTTGGGAACCGCATGGCCTGGATGATGTCATTTTTCGCGGTGCCGTTCCTGGGCTATTTGCTTTTCATTAAAAAATACTTGGTCCGCAAATAGCTCCCCAACGGCGGATGTGCTTCTGGATTCAGGCGTCGTGCATCCACGGGAAGCACCGAATTATGGCTCTCCTCTTGAAACTGTTGTTCCCTGTGCTCCTTCCATTTGCTGTCAGGTGGGCTGAACGGGCAGAGAAGAGGATCTTACACGAGGGAGTGCCGCTCGGTGAGCCCCATTTTTCGGATGCAAGGTTGATGGGTGTTGAATATCCTGAACGAATACGGCTGCTGAAGGTGAACAGCATTCCTCTTCCCGGTAATCGTGTTCTAAAATTCGCGGCCCGAATTATGGGGTTGCTATCTCCTCATACAGCCGGGATGTCCCTGCGATATGGCATTTTTGTCCGAAAGGACTGCTGGGGTGACCGTCGCCTGATCGCCCACGAGTGCGTCCACACTGCGCAGTATGAAAGATGCGGTGGATTCCGTGTGTTCCTGTCGAGTTACCTGCGTGAATGCCTTGAGATCGGATATCCCGCAGCGCCGATGGAACAGGAAGCAATCCAGAAATCAGCGAAAATCGCATAGGGCTTTATGGGCTTGCGGCATCGATCATACCGCAATACGTTCTCAATCCCTTCACAACCACCGTAACCAACCATCCAAAATCATTATGTCAGCATCCGCATTAGAGAAAATCCAAGCCATCCAGAACCGGGCGAACCGGGAGATCGAATCATTGAAGTCAGAAGCCGTATCAGACGTTGTCAAAAGGCTTTCTGAAGCCAAATCAGCCGTTGCGGACTTGGAGCGTCAATATGAAGAGCTGACCGGGAAGACGGTCAGAGGTGAGCAGGCTCCTCGCAAGCGACTGTCCAAGGAACAGAAAGATGCCCTTGTCATCAGGGTAGGAGAAATTATCCAAGCTTCGAAAGACGGAATCAGCATGGGCGACATTGTGAAACGGGCCGGAGAGGCAGTGTCAGCAGTCCGTGAAGCCGTTCATCAAGTCAAGGGGCTCAAGAAGACAGGCAACAAGGCATCGACGCTTTATTTGGTTAAATAATCTTCAAAATGAACTACTATCCTAAACAGATCACTCGAATCCGGCGATTATGCACAATGTCCCACAGTTACAGTGACACTCCCGAAGTCACACTTTTGCTTGCTCATAAAACAGCCACAGCAATAGCAAAACTGCTGTTTCGTGAGCATTTTAATAAAGATGCAGGGCCTTTGATGCTAGACAAGATTATTGCACGGCTTCCCCAATGCAATGAACTCCCCAAGGAGATTCTGACACATCTACAAATAATCCACACATGCGTTAATTTTGATTCCAACCGCGATCAAGACGAAGTGATTGAGACCTTAACTGAGGATTATATTTTGCCCTGTCTTGAATCTCTTGACAAAGTTACCGTATGGCTCACTTCCAAGTATTATCCAGTAATTGATATGCCATCTGAAATTAGTATGATGCACCTAACTCAAGTCCTCCGTCTGAGGCCAGATAAGTTAGTTCGTGATCTGATAAAATTAGGATTACGTCCGGATCTCAAACATATATTATCGTTTGAAATTGCCAAAAAGGTTGCCGGTATGCATGGATTCAAGTGCAAACAAATGGGTTCTTTGCGGAAGAAACCGCAGAAGCACTGAGATCCATCCCACTCGGCAGGGTCTCCAGCAGATAAAAAAAGAACGGAATCCAGGACCCCGTTCTTTTTATCTACTGCACGAGCCACGCCAGTTTGAGGGCGAGCACGACGTTCAGGCCAACGCTGGCACCCAGAACAAGCGGTCCCGCGACACAGAAGATCAGGACATTGATCTTACGATAATCAAGGCCGCCAGGGAAATACGGGTTGAGCTTGGTTGCCGTAAACTCCAGCGCGTCGACGCATAGATCGAAGGGCTTCCGGTATTTTTCACAGTTTTTCATGGGATTTCCCCCTTTCTTTTGATTTTTCGCTTGAGAGCATCACCACCGCCGCGATGACGGCAGGGATGGCGACCACCAATGCAGCCACCGCTGCACCGGCCAACACTGATATGAGAATGATTTTCATGGCGATTTATTATGGATGAATTCCAAGAGGTATTTCGCTGGGGGAGTGAAAATCTCACGCCGACCTGAAGAAAACGATTTCTCTCCGCTGCAGCGCACTCGAAATATTGCTTAATCTTATCTTGAAAAAATTCGGGCATCGTGAATGCTCTCCTACATGGAAGAAAGCGCCAAGGTCAATGCCAGTTCATCTCCAACCCTCGAAGAGCGACTGAAGGTGTTTTCTGCGCAACTGATCACGCCTCGATGGATCAAAGATATTTTCCGGTTTTTGCCGGTCAAGTCCCAGTTTGTGCTTAGTGGCAATGCCCGTGACCGTTATCCGTTTCCGCGTGGGGAGGGATTTGTTCCCATGAATCTCACGCAATACCTCGCTGAGACACTGACGCTTGCAGGTTACGAGCATTTCATTGCTTACCACCCCACAACAGGCTTCACCCCTGTGGTGCTCACCGGCGGGAATGCGGATATTGAACGGGAGTTTTTCAAAGAGACCTTCAAAATGGCGTTCAACAAAGAAGGCTTCTGCTCCTGCGATCTCAACCGATCCCTTGACCACATCGAGGCCATTGTCCAGCACAGGGAGCATTTCGTTGCGGTTTTTGCCGATTTTGCTTCTCGCTTTGTGATTGATCCTTCCTCTTTGAACGAACGCGAGCATGGCTACTTCACTCGCGCACTCGTCCTGAGCCAAGAGGCACAATCCCATCTGACCAAGGGCATTCACTTTTCCCAGTTCAATGCGTTCTTTTGGATTTGCGACAAGGAAAATGACCTGCCTGACTGGTTCACACTGAATAATCCGCGTCTGCGCTCCATTGTTATCTCAAAGCCTGACCATCTCGCGCGTCGCGCTCTCATCACCGCCCTGACCCCCAGTATCGAAGGGTACCTGAGGGCATCAGAATCCCAGAGAGAGGAAAGTCACACTACCTTTGTGGAGCAAACGGAAGGGTTGCTTATGACAGACGTCATCGCCATCACGCAGCTTTGCCGTCGTGAAAAACTCCCTCTGCATGAGATTGGAGAAGCGGTGCGCCGCTACAAAGTGGGCGTGACCGAAGACCCATGGAAACGAATAGACCGGGCAAAGATCGCCGATGGGGAGAACCATATCCGCAAACGCGTCAAGGGGCAGAACCAAGCCATCATCAAGTCTCTTGATATTGTCAAACGGGCGGTCACTGGTCTTTCAGGGGCGCAAGGCTCCAAGGCAGGTGGTAAACCCCGGGGTGTGCTTTTCTTTGCAGGCCCAACGGGAGTTGGAAAGACGGAGCTCGCCAAAACGCTCACGGAACTTCTCTTTGGGGATGAGCGTGCATACATCCGCTTCGACATGAGTGAATTTGGTCAGGAGCATGCTGACCAACGCCTCATCGGCGCGCCACCGGGATACGTCGGCTATGATGCAGGCGGGCAATTAACCAACGCCATTCGCGAACGCCCATTTTCTGTTGTGCTTTTTGACGAGATTGAGAAAGCACACCCTCGTATTCTCGATAAATTTCTTCAGATACTTGATGATGGAGTGCTCACATCCGGGCGGGGTGAGCAGGTCTATTTTAGTGAGTCCGTTATCATTTTTACCTCAAACCTCGGCATATACAGGTTGGACCCAGCCACGGGAGACAGGGTTCTCCATGTTCGTTCCGACGAACCCTACGCCATTGTCGAGAAAAAGGTGAGGGATGAAATCGTTCGATATTTTAAGATCCAATTGAATCGCCCAGAAATCCTCAACCGCATCGGAGAAAATATCGTCGTTTTTGATTTCATTCGGCGGGATGTCGGCGAGCAGATTTTTGAAAAAATGCTCGAGAATATTCTTGAACGCCTCAAGGATCGTCAAAAGATTGCAGTCACGATTCCCGAGGATGTCAGGAATGCATTGCGGGAGTATTGTTTGACAGACCTTAGCAACGGCGGTCGTGGCATCGGCAACCAGATGGAAGCATGGTTTATCAACCCTCTTGGACGCGCTATTTTCGATGCGAATGTTGCGGAAGGGGCACCTATCACAATCCAGGCGATTGAGGCTGTGGATGGGGTTCCCACGGTTAAAATGAAATGACTGAGCGCAGAACGATCCTGATCAACAAGATCCACTATCCAGTCCAATCTTTGGGCTACGGGAACAGGATCGGGATCTGGTTGCAGGGATGCACGATCCACTGTTCCGGGTGCCTCAACCGGGATACGTGGGTCTTCGACAAAGAAAAGGAAGTATCCATTTCGTCACTTATGGAGCAGCTCGCCGATTGGGTGTCAGAAGCCGACGGAATTACGATTTCGGGAGGAGAACCTTTCGACCAACCCGAGGCCCTTCATTTTCTCCTTCAGGCACTGAGATCGTCTATCGAGGGGGACATCCTCGTTTTTAGCGGATACACTTGGGAGCACTTGCAATCCCGGCACTCTTCTCTTTTAGCCCTGATAGATGTGCTGGTCTCCGACCCTTACCGAGCGAGTTCTGGACAAACCCTCGCGATGCGGGGGTCGGATAACCAGCGAGCTTGGCTTCTCAGCGATTTAGGGCGACTACGCTATCCCTCCACCCTCAATGAAGAAACCTGGGACAATGAAACCCGTCAAATGGATGTCGAAGTGGATGCTGACTGTATCTGGATGGCAGGAATTCCAAAACCGGATGACTTAGTTAAACTCAAACAATTACTGGCGGCACGGGGCCTCGGAGTTATCTTTAGTTGTGATTCAGGAACAAAAACGCAAGACTAAAATATTGCCCCGCATATCATTCCCAGCAGACTCTTACGAATGAAGTGCTCCCGGTGAAGTGTTTATTATGATTTAACCGCATTCGTTGTCTTAGCCTCTAAAGACTCCGCTCAAAGTTAGAATTATCATCAATAATGCAAAGGCACAGAGGGCAATTGGCCCAAGTTTATAATTCCTGTTCCACTTCTGAAGTTCGCCGCCCTGATTTTTCTTATTAACAAAAACATCACCAGTCAGAACGACAATGGTTGGAAATAGCATAACGATAAATATAACAATAAATCTCGACGCCCCCCCAAAGAAAAATAATATAAAACTCACCGCGCTAAAAACGTTGAGTGATCCTGCACGACGGATCCACGGAACATCGTTATAGTCACTGAATGTTTTTTGGCTGGGCGTATTGTATTTAGTTATCCTCTCTGGGATAAGCTTAAATTCTTTTCGAATAAACCGGATGAATTTTTTGACCCAGATATGAATTATCTTTCTTGTTCTGAGTTTTTCCAACTCTGCCTTTAGCCACTCACGCCTTGCAATTCGGTCAGCATCTACAGCCCGCAGCCTATTTTCCTCGGCTTGCTCGGCTGTGATGAGTTGTTTTTTAGAGCAAGCCAATAGCCCAACCGCTTGCCAATGGCGAAGTGCAGATTCTTTCAGCCATTGCCGTAATGGTGTTTTATACGCAGACTCGTATGTGTTCTGGATAAAAGCAGCTTGCTCCTGCAAAGCAGCCAAATCCAAAAACATCAGTTTCCAAGCAAGGTCTTTGTCATATTCACCAATTTCCGCGTGTATGATATGTTGGTCAATTCCTTGAATGTAATCACGCCATTGCTCGAAAACTGGTTCTTGCCGCAGTTTGTTTATCCATCCCGGAGCACTGCTAAACAAAAATGCTCTCGCCTCTTTCGGATTATTTTCGAGCCATGCCTTATCGACGACATCACCACTCCAACTTAGAGGCAATTCTAAATTCATCGCCAAGATCGCAATAGCCAGTTTTTGTTCCTGATTGAGTTGCGCGTCCTCTTGAATGTCCAAGAGAATGCTTGTCAGATCTTCGTCTTTGACCTGCTGCTTCACCCATTCCAGCACGCTGCCTCGGTTGATCCGTTTAATGGCCTCATCCCAGTTTTGGGCTAGACCTTCAGCCAATTCTTCTGGAGTCTTGTATTGATTTCCAGCTAACTTGTATGGAAGAGGAACCCCGCCATAAGCTGACGCTCCGGATTCTGTTCGTTGCTGGCCCTTCGCGTAGTAGTTCGGAATGTCATTCCTGCCTTGAAGCCATGCTTTGACTTGCTCGCTTTGCCAACGTCTTTCGGGATCTTGAGTCAGCAACCCGCAGAGAATGATTTTCCACTCATTACTTAAATCATCAGGAACGGTAATTCCTCTGGTGACAAGCTCATGAGTCATCGCAAACTCCGTTATTCCAGCAAACGGATGCCGGCCTTGGAGCAACTCCAGCGCAATCACTCCAACGCTCCACCAGTCGCTACTGCTCTTGATCACACCGGTGATCGCCTCGGGCGCACTGTAGAGAGGTGTGCGATTTGCACTTGTCACATGCATGGAAACTGATGCCACACTGCTGATTCCGAAGTCCGTCAACACGAGATCCATGGGATCAAGACTGCGGACCAGAATGTTTGCGGGCTTTATGTCGCGGTGGATTACATGCAGACCATGTAACAAATCCAATGCCTCTGCCATTTGTTGCAAGAAGTCCCTGACACGAGACTCCGCCGCACCCATGCGAACCCAATCTACAAGTGATCCGTGCGCAATCCACTCTAAAAATTCGTAAAACTGCCCGCGCTCCGTTCCTCCTGTGACCCACTCGACGACATGCTCTCTAGGGAGGCGGGCCATAAGATCCACGATCTCGGTTTTGGGTTCCTTGCCGTAGTGATAGACTTTGAGCGCAAGCATTCGAGCATCGCAAACGCGTTCTACTTTCCACAAAGTTGCCTCGCCTGATTCAACGTTGACGGGATGAATCAATCGGCATCCCTGGAACTCGAATCCTGGATGAAACTCCGCTGCCAACGTGCCTCGTGATGAAGACTCCCCCTCGACTCGTGTTGTATCCGATGTTGTACCCTCCACACGAGTCATTCCGGCAGTGTGTGCTTCCGTTGAATCTTCGTCTATTCGTGTCTCGTTCATAAGATCATTTATTAACATTCAATCTGCCATGTCATTTGAAATCCGTTTATAGCTTTTCGGTATTTCTATTCGCCTGCGGCTTTGGGTTCATGTGGGAAACACGTGCAGCCGAACGGTCTTTTCCAAGAATGATTTTTACGGGGTGTTGGCCGGGGGAGAGTTTGACTTTATAGCCGGATTGAATCCCCTGTTTTTTCAAGTCATCGAGAAAACGGCTGTGCTCTTGGCACCAGGCTTTTTCTTCACCCATGTCTCGCATTCTTTGTTGCTCCGACATGTCGGCGTTCTCAGCAAAGCGGATCATAGCGGTTTGAAGTATTGAAGTATCCTGATTAGACACAATTTCGACTCCATACTCGGCGTCAGGTGCTTTTTTTAACACCATTTTTCCTTTTTCCGCCAATACCGTAATCATTTCACCTTCGTTCACCAGATATCCGAGAGTTTGGAGAGATTCGCAGATGGCTCGGCGCTTTTCTCTTTGGAGTTTGATTTCTTTCTCGTTCTTTTCGAAAACTTCTAACTTTTCACAGTGAGGTGTAAGATCGCAGACGACACCGGCGCGCAGGAGGTTTTCAAGATCCGATACAAAGGCGAATGTCGGGACATCTTCAAAAGCTCTGGCTCGGGCGAGGAGGGCTGCCAACTTACTCCGCCACTTCTCATGCTGTTTCTGGAGTTTAATCTGTTTGGAACAACCAATCACGACGTTGTTGTAGAGCAGGCGTTGGCGTTCGCTGTCTTTTTCCAACTGGATACGAGATATTTGGAGCAAAAGATCGTGCCAGCATCCTGATGCTTGCAGACTGACCGCTTGCTGAAGTAATTTCTCCAACTTTTCTGGAATTGGATTTATCGGAGGGGCGGGTGATTCCTTTTGAATCTCGGACAAAATATCCGCCAATTTGCGCGGAGGTGTTCTGGAGGCCGCCATTTTTGCCTCCAACATTCTTTTGTGAATTTTCTGAGCCTCTTCCTGCACGTTTTGCTCGATTTGTGACATACTGGAAAAAAACTGATCGCGAGCTTCCTCTGCGCGGCGAAGCTGAAGGATCCCCTTTTTGCTCAGGTTCGATGGGAGTGGAGGGATATCCAAAATCCTAGAAATCTCAGCGTCCATCTGTCGTCGCACACGAGAACATTCTTCTTCCGGCCAGGCCGAAGGCAAAATCCTATCCGCCGTTATTCTGGCGCGTTCTTGCCGGTGGAGTAAATCCTCTTTCAGGGAAAGCATGCGGTGAAATCTCTGGGCCAAATCGGCCCGCACTTGGGCGATACGGTCTCGAGATTGGATGACTGCCTGTTCCAAAACGGCATTGTCGTCAGTCGAAATCTGAGCTGCTTTGCATGCCTCTAACTCTGCAAGTTCATCCAACTGTGCTGCGAAGTCGCGGAGTTCAGCTCGCAAAGATTCGCGCCTTGCCTTTTGCACCTGCTTCGCAATGGCATAAATCACAACGCCTGCCACAATAACGCCACCGGCCGCAGCAGCAACCGTGGCCGGCGCAATCGTCAATGCCACTGCTTTTGGTCCGCTCATATGGATTCAGCCTCTATTGACGGTTCAGATGATGTCATCACTCGAACGTGTATCATGGTCAAATTATCTTTGGCTCCGGCGTGCATGACTTTTTCCTTCAGTTGATTCAACGCGGCGGCAGGGGCAACAAAATCTCCGAGACATGCCTCGATGTCGTCGATAGCTAGCATATCGGTTAATCCGTCGGAGCAAAGGAGGAAATCCGCTTGTTCCCGTAAACGAATCTCTACGATCTGCGGAGTTATCTCCCGGAATTCTCTCCTTCCACCGAGTGCCTGCATGAGAACATGCTGTTCTTCCAGACGCGGCGTAGTGAGCTCTCCTCCATAACTGCCCCCCTGAGCGTGGGTCAGCAGGGCGGCGAGAGAGTGGTCTGCTGTGATTTGCTGTAAATATCCTCCGTTGATGCGATAAACGCGCGAATCGCCGACGTTGAAGGCGAAAAGTGATTTCTCTGCCAGAACGATGCCTGTTGCCGTCGTGCCCATCTGAGAAAATGCAGGTTTTTTTTTACTTCTATCGAAAAGTTCGCGGTTGGTTTCTCGGAGGCAGGCCAAGATGGAATCCTGATCCAACTGTGCCAAGGCGGCAAGATTTCGCAATGCCAACCGGCTTGCCACCTCTCCCGCTTCAGTTCCCCCGATGCCATCGGCCACGGCCAGGATTCCTGCTTTGGTTCTCAGTTCAAACGGAACTCCGGTCTCTTTTGCTTCCCCGTGGCAGACCTCGGTGAAGATCAATAGTGAATCCTCGTTGTGTTTGCGCTTCAAACCTGGATGAGACAGCCAAGCTCCAGTCACTCGATAACTCATATCATTCGACCTCCAGTGCCACCATGCACCGGGTGGAGAGCCTCAGTTCATTTTTACCGGAAGAAAGTGTAAAGCGGTTTCCCCGGACCAGCAGGAGTCCATTCAACCAAGTTTTGTTTGCCGACAAAGGGGTGATTTGCCATGCCCCAGATGCGAACACGACACTCAAATGCTGACGAGAAACCGTGTCTATCCCTGCAAAAATCTCGCACCCGACCGTGCCCTCGCGCCCCAGAATGTCACCCGATTGGCATTCCACACGCTCTCCACCTGCCAGAAGCCAGAGTTTTTCGCCTGACGATTTTCGAACAGGTTGAGTTGATGATGGAGGTGGTAAATTATCAGAAACGCTAACGGGCAACTCGGCTCCACACTCCTGACACAGTGGCAGAAATGGGAAGTTCGATGCTCCACATTTCGGACAAGAAATCTTATCCGTTCGTGTCGAACCTGTTGGCTGATTCGGGGCAGATTCTGGTGGCGCTTTGTGCGTATCAACGGCGTTCTTTGGCGGTTCGGCTGCCTTCGGGGTGTGAGCAAGAACGGCCGAAATGTCAGCTCCACATCCGGTGCAGAGAAGCTCGGTTTCGGAATTCTGCATTCCACAGGATTGGCAAATCTTTATCATTTCAACGTGGATTACCAGATATATGGCTCCTGCTAACAAAAAAATCCACGGAGTCAGCCGAATTGGGCAAAACCAAAATTTTGTTTTTGCGCCCGCATCTGCTCTTCCGCCTCTTTCCCTAAGCGTAGGGACGCAGGTTCCCAAGTCTCGCCATCCGACGATACTGGGGTTTGGTCGTGAATTTTTCCTGAACTGTAGAGTTCCTGTATCTGAAATTGCTTAAAAGGGCCGAGATTTTGAGAGCCATCGTGGTAGAACCACATTTTTCCCTGCCAAGTGGATCGTTTTATTTTCATGGAAACATGGTTATTATCAATGGCCTACGTTAAGCAGCCTAGACGGGACGACCTAATTGATTTGTGCTCCGTGGGCATCTGGAAAGATAATTTAGTGTGCATGGTAGCGATAGAATCTTCTAATGTTGAAAAAATATGAGTGTCAAAAAAATCCCAGAGATCGTGGCCTTTCCATCCAGATTCACTTTTTTGATGCAGAGCGACCAACTCATAATCAGCGCATTCTGATGTGTTTCTGTTTGAACCGAGCGATAAGGAATTCGGATGCTCTGCGATTATGTTTCCGTGTCGGAGCGCCAGCAACCCGTTGCGGGATGACGGCAAAGGAGACGCCTTGCTTTTTGTTTTTCAAGGCATCCCCTTGTGTCAGGATGTGAGCTACTGTCTGCCGGTTCCCTTGCAATAAACGCATGTCTGCCCGTTGATCCACCCTGTTCCTTTGCACCGCGAGCATTGCACGGCAGCGAAGACCGAGCCTGCGACGGCTGCCATTACAACGGCTGTGATGATTATTCTTTTTCTCATTTTTTGTTCCTGTTGCCTCTCCTACTTCTGGGTGATCCTTGTGCGGGCTTGAGACCGGCGTGACCCCGCAACGTGCGAAATCATGGCGTAGTTAGCTGCGGTGATCTTGTTTTCGGCGTGAGGGATCGCGATGGGGAACTGTGCTTTCAGGAGGATCAAGGAGCGTACGATTGGCGTTCCGGTGTTCATCACTTTTGGAGGAATTAATAAATCTGTATCAATTTTCAGAAACGAGGGAAAGCCTCTTTTTTGGTTTCCGCGACGATCTGCGGGATGCCATCGAAAAAGCCGGTGCCCTGTTCCCTTCGCGCACGTTTCGGGAGAAATGTTGCGGCCATGCGGATCGGGGCAGGCATCACGCAGGAGCAGGCGGCGGAACGATCTGGGCTCAGTGCTCGATACTGGCAAAGCATCGAGGCTGGGGAGTATTTTCCTCCGGTTGCGACACTCGCGCGGATCAAGGCCATGCTGGATTGCTCGTGGGAGGCCCTCTTTGATGGGTGCGATTGACACGGCAGGATTGATCCCGATCAGGGCGGGACAGACTTTCATCTGCCCCACCCCTTTCTCGCGGACCCAATCGCCATCAGGCGACCGGGAGTGATTTTGGCGTTCGGAGGCATCACCGTTGATTCATCGTGCTGCCGTCGCTGGGACATTTATAGATTCCGGGCCAGGTGTATTCCTGGATGAGCCCGCAGCGGGGGCATTTATAGGTGAACGTGGCTGCGATGGCCAAGCCGGTCAGGATGAGGAGGGCAAGGAGGGTGAGTTTGGTCTTCATGGTGGATTGGTTTCACAAGCCATTTCGCCGGGGGACGGATAATCTCTCGCCGTTTCCGAAATATTTTTGAAAAAGATGGCTCGCACGGAGGCGCGGGGAGCGTAAAGGTGATTTTTGTCCCACAGAGTTGACAAATTGTGGGACAGAATGTAGCCTTTCCAAGGAATCAAAAAATCTATGGCCGAAGGAATCAACGTCCGATTTGCAGGTGCCCTGCAACAATTCATCCACGAGCGGGTTGGCACGAAGGGGCTTTACGGTTCAGCCAGCGAATACATCCGCGATCTCGTGCGACGGGATTACGAGCGTGAGGAGGAACGGAAATGGAACTGGCTGCGCGGGGAGCTGAAAGCCGGGTCTGAGGCGGATGAAAGCCAATTTGTTCCGCTGGATTCCGAGGCGATTCTCCAGAAAGCCAAGACCCTCCGGGGATCCCATGCCCGCTAAAATCTTCGCGGCGGCTGAGTCACGGCTGATCGAAATCTGGGATTACACTTTGAAAAAGTGGGGGGAAGACCAGGCCGATGCCTACGTTCGGGGATTGGTTGGCGCGATCCATTCTCTCAATGCCAACCGGTCTCTTTGGCGGCGTGTTGCCGACAAGACTCTCACCGGATTGTGGTTTGTCAGGCACGAGCATCATTACATTTTCTTCCGGGAGCTTTCTGGTGGGGTGGTCGGCGTCATCACTGTCCTCCACGAGAACATGGATCTTCCCGCGAGGATCAAGGAGGTCTGCTCCCGTTCAGAACTTGGCGAGACGTGAGCGGGCACCTTGCCGAATGCCTGTCAAAATCGGCCGTTTTGTAGCGTCACTTTTCTTCCTGCTTCTCCGGTTCTCCCTTGGCAAGACGGGCCTTCAGGATCTCCTTGGCCTCGCGGTGTTCCGGTGAAAGCTGGAAGGCTTCGAGGGAATGGTAGGCGCGGCGGATTTCGAGCAACTCTTCTTCCGAAAGTGGGGCATCGCTGGTGGGTTTGTCGTTCATAATTCCTGTTGGATTTCTTCACGTTGGGAGATTTCACGCAGTTTTTTCATGGCTTTGAAGATCGTGTTATCAATGACGTTGCGCTGGACGCCCAACTCCTTGGCGACTTCCTCCGGGGGCTCGCCGTTGAGTTTGACCAGTTCGAAGATCAGGTATGTCCGAGGGGAAACCTCCGCGTGGAGGGCGGCGAGCAAAGTTCCGAGCAGCGCACTGCGGAAAGCATCTTCCTCCACGGTGGAATGCCTGGCAAACGCGGGGTCGATTTCCTTTTCCTCGAACGATTCGGAATCCAAGGAGGTCAGCTTGGAAGATTTTCTGATGTGGGAACGGATGAAATCTACGACACGTCGTTGGCAGAGCGTGGTGAGGAACTGGCGGAATCTCCCTTTGGCGGGATCGAAGGATGCGTGCCCACGGAAGAGGGATTCAAAAACGGCGAGGACAACATCCTGAAGATCCGGCGGGGGAACATCGTGCCAGTCATGCCGTTTGAAGGCTCCCAGCACGCAGACGTTCACCGCGTTGTGGTAGAGATCGAAGAACTCCTCCCATGATGTCTCCCAGAGGCGGGGCATCTCCCGGTGCTTCAGTCGGCCGAGGAGCGTGAGCGGTGTGGATGGGAATGGCATACGGGCAGGATGGGAAAGGACAGCAGGTGATTCAATATTCCTTTCGTCCAGAGTGCAGGAAATCTCTCGGCCGGGCAGTAAATGACGCGACATTTTCCCCGTCTTTGGGGTAAACCGGCAGGGTGGAAGCACTGGATAAACCTGTCGCCGGAGCCGAGATCGATGGATACCGGCTCGTCAGGCCGATTGGCCAAGGCGGATTTGGAACCGTCTGGCTCTGCTGGTCCGAGGCTTCCCAGAGCTTCCATGCGCTCAAATGGGTGGCTGGGGATGCGGCGGGGCTGAAACTGGAACTGGATGCCCTGCGGAAATTCCGTGAGATCTCCCAAAAACTCCGTTCGCCGAACCTGATTGCCATCGAGCACATCAATCTTCTGCCATGCGGCTTGATCTACACCCTGCCATTGGCCGATGGGATGGAAGGTAACGATCCAGCCGTAGAAAGCTGGCGACCCATGACCCTGGCGGATCGCATCGAGGGGGAAAGCGGGTTCTCCTCCGCCGAGATCCTGCAAATCATCCTTCCGATCATCAAGGCTACCGCCGCTCTCAACGGTGAGGGCCTTGTCCACCGCGACATCAAGCCAGCCAACATTCTTTTCTTTGGTGGGGTGCCCTGCCTCGCCGACATGGGGCTCCTTGCCAACGATTCGGCCTCGCTCACCCAGCGTGGCACCCCAGGGTTCCTGCCTCCGTCATGGTATCTGGAAAGCTCAGGCCAGCCGGACATGTGGGGTTTGGCCACGACGCTCTACACCCTGCTTACGGGGAACAACCCGGACAAGATGGGACGGCCCAAGTTCCTGTGGCCACCATCTGGGAAAGATTCCTTGTCCCCAGCCGAACAAGACCAATGGAAACGGCTGCATTCCGTCATCTACCGCGCCACCCACGAGAAACCGGCTGAACGGTTCCGCGATTTCCAGACATTCTCGGCTGCTGTGGAGAATGCTGGCGGATCTGAAACTGCTCCCCGGAAGAAACATGGAATCCTCGGCTTCGTGCTGGCAGGACTCGTCGTGGCTGCTGCACTTGCTTGGTTCATCCAGGGAAAAATGGGGCCGCAGAAAATCACCGCGCCCGCAGAACCAACCCTGACTTTCAAGATCCCGGAACCGCCGATCACGCCAGACCAAGGGATGTCTGCCGCACGCCAGCAGGTTTTCGACAACGAGGCCGCAGCGATCACGAAGAAACTCGAAGATCGCAAGGTCAACTCCACCGGCGAACTCCAAGCATTCCGGGAACGGGCAGCAGCCGTCACAAAGAAAATGCAGGCGTTCGCGCCAAAAAGCTCGCCGACTGACGGGATCAAAGAATCCCTTGCAGCCAGTTTGGCCGGGATCAATCCACAGACAAAAAATGCACCAGATTCCGCAGCGGTAGAAAAAGCTGCCGCTGAAAAAGCCCTCAAAGCCAAGCACGATGAAACCACGCTATTGGAGATCCGTGACGAACTCCAATCCCTCGTAAAAAAGCTGCCAACCACGAACCTGCAACAGGAAATGGAGGCAGTGAACCGCCTGTATCAGTCGCTCGTGGACGCCGCCTATGCCAAGACAACGACCGCAGACGAGAAATTCTATTTCAACGACCATCTCCGCCCGAGTCTGGAGCAGGAATTTCAGCGGATCTTCAAGTGGAAGCCAGGAATTTACCCCTACGACACAACCGGCGTGAATCTGGAATTGGCACTCGCCAGCCCGAAATGGTCCACCGCTGACAAATCGGTGGTCGCCGAAATCAAGTCAGCCATCTCCCAGATCAAGATGCGAGTGGATCCGAAGTAGGGGACGAGCAGGTTTCCTCCTTGGGTCTTTCGAGAAAACGGCAGAGTTTCCCGCAGGTTGCATCGAAGGATCTTGTTTCGATTTGTCACCTGTTATGTTCTGAGCAACGATTGAGCTAAAGCGCGGGTTTCCCCGTCGCATTCAGCTCCTTGTTGAGTACATGATTGGTTTTTGCTTTCTTGATGGTTACCGGGTCACCTTTTTCTCCAGCATAGAAGACGATAATCTCTGCTGGTTTATCACCCTCATTCCTTCCATAATGCCATGTATTCACAACCTCCACTATTGGATCATACGGTTTCATTTTCAATACTTGACCAGTGTCTGCGGTGACGGTGAGTTCACCTTTCAGCAAGACACCGGCATTAATGACCGGATGTGTATGTAGCGGAAGTGTGTGCTTTGGTGGAATCGTTATCCGCAGGATCGTGATCTCTGGAGTGCCCTTCTTGTATGCTGGCAACGGTTGGCCATTCCAGCTTCTGGTTGTCTTTACCAGTTGAGTCGATTGTATCTCGTTGACACACTTTGGCGATGTGCATCCTGCAATCAGGATGGCAGATAAAATGCAGCATGCTGCTTTCTTCATTAGTGTTCCTTTATACAACGTCCCTTGTCAGGTATCACTGGCTGCGGTTGTGCGGGTGGATTGAGCGGTGAAATGTCGGATTGGTGTTCATCGAAACTCCCCACGGGCCAGCGATTAACTGGACGAGCTTGTTCGCATTTATCTACTTTGCTGTTGGCTTTTCACTCTCTTAACAGCGATGGACTCAAGGCTTTTCCCGTATTCTAAATTGATTTGCTTCAATTCAAACAAATAGCCTGACAGAGCATCAATATCGGCTTTTGAAAGATGCTGTGGTTGATCAATAATTGAGTAAACCAATCCGTCAAGAGTTCTAACGTTTGCAGGGTCAATTTCGTAAGATCGTCGAAAAACAGCGTAGGCTTCACTTGGTCTGTTTTGTTCGAGTAAAGCCTCACCATATATCTGGTCTCCTTCATTCTCAGTGGACATATCAATGCTAGATGCCTTTTGAAGCGCTGGTAGAACCTCAGAATATTTTTTGACCGCAGCTGCTGAAGCTCCAAGTGAAAGCCATATTTTCGGCCGGCCAGAATACACAACTGCAAGTTCCTTTGCCGCCTGGTATGCCTCATTTGGTTTTTTAATATAAAGGTAGCTATCAACGACGTTCGCTTCGAGTTCGTATGACGCAGTTTCGATATCAGTTCCCTTTTTAGATAATAGCAACTGCTTAGCGTGGTTTAATGCACTAAGCGATGCAAGTGTATTGGCGGGATACAGGCTTTGCGCATATTGCATTAATAGCTTCACATCATCCGGGGCTAATTTAATAGCATGGACTATAATCGAGCGCGATCGTTTACTTGGCTTTCTATTTTCTTCATACAAACTTGCTAAATTATCCCATCCTCTTGGATTGTCTGGATCTAAGTCTATCGCCTTTTGCGCCGCGTGAATTGCATCATCAAATAGATCTGAATAGAAATATGAGTCGCTTAACACTCTATGGGCCAGAGCGCTTTCAGGGAAACGTGCGACTAATGATTTAGCTAATGAGAGCATCTGAAAATAGTTCTTTTTTGATTCCATCTCTTTCAGAAGTTTGAAGCCGGAATCTTGAGCCACAGTGGAATCTTGCTCCTTTGATCCTTTTACTAGGGAACTCGGATTATATATTCCAGATGAGTCAGCTTCTTTACCATGGTTTGCGGTAGCTACCCTTTTAGCTTCAGTCAAAAGTTCATTTACGGCATTCGATGGAATAGCAAAATTAAGGGCCTCACCATCGATTCTTTTAAAAGTTGCCATACCGATAACCTTTCCTGATGCCTCAAAAACTGGGGAACCACTCGAACCAGGTGAAATTGCAGCTGATATTTGAATAACTTTGCCATAGTCGGGAACCTCTCTGAGTGCTGAAACTATTCCTTCACTTATGGAACTTTCAAGGCCCTTAGGGTTACCAATAACAGCAACCTTCATTCCCGGTTTAGCGAGATCAGAGTCAAACAGATCTAGAAATTGAAGGTTCTGTGCTTCTATCTTCAATATTGCAATGTCCCTTTTTTTATCTGTAGCTAGAATGCTTGTAACAGGATAGGAGCCGCCCGTATTTGATTTTGCTGACAATTTATCGGCACCTTCAATCACGTGAAAGTTTGTTGCAATCAATCCATCTTGTGAGAGAACGTATCCTGTTCCTATTGCTTCACTGGTTTTGCTCTCAGAATGAATTAGCATCACTGACGGAGTGCATTTTTTAGCAATATCTTCCGTGCTTATATCGCCAGCAAAGCTAAAAGACAAAAAACTTACAGAACATAAAGCTATTTGAGTGAATAATTTAAATATCATAATGGTCTTCTTAAATGGTATTGTTATTAAGATCTTGTTTTTGGCTTTTGAAGTCAACTTTGTTTGTGCTTTTATTTATTCTTTTCTTTCCAGCGGTGCTTGTATCTTTGGCAGTCCTTCATGGTTGCGCATTTCAAGGCGTTCGCATGTGGCGTGATGCCTGCCAGCAAAAAGCACCATGAATATCGTGGTTGCACCAGCTAAAGGCCAAAAAACTAAAAGAGAGATATCCGAGATATGGCCAACCACTAACGCAATACCTGCAAATACTGTCATGTGTGACGATAGCCCGCCCAGAAATGCGGGGATTCTGCTTCCCAACGTGGACCAACCGCCCTGCGCGACGAAGACAGATATAATTCCGTGAAACAAGGACAACGGCAATGCTGCCGAAAAATACACAGATGCCAACCTCAACTTCTCTGATGGATTATCAATGCAAGCAATCGAGAGAAGCGCGGCAAGCGATGTCCCAGCAATCGCCAATGCAAAACCAATTGCCTCTTTATGGCCATCATGGTCAATCCGGTAAACGCGATCCGAAAAATATAAAGAAGGCTTCATCGCGCGATATTATTTTTTTTGCGAACAGTATTATTGAACAACGCGCTGCATTTTACCCACAAATGCCGCGCACGGTATATGTCCTGCAAATGTCGCCCGGAAGGGCACATCCTGCTGTTGGCGTTTCATGGAGGGATTTTGCGCTCAACGCACACCTGTGCAAGAAAAAATAATTTGACTGGAGGTAAAATCATACCGGTGCAGTCATCCGTGTGGCGTCTCAATTTACCGAAAACCCCTTCTTGCCCACCGATCCGCGAGCGCACACCGAGCTTGATCGGAAATCAGCTCCCGAGGCTTCCTCCAGGATCTCTGCCAAGCTCGCCCTGAATATCTGAAGACGCAGGATTTTCGCTTCTGGTTCCGCATCTGGCGGTTTGCTGGTGGGCAGATTGGGCTTGATGCCCTTTTCCTGCCAGATCCTTCCAACAGTGGACGCGCTCAGCCGGGAGACCTCGGCCATTTTACGGAGGCTCCAGCGCCCCGATTCAGGAAGTTGTCTCTGCGTGAGATTGGCGGTGCGGGTTTTCTTGCACTTGCTGATCGCCGGTGGTCTTCCTAAACGGGGAGAATCATTTCGGATCCCCTCAATGCCCGTTTCAGCAAATCGGTCACGCCAGCGCCCTGCCTTTTGACGGGTGATGCCTAATCGCTCGCCGATTTCCTGATTTTCCAGTCCATCCACCGCCATCAGTACGATGCGGGCACGTTCTACGAAGCTGGATGGGGCCTTGCTGTTCCCGGTAATTGATTCGAGAAGGTTTCTATCCTTCTTGGCTAAGTTGATTGTGGGGGCGGTTCGCATTTGATTAAGTATAGCAGAACGCCCGTTAAGTTACAGACTTATGGTGCATTCACAGAACTTTGTTTTAGTAAACTCAGGGGATCTGGACTGAGGTTGGCAACTTTGTCCTACCTAAAGTAGGACGTTTTGCCAACTTTCATCCTTTATTGTCGAAAGGTAGTAAGAATTTCGCGCCACCTCGTTATAGGAGGCCCAACAAAACATCCCAAACTTTTCCGTTCACCAAACATTCCACACTGTATTTTCGACGAAGCTTCTTGGGGCGTCTTCAATAAAACGAAGTGGGGAGGAGAGGAGGAGACTATTTGGTTGTTCACTGGCGCTATGTGTGTTGTAACTCTTGTTCTTGATGGTCTGCATCAGGAGTGTCCGGTTATAAGTTCCACAATAGCAACTGCTTAGAATCTAATGGTTCCAAATGTCCGAAGTCGGCTTCTGTAAGTAGCTCATGCATAGGTATTTTCTCAAACGGGTGAACGCTCAAAAGTTGCAAAGTTCTGTGCAATGTTCCAGGCAGGTCCAGTTCCTTGTGGATGATAGCCACCATCAGGTAAACGGCCACCGCGATCCAGATTTGAGTCTTCACCGCGTTGGGGCTCGTCCCGTAGTAATGCTTGATGCGCAGATGGCCTTTGATCCAGCGAAAAAAGGTTTCGATTATCCACCGCAGGCGATAGAGCTTTGCCACAGTGAGCGCGGGAATGCTGAGGTTGTTGGTGAGGAAAACCAAGTCGCTCCCAGTCTCCTCGTCGTAGTAACGCACCTTGCGCAAGAGCGCGGGGAAGTCCGCCCGCGCTTTGGGCAGCTTGGGCCTGCCGATCTGGTCGCTGCGAACGCCCGAGGGGAAATCCACGGGAAGAGAATGCTGACGGGAGAAGCGAAGGTTGTCCTTGGCTCTCGTCACGAAGAACGCTCCTGCTCGCACAATGAGATCCATGCGCCGGAAGTCCATGTAGCCGCGATCCATCACATAGAAAGCCCCTGGTTCGAAAAACAAGTCGTCGAGCCATCGAACGTCGTGCTGGCGTGCCTCGGAGATGAAGATGCAGGTGGGAATGGGACCTCGCAGGTCGATCTGCGTGTGGATCTTGATTCCCGCTTTGGTCTTTCGAAAATCGGCCCACGGGAACAGCGTCAGCGACAGGTCGATAGTCGTCGAGTCCAGAGCGTAAACGGTATTGTTGATGTCGAGCCCGAGATCCTCCCCGGCGTAGAGCGGCCTGGCTTTTCGCATGAGAGTCTTGGCCAAATCCTCCCACAGCCGCCAATCGCGTTGATTGTTGGCGTCGGCCAAAGTCGACTTGGCCACAGGCTCCAGAAATCCCAAGTGGTAAAGAGTTCGGGGCCGTGCATTGAGGCAGTCGACGATATCCCGCAGACCTTCCCGCCAGGTCAGTTGGGCAAATGCCATGCAAATGAGTTGCTGCCGACATCCAAAATGCCGGGCACGAGACTCCGCATCGTAGCGCTCGACCAAGCGGGAAAGCGTTTGCCAATGCACGAGGTCGAGAATTTGCGAGAGGACGTAGCGGCCAGAGTTCATGGCCGGAAAGGCTCGCAAGATCCCCGGCGGAGTTCAAATCCCTCACATCGGTTTTGCCACGCAAGACTCTCATTTTATGAAGCTTCTGAAATCGCATTGTTCAGTTAACCGGCCACCCCTGGGTCTGCATATAGGATTTGTTGTAGTAGAAGAGAGAAGTATGCCATTTAAACTCCCCAACTGTCTCCTACACTCCTCCCCCCAAAGGTTGTAGCATCCCCATAAAGTATGAAATAGTCTCCTCCTCTCCTCCCCTACAGGTCGTAGCATCCTAACAAAGCCCCAAAAGCCTCCTCAGTTCCTCACCCCTCCGTTTTCAACCGGCTGGTTTTCACAGCCGAGCGTTCGAATGACGTAAAGCTGGATGTTATTCCTATCATCCCCACCAAGGGTAATCCCGGAACCCTCCTTTCGTGACAAACGACCCATGAAGGTGCCGCACGCCCCGCTCCACGATAACAAACTCTTCGCGACATGAAAATGCATGGAGCCAGGACAGGTCAATTATGGCTCAGGCACCTCATTAAGTAAGCCTAACAGCTTTTTTCCTAAGTCCTTTTTCTCTATCCTGTATTTTCTCCACCGGTCATTGGACGAATCATTTGGACTTGCTGCAAATCTCAGCTTTTTGGGATGGTCAACTGGATTTAATAAGATTGCTTTTTTCTTAAAATCAATTGATGGAACAAGCCATATCCTTTCTATGTCGAAATCGGCAATACTATACAGAAAAAAACATATATAAAAGTTTTTGTTCGCTTTGAATGTATTCACTCCAATATCTTGCGAATATGTTCCGTTTGCGTTTCGCTTAAATCTGCTCTTAATCTGGATAAATAGAGGTTTGAATGCAGATTTAAGGTTTATGATCGCATCGATTCCGTCGTCATCACTATCTGGAGTGAAACATGAAATCATTCCATTGGACCCCAGTGAAGCAAGTTCGATGAATCGCTTTTCTAAAATGTTTCCTTTTTGCTTGGATGAAATGCCGCTTATTTCTTTGTAGTCTTTTTCCATATTGTTTGTTTGTGACATTTTCTATCACTTTTGTCCGAGACAGGGAATTAAAAAGTTGAAAGCAGAGATGCCATGCAATACCACAGGCTTAAATCGAATTGAAGGAAATCACAACGCTTCTCTCCTCTATATGGCCTTGAATTGCGTCAGGATGGGCTGTATGCCGTTTCTAATCTGATAGGCATAGTTGGCCCTTTCTTTGGGGGTTGTTCCGGCGGCAAGGAGGTTTCTGATGCAATCCCCTGCTTTTTCTTTTAGATTCTTTTGCTGTGGGATGAAATCTTTTTGTCTGACTATCATGGTGAGTTGAGATGATACGATCTGACGGCTCCCCCTAACCCGTCTTCTACAGTTTGGAGGGGCACAAAAAGTAAGGATCCTTTATTGATGCGGGTTTGCGGGCTGACGGCGGCGTCCGAGTCAAAAATGTAGTGCAACTTTTTCTGGTGTTTAGCATTTTGTTATTGATTGCAGGCTGACGAGTTGGATGGATGTGTGGAGTCCACAAAACCGAGCCATGTTTTTCCGAGTCAAGCCCGCCAAAGGATACCGATACCTGCAGATCGCCCATAGTGTGCGGCGAGGCAAGACAGTGAGGCAGGAGATCATTGCTACGCTCGGGCGGCTCGATGTCCTTCAGGCGAGCGGCCAGCTTGAAAGCCTGATGCGGGGAGGGCTGCGCTACTGCGAAAAGATCAAAGTGATGGACGCGCATGCTGCCGGGCAGACGGAGCCTGTGTTCATCACCAAGATCGGGCCGGATCTGGTGTTCGGGCGGTTGTGGAAAAGCATGGGGTTTGAGGAAATCGTTCGCGATCTGGCGGGCAAGCGCCGACACACATTCGATCTGGAGCGGGCGGTTTATCTCACGGTGCTGCACCGGCTTTTTGCTTCCGGCAGCGACCGTGCGGCCGAAGCGTGGAAGGAAAGCTATCCTAGTGAGGGAAATGTGCGTCGTGGCCGACCGGGGCTTTGTGAGCGAGGCGACGTTGGAAGCGCTTGGGAAAATGGATCCGCCGGTGCATTATGTCATCGGGGTGCGGATGCGCCGGACCAAAGAAGTCGGCGAGGTCGTCCTCAAGAGCCGCAAGGAGTGGAAGACGGTGACCCCGGAGCGGGTTTACGCGAAGGATCCGGCTCCGCTGAAAGTCAAGGAGGTCGAGGTGGAGGGCCGGCGCTACGTGGTCTGCTTGAACGAGGAGGAAAAGCGCAAGGACGCCCACGACCGCGCGGCCATCCTGGAATCCCTGGGCAAGGCGCTCAAAAGCGGAGACAAGAGCCTGGTCGGAAACAAAGGGTTCCGGCGGTTCCTGAAAACCGAAAGGGGCAGCCGCTTTGCCATCGATGAAAAACTGGTCGCATCCGACGAACGCTATGACGGACTCTTCGTGCTGCGCACCGACACCAACCATGATGCGGAAACCACCGCTAATGTTTACAAAACGCTCTGGATGGTTGAGGACACGTTCCGCACCGCCAAGAGCATCCTGGAGACGCGCCCGATTTATCACAAATGCGATGAGACGATCCGCGGTCACGTGTTCTGTTCGTTCCTGGCTCTTTGCCTGAAGCGGGAACTCGAAATCCGCCTGGAGGAAAAAGGTCTCGCAGCCGAGTGGGCCGAAGTCATCCGAGGCTTGGACAACCTCCAGCAAGTCGAGGTCGTCCTGCAAGGCAGCCACTTCCTGCTGCTGGGCGAAATCAAGGGGCACGCTTCGCAGGCGGTTCGCGCCGCCGAGGTGGCCCTGCCGCCGGTCCTTCAGGAACTTACCTGAGAAGAGGGCGGGGCGAAAATGTAGTGCCAACGATTTCTTGGCATCACTTAACCTGTTGATGTTCAACTCTTCCGTTTTTCAAAGTGTAGAAGATGGGCTTGGGAGTTGCCGGTAGTGGCGTTATACTTCCAAGGCGCTGAGACTGGGGCTACCCGACTTTCTCGAACTATTTCTGCTTGCGCGGCGAAGTTCACCGTGCCAGCATTTAACAGCCAGTTCGATCCAATTCGGTTGTGGCCGTGATGCGCGAAGTCCGAGAGGGCACGTTGCGATTGGGTGAGCTGGTCTTTTTTGGGCGAACCAGTATGCCCATTTCTTGCGCACATATGCCCCGTGTACGGGTCGGAGTGGTCAAGGTGATGGATGCTTGATTGCAGTCATGGTATTCATGGGCGTGGAAGCCGACTGAATTTGATCTGCCTGCCAAAACCGCCCATTGTTCTTGATCTGATATGCCCAGAATGCACAATACCCGCATGCAACGCCTCCCATTGCTTTTAATCGCGATATTCTGCCTTGCCATTGCTTGTCTGATCGTCTTCTTCGGAATCAACCTCACGATGACTCCAGTCCAGCACCAGCATGCCGCTGAAGTTCAGGTCTTCTCATTTTTACCCATAGCATTTCTTGGCGCTATGCTTCTCGGTTTTCTGATCTGGGTATTGGCATTGATTCACATGCTCACCAACCAGTCAATTCAAGGCACGGATAAGATTGTGTGGGCCTTAGTGATTATCTTTCTGAACGTTCTTGGTGCAATTCTATATTTTCTCCTAAGTCCTACGCTGAGATTGTCTTCTCCTCCGATACCAACACCACCAAAGTGAAACTAAAGTTTCACTCTGTTTATTCTAAACATACCACCCAATAAAAATACAGAATGTTGCCCTCTCCCTTGTTTCAATAATTGCCATTGTCGCATCGGCAGATGCCCAGGTTCAAACACAACTTGGCGATGTCAAAGATTCTCGGACCACCGGGCAGTTTTTTGGAGGGCTGACGGTCAACATCAAGCTCCTGGGAGATTCTGTTGCCGATACGGTGTCCATACGAACGGTGATCAATACGGCGGTGGATGATACCGGCAGGGATCTGGTCGATCATGAAAAACAGAAGAATGAATTTATGAAGAGGAACGGACAGACCCACCAAAGCTGGGAACTGAGCGTGAATTTGAAAAATCCCACCCGAAAAGCAACCACAATCAAGGAACTGGCCGGCAAGGCTGACTTGCTTGTGCCGAAGAATGATCCGGATTCAATCGTGAAGGTGGATGATTTTCAGAAATTGGGAGGCCATCCCATCGCATCCCCTGCGTTGAGCGCTGCGGGAATTGAAATAGTCGCATATACAAAAGAGCAGGTCGATGCGGAAAAGGCAAAGCAAGCAGAGGAAGCGAAAAAGAATCCCAAACCAAATATTGGCGAGGCAATAGCGGGGGCTTTCGGGGAAATGTTCAATATGGGGGGCGGACCGAACAGTATCACCGTGCAAATGAAGGATCCAAAGGGAATGGTGGCAGATGTGGAATTCCAGGATGAAAGCGGGAACAAGATTAAAGGGAACGGATGGAGTTCGTCGGGAAATAGAACAACCAAAGAGAGCAAAACCTACAACTTCCAAACAAAGCTCCCTGATACCACCCGACTGGTGATCTATCTCGCAACACCAAAATCGGTGGTAACTGTTCCCTTGACGCTGAAAGACGTGTTCCTGCCCTGATGCCCATCGTAATCAAAACGTTCCCCGATGTTATCGGGGCGAACTAGTTTTTATTTCCGGTCAGCGTAAATCAAACCGATCCTGTCAATACACATTCCGCTGCTTCCGATGATCCCAATGATCGGCTTCGAACCGGTTAGGATTAAGGTCGGGTTGGCACGGTTGCCCTTGCTTTTCCCTCCCACCGGATCGCTCTTGTAAGGGTCGATGGCAGTGAGATTGAAGGTCTTGTAATCGATCTGCTGAAACTGGAGCTGCAGCGATTGGACCACAGTTTCGGTTCCGGCGCGCACTCCTGCGACTGCATAGCCATCACGCGCTTCAAGCGTCACCATGGGGCCGGTTTTGTTGCCATAAATTTGGCCGCGCTGGCGTCCCGACGCAGTCTGATAAATAGGAGAAAGCCCGCAAACGGCCTCGGCATTGCCATAATATCCGCGCCAGACATCCATTCCAACAAGAATTCCCCCTTCCGGGAAAATCTCTTTGAATGGCGTGCCTCCCATTCCCCCAGCTGGCTTTGTCTCGTGCGGTGGGGCGGATGTTATGGCAGTGAAAAATCGTTCCTGTGGAGTGGAACCGGAAGGAGTCGGAGTCGGTAGCTGGGCTTGTATCGAACAGGTACCAAGCATAAGAAAAAGAACGGACAGGCAAGCATGGAGGGTGGTTTGGAATAGGAGTTGCATGATTAAAATCGGGATTCCCCACTTGTTTTGTTGTTCATAAGTTGTGACATTTTAGGTCATTTTATCCCGAAACCTCCGGTCGTCAAGCCATTTTCTGTCAACAAATCCGGTTTACAGTGGCATCGGATTGTGCAAACCAATTTTCACTCTCAATTGAGTATTTTTGCCCCGATTGTGAAGATACCTCCTTCGTGGATTCTGTAGTTTCATGTCTGTCATTCGTTTTTCTACTCGTTTCTCCATCAGCATGCGGGCATGATTGCGGTTCTGATCATGAAAACCACACCACACGTAATTGGAATTGTCCTCTCGCTCTTTGTCACTTCGGCCATCGCTGAATCGGGCAATGACCTTTTTCAAAAAGTGAAGGCCAAGTATTCTTCGTGTGCGACATTCAGTGGCGAAGGTGGCAACACAACCACGTCGGATATGCAGGGCAAAGACAAGCCGTATCGAAATGAAAAGCGATTCGCCATTATTTTCAAAAGGCCGGATCTTTTGCGGGTTGATTGGAGTGAGCCAAGCATGATGTCGTTCACGCCCGTAGTCTGTTCACTGTTTACGGAGAATGGGAAGTATTTCGGGGTTTCCAGTTTCAAGCGGACGCCCGAAGAATTCAAAAACCTGGAGATGGGCATGGGAGCGTATGCTGGGATATCGGGTGGAAATACGTTTTTGATCCCATCGCTGCTCATGGGTAAACTTGGCTATATCAACGAAACTTCTTCAGAAATGCTTCCTGACACCCAGATTGACGGTCAGGACTGCTCTGTGATCGAGATTAACGACAAAAAAACCGGCAAGTGGACTTTCACGGTGAACAAGGAAACTTTGGCAATCCTCCGCATCAAGCAGGTCCAAACGATTACCGCAGAGCAATCCAAGGCCATGATGGACGAGGCCAAGCAAAGGATGAAGGATAAGAACATCCCGTTTCCTGAGACGCCAGCGCGTGATTATACGATTGAGACGATCACAACCTTCAAAAAAGTGGCGTTCGATCAGGAAATGACTGCGGCTGATTTCGTGTTCACAGAAGCAAAACCGCTAACTGGCCAGTAGTTTTTTTGGTAATTTGTCTGGTTTAACCCCATGATTGAATGTCAATGCGCTTGGAACTCACAGAAACAAGATAAACTCAGATTCACACAACAATACTAATTTATCAATGACGCCCCATACATTTGCCACCGTAATTATCCGGCTAGTCGGATTCGGAATCTTTTATCTATACACTTTTAATGGCCGTACCCACGCTCTTTATGGGGAGAATGCCTCTCATGATATACGCCTTTTACTCAATGAAGTTGATTGTCGGGATAGCTCTTTCCGTATTTGCCAAGCCTCTGGCTCGTATTCTCACCAGCGATCTGGACAAGTAATACCTCAAATCTTCGTTTAGCAAGACGCCCATGAGTCGTCCACTTCATCCGGGTGTAAAATGGGGGTGTCTTGTCCCGATTGTGCCAATTCTAATTGCGATTGTCGGGGTTGTCCTACTGAATCGCTTTACTCCTTCTGCACCACGAAGCAAGCTCCCACCTTCAGCAACTGATATTCAAGAGTATTACTCGGTTTCCGGGAATGGAGATTTTGTGAGACTCATAAAGGCAAAAATGCCACAACAGGAATATCCCGAGTATGCGCGTCGGTTGCAGCTTGTGACGATTTTTGATCCAGCGACTCACCGAAATCTCGAGAGCATGATCAATATTGGGATTGGAGGCGCTCCCCCATGGTGGAATCCACCAAAGGCATCAAAAACAACTTATTTCGAAAACAATAAAAGCGATTACCTTCAAGTATTGTCCTATTCCAACGGATATGTTTATTACCTGGTTGCTTCATGGTGACTGATATTGCATCCCATGAAACTTAGACATCTGTCTCTCTTGGTGATCGTTGCGGTGACGGTTTCCTGTACAATAGCCGGATGTGATGAGAATCCCTCTGGCCTGACATTCGAGCGACGGGTGAACAGGATGATGTGTACACTTCGCAATGCTCTTTCGTCAAAGGTGACTTTTCCGAGGGGGTATTATTTGAAGGTAAGCGGTCCCGACAGTTGCGTCTCCCTTCACGACAAGAAGGGGCGAGTCTTGATTGCTGAGGATGCCAGTAACTTTTTTGTGAAGGAACCCTATGTCGTGATCTGGGGAGCAAAGAACTGGTATTTCCTCAATACTGATACGGGAAAGATCACCATAGTTGCGGGAAATGATCACCGTAGTTTTGACAAAATGGCTGTGGAAGCAAATATGGTAGGCTTTTCACTGGGTAGGTGGATCACCTTTTGGGACATCACCACCGGCTATAAACCCGTTACTTGGAGACAGAAGTAATAATTCGTATTGACTATTCCAAATAGACCGTTTTTAAAAGTTTTCGGAAGGTAGCCGTATCGTATTCACCTGCTATTTCACTAGACAAATAATGTGTTTGGTCTTCTTCGGATAACAACTTCCCAACCTAACCTAAAACGGCTTATGCAACATCGAGCTTCTTCCGGCTCTTGCTATTGAATAAAAGCACGACAGCTCCGATGCAGACGAGAGCAAGCGAAGAGTTTTCAGGTATCGCGTAAGAGAATATCACCCCATCGTTATTATTCCCTCCGGCATAGGTTGTCCCAAACAATGATGCGCCGTCCAGCGTGAGGCTTCCCATCGGAGTTGAGCCATCCGTGCCGCTAAACAAATAGAGGGTGGTAAGGGTGCCATCGGCGGGATTATACGAAAATATTGTGCCGCTATTGGTGGCATTTCCTCCTGCTGAAGTTACACCGTAAAGCAGATTATTGGGGCCTTGGATGAGATCGCCAGCAGGATTCGCTCCAATATAACTGCCTGACGTGCCAGTGAACGATACCAAGTTCTTAAAGGTGCTATTGGCTGTATCATACGAAAAGATGGTGCCGTTGTTTGTGCCATTGCCGCCAAGAAATGTCATCCCGTAAAGCGTGGTGCCGCTTCGCAACAAACCTGTATGTGGCTGCGCACCTGGGTAGCTTCCGGAGCTACCTGTGAACGAGACTAGATTCGTGAAGGTGCTACTGGCCGTGTTATATGAAAATATTGTGCCGTTGGTGACTGAGGCCGTGCCGTTCATTCCCGAAGTCATCCCATAGAGCGTTGATCCAATGAGGGCCAGTTCAACGCCATGAGGTTGCAATCCATCCGTGCCTGTACCGCTGAAGGAATATAGGTTGGTGTAATTCAAACCATTGGTGCCGATGGAATACACGTTGCCGTTGCCACTGCCGCCAATCAATGTCGTCCCATAAATTGTATTTCCGCTCACAATGGGGTACCCGTGGTGGGGTTGATCACCGTTTGCACCACGGCCGAATGAGTAGATCGGCTGGTATCCTGTCCCATCTGTATTATACGAAAAGATGGTGCCATAGGCGCTTGTGCCTCCTGCAGATGTCATCCCGATCAGAGCAGAGCCGTCCAGTGTGAGGCTGCCCATGGGGTTTGCGCCGTCGGTGCTGATGCCTGTGAACAAATAAACCACCTTGTAAGGATTGTCAGCAAAGAGTGATGAAACGGCTGACAGGGCAACAATCAGGGATACCAGTGTCGCATGGATGATTTTCACTCCGAATAGCCGGTTGGCGCTCATATACCGGGAGCGATTTTCACTCCGCTCCATGCTTTAACAAGCTTTTTTCAGTTTGCATTCGGTTGTTTTAATGATCTTTCGTTCAAAATTGGATTCTCAGACAATTCGGACAGGTTTTTTGAAATTAATTGGGAATTTCTCGGCTGTTATTGGTTGAGTGGCTGTTTTTTGATTCAGACGGATCTCCACGGCGGGATGCCGCCAAAATTTCCATCGTCATTTGTTCCCAGAGCAATCTGGAAAATCCATCTCCCCTGCACATGGCCATGGATCGCGCCAGGATCGCACGCACGACGTTTTCTGACCTGACATGCGATACCTACTTGGTTTTCGGTTGCTACCAGTGTAGGAATTGATCTCAGATTGCCGCCACTATTATTGAGGAGAGATGCCCATGAAATACATCAACCGATGCTTGATGACCACCTTTGACCGCTGCTACGGTCTTATCTCACGCAAGAAGACGTGTTCCATGCTCATGCCCAAAGAGCTTTTCGATGGTCAGGAGTATACCATCGATCAGTTCTACGCGACATCCTCTGCATTCTTCGAGAAGCCTTGGGACTTTTACAGCGATTTTAAAGAGAACGGACCTCTGCGCTTACGGAATGGGGTCCATCCGCGTGATCGAATTCCACCGAAGGTTCCATGCCGTCGTATGATATTCGATTCCCCTGTATCCACGGAATGGGAGGAGAACAATCTTGTTCCTTTCAAATGGTTCACGGATCCCATACGGCGCTCCAAGACAATTCTCCTATTCGCACCGGGATGGGGAAGGTCGAATCAATCAGTGGAAGAGAACTGGTGTTATCAATTGCAAAACCTCGGTGTGGATTGTGGGCTTTTGACCGTCCCATATCATCAGGCACGAACTCCTGCGGGTTCCTTTTCAGGGGAATACTTCATCAGTGCGAATATGCTGTGGACGGTTTCTACCTTCCGGCACTTCACCGCTGAGATCCGCAGACTGATACAAGAAATGCGGAAGGAATATGAATATGTCGGTTTGGTTGGGATGAGCAGTGGAGGATTCCAAGCGGCACTGGCCAGCAATTGTGAACCGGTAGATTTCTTTTTTCCCCTTATCACTGGCGGTCAACTGGGGAGCATCACCTGGCATGGATCTATTACGCAGTTTGTCCGTCGAGATCTGGAAGGGAAAGGCATTGACGAGATCTCACTTGGCAAGGCATGGAGTATCGCAGACGAAGTGGTGCTAGGCAGACATTGTAAAGCCAAGACCATAAAGCAATATGTCTCCCTCTATGACCGCGTGGTTCCTACCATTTACCAACTGAAGCTATGGGAAGCACTAGGCAGGCCACCCAGATTGGACCTCGAATGCGCCCATTACAGCAGTTTCTTTCATGGTAATGCTGTGATGAATGATATTGCAAAGACAGTTAACGATCACAACCTGTAATCACTGATGATCTGTTTACCTTGAGGTAGCATTCCGGATTATACTGAGATATGCCCTTGGATTGCGTCAGGATGACCTGTGTGATCTTTTTAATATGATATGCATGCTTCCCCTGTCTTATGGGAATAGAGCCTCTCCTGAGGGCATCTGTGGACTTGGGAGGACTATTCCTGTATATGCGTGACAGGTAGGGGATGACCCAGCAACGCAGGACGGGGAACAATAATAAAATCATCCGCAGATCCTACAGTGTTATACTTGGACGTTTCCTTTGATTGGTATTCCACCAGACGACCGATATATTTCTGACGCTTCTGGGATACAGCCTCACGGATATGGGATTCGGACCATCTATCTGGTTTTCCTGCCATTGTATTGACCAACAGGAATGCTGTCTGACGGATCTCCCTCATTGGAAGGCGCATCATGTTTTCCAGATTATCTTCATCCCCTACCTCGACCCCGTAGATCTCCGCAAATCTGGTAAGGGCTCTACGGTAATTGGCCAGATTGGGATTATAGCTTTCAAACGTCATCGTATCGATCTTCAGATCCATAGGGACATTGAACATCCTGATTGCTCTCCCCCTGTAGTTCCTGCGGTTCAACAATCTCTCTTTCATAAAATCGCGGTAGTTCTTTGCGAAATATCCCGCTACGTGCTCTGGGGATATCCTGATGGGTTCAAAGTCAAATATGATACCGAACTTGGCTTTGGATTTTGCTGCCTTGAAGACCTTTTTTAATTTGTTCACTGTGAGGTACCCGTCTTTCATTACCAAAAGCAGGTGGACATGGGCGGAATCCTCCAAGAGGGAACAAACGGCTATAATGGACTGGAAGTGGGGTTTGAGGGTATTGAGCAATACGGTCAGCTTCCTTCCCACTACATACATGGTTTGTCTCCCCCTGAGGGTAACGGTTGCTACTCTGCAATTCTCCTCTTGATAGTGCTTTATCAGATTGAGTGCTGCTATCTCTAATCCTGTTTCTGTTTTACTTGTCTTATTTCTCATATTCTCTCCTTATTGTCTTGTCTCTTTTCCTTTAAAGTCTGTCTCTCTTTCACTCTTATCTATGTATATATATCCTATATAGATGAAGGACCCCTTTTCTGACCGCTTTCCTGTCATGTTGGTTGACTGGAATATCTCATTTCTTACTGTCAGATCGAAAGATGAATTGTTTTAGATATTTCGAGATGGTGGTTTGCCGTTTAACATCTTTATTTCTTTTCGCATGATTACTTGAAGATGACTTGTATTAGATATTTGAGTTTCAGTTGGATTACCGTCTAACATCATTTTTTCTTTTCGTATGATTACTGGAAGATAACTTGTATTAGATTTTTAGAGTTCAGTTAGTTAACCCGGAAGGCTTCATTTACTTTGCTGGAAGGATTGGATGATATCTTTTGTTGTCCGAGGCTTTAGACGAAAACACCACCCCACGTTATTGAAGCGTAAGGTGGTGTCGTCGGTTGCGTTGTTTATCACGAAGGGCTGGGGATCCTTCCAGCCGCCCGTGAATTGTTGCCCATTATTCCATTCCTACTGCGCTTTCGTTTTTGCTCCGATTACGAGGTGACCTTGCCTGCCGAGTCACTTTCCGCGACGGTCGGGATTTCCGCCACGACTGTGACTTCCGGATTCACCGGGGCCTGGGTGGCGCTCTTGATGAAGCGATGAGGGCCACGAGCCACGACTTCGTAATCCGGGTTCTCTTTGGCGAATTCGATCACCGCCGGGCGCATCGAGGACTTCCAATCGCGGACGCGAATCATGCCCTCCTTGTCGAGCTTGTCCGGGTCTTCGAGGTATTCCTCGAAAACCGCCTTGCTGGGGTCGCGGTCCTCCGCGCCGTCTTTGACTGCCCGCGCTTTCTTTTTGCCGGTCACATGTGCCAGCTTTGCCTGATTCTCAGCAATGATGGATTCGAGCGAGGAAACCACTTTGGGTTTCAGGATCTCGATTGCTGCCAGGGCGCTCTCGTAGTCCGAAAGCACCTTGGCCGGATCGATTGTCTCGATGGTGCCGGCTGTTTCGTTGATGTCAGTCGTAACCGCATCGGATGCGATTTCGCTGACGTTGGTAGTGTTTGTGTTTGACATGATATATTTTTTAGCCTGCTCTGTCCGCCGAGGATTTTCGCGGACTTCTGCGAGTCACGGCAACTGCCGCGACACCTCGAAAGTTTTGTTAGATCTATGGGTTTTGTTTTTTTGGTTTCACCGACATAATCGCCGGATTGATCAAAGCCTATGAGTGCATCGGTGAGCCTGCCTCAACAACGACCGCTGTTTTTTTGAGATGATTCCGTGAATTGGTCGGATGCATTTTACTCACCTTTTCGTGACAACCGCCCCATCGGTCTTGTCACTGATTTGCAGCTTCAACCTCGAAACGATCTGGCGGAATGCCTCATCTCCAAGAGAGTTGGTTTTTTCCAGGCTATTAAGTTCAACATTGCATGCGGGCAGTCCCAGACGCCGCCGCCGCCAATCGGGCCAGTGGGAGGCAATCGTCCATCTGCATTTTTCGGGCCGACTGGGCATATACTCGTCATTGACCTCGCGGATGTATCTCATTCGCGCACCGGCTTTGTGCGGAGCGATGAGGACTTCTTTGAAGGCACCCCGGGCGAGTTCCAGCAACGCGGCCACCGATTGGGAGTTGAATTTCGCGAACATGGAGGATTCGAGAAACTCGGTTTCGAAAACGCAGGCTTCGGCGATCCACACATTGTCACTGGCACGGAGGATGACGGCAGGTGTCACTGCAGGTTTTACGTCGCCTTCCACGGGGAGACGAAACGCAACCGCTCCCAGTTCGGGATGATCGAGATCGGGGATGACGAGCCCCAACGCTTTTTCATCGTCAAAATCCGGAAACGCGGCTTTCTGTTTCTTGACGCATGTTTCGACCTCCTCCCAATCCATCCTCCCCGCGAGGAACTCAATCACGGGAGCGGAGCTGCCGAATTGGATGGGCCGACGGCGAGGCCTCAGGAAATTCACGGTTTTCCGCGTGATCTCCAGGTCGATCTTCTTCCTCTCGACGCCGTAACCGTGAATGACCGTCGCGCTCATTGGTTCCTCCCGATGGTGCGGACCTCGGATTTTTGAAGATCCCCGAACGGGCGGTTTTCAAAAATCGTGTTTTCCATAGGGTTGCTCCGGCTGCTGATGGTTAAATGGAAAAATCGTTGCCCAGGTTGGCCTGCTCGCCCTCCTGTTGAGCCGTCTCGGCCTGCGACTGCTCGGCTTCGAGCCGACGCAAAAATTCAAGGGTTGACGAGGTGGAGACCAATCTGGCTCCACGTAGGGTTCCCTTGCGACGAAGGGAAATCGATTTGATCGGTGGACGGAATCCGTTTTCTTTGCAGGGGAGCACCAACAAATTAAGCATCGACCTTGAGAGCCCGGTCAATGGATCCCGGCAGCCAGCACGCGGCAGTCTGAAAAATTCCCTCGGGCAGCTATCAGACGCACTCGCTCCTTGCGCTCCGTAACAGGATGGAGCGGATGTCGTGAAGCTCTGTTCGAGAGTGGGCGATGCAGTGGGCTGGATCACCTTTTTCGGGCTGCTTTGGATTTGCGCTTTCATTTGCATCCCGTTTAGATGAATCCGTGGAAGCGGTCATAATACTCTTCTACATGCTTTGGGTATTATCGTGCATTTGACTGTGCTTCAGTATTTTGCTCGCATGAAATATTTTTATTTTCAGATCGAAATTTCTAAAAAAAAGGGAACAAGGATGAATTGATGGTCGATTGCGGTTTGAAATCAGGCGTCCCAGAGGTTGATGTCCTGCTTGCCGTAGGTGGCTCACAACAACCACGGCGGGGTCAGAAAACGCGCTTGTTGCCCGCATGTTCCGGCTGATCTCTTCGATGCTCAGTGGCAGCAACTCCGGGAGCGCACCCCGGAGATCCGCTCTTGCCCGCTCGGAAAAATGATCCTCCCCATCTCTGACTCGGGTACGGACATGCGGTTCATGCGATTGGCGAGGCTCGCCGCCCCACGGAAAACACGATCAATCCTCTCGCTTCGAGTTTGAGCAGCAGCGTGCGCCCCGCCATATCCTTGAGATGACCTGCCGCGCTGCGACAGTCCAAGAGGAAGGCTTGAATGATGCCAGATCCGAACTCAACCTAGTTCATGAAAGAGAAAAATCGTAGAGCCTTGAAAATCTGAAAATATTGTTTCTGAACGAAGCGATACTGGCCATTACACGCTCAATAATTGAGCTGATGAATTGAGTATTTGCGCGGAAATGCAAGCTGAACCTGGACTTTATCGCCTTCTTGCTTGCGTCCCCAAACGAGGCCCGACCGCAATCACTTAATCATGATTATCCTCTGGTTGCATTCGAAGCTGTTTACGAAACATTCGTTTAAAATAATAATTGATAGCTCTTCGTTGGTCCTTCAACTTATCCTCTGGAGTGATTGACGTATTCTTTTTTGTTGCCGGTATCTGAGAGTCGGCCGGTAATTTTAATGCCTCGTACTTCTCAGGTTCTCTTCCTGAGATATATTCGAAGATATCGAAACCAACATTTACCCATTCCTTTGAACTGTCTTTGGACGGCAGGGGTAACGAACGGCATCGGCTTTCAAACCGCCTCATCAATTCCAAAGCAGGAACAGCAGGCTGACAAAATGTCTTTCTTAACAGCGCTGGATAAAATGCAATTGGAAGGATCCGGGCCTCATCAGTCCATGATTGAATGCCACCAGGGAACGTACGGGGAAACATGTTCTGCACAACTGGAATAAGAGGAATTCCGATAAAGGGAAGAAACATGAAGGGCCGGTATTTTGTCGTTATTTCCTCAAAAGTAAGAGTGTATTCGCCTTTTATGCCAAACCTATCATGTAATTGCTTCGGTTCGCGGAGGCTTGCTACGATTTGATGGATCATCAATGCGATTTCTGTATACGCGGCATCCGAACGAGTGGCAGTTTCAAGTTTGAACGGTAACGCTTTTCCAACATTCATCTGAGCTATTTCATCGGAAGCACGTTTTTGGGCTGCGGTGCTTGGATACCAAAGCAAAGGCCAAGCAAAGCATTTTTCCGCAATTGGCCCAACAAGATCCGGTCGTTCTTTCCCGTATATCGAAAGCATTTTCGCTATGAATTGTCCGCAAATGCTTAAAAGCGTTATATAGACCGCTTTCTCTTGATCACTTTCCCATGGGCGATCCGAAAGTTTCCCAAAAACCCTCAAGAACTCCGCCATGTCCAGCATGCTTTTGCTCTGATGTTCGGGTTCATCTTTTGCAGTTTTAAATTCAAGCGCTGTATCGTTGAGGGACTCAAGCGCCTCCTTGGTCTTCTCATCAACGGAAACTGTGCCCTCTGCGGTCGTTTCCTCGACTCCTTTTTTTTGTCCAAGTTGAGGCGTCTTGGGCGGCTTGGGTTTTCGAACGGTTCTCTTCTTGGTAGAGACTCGACGTTTCGTTTCTACCTTTGCTCCTGACCGTGGCGATTTTTTCATGGCTTTGTGTCCAACCGTGGCAGTTTGTCGATGGCCGCCCTGAGAGCTGCGATCTCCGGGTGGGTGTAGTGGAGATTCTGCTGTTCGCTGGCGTGGCCCGCAAGCTTTTGTCTGAGTTCTACTGCAATGCCAGCTGTCGAGAGAGCGGAGACAAACGAGTGGCGCAGACTATGAAAGCTTCGCTCTGCTACTTTACGACCGGCCTTGCCTGCGGCATCGCGCAACGTACCACTGACGAGCCCTGCCTTTTTCATGATTCCTTGAAACGTGCGGGACGCGCCACGGTTGCCCCCAACCCCCAACTTGCAAACGGAAGGGAAAAGAGGGTCTGAATCCCGTTTACCAGCCGGATGGGTGAGCAAGAAATCTTCAATGTCGGGATGCATCGGAATCAAAAGAGTCTTCCCTGTTCGGATTGTCTTTCGCGGGGTGATTTTCAACATCCGCCCTTGCAAATCAACATTCCCCCACGTCAACGAAAGACAATCGGCAAGGCGGAGACCGGTGAAGTAGCCAAGCAGAATCACCCCCTTCCAATCGGGGGATGCGGCGGAGGCAAGGCTCGCCACTTCGCTGGGAGAAAAAGTCCCCTTTTCTACCCGTTCCGCATGGACGGGAAGAAAATCAACCGCTCTGGCGGGGTTCGCCCGAATATAGCCCTGCCGTTCAGCGGCGGCAAAAACCGAAGCAACCGCCTTGTGCGCAAAGTTCGTTGTGGCGGCGGCTCTCCCTGCTTTGCGTTGCTCGTCCCGAAATTTGCGGACATCTTTCGGAGTCGCTGCGGTAAGTGGAAGATCAGCCCTGTCGCCCAGGTGAACAAGAAAATCAGACAGCGGCTTTCGGTATCGCTCGGCAGTTGCGGTGGCATGAGATGCCTTTTTTCCTTCAATCCATTCCGTGAACCACCCCTTGACGGTGTAATCATCCAGCGGGTCATCGCCCGCCATTTCGAGGATCTCATTGAACAGTTTCCGGGCCTGCGAGGTGGTGAGAGTTCCACGTCGAGCCAGTCCTGTTGCCTTCTCAAGATTGGTTGCAAACTCGAATGCCTTCCGGCGGTCGGTAAGCTTTGTGGATTTTTTCAGCCATCGACCATCGGCAGCTCGGTAGCTGCAAAAGTAGAACGGTGAACGCGGGCGTTTGAATATGCTCGGCATAGTGGGAAAATAGTGGGAAAGCACACCCGTGTCAACCATGTCCGCAGATGTAGTGTTTATCAGGGTTAGCGGGCGACAAGGGGTGCATGAATAGAATCGGGGGTTCGATTCCCTCCCCAGCCATTTCCCTAATAATCAACAGATTGCGCAATCTGTTGGACGCAACTCGGGCATGGAGGGCCATCGCCATCAGAAGAAGGCCCAGCCATTGGAGTGCTGGTTTGTGAAGGGAAAATGCTTCCGCCGCCGGCGACCAGCGACAATTACAAATGGTTGGGTATCCGGTAAACCTCCTCAAACAGGGAGCTGTTTTGCCCCGGGTCCTTGAACTCCGACATCAGGGCCTGCCAGCGGATTTCGACCGGATGCGCGGCCAGCGCCGCCTCGGCCGCAAGGAAGACCGAGGGGTCGATTTCCTGATAGACCACCAGCTCGCAGCCACAGAGGAAACAGGAGAGATCGGTGACGCCGTGGGTGCGGTAGAGCTCCTCCAGCTCAGGCCAGACGGCCTCATGGTGGCGGCGGTATTCCCCGATGCGCTCAGGACGAAGAAGCCTGCGGTAGAGGCGGCGTTCTGTCTTCATGCCTTCGAAGCATCCTCGATGATGACGCCGCCGACAAGCCGCCTGGCCTCGATCATGGCGTTGGCGCGCACGGTGTATTCGCCGGACTGAAGCACCTTCGCCCCCCGCACGGATTCGCGCTCGAGGGCGACGGTCAGCCACTGGCGTGCCAGCGCGGCATCGCCCCGTTCCTCCGGAGTTCCGCTGGAGAGCAACTGGCCCGCCTTTTTTGCGATCAGCCCGCATTGAAGGGAGAGGATCTCTTCCAGAGTGACGGCCGGGTCGTTGGCGAGCAGGGAAAGATCAACCCCGCCGACAAGCCAGTGGGCGGCAAGGAGATTTTCGAAACAGTAGCTGTAGTTGAAAGGGTGGATGATGTGCGGCGCATCGGGGAGAGTCGGAGGCCACTGGCCATCGCTGTTATAAGAATTTGTCAGATGGAACCAGGCGGCTTCCCTCACCTTTTCGGGAAGATCGGCTTCGATGGCAGCAAGCTTCTCCCGGACGAGATCCTGCCACGGGCGCAGCAACCGGGCCATGGGCGTGGAGGCCCACACGCTCGCCTGCGCGCCATGCCATGCGGCATCTTCGTCCCAGGTGATGACTTGCGGGTTCGGGGAAAGTTCGCACGCTTCAGCAAAGGTGACGAACTCACCCATCTTTTTGACCGCGACGACGAGTTTGACGAGCTTCTCACGCGCATCCGGGACAATTTCGAAAACATTGTCCGGTTGGTTCTGGTATTTCAGTTTGAACCACCCGTTGGTGCCGACGTATTCCGCATCGTCGGCGAAAATGACGAGCGCCCCCTCTCCACGTCCGGAAAGATCCTCGCTGTATTTTCCGATCATCGCGAGGTATTCCTCGTGCGAATATCCTTCCATGCCCATGAAGTAGCGGACCGCGTATTGGCAGACCCGGTCGCTTCGCAAAAACGTCTTGATATCGTTCTCCTTCAGCCCGGCGATTTTGTTGAACGGATAGTGGAGCGCGAAGTCGTTGCCGGGCAGATCGTATTTGAAACCGAAGCTGTAAAACGCCTTCTCCTTCGTCGCCTCCTTCTCAAAAATTTCCGGGCGCTGCGGCCTTCCATCCGCGCCAAGAGAGCGGCTGTAGCTTTCAAAATCTCCCGTCAGGTATTTGTAGCCGGCATCCCTCACCTGGCGGGCAATGTAATCGCGCCACCCGCACTCCGGATTCCAAAAGCTGACCGGCCGTATGCCGAGGTATTTCTCGTAGATCCGGTGCGAGAATTCCAGCGTCCAGAGCCCGTCCTTCTCGGGGAAGTTCGGCAGCATGGGATGCGCGTAGGGCGAGCCCATGAATTCGCATTCGCCGCGCTCCATCGCCGCTCGAAGCTTGGCCAGCACATCCGGCGTGCGCAGCGCGATCTGCTCGACCGTGTAGCCAGATGCCTCGAAGACGTATTTCGTTCCCGGAAATTGGGAGGCCATCGTGTCAAAGAGGAGCTCGTAGCTGTTGCGGATCACGAACTCATATTTGTCCGGTGTCAGGTAGGCGTAGTTGAGATTGGCGTGGAAAATGGCGACGTATTTCATACTCTGGCCACGGTGACCGGTCGGGCAGGATAAACTCCATTGCCAATTCTGCTTATTTCCATATCTTTTTCTGCATGGCTTATGCCCACCGCCATGCCCGGCTGATTTCCCTGGATGCCGCGCCGCTCAAGCAACTGCTCCGGGGCCGTTGCTATGCGGTTGACGAGGCTGTTCTACCTGGTTTCCGTGATGGCTCGAAGCGCACCGACTACTGGGCTGTCCTCTTCACGGTTTCCGGCATGAGCGATTACAAGATCAACCGGGAGTCCGTGCGCATCATCCCCGGCAGCCTATTGTTACTGCCTTCAGGAATATCTTTTTCTGAAAGCGTTCCCGGTCCGGATCCCTGCCACAACCGCTACCTGATGCTCGACGGGACGCCGGCGAAAACCCTGTCGCGGCTCATCCCCCGGGGACGCCCGTTCGCCTTCTGGCCCCGATGCCCAAAGGATGTCACCACGGCATTGTGGGAGTGCATCTCCACTGCCCACGCGCGCCCCGAAATCTCCCCCTGGCGATTTGGCGCCGCCCTGTGCCGCCTGCTCGATGCGATAGCGCGGCATGACTCGCAGGTTCCTCCGACTTCGGAACTGGCCGCAGACATACGGGGTTTGATTGAGGAGGATCCCGGCGGCAAATGGACCGTCGGGACTCTGGCGCAACACGTCGGCATGAGCGTCAGCGCTTTCGCACACCGTTTCCGCAAGGAAATCGGCGTTTCTCCCGCGGCCTTCGTCCGCCGCGAACGCTGCCTCCTGGCGCGCGGGCTCCTCGAGGCCGGACTGAATGTGTCATCCACAGCGGAGCGGCTCGGCTTCGGCAACCCATACCATTTTTCCCGAGTTTTTAAGTCCGTGCATGGCGTCCCGCCCTCATCCCTCGTGCCGGCTCAGAGGCGTCTCCACCGCGCGGCGGACGAGTCCTGAGTTGAAAGTTTGATCCTTTGCGATGGCGATCGGCGGCCGGCTATCTCAATCTGGAAGGAGGCAACCCGAAAGCTCGCTTGCAAACGCCATAAAAAAGAAAGTGCGTTTTGGCGGGATATTGCGGGTGGCACGGCCGCTGAAGACCAATCCGGCTTCACTACTGGCACCAGTTTGGGTTACCCGCCTTTTGCGTAGGTCGCCAAGGCGAGAAGCGGGAAGTAGTTCCGATACATGTCGTATTTCAAATAGAACACGCGGGGGAACCCGGTGCCGGTCGTGTGCTCCTCGGTCCATGAGCCGTCGGGGTTCTGCTGTTGGACGAGCCATTCGACTCCACTGCGGATGGCTTCGCGGGGGGCGGTGCCGCACGCGCAGAGGCCCATGACCGCCCATGCTGTCTGGCTGGCCGTGCTCGGGCCGCGTCCCTTGAGCGCCGGAAAATTGTAGCTTTCGCAGGTCTCGCCCCAGCCGCCGTCGTCGTTCTGGCAGCTTTCGAGCCAGTCGCGGCCGCGGCGGATCCATTCCTCCTCCATGTTCGTCCCGATCGCCGCGAGCCCGCGGAGCGCCTGCCAGGTTCCGTAAATATAATTCACGCCCCAGCGGCCATACCACGACCCGTCGGCCTCCTGAGTGCGGCGGAGCATGGCGACCGCGCGGCGGACGTCCTGTCCGCCGGGGTCGCGGCCAAGAGTGCCGAGGAGCTCGAGCACGCGGGCGGTGAGGTCGCTGCAGGTGGGGTCGAGGATCGCGTTGTGGTCGGCAAAGGGAACGTGCTCGAGCCATGAGGCGTTGACGTCCCTGTCGAAGGCCGCCCAGCCGCCGTCGCGGCACTGGAAGGCCATGAGCCACCGGAGGGCGCGCGCGAAGACGGCGGCGCGCGCGGTTCCGTCTTCCGGCTGGACAAGGTTCAGCGCCATGAGCGCCATCATCGTGTCGTCGGTATCCGGATAATACTTATTGTCGTGCTCGAACGCCCAACCGCTGGGCTCGAGGTCGGGCAGGCGGACCGCCCAGTCGCCGCGGAACCGGATCTCCCGGGCTTCAATCCATCGGGCCGCACGCAGCAGGGCGGGGTGGGCGCGCCCGATGCCGGACTCGGCAAGGGCGATCGTCGTGATGGAGGTGTCCCAGACCGGCGAGAGGCACGGCTGGATCCGGAAATCGTCGCCCTCGTCCACGAAGAGCCCTGAAAAATCCTTCCATGCCTTTTTCATAAGCGGGTGGTCGTCGGCATGGCCGAGCACGCGGAGGGCCATCATCGCGTTGAGCATGGCGGGGAAGATCGCCGAGAGGCCCTCGCTTCCCTCGCCCATGCGCGCGGTCATCCACTCCTTCGCTTTTCTGAGCGCCCGGTGCCGCAGCGGGTGGAACGGGAACCGGTTGTAGAGCTTCAGCACGACGTTGCAGCGGAGAAAGAAGTTCCGCCAAGCCCAGAACCGCGCGTCTTTTTTGAGCGAGAGATCGGTGTTTTCCATGCCCGCCGGATAGAGCTCGTGGAGGTGGAGGCGGGCGGGCAGCGCGCGCGTCGGCCTGTAGTGGTTGAGGATCGCGAGCGGCGCGATGATCGTCCGGCTCCACGCCGACATCTCGTAGATGTTGAAAAAAAACCAGGCCGGCAGCAGGAAGATCTCGGGCGGGATCGTGGGCACGTATTTCCACGGGAACTGGCCGAGCAGCGCGAGGTAGAGCCGTCCGTAGGTGTTCATCTGCGGGATGCCGCCCAGCCGCAGGATGTTTGCGCGAGCCTCCCGCATCCAGGGAGCGCCCGGCAGGTCGCCGGCCAGCTTGAGAGCGAAATATGCCTTCACCGAGGCGTTGACCTCCGACGGGCCCCCGATGAAAATGTTCCATCCACCGTCCGGCATCTGCCGCCTGCGGATATGGGCCGCGCATTTCTCCTGCAGGCCGGCATCCTCTTTTCCGCTCCAGTGCAGGTAAAGGATCGTGTCGCAGCAAAGCGTGGCATCCACCATCAGCTCGCCCTCCCAATGCCCGTCGGGCCGCTGAAGCGAGAGGAGAAATTCCCGGGATTTGTGGATCGCCCGCTCGATGCCGCCGGCCGGAAGCACCTCGAAGGGGATCAGTTTGTTTGAGGTCGAGGGCATGGTTTGCAGTTCAGCCCTGACGGAGCGGCGCGGCCGCACCGGTTCGCGGACGTTCCACCTGCGCCAACAGGCGGCTCATACGACATCACTTTCCATTGGCATTGCAAGGATTCACGGCGTTCCCGCGGACATCCCATTCGGCAACGGTGAAAACTGGCGCGGGAGGCACAGGACTCCTGAGGCTTGACGGGGAGCGAGAGGTTCCTGATAGGATATGCGGTTCATGACTGCCCACGAATTGTTTGCCCGGTTATCCCCCGGAGATGCCGCGGAGGTTTTTGCATGGCTACACGAACACGACCGGTCCGCCTACAAAACGACGGCCGGGCTGCTGGCCACGCGGCGCAAGCTCCGCCCGATCTTTGTGGAGCGGAAACCCCGGGAGGAGCGCCAGGCCTGGATGAAGGACGCTCTCGGGAGGCCCGCGAATTCCGACCTTGCGGCCGAGATCCTGCAGGCGTGGATCATGGGCGGAAACGGTGGGATGGTTTGCGGTTTTCTGGATTCGCTCAAAATCCCCCACGACGGCAAGGGCCTTCTCGAATCCCTGCCGCCCGAGCCCCCCGCCGCCGATGTCGGCCGGGCGGTGGACGCGCTGCTTTCCGATTACCCCGCGAACGCCGTGCGGGTTTACCTGAATCTTTTTACATCCATGGAGATGACCGAGTGGCCGGTTCTGCGGGCCCTCGTCTCCACCGATCCCCGCTTATGCCCAAGCACTCAAGCCCCGTAACCGCGTTCTCGCGATCTCTTCACGACGCCGTCGAGACCTTTCGGGCGCTCGGTCCGCTCGAGCCCGGCATCACCGCTGCGGCGGACGCCGTGCTCGCCTGCCTGAAATCCGGCGGCAAGCTCCTCTTCTGCGGCAACGGCGGCAGCGCGGCGGACTGCGCGCACATCGCCACGGAATTCACCTGCCGGTTCTCGGGCGACCGGCGCCCCTACTCGGGAATCGCCCTCACGGCTGACGGCGGGCTCCTCACCGCGATCGGCAACGACTACGCGTTCCAGGATATTTTTTCGCGCCAGATCCGCGCCCATGGTCGGCGCGGCGACATCCTTATCGCGCTGACGTCGAGCGGAAATTCGCGCAACGTGCTCTCGGCGATCGAGGAGGCCCGCCGGGCCGGGATGCGGACGATCGCCTTCCTCGGCAAAGGCGGCGGCTTCACGAAAGGGGCCGCGGACATCGAAATCCTGGTGCCCGGCACCGTCACCGCACGGATCCAGGAGGCGCAGAAATTCCTTCTCCATGCCCTCTGTGAACTTGTCGAGCCGGGGCTGGAAAAAGAATGACAACCGTCCTGGCGGCATTTTCCGCGGTGCTGGGCGCGATCGTCGGGTCGTTCCTGAACGCCTGCATCCACCGGATGCCGCAGGGGATCAGCCTCTCGGATCCGAAGCGTTCGTTCTGCCCGTCGTGCCATAAGATGATCCCGTGGCACGAGAACATTCCGGTCGTGAGCTGGGTGGTGCTGTGGGGAAACTGCTCGGGCTGCGGCGCGCGGATCTCCCCGCGATACGTTTTGGTCGAGATCCTCACGGCGTTTTTCTTTGCCGCCCTCTGGCTGCGGTACGGGATCCCTCTCGCGCCGGCCTACTGGATCCTGATCTCGCTGCTCATCGCCGCCACGTTCATTGACATCGGGCACTTCATCATCCCGGACGAAATCACGCTCGGCGGAACCGTCGTGGGAGTGCTCTGCTGCCTGGCCCTGCCGGAGCTCATGGGCACTTCCTCGCGCCTTGTCTCGGGCGGGCTCTCGCTTTCCGGCGCGGCGCTGGGCGCGGGCCTCCTCTGGCTGGTGGTCGAGGGCGGAAAGCTCGCCTTCGGAAAAAAGAAAATTCGTTTTGAGAAGGCCGAGGATTTTTGCTGGGTGCGCGACGGCGACCGCGCGGATCTTCACATCGGGGACGAAACCCACCGCTGGGAGGACATCTTCAGCCGCGTGAGCGACCGGCTCATCCTGCACCCGAGCGGGTCGGCCGTCTGCGACGGGCGCGAGCTTCCCGCCGGGCCGCTCCGGTTCCACTACAACCGATTGGACGCGGGATCCGAAACCTTCGCCCTCGACTCCCTCGACCGGATCTCCGGAAAACTCGCCGCGGTCGTCATCCCCCGCGAGGCGATGGGCATGGGCGACGTCAAATTCCTCGCCTGCATCGGAGCGTTCCTCGGATGGCAGGCGGTGCTCTTCACGATTTTTTCCTCCTCCATCATCGGTTGCGTCTTCGGCGTGGCGGGTCTTCTCGTCGCCCGGGACAAGGCCAAGGCGATCCTTCCCTTCGGCCCCTACCTTGCTCTCGGTGCCGTCCTCTGGCTCTTCGGCGGGCACGAGCTGACGAGCTGGTATTTTTCGCAGTTTCACGGGGGACTCTTTTAGATCCCCCATTTCCTAAATAACCATGTCCAAACAAAAGCTGTCGTTCCTCCAACTCGTCCAGGCGTTCTGGAAGCCCTACCTTCACCTGCTCCAGTATCTCAAAACCTACAGGAAACGGTTTATTCTGGGGTTGGTTTTCGGGAGCCTTGCCGGCGTGCTCAACGGCATCTTTCCGCTGGTCATCAAGCTCGCCGGAGATGCCATCCTGGCACCCGGACAGTCGGTCGTCAGCCCCTCCGAGTTTCTGAAATCCGGCGTGGATTCGGGGCCTGGCATCGAGAAAGTCTTCTGGATCGCGCTGCTCATCCCGGCCGCCATGGTGGCCAGGGGAGTTTTTTCGTATCTCAACTCGTATTGTCTCGCGTGGGTGAGCCTGCGCGTTCTCCGCGATATCCGGACCCAGTTGTTTTCGCACCTGATGTCGCAGTCGCTGAGCTTTTTCAACCACGCAAAGGCGGGCAAGCTCATCTCGCGGGTGATGAACGACACCCGCATGGCCCAGAACGCGCTGACCTCGATCTCGGGGGATCTCGTGCAGGGCCCCATCGCCGTGATCACCGGGGTCATCGTGCTGATCAAGCTGGACTGGGTCTTCAGCCTCACGACCCTCTTCCTTTTCCCGATCTGCATTTTCCCCGTCCTCTTCTTCGGAAAAAAAGTCCGCCAGGCCGGGAAGGCGGAGGAAAACGAGGCCGGGCAGATGTCGGTCATCCTGCAGGAATCGTTCGCCGGGATCCGGATCATCAAGTCGTTCGCCCGCGAAAGCTACCAGGCGGAGGAGTTCGACAAATCCAGCGAAGTCCAGTGGAAGAACAGCCTGCGCGTGCGGAGAAGCTCCGACATTGTCCAGCCGCTCATCGAGTCGGTGTCGGCCCTCGGCGTCGTCCTCGCGTTGATGTATGTCTATTTCTACCACATCAGCTTCATCAAGTTCGCCGCGCTCTGCGCGGGGATTTTTCTCCTCTACAACCCGGTGAAATCGCTGAGCAGGATTCCGATGCTCATGCAAAAATGCATGGCTTCGGCCACCAACATTTTCGACCTGCTGAAGCTGGTGCCCGACATTCAAGACAAGCCGGACGCCGTGGTTTTGAAGAGCTGCGCCGGGCGGATCGAGTTCGACCGCATGACCTTTTCCTACGGGGTGAACAAGGCGGCGGTCGAGGACATCTCGCTCGCCATCGATTCCGGAAAAAAATATGCCCTCGTCGGGGCAAGCGGGGCCGGCAAGAGCACCCTCCTCTCTCTGATCCTGCGCTTCTACGACCCGCAGAAAGGGTGCATCCGGGTGGACGGCCACGACATCCGCGACCTCACCCAGAACTCGCTCCACGAGCAGATCGGCGTCGTCACGCAGGAGTCGTTCCTCTTCCACGACACGATCTACGAGAACATCCGCTACGGGCGGTTGGACGCGACGCGTGAGCAGATCGTCGCCGCATCGCACTCCGCCTTCGCGCATGACTTCATCCTGGCCCAGGCGGACGGCTACGAGACGGTCGTCGGCGACAAGGGCTGCCTCCTTTCCGGCGGGCAGCAGCAGCGCTTGGCGATCGCCCGCGCCCTGCTCAAGAACGCGCCGATCCTCCTCCTCGACGAGGCGACCTCCGCGCTGGATTCCGAATCCGAACGCATGATCCAGGCCGCGCTCGAGCGCCTCTCGGAGGGGCGCACGGTGATCGCCATCGCCCACCGGCTTTCGACGGTCCTCAAATCTGACTGCATCGTGGTCATGGATCAGGGGAGGATTGTTGACACGGGCACGCACCACAATCTGCTCGGGAAATCGACCCTCTACCGCAACCTCTACGAACTCCAGTTCCACCACCACGAGGTTCCGGCATGATGTGGCTGATCGGGTGAGTTTGTAGAAGCGGTATCTTGCCGCTTGCCGGAAAGCCCAAGCGGCGGGACGCCGCTTCTACAGTTTGAAGGTCACCGCTTCCGGAAATACTGCATGGGAAATCCTGCCACGAGCAGCCGGACGAAGGTCCGGAAGTTCCGCGGGGGATGCCACACCCCGATCCGGCGCAGCGCAAATGGGTCGTCCGCCGTGCCGTTCACTCCGAAATTCAGCGTGACGGCGGTTTCGTAACCGGCCTGCTCGACGAGATCCCGGATCCGCCGGTTCCACTTTCCGTAGGGGTAGCAAAAGTGCCGGATCTCCCGCCCGAACAGATCCTCGAGGATTTTTTTCGATGCGGAGATTTCCTCGCGGGCCTGATCTTCGGGGATTTGAGGGAGCCGCGGGTGGGTCCGCGTGTGGGCGCCGATCTCGTGTCCGGCCGCCAGCCATTCGCGGATTTCCACCGCATCCATGAGCGGGTCCTCCGCCTCGTTGTTGTCCCGGATGTCCCAGTGGTTGACCCCACCGATCGCGTCCGCGACAATGAACTGGATCGCCTTGAAGCGGTTCGTGTCGAGTTCCGCCATGGCGTGGCGCATGATGGTGCGGCTACCGTCGTCGAAAGACAGCACCGCCCGCGGCGGGGAGGGCTTGGGGAAATTCCGCCATTCGCCCAGGGTGTCTGTCGAAAACCCGGCACGATTCAGCTCCCGCATCTGCCATGCAAAAAGTCTTGCATCAACATACAGGCTCTTCATGTTCACGCCCTGCGGAAGCGGCCCCAGCTTGTGGTAAACCAACGTCGGCACGCCGTGCGCAAACGAAGCGCGGTATGGGCCGAGCGCCGAATAACCGGGGTTCCTCACTGATTTTTTCGGCATGATATGAAAAAGAATTCCCTCATCGAAAACCGGGCGCTGAACGTGATTTTAACCGACTGTAGTCCGAACTGGGGCGGGCAGCAATACCGGCTTCTGCGCGAAGCGCTCTGGCTGGCCGCTCGCGGGCACAAGGTGCTCGTGATTTGCGGGAAACGAAGCCAGCTCGGCGTGCGCCTGCGGGAGCACTCGCCGCAGATTTCCCTGCATCTGCTGAACTCGTGGGGAGGCCTCCACGGGTTGCTGGAATTTTTCTGGGCGGTCTGGCGATGGAAACCGGACATCATCCACACGCGGAACTGGCAGGACGCGTTTTGGGGAGCGCTCGCGCACGTTGCCGGCTGGACGAATGTCCGTTCGTGCCATGTGACCATGCCGGCCCACCTTTCGGCACGCCGAAAATTTCCGTTCCGCTCAGGATGCGCGAGGGTCATCGCCGCCGCGGAATTCATCAAAAAGCATCTCGTTCTTGTTGCCGGCATCCCGGAATCCCGAGTGGATGTGGTCGGCGAAGGCGTGGATTTGAACGAGTTCCATCCGGGGGTGGACGGGCGCGGGTTTCGCTCGGAGTTCGGCATCGCGGAAGGGGTTCCGGTTTTCGGGCTCGTCTCGATGATTCGCGGAGAAAAGGGATACAACCACTTCGTCAACGCCGCCGCGAAAGTGTTGGAAAAATTTCCCGATGCGCGTTTTGTCATCGCCGGTGATGGCGAGCCAGCGCGGGTGGAGAAGCTCCGCGCAAAGATCTTGAAAATGTTTCCCCGGCAGCCATCGCCGGTCCTGCTTGTCGGCTATCGGGACGACGTGCCGAAGGTGATGGCTGCGATCGATGTCTTGGTCCTGCCATCGAAGCAGGAGGCGCAATCGCTTGTCATTCCCCAGGCATTTGCCACGGGCAAGCCGGTGATCGCTTCGAACGTGGGAGGAATCCCGGAAAACGTCCGCGATGGAGTGAATGGGTTTCTCGTGAGCCCCGGCGACGAAAATGGCCTTGCCGCCGCGATGGAGCAACTCGCCGCCTCGCCGGATCTTCGCCGGCGTTTTGGGACGGCCGCCTTGGAGTTGGCGCGCAGGGAGCTTTCGTTCGATATGAAAATGGATTTGCTGCTTGCGAGCTACCGCCAAGCGCTCGGATGAGGCGTCATCCGGAAATTTTCTCCAGGAGCCGATCAAACGCGGCCTCGGCATCGTCCACCGTGATGTCTTTCACGTTCCGGGTGGTGGGGTTTAGCAACTCGTAGGGCACGCCCCAGGGATGCCAGTTCCGAGGGTTCGAGTCGCCGAAGAAGCAGACGATCGGCAGGCCGAGGCCTGCGCCGACATGCATCGCCCCCCCATCGCTGCAAATCATGGTGTCGCAAACGGACAGGCCGCCGATCAACGTCTCGAGCCCCCCGGTCGCGTAGGGCAGAACCGGCAGGCCTGCCGTGGCGGCAATGATGGCCGCCGCTGCTTGATCATCGCCCGGATGCATCCGGTTATTCTCGTCGCCCGGCGACCAGAAGAGCATGAACTGGCAACCGGTTTTCGCGTGCAGACGCTTGATCAATTCGGAAAAATGTTCCCGCGTCCACCGCTGGAGCTCTTTGCGCGAGCTAATATGAACTCCGATTATTGTCTTGTCGGAGCGAAACCATGTCTGCGAACACAGCAGATCCCGCGCACGGCGTTTCTCTTCCGCATCCGGCACCAGGCGCAGCGGGGGCGGCGGGCCTTCGATGCCAAGCGGGCTAAGCAAAAAAAACACCTTCTCCACGCTGTGGCGTGGCGCGGTGTTGATGGGGATCCCGTGCGTGATGACGGGAATCTCAGTCCGGGCGGGAACAAATCCGATGATGGACGCGGGAGCAATCCACCGGGCCGGGCGCAGCAGGCGGGGGTGGTAGCCCCAATTGGCAACAATCACCGTATCGTAGTGCATGGAGCGCAGCTCAAGCATGAGCCGGAAACGGCGCCAATGGGTCATCAGCAAGCTGTCACCGGGAGCGCGGTGCTTGCCCTTGGTATAGATGTGGATCCGGCTCAGATCCGGGTTGTTGTGGAGGATCGGAAAGTTATACGAATTCACCAAGGCGTCGATCTGCGCTTCGGGGAAACGCTCCCGCAACGCGCGAAAAACCGGAGTGGTGATGATCAGATCACCAATGTTGTCGTGCCGGATGACAAGGATCTTCATGGTTGTGCGAGTTTGTCGAAGGGCACCCTGCGCGGGCTGTCGCGCGGGCTTGATTCCCGGCGTCCCACTCGATATCATAACATCTCTTGGAAAGAAACAGACGATATTCTCTCGGAGCAAAACAGGGGGCGCAGGCGTTCCGCCTGTGAAAAACGCCCGCCTGCGTTTGCGGGACCAGTGCCAAAACGGGCGGGATGCCCGTTGCCCATGGCCGCTGCTCAGTGCAGTTTTTTCCAAGAGATGGTATCCGATGCCGACACGTTTTTTCCGGGAGCAAATCCGGTGACATCCTGGCGCTTCCAATCCGGCACATGGAAATGCGGTGCGAACCTCCCGCTGGACGATCGCGCGTTCCGCTACGGGATGAGCGTGTTCGAGACGATCGCGGTGGCCGGCGGGTGCCCGCTCTTCCTGGACGGGCATCTCGACCGGCTCCGGCGCGCCGCCTGTGCGCGGGGCTGGCGGAACCCCTGCGTGCCGGATGACCTGCCGGACTCCGCGCACGGGCGAGACGAACGGGCGACGGGAGTTTTCCGGCTTTATCTCACGGCCGGCCCGGGAGGGGCGGGCGATCCGCCTTCGGGCTCCGTGTTTGCGCTGTTCGAAGATTGCGAGGTGGGGACGGACTTCCCGCCGCTGCGTCTGGTTTCCTCTGCGGTGCCGTATTTGCCCGGATCCGGCGGATGGAAGACCGGGAATTACTGGCAGAATGTCGAGGCCTCGGTTTTCGCGCGCTCCACCGGTGCCGACGACGCCCTGCTCTTCAGCCCGGACGGCTGCCTCGTCTCCGCGAGCATGGGAAATGTTTTTGTCGAAAGGGATGGCGCATGGACAACTCCGGCGCTCGGGACGGGTGCCCGTGACGGCGTGGTTCGGGACTGGGCGATAAAAAATCTGCCGGTCGAAGAAACTCTGCTTGATGCGGGCGCTGTGGCGAACGCCACGGCTTGCTTTGTCACCAACAGCCGGATCGGGATCCGCCCGGTCGGAGAGCTCGACGGGCGCGCGCTGCGGCCCGGCATCGGCGCGCTCCAGCGGCTCTACCGCGAACAAATCCTCCGACAAATCAGCTGAACCCAGATCCGGCGATTCCTCGCAAGCCCGCAGAGGAAAAACCTTTGAGGGGTTGAACAGAACCTCCCCGGTTTCGCCCCTCGACATTGCCAGCGAATGCAGAATCTCTTCGGGTCGCACCCGCTCAAAATCCCAATCGGGCAGGCGATGGACGGAAAAAAAACTTAATCCGGCTGCTCTCGATGCTGGGGGAGGCTTCCCCGACAAGGATCCCAACTCTGTAAAACAAATGGACTCAGAACATCGGCAAGATGCCGATGCTACGTAGCCTTGGCTTCCAGCCAATGATCCCCCCCCACTCGAAGAGATGGTATGAGGTGGCGCAAAAAGGTCTTGCAATCGGTTGCTAAATTATCGCACGTTTCGCGTATCACGTCCTTCTCCGCCATGCATTCGCACAAAACTTTCCATCCGTCTTCGGGGTTATCCGCGTCCGGGAAGGGGCGTTCCGGCGAGGCGGGGACGTGGGAGGAGAAGGTGGCTTTTTTGGAGGCGGAGCTGGAGCGGGCAAAGTCGCGAGAGGATTTGTATCGGCTGCAGATTGAGGAGACCCGGAGCAAGGCGGGGCAGGCGTTTGCCTTTCAGGTGGAGCTGGCGCAGCAGCAGGAGGAGACGCTGGAGGAATATCACAAGCGGGAGCTGACGATGCTCGCGGAGTTGGAGGCCGCGAAAAAAGAGGCGGGGCGGGCGGGCGAGTTGGAGGCGCGCTTGGACGGGCAGAAGGCCGAGCTGGAGGCCCATTTGCAAGAGAAGGAGAAGCTGGCGGCACAGCTCGAGGAGGCGCAGGTCGAGGCGGCTCTGGCGCAATCGTATCAGGCCGAGACCCGGGAGCATCTGGCCCGGCTCGAGGAGGTGCGGGAACGGGAGCAGGGGCTTCAGGACGAGCTTGCGGCGGCGAGGAAACTGGAAGACCGGGCGCAATTGCTCGAGGTCGCGATGGCCCGGCAGCGCGCCGATTTGAAATGGGGCCACTCGTCGCGGGTTTGGGCCCGCAAGCTTCAGGAGGAACTGGAGCAGGAGCACGCGGAACTTCTCGTTTCCAAAGGCCGGGAAAAAACGCTGGAGAACCGGCTGGAGTCCGCAGAATACCAATTCAAACTGGTCGAGGCGCTGCAGGGCGAGCTGGTTGCCCAGAGGGCGGAGCTCTTGGAGGCGCGGAAGCAGGAGGAGGCGCTTTCCTCCGAGCTCGCCACCTCGCGCGAGGCGGGGCATTCCGCCAAGCTCCTCGAGGAGCTGGCCGGATACCGGGCATCGGTCGAGGATTTGCGGCGGCGCGAAGAGGGCCTGACGTTCGAGCTCGAGAACGTCCGCATTCTGGCCGGGCAGGCGGAGAAGCTTCGCTCGGAGCTCATCGCCCAGCGCCTGGCGCTCGAGGCACTCCGGAAGCGCGAGAGCTCCTTGGTTGCCGAATTGGAAGCCGCGACCGACCTCGCCTCCCGCGCGGAAGGCTTTCAAAAAGAACTTTCTTCCGTTCGTGGCGAGGCGGAGGCTTTGCGCTCCCGCGAGCGGGCACTCGAAGGGGAGTTGGCGGCGGAAAAGGCGCGGGCGGGCATGGCGGATCGCCTGCAGGACGAACTGGCCGTGCAAAATCTCGCCCTCGATTCTCTCCGGAAACGCGAGGCAGAACTTGTTCAGGAACTCGAAAACTCCAGAAAGGAAGAAATCCGGGCCGGGGAGCTGAATCAGGATTTATCCACTCATCGCGCCGCGTTGCTGGCTCTCCAGGATCGCGAAAAATCGCTTCTATCCGAACTCGATGCCGCACGCTCGCAGTGCCGCGACGCCGGGGCGCTCCGCCTCGATCTGGCGGCCCAGCGCGCGGATTTGGAGGCGCTGCGCGAAAAGGAAAAATCTCTCGCTTCGGATCTCGACGCCGCCCGGCAGGAGGCCGCCCGCGTCCAGTCACTCCAGGCGGAGATGGCCGAACAAAGCGCCGCGCTGGAGGCTCTCCGCAACAGCGAAAAGCTCGTCCGCAGCCAGCTCGCGGAGGCGCGCGGCGAAGCCGCCCTTGCCGCCTCTCTCAAAGTGAGTCTCGCCTCCCAGGAAAAAGCCATCGAGGAATTCCGGAAGCAGGAAAATTCTCTCCGCGAAAAAATGGCCGGGATCGAGTCCGAATCCGCCCGGGCCCTCAAGGAGACGCTCGACCGCCACCGCTTCGAACTCGAGGAGGCCCGGAAGCAGAACCAGAAATGGATCCGCCAGCTCGCCGGGGTTTCGCAGGCGCTGGAGAAAGCGAAGGCCCGCGGACGCACGCCGGGAAAGGCGCTCGTCTTTGCCTCGCTCGCCTTGGCCTGCGCGCTCGTGTTCCTCGCATTCCGGCTGATTCCGCAGCAGTCCTCCGCGGATGCGCTTCAAAAAAATGCGGAGCTGCTCGACCGCCTCAAGGAGCAGAACTCCCAGCTGGCCGGCCAGCTCAACGACACGCTTCTCCGCCTCCAAACCGCCAAAGAAACCGAGCTGACCCTCGACCGCAACCGCGGCCTTGCCGAACGCCTCGCGACCGCCGAGGCGACGGCGATCGGCCTGGAAAAAGACCAGCCGGTGAAGCTCGCTCTCATCACCCAGCTTCAATCCGATCTCAATCTCGCCAACGACAGGATCTCCAAGCTTTTCACCGAGCTCGCCACGCGCGACATGAAGATCCTCGAGCTGGAGAAACTTCTTGGCGAGGCGGGGGCCCAGGCGTTCCAGCTTTCCCTTCCCCCGCCCCTCGCCCTCAACGAGATGGCCCCCGTGTTTCTCAGCAATGCCTCGCCGGCCCTGAATTCCTCCGCCCTCCCGGCCGGCGAGCCGCTCCAGGAAATCCAGTCGCGCGCGGAACGCGAGTTCAAGGCAAAAAATTACGAGCTCGCCGCATCGCTCTACCAGCAGGTCGCCGACGCCTCGCCCTCGAACAGCCTCGCCTGGTCGAACCTCGCAGCCGTCCAGATCGAACTCGGAAAAATCACCCTCGCGGAAAAATCCATCCGCAACGCCATCGCCCTCAGCCCGGACGACGCCTTCTCGCACACGACCCTCGGCATCATCCTTCTCCGCACCGGCCAGGCCGACGCCGCCATGAAATCCCTCCTCTCCGCCATCTACCTCGATCCCAGCGACCCCGCCGCTTTCAATTACCTCGGCGTCGCGTTCGACCAAAAAGGCGACCGCAGCCGCGCGATCCAGGAAATCGAAAAGGCCGTGAAACTCGCCCCCGACTACGCCGAAGGCCATTTCAACCTCGCCGTCCTCCGCTCATCCGGCGACCCCGCCTCCCGGCAGCTCGCAAAAAAACATTACGCAAAAGCCCTCGAGCTCGGTGCCAAGGCGGACCCCAGCCTCGACCAGCTGCTCAAGTAGCATTCCCCTTCCTCGCGGGCCAGGATGTCGGAACCCGCAAGATGCCGCTCCTAACGGCAGCTTCCAGATGCTCCGGAGCCGCGCGTAGTCGGCCTCGGGCAGGATGACATAGAGCGGGTTTCTGGCGGGATCGAGCGCGGCGATGAGCGCCCGCAGATTGTTTTCCGGCATCGTCGTGCAGCCGGAAGTCGGCTTCGCACCGCCCGCGCGCCAGATGTGAAAAAAAATCGAGCTTCCCGCGCCCGGGCGGATCTCCGGCCCGGCGTTGTGGGCGATGAAAAGTTTGAGCGCATGCGCCGGGTCGTCCTGCTTCATCTGCTGTTTTTTTTCCCATGCGGTGGCGGGATCGGCATCGAGCCGGACGTGGCGGTTGTATGACGGCGAAGCGGGGTCTTCGATCCAGAGGTCGCGGGGCGTGATCCGCGTGTAGGACATGCCCGGCCGCCTCGCGATGTCGGCCGCGTAGCCCCAGGCGCCGCCGATGCGGAAAACTCCCGCCGGCGTGCGCGAATCCCCCTCCTGCTTGATGGGCGCGGCTTCCGGGACCGGGTGGAGGCCGAGCCCCCAGATCAGGCCGTTCTTCCCGAGCCGCGCCTTCCAGGATTCTCCGACCTGCCGCCAGCGGCCGCCGGATTTTTCAAAAAGCCGGAGCGTCGCCTCGGAGGAATTCCATCCCGCCGCCGTACCGACCAGGCATTGCGTCGAATCCGCGGGGATTTCATAAAAGGGAGCCGGCCCGGCCCAGGCGGCAAAAAGCAGCACGGCGATCGAAACCGCATTCATCCTGAAAAAATGACACCCTAAGCGCCGTTTGTCACGGTTCTCTCCCCCCCTCCCAAGAAAAAAAGAATCCGGGCGTTCTGCCCCTGTGCGTGCGGACGCCAACCGGCGGGGCCGGGCGATTTTGTGGGTCCGCGCCGGAAGTTGGTGCGCCGTGTGCTTGGATGTCACCCGAGATCACGATGTTCAACGGATACAATCCCGGAAATTTTTACGATGAGATGTTCAGCCCCGATGGTGCTGTGCGGGGTCATTGCGCGCCGCTGCTGCGAAAATTCCACCAGCTTGACCAGAAGGATTTCCTGGCGCGCAAGGCGAATTCCGAGATCTATTTTCTGCGCCAGGGGATCACGTTCAACGTCTATCACGACGACCGCGGCACCGAGAGGATTTTCCCGTTTGATCCGATCCCCCGGGTGATGCCGGCGCACGAGTGGGAGCATTTGGAGGCGGGCCTCACCCAGCGGATCGTGGCGTTGAACCTTTTCCTGCACGACATTTATCACGACCAGCAAATTCTCAAGGACGGGGTGATCCCGCGTTGCTACGTCGAGGAGGCGAGGCATTACCGCCCGGAGTTCCGCGGGGTGGATGTGCCGGAGGACATCTACATTCACATTTGCGGCAGCGACCTGATCCGTGGAGCCGACGGCGCCTACCAGGTGCTTGAGGACAACGGGCGGTGCCCGTCCGGCGCCTCGTATCTGCTGGAAAACCGGAACGCCCTGAAGCGGGCGTTCCCCTCGATTTTCGACGAGATGGGCGTGCGGCCGGTCGATTCGTATCCGCGGGATCTGCTCGCCATGCTCCACCATATCTCGCCGCGGAAGGACGCGGATCCGGTATGCGTCCTGCTCACGCCCGGCTGCCATAACAGCGCCTACTTCGAGCACTGCTATCTCGCCCGGGAAATGGGCATCGCCATCGTCGAGGGGGGAGATCTCGTGGTCGCTGACAAATTTGTTTACATGCGGACGACCCGCGGGCTGCAGCGCGTGGATGTGATCTACCGGCGCATCGACGACGATTTCATCGATCCCGTGGTGTTCCGCAAAGACTCGGTGCTCGGGGTGCCCGGTCTGATGAACGCATATCGCGCCGGCAACGTCGCCCTCGCCAATGCCGTCGGAACCGGCGTGGCCGACGACAAGGTGATCTACTGCTTCGTGCCGCGCATGATCGAATATTACCTTGGCCAGGAGCCGATCCTGCCCAATGTTCCGACCTATCTGGCGTCCGAGGAAAAAGATTTGAAATTCATCCTCGGGCATCTGCCGGAGCTGGTGGTGAAGGCGGCGAACGAGTCCGGCGGCTACGGCATGTTGATGGGTCCGACCGCCAGCAAGGATCAGATCGCCGCGTTCCGGGAGCTGATCGTCGCGGATCCGAGGAATTACATCGCCCAGCCGGTCGTCTCTCTTTCCCGCTCGCCGACGTGGTGCGACGGGGCGATGGAAGGCCGCCACCTCGATCTGAGGCCCTACATCATTTATGGGGACGAAGTGAAAATCGTTCCCGGCGGGCTGACCCGCGTCGCGCTGGCGAAGGATTCTCTGATCGTCAACTCCTCGCAGGGCGGGGGCAGCAAGGACACTTGGGTGCTCCGGCACTGATCCCGCCATGCTTTCCCGCGTCGCCAATTCGCTGTTCTGGCTGGTCCGCTATGTGGAGCGGGCCGACAACCTCGCCCGCCTGATCGATGTGAACCAGCAGCTGCTGCTGGATTCCGAGCGGCTCGACAGCGACCGCCTGCGCGGGTTCTGGATGCCGATCATCCTCAGCATCGGCGAGGAGGACGTGTTCGGTTCGCTTTATGACAAGGCGGGAAGCGCCGAGGTCATCCGCTTCCTCTCCGACGACCGGCGCAACCCGAACAGCATCGCCTCGTGCATCGGCCTGGCGCGGGAGAATGCCCGGACGGTGAGGGATCAGTTGTCAGACGAATTGTGGGAGGAACTCAACGCGCTGTATCTGTTCACGCAGTCCGGGGAGGCGGCCCGCCTGATCGCCTCCGATCCGCCGCGGTATTACGAAAATATCCGGCGCTCGTCCGAGACCTTCCTCGGCATCGCCACGTCCACGATCCCCCGCAATGAGGCGTGGGAATTCATGAGCCTCGGCCGGCAGTTGGAGCGGGCGGACAAGACGACGCGTTTCCTGGACATGTCGAGTTATCTGCCCGGCGGCGAGGCGGACATGGCGGCGGCCCCCGGGATACTCCATTGGTCGGCCATCCTGCGGTCGTGCGGGGCGCTGGGGGCGTTCCGCTCGATGAGCCGCAGCTTCAACGCCCATGAGGTGGTGGATTTCCTGGTGTTCTCCCGCGAGTTTCCGCGCTCGGTGAGGTTCTGCATCGAGCAGGTGGACGTCAGCCTCCACCGGATCTCGAACACCCCGCGCGGAACGTTTTCCAACGACGCGGAACGGGAAGCCGGCCGGCTGCTGGCCGATCTGAATTTCGGCTCGACCGATGACGCCTTCGGCGGCCAGCTTCACGGATATCTCGACTCGCTCCAGGAACGCTTCAACCGGATCGGGAAAGCAATTTTCGACAACTACGTCCTGCTGCCGGAGCGGATTCAGATTTGCCCTGCGGAGAATTCCGGGGCACTCTCCGCCCTCGCCGCATGGCAGATGCAACAACAACAACAGTGACCGGGACTGCCGAACCGGCGGCTTCCGGAATCGGCACGAAGCTCTCGGTGATGCACCGGACGACCTTCCACTACGGAATGCCGGTGCACCACAGCCTGAACACGCTGCACCTGGAGCCGCGGACGTTTCCCTATCAGAAAACGCTGTCCTCATTGATCCGGGTGATCCCCGCCACACGCCTGCAGCGGTTCACGGATCTGTTCCAGAACCACGCCCATCATTTCGAGCTGCCGGATCCGCATGTGAAGCTGGAAATCGAGAGCCGCCTCCGCGTCCACAACCTCCCGCTGACCGTCACCGCTGCGAATCGCGAGGCAACTTCGGAGGCCTTCAACGAACCGTCCGTCCGCGAGCGGATCTGGCCGTACCTGCAGGCAAGCAACCGGGTTTCCCTTTTGCCTGAGGTCTGGCGCCAGGCGGTGGATGTCACCTTCGGCATCGCCTCGGTTTACGATCGGGCTGAAGCCTTGATGGGCTGGATCCACCGGGAATTCCATTACGTGCCGGGGGCGACCGGCGTGAAGGCCCTCCTCGAGGAGTCCTTCGCCCTGAAACACGGCGTGTGCCAGGATTTCACCCACGTGATGCTCGGCATGTGCCGGGCGATCGGAGTGCCCGCCCGCTACGCTTCCGGCTACCTTTACAACGGCCCCAAGGACTCGCTCGTCGGAGCGCAGGCCTCGCATGCCTGGAGCGAAGTTTATCTGCCCGGTGCCGGATGGATCGGGTTCGATCCGACGAACAACACGCTCGCGGACGACCGGTATGTCAAGGTCGCCGTGGGCAGGGACTACGATGATGTCGCGCCCGTCGTAGGCAACTACAAGGGCACCGCCCACTGCCGCCTCGAAGTCCGCGTGGAGGTCGAGAAGCTTTGACCCGAGCCTTGAATTCCTGAGCCTTGAATTCCTTGCGCAATCGGGCGGGGCGCGTAGTGTAGACGGAATGTCCCGGAGACCTGTTGTGAAAATCGGACGCCGCCAGCTCGGCGGCCGCGAGCTGCTTTTCTTTCTCGGGCCGTGCGTGATCGAATCGCCCGCGTTCACCCGCCGGATGGCCCGCAAGATCCAAGCCATCTGCGACGGCGAGGGCGCCTCCTTCGTTTTCAAAGCCTCCTACGACAAGGCGAACCGCACGTCCTTGAAATCCTTCCGCGGCATATCGGTCGAGGACGGGTGCAAGCTCCTGGGGGAGATCGGCGGCGAGCTCGGGGTTCCCGTCACCACCGATGTCCATTCTCCCGAAGAGGCCGAAATCGCCGCCGGGCATGTGGACGTGCTCCAGATCCCCGCGTTCCTGTGCCGGCAGACCGACCTGATCGTCGCGGCCGGCTCGACCGGACGGGTCGTGAACGTCAAAAAGGGCCAGTTCCTCGCGCCGTGGGACATGGCAAACGTCGCCGTCAAACTCGACGCCGCCGGATGCAAGGCGTTCTTTTTTACCGAGCGGGGAACCACGTTCGGCTACAATAACCTTGTTGCCGACATGCGATCGATTTATTGGATGCAGGCGCTGAACTGCCAGGTCGTGTTCGATGCCACCCACTCCGTCCAGCGTCCCGGGGGGGCCGGGGAGACGACTGGCGGCGATGGCGCGCTCGCCCCCGTGCTGGCGCGCGCCGCCGTGGCCGCCGGCTGTGACGGCATCTTCCTCGAGACACATGAGAACCCAGCAAAAGCCTTTTCCGACGGACCGAACCAGATCCCCCTGCGGGATCTTCCGCGGCTTCTTGCCCAACTCAGGAAAATTCGCGATGCGGTTGTTTAAGCTTTCCCTCTTAGTTGCCGTTCTGCTGCCGGCCTCGACTCTCCGCTGCGCCGACCCCGCGCCCGCAGAGACGAAAAAAGATGAGCCCAACGAATTTGAATTGCCGGTCCCGATCGGGATCCCTGTCAAGGGAATCAAAATCCCGCACCGGGATGAGGCGGGCAAACTCGTGATGACGATCGAGGCCGAGGTGGCCAAAAAACTCGACGACCAGCACGTCGAGATGGAAAACATGAAGATCGAGTCGTTCGATGCCGATGGGAAGACGATCAACGTCGAAGTGCCTCACTCGATTTTTAATCTCGAGACCCGGATCCTTTCCGGCGATTCCCAGACGTGGATCCGGCGGGACGATTTCGAGGTCACCGGGGACTCCGTCGAATTCAACACCAAGACCCGCCATGCCACCCTGCGCGGGAAAATTCGAATGATCATCCAGTCCTCAAACATCGCACCATGACAAAGCACCCCGCACTTCTGCTCCTCCTTACGGTTTCCGCCGCCCTCGCCCAGACCGGGCCGTCCATGAGCCAAGGGGAAAAACAAACCGCCTCGCCCATGCCGGGTTTCGCCGGGCTCGGAAAAGACCGGCCCGCCGACGCCAAGACCGAAATCACCGCAAACAAAGAAGCGACCTTCGACAACGCCGCCAGCATCGCGGAGTTCGACGGCCGCGTGGTCGTCCGCGACCCGCAGTTCACCTTGAGCTGCGACCACCTCAAGGTCACCCTCAGCAAGGCCCGCAAGGGGATCGAAGTCGCCGAGGCGACCGGCCACGTCGTCATCGTTCAGGAAAACACCGACAAAAGCGGCAAGGCCAACAATGCGATCGGCCACGCCGAGTCCGCCACCTACATCCCCGCCACCGGCGAGATCACCCTCAAAGGCTGGCCCTCGGTTCAGCAGGGGATGAATAACCAGGTCGCCACCGAACAATCCACGGTCATGGTGCTCTGCCGCAACGGCAAGTCCCGCACGCTCGGAGCCAGCAAGACGGTGATCGCCGAAACGAAAGATGCGGGGGGAGCCCAATGAGCGAGGAGCCCGACAAGCCGGCCCGCACGCCCGTCGCCGACGGAGCCCCACTCCTGCGTACCGAGGGACTCGTGAAAATTTACAACGGCCGCTCGGTGGTGAACGGCGTGGACATCAACGTGAAGCGCGGCGAGATCGTCGGGCTTCTCGGCCCGAACGGGGCCGGCAAGACGACCACCTTCTACATGATTGTCGGCCTGATCCGCCCAAATGGCGGGCGCGTCATTTTCGAGGAATCCGACGTCACCGACATGGCGATGTATCGCCGGGCCCGGCACGGGATGGGCTACCTCCCGCAGGAGGAATCGATCTTCCGGAAACTCACCGTCGAGGAAAATATCCTCGCCATCCTCGAGACGACGAAGGCCACAAAATCCGAGCGCAAGCAACGCTGCGACGAGCTCCTCACGCGGTTCGGCATCGAGCACCTCGCCAAAAACCAGGCGCTCACGCTCTCGGGCGGGGAGAAGCGCCGCCTCACGATCGCCCGCTCGCTCGTCACCAGCCCCTCGCTCCTCATGCTCGACGAACCGTTCAGCGGCGTGGACCCGATCGCCGTGCATGACGTCCAGCAGATCGTCCAGGACCTCCGCGAGCAGGGGCTCGCAATCCTGATCACCGACCACAATGTCCGCGAAACCCTCAACATCGTGGACCGCGCCTACCTGATTTTCGAGGGACGCGTCGAGAGCCAGGGAGACAAGGATTTTCTCCTCAACGACCCGATCAGCAGGAAACTCTACCTCGGCGAGTCGTTCACCATGTGAGCGTCCCCGCCCGGATTCCCATCCCATGCCACAGAAGACCTCTTCAAAAACCAGCGGAAACCGTGTGCCCCACATCACGGTCGGGCACTTCTACGCCAACCACGCCGAAAAACTCGGCCTGCACATCGAAGGCTCCTCGCGCGGGCTGAACCGCCTGATCCGCGAGCCGACCATCAACCGCCCGGGACTCGCCCTCTGCGGGTTTTTTTCCTACTTCGCCGTCAAGCGGATCCAGGTCATCGGCTCCGCCGAGCTGAGCTACCTGAAGAGCCTTAAGGCCCCCGAGCTGCGCGAGCGCCTGCGCGGGCTCTTCGCGAAAAACATGCCCTGCCTCGTTGTCGCCAGAAACGCCCCGATCCCGGCGGCCCTCCTCGAGGCGGCCGAGGAGTTCGAGACCCCGGTGTTCCGCACGGGCATGATCACGATGAAATTCATCAACGCGGCAACGATCGCGCTCGAGTTCGACTTCGCCCCCTCCACCTCCGAGCACGGCAGCATGGTCGACATCATGGGCGTCGGCACGCTCGTGCGCGGTGCCAGCGGCATCGGAAAAAGCGAGTGCGTCCTCGGCCTCATCGAGCGCGGATACAGCATCGTGAGCGACGATGTCACGCGCCTGCGCTCGATCGAGGGCCGCGAAATCCTCGGCACCGCCGACAACCTCTCCCGCTACCATATGGAGGTCCGCGGAATCGGAATCATCAACATCGCCTCCATGTTCGGCGTCGGCGCCGTCCGCGCGGAAAAACGCCTCGACTTCGTCGTCACACTCAAAGATTGGCACGAGATGGAAGATGTGGATAGGATCGGCCTCGACCGCGACACCTACGAGATCCTCGGAATCAAAATCCCCCATGTCACGCTGCCGGTAAGAACCGGACGCGACTTGGGACGACTCGTGGAGGTCGCAGCACTCGACCAGAAACTCAAAGACATGGGGGAAAATAGCGCCGTGGAATTCAACCAGAGATTGCTGCACATGATCAGCGAACGCCGGAGCAGGTGATGGGAATCCTTTCCAAAAAAAAACCTGCCGAGGCCGCGCCCCGGTGCGTCTCGGAGGTCGTGATCGAAAACAGGAACGGCCTCCACGCCCGCCCGGCCGCCATGTTCGTCAAAATCTCCAGCCGCTACCGCGCGGAGGTGTGGGTCGAAAAGGACGGCGAACGCGTGAACGGCAAAAGCATCATGGGCCTCATGATGCTCGCCGCCGGCAAGGGATCCCGCCTCCAGGTCATCGCCGAGGGCACCGACGCCGAAAAGGCGGTCGCCGAAATCAAAAACCTCGTCGAAACCCGCTTCGGCGAAGATTAACAAAAAAGTTTTCGTTTTTCAGAAAATGCGCCTCGCGCTGCTTCCCTGAATGCTGAAAACGGGGTTGAGAAGGACTGTTTACGCGCGCCGGAAATTCTGTTATACATTCCGACGGAATGGAAACTCCCTCCCGAAACGGCAGCGAGCGGCGGTTCGTCGGCATTCCCGTGGCTCCGGGGATCGCCCACAGTGCCGCCTTGGTTCAATGGGAGGACGACGAGGAGATTTCTCTGCGAAAAATCGGGGATCACGAGCTCCCGGGCGAGATCGCGCGATTCGAGTCCGCGCTCATCGCGACCCGCGCGGAACTCCTCGAGATCCAGCAGCGGATCGCGCTCGCAATCGGATCCAACGACGCAAGCATTTTTGACGCGCACCTGCTGGTCGTCGAAGACCGGACGCTGATTGACGAGGTGCTGCGCCGCCTCGACCGCGACCGCTGCAACATCGAATATATTTTCCACCAGGTCGCCGAAAAATACTGCCGCACGCTGGCGGAAATTGACGACCCCTATCTCCGCGAGCGCGTCGTGGACATCGAGGACGTCGCCCGGCGGGTCATCCGCAACCTTCTCGGCAAGGAGCCCCGCAACGCCGCCGCGCACGACCATCCGCATATCATCGTCGCCCACAACATCACGCCCTCGGACACCGCGCAGATGAACCGGGAGCTCGCCCTCGGGTTCGCCACCGAGATCGGCAGCAAGACCTCGCACACCGCCATCATGGCCCGCTCACTCGAGATCCCGGCGATCGTCGGGATCCACGGCATCTGCCAACTGCTCAGCAGCGGCGACGACATCCTGCTCGACGGCTACACCGGCACGCTCATCCTCAACCCGTCTCCGGAGACCCTCGCGGAATACGAGCGGATCGAATTCCAGAAGAACCAGGTCACCAAGCGCCTCGGGCTCATCCGCGAGACCGCCTCCACCACCCGGGACGGTCGCCATGTCGTGCTCTCCGCGAATGTGGATCTCCCCGACGAGATCGGCGATGTGGTCGTAAGCGGGGCCGAGGGGATCGGACTCTACCGCACGGAGTTTCTCTTCCTGAACCGAATCGCGCCGCCGGACGAGGACGAACAGTTCGAACATTACCGGCGCGCCGCGGAGAGATCCCAGCCGCACGGGGTCATCATCCGCACGCTCGATATCGGTGGCGACAAATCCACCCAGAGCCTTCACCTCCCGGAGGAACAAAACCCGTTCCTCGGCTGCCGCGCGATCCGGTTCTGCCTCCAGAACCCGGAAATTTTCCGGACCCAGCTCCGCGCGATCCTCCGCGCCGCCACGTTCGGCAATGTCCGCATCATGTATCCGATGATCTCCGGCCTCGAGGAGCTCCGGCAGGCGAACGCGGTCCTCGAGGAGAGCAAGGCCGAACTCGCGGCCCGCGGAGTTCCCTTCCACCCCTACATCGAGGTGGGCATCATGATCGAGGTCCCGAGCGCCGTCCTCTCCGCCGACCACCTCGCCCGCGAGGTGCGGTTCTTCAGCATCGGCACCAACGACCTCATCCAATATTCGATCGCCGTGGATCGCGGGAACGAAAATATCGCCCACCTCTACAACCCGACCCACCCGGCGATCCTGCGCATGATCAAGATGGTCGTGGATGCCGCCCGCGCGAACGGGATCTGGACCGGGGTCTGCGGCGAGATGGCGGGCGACATCCTCCTCACCCCTCTCTTGATCGGGCTCGGAGTGGACGAGCTCAGCGTCACAAGCTCGGTCGTTCCGAGAATCAAAAAAGCCGTTCAGTCGCTCGACGCCTCGCGCTGCGAGGAACTCGTCCGCAACGTGCTCGACATGGACGACTCCGCCGCCATCGCCGCCCTCAGCCTCGGGATGGCTCTCGAGTGCTACGCCGAGCTCGCCGATTGAGCGCCCCGCCGGGTGCGCGCCAGAAGTTCAGCCTAAAATGCGAGACCGGCCATGAACCCGAGGACGGTGGCATTTGCGATGGCAGCCGTCCCGTTCGGGCGGATCAGATACTGCGCGTAGGGCTGGATATACGACCACTGGTTGATCTGGATCCGGTAGTCGGCCTCCAGCACCATCGTGTAGTTGGGCTGATCCACGACCCCGCTGCTTTGAAGCACATCGATCCGGCTCCCGCTGTATCTGCCGTAGGCGATCGCGCACATCGCCTGGTCGTTGTCGCGCCCGGGGATCAGGCCTTTGTAGACGAGGCCCGACTGAAAATAAAAATCGATCTGGTTGATGTATTCCGGCGCAAAGGTCAGCAGGTTGAACATCGAGAGCCCCTGGTCGCCGGGCGGTGCCGACGCGACCGGCGCTGCAAAGGTTTTCCCACCGGCGGAATCCTTCGCCTGCACATGCGCGGTCGGCTCGCGCCAAAGCATTTGGTCGGCCTGAAAATAAAACCCGTAAACCCCGGAGGAGTTCGTCTTGCCGTCGAACGACCGGGCGTCCACACCGAAATAATATCCGCCCGTCGCATATTTTCCCGGCAGCGCCGAGGGGCCGAGCTTCGGGGTCCATCCGGCCTCGATCATCGTCATCAGGCCGTTGCGCGAGGGATCCTGCGCGAATCCCTCGAACGCCAGACCGTGGTTTGCGGTCGCGGTCAACTGGGGGCACGCCATGTAGAGCCCTCCTTTGAAATAAGCGGACTCCATCGGCTTGATCTGCACGACCCCGCCCCAGGTCGAGAGGCTGGTGGACCACGGCATGTTGTAGGTCAACCCCTTCGAGCTCCCGATCGCGTTGTTCACGAAAAGCAGGGAAAGCGGCTGCTGGATGAAATCCTTCTGCGGCTGCAGCCAGCCGCCTTTGAGCGTCAGAAAATCTTTGATCCCGAAGATCACGGGCGAGACATACCCGAGCCCGAAATGCGTCAGCCGCCACTGCGTCCCGGACTGATAGCGGCCGGGATTGAACATCGGATTCCCCTCGACAAACGTGTTCGGGTTCGATGCCGCACGCGGATCACGCCAGCGCCCGCCGCCGAACGCGCTCAGCCCGTGCAGCACCTCGGCGCCGGTGAGCTTCGCGACATCCACCTCCGCGTCGAACGCGAGCTCCTGGTCGAAAAATCCCCGCGCCCCCCGCTCGCTGTCCACCACCCCGTAATACACCCCGACCCACTTGCCCTTGAAGACGATCCCCCGCTCGGCCAGCGCGTTCCGCGCCCCGAACCAGCCGCCGGTCAGATACTTCCCGCCCCACCACTCGCCGAGCGCGCTTTCCTTTTCTGCGCCGCCGGCCTGCGTCCCGCAGAACGCCGCCCCCGCCAGCGCCGCCGAGGATATAAGGATAACTAATGCCTTGAGGAAATTTTGCTTTCTATAAGTTGATTTCATGCAGCGCATGAAAGAACAGCAAAGCACCGCGGGCTGTCAATCCTGCGAAACGGAAAGAAATCCCCTCACGCCCGCACGAGCCTGCGTCCGGTCAATTTCTCGAAGGCCTCGAGATATTTTTGCGAGGTTTTTTCGATGACCTCTTCGGGCAGGGC
>Ga0194039_1000039_pt1 | contig 82973 bp, 60 predicted proteins | sample JunL228m_MetaG_FD_148679 | JGI IMG/M metagenome (GOLD analysis project Ga0194039, IMG submission 148679) | Anoxic zone freshwater microbial communities from boreal shield lake in IISD Experimental Lakes Area, Ontario, Canada - Jun2016-L227-8m | ecosystem: Environmental > Aquatic > Freshwater >...
CGAGGTTTTGGAACCAAAGAGCGACGGGACTCTGAAACTCCTGCATAACTATTACAGAATTGTGATAGAGCCAAAAAACAAGTTTTCCATACCTGAAGGCAGGACAGGAACAATTAAAGTTCGCAAATATTCTTCAATCGCCGGCAACTTCTTCAGGTTCGCCCTGTCTTTATTTCAGAGAGAATTCTCTTTCTAGGTCAACATCAATATAAGTTTTTGGTGAAAATACATCATTCTTTCAATGACTTGCACTTAGACAGAGTATTTCGGTAATTGAATTATCGAAGTGTATCGTCTAACTGAAATTCACTTACTCACGCAAAAATAGATTTGTTTTCATTGCTTGCGCTAGAATTATTTTCCCTCAGCCTCATTTGAGGTGTGCTACTTTTGTGATACTTTTGTGCTATAAAAGGGTAAAAAAGATCATTAAGACTTGTTAAGCTTTATTTAGCGGATTTACTTATAATGAGTGTAAAAGTGGTCGGGGCGAGAGGATTCGAACCTCCGACCCTTTGGTCCCAAACCAAATGCGCTAGCCAGACTGCGCTACGCCCCGATTTTGTAGCAGAGATTTAAATTTAGAAGCAACTTCCAATTTATCAAATGATATTATATAAAAATAACTTTTTAGATTCCAAACTCTTCATCTTCCAAAAATGTCATAAAAATATTTTTCAACTTCCATAAATGTTATTTTTTGGATTATTTCTCCTTCTATACCAAGAAACAAAACATTTTAAATTATTTACTGTTAGTCTTTTATGTGAATGATATTCTTCTTGGCATGCAACCTGCTAATTAATTATAATTGCCATAATTAAGTAACATATTAAGAGAAAAGGATAATTGTGAAGAAGAAGAATTTATTCTGGGGACTTGTTGTGATTGCCTTGATTGCTATAGGGCTGGTCATCCTTGCCGCAGGAGAACATAAAGCATCCATGAACTCAATTGCATCATCTGCCCCAATAGACAGCGGAGATACGGCATGGATGCTAATGAGCGCCGCGCTGGTAATGCTTATGACTCCTGGTTTAGCATTTTTTTATGGCGGACTTGTCAGAAGAAAGAATGTATTGTCGGTATTGATGCAGTGCATGTTTATTCTTTGCCTTGTAACAGTGCAGTGGATTATTATCGGTTACAGTTTGTCTTTTGGCCCAAGTATTAAAGGAATAATTGGAGATTTATCATGGGCAGGTTTAATCGGCGTAGGAGTCGCTCCGAGCCCAATTTACGCGCCGACTGTTCCACATTGTGCTTTTATGATTTTTCAGGCAATGTTTGCAGTAATAACGCCAGCGTTGATTATTGGCGCCTTTGCTGAAAGAATTCGGTTTGTTCCTTTCTGCATATTTACAATACTGTGGTCAACTCTGGTTTATGATCCGATAACGCACTGGCTTTGGGCTGACAAGGGATTTCTGGGGGCTTTCGGCGGGATGGGGGCATTGGACTTTGCAGGCGGAATAGTAGTTCACATCAATGCCGGGATGGCTTCTCTTGCAGCTGCTCTGTTTTTAGGCAAGAGAATCGGTTACCCTGATAAAATTTCTCCGCCTCACAATCTTCCCTTTGCTGTTCTTGGCGCAGGATTGCTCTGGTTCGGATGGTTTGGATTCAATGCCGGAAGCGCCCTAAGCTCAGGCAAGCTAGCCGCCAATGCGTTTGTGGTGACACACATCGCTGGAGCTGTAGCAGGTTTAACATGGGGGGTATTGGACTTGATTTACAACAGCCGTTCGACGGTTCTTGGAGTGATCACAGGAGCTGTAGCAGGACTTGCTGCGATAACTCCTGCATCTGGATTTGTCACGCCCCTCGGAGCTATTGTAATAGGCATAGGAGCAGGAGTAATTTGCTATATTTCTGTGACATTCGTCAAAGCAAAGTTTGGCTATGATGACTCTCTTGACGCTTTTGGGGTGCACGGTATCAGCGGAATTTGGGGAACTTTAGCTGTAGGTATATTCGCCTCTAAATTTGTAAATCCTTCTGGAGCTGAAGGTATTTTATATGGGGGACTGAAGCTGCTCCTAAACCAATTAACAGCTATAATTATCACAATGGTATATTCTTTCGTTGTAAGCTTTGTCCTATTTTGGATTGTTGACAAAATATTTGGACTAAGAGCAAGTGAACACAGCGAAAGAATTGGCCTCGACTTAACTGAGCATAGAGAAGCAGCTTATACAACTTTAGAATAAAGGAGAAAAAACATGAAGTACATTGTAGCCATAATTCAGCCTGATAGGATGAATGAAGTTTTGGAAAAACTTGAAGAAAATCAAATTCATCTGGTTACTGTGACCTCCGTCATGGGCAGAGGCCGCCAGAAAGGAGTCGCCACGGTTTACAGAAGTCACAAGGAAGCAGGAAGTTTGCTCAGAAAAATGAAGCTCGAAATAGCAGTCAATGACGAGTTCGTCAAAGCCACTGTAGATGCTATTATCGAAGGTGGCAGAACAGGTTCAGTCGGCGACGGCAAGATATTTGTAATGGATCTTGATGAGTGCATAAGAATCAGAACAGGAGAGACAGGAAATGTAGCAATAGGATAGTAACCCCCCCTTCTATCCTTACCTTAGTAGCCGCTATTTCTGATGCAATGTCAGCAATAGCGGCTATTTTATTAAAAAACTCTAAGGGAGCTAAATCTATGACAAAGATTACTTTTCTAGGAACAAATGGTTTCTATCCAACTGATTTGGGCGATACTGTCTGCGTTCTTATAGAAACCGATAAATACAATCTTATTCTTGATGCTGGAAGCGGTTTGTCCAAATTAGATCAATTTGATTGCCAGCAAAAACCTACCTATATTTTTCTAAGCCACCTTCATCTTGATCATATTTCGGGACTTTTCACTTTACCTAAGCTCAAATTTAATGCTCCTCTTCAAATACTTGTATCAGAAGCAAGTTGCGAATCGCTTCTGAATATTCTTAAATTTCCATATATGTGCCCGCTTGAACTCCTCAGCTATAAAACTGAAATCTTAAAACTTGAGAGCGTCGACAGAAATGGTTTGCCATTTGGGGTTGATTTCCTTCCAGTCGTACATTCAGTTCACACGCTTGGATATAAATTTCTGATTGAAGGCAAAATCATTTCCTATGTTACTGATACCGGAATATGCGACAATGCGCTTACTCTTGCAAAAAATGCAGACTTACTCATACTGGAATGCAGCCATTTATCAGGTGAAATAAATAAAGGTTGGCCTCATATCAATCCGCAGGAAGCGGCTGAAGTAGCAATCAAATCGCAGGTAAGAAAACTTGTTCTAAGCCATTTTGATTCAAACAGGTACAGAACTATTGAATTAAGAAAAAAATCCCTGGAAATAATTCAGTCTCAATTTCCCAATGCTATGATCGCAACTGATTTGCTGACTATTGAATTGTAATTCTTATCCCAAAGCTACTAGAAGAAGTCCTATGAAAAGAAGGCAAATACCTATTATTTTGGGCACTTGCTTTGCTTCTCCCAAGAGAACAATTCCCATAACAGCGCCGATGAAGATTCCCAACTGCCTGAAAGCGACCACATAGCTCACATTGGTGACGAACGCCATTGACATAAGCACCATGCTGTAAGCTAGTGTAATAGCAAACCCGGCCCCAAATGCAGTTAGTTTATTATTTTTGACAGTGAGCTTAAAACTTTCTCGCTCGTTCTTATTTACCAGAATGTAAATCCCCATCCATATAGAGCTTGAGATAGTTTCAAAGAAAATATATAGAAGAGTGATGAGTGCAATGTTTTCTTTGGATGAGAAGTTAATCCTTAGAACCTCAGTAGCCTTGTCATCTATGACGGAATAACCTGAAGTTCCGATAGCCGCTATCACAGCAAAAAAACATGCGATATTTATGTAGTTTTTGAGTCTAAAATCTCTCAAATGCCTCATAGGCAGCATAAAGCATCCTCCGATAATCAGGAGCGCCCCGAACAAGCTTTCATGTGACAATGCCTGAGTTCCCCCTGAAAATAGATAAACAGCTGTTGCCACGATCAAAACTGGAAGTGTCCTCGCTACAGGATAAACCACGGATATATCCCCATGTTTGTAAGCCTTTGCCAATCCTATATAGTAAGTTGCCTGAAAGCAGCCTGTTAATGCTAAAAGCCACCATACTTCTGAAGGGATGAATCTTATAAGATGAAACATTGTTAGCACAAATGGCAGAAGCAGCAGGCAGCTTGGAATGCTCGCTATTAAAAAAAATGAAGTCGATGAATTCGACTTTTTGCACAAAAGGTTCCACGATGCATGAATAATCGCAGAACCTATTATCAGAAGTATCGCTGTCGTCGTCATTTTAGCCTAAAACGGGGAATACAATTAAAACCTATGTAGTAACAGCAACTTTTCTCTTTCTGCAAAATACGAATTTTGCAACAATCACAGCGGTAATGCCCGCAGTAAATTTCCCAACAATCATAGGGAATATCATGTCTTTGTTTACTCCTGCAGTGAATCCAAGATGGTCGCCAAAAACAAATGCTGCGCTAACTGCAAAAGCTATATTCATTACCTTGCCGTTTTCATCCATGTTTTTTACTAATCCCAGCATTGGTATGGCATTAGCTAGAGTGGCTATCATTCCTGCTGCTGATATATCATTCATTTTGAGAATTCCACCCATTTTCATAAGCGGTTTTTCAAAGGTCCTGGTGATAAAATGAACGAGCGGGAAAGCCCCTGCCAAAGTAATTGAAATTAACCCTATTATCTGAATACCATCTGATATTGGCGCCATGCCTGGAATGATCACGATATCTGTAAGAGTCTGGATCACAATAGCTGCCAGAGCAAGCGTAATGATAATCACAACCGCTTTGCCAAACACGGTAAAACCGCTAATCATTTTATTGGGAATCTTCCACAAGCCTATAGCAATGAGAACTGAAAATATCACTATAGGAATTAGATTCATTAAGATCATTTTCAGTCCAAAACCTGCTACGACACCTCCGACAAAAGTGCCTAACGGGATTGTAACTATTCCCGCCAAAATCCCTTTAGCTAAAAATGGTCTGTCGCCTTTCTCCAGAATACCCAGAGCTACCGGAATGGTAAAAACTATGGTTGGGCCTAACATTGATCCCAAAATCAGACCGGCAAATACTCCCACATCAGGACTTCCAGCAAGCTGCATCGCAAGTGGATATCCTCCCATATCGTTAGCTAAAAGAGTTGTAGCAAACATGGCTGGATCAGCTCCTAGAAACTGGTAAACCGGTCCGACTACAGGTCTTAATATTTTTGCAAGAACAGGAGCAAGAGACACAACTCCCACCATAGCCAGGGCAAGAGCTCCCATTGCCATAAATCCTTCTTCGAATTTAGCGCCGTATCCATATTTATTTCCAAGGCATTTATCAATGGCTCCGACAACCATAAAGAAAACCATGATAAACAAAATAATTTTATTGATATTCACTTTTGACTCCTAGAAAGGTTTTTTACAATTTCAAATCAACACCGCTGGCCTTTTTCTCCAGCATTGTATTGATTACATCAGCTATGTAAGCTCCTGCTTCTGTAGGACGCATTCCCTGTCTGTGAATATTTGAAACTACAGTCATTCTTGCTTCCGGCATTCCTTTGAATGCTTTATAGACAATATAGGCGCTCATGCTTTCTGCTGTTATAAGGCCAGGCCTTTCTCCAATCAGATTACAAACCACTTCTGCCCCGGTTGCATCTGAAACATCATCCACAGTTCTAACTCTCCCGTATTTAACAAAAAAAGGCGTTCCGACTGATATTCTATGTATTTTTAGCCCCTGAATCATTGCAGGAAGAATATTCTCCAGGTTTGCTTCTATGGCTACCGAACTCAAACCATCCGAAACATATATTTGCACCTGCGGTTTCATTACGCATTTTTCTTTAATTATCGAGATTGCTTCTTGTGATAATTGTTTTCCAAGATCAGGTCTGGTGATGTATTCATCCTTGGTTTTGCACTTGCTCTGAACTGTAAATAAATTCATTTCAGTTATAAATTTTTCATCGACATTTGTGAATACTGCATCCTGAGCCGCGGCATGGTCTGCCCTGAATCTGAGCAAAGTCTCTGTTTTGTATCTCGGTCCACAACGCCACACGCCTATTCTTGCGGGCGTATGTTCCTTCAATTCCATATAAGCTTTCTTATTTGCCGGATTGGGCACGAGAAGCTGTTTTCGTATATTTATTTCTGATATATCACTTAATTCATCGCATATTTTGCCTTCATGGCAAGAGGGTTTATTATCTTTTATATTTTCCATAATAGCATCTCCTTTAATCTTTTAACTTACAAAAATTGAAGCATCCCCGGCTTTCTTACTTAGTCTGCCGTTCTCAAGAATTCCCATTTTTTCAAGCCAAACTTCAAATTCCCTGATTGGCTTCATCTTTAGCAACTGCCTTAAAGTGGCCGTTTCATGGTACCCTGTACATTGATAGTTCAACATCACATCATCTCCGTGCGGCACTCCCATAAAGTAATTACACCCGGCGGCGGCTAACAATACAGCCAAATTCTCGATGTCGTTCTGATCAGCTTTCATATGATTGGTATAGCACGCATCGCAGCCCATTGGAATTCCGGTAAGTTTACCCATGAAATGATCTTCCAGCCCTGCCCTTATTACCTGTTTGCTGTCATAAAGATATTCAGGCCCGATAAATCCCACTACTGTGTTTACCAGGAAAGGATTATATTTCTTTGCAAATCCGTAACACCTGGCTTCTAATGTTACCTGATCTGCGCCAAAATGGCTGTCTGAAGACAATTCCGACCCCTGGCCTGTTTCGAAATACATCACATTCGGTCCTGAAGCTGTGCCCTTTTCAAGCGCAAGAGAATACGCTTCCTGGATAAGATCGCCGTTTATGCCAAAGCCGCTATTACCTTTTTCAGAACCTGCAACACTTTGGAAAATAAGATCTGCCGGCACTCCTTTCTTCAAACATTCAATCTGGGTTGTAACATGCGCCAGAACACAAATTTGTGTAGGAATACTCCATTTTCTCTTAAACTCATCAAAGAGCCTGAGAACCTTGCTTACGCTCTCGACTGTATCATTGACAGGATTAAGACCTATGACTGCATCTCCGACGCCATAACTGAGGCCTTCCATTAATGAAGCTCTTATCCCTTTGATATCATCTGTCGGATGGTTGGGCTGAAGTCTTGCAGCAAGGGTTCCTGATTTTCCAATAACTGTATTGCAATGCGCGGTAATTCTTATCTTTGAAGCCGCATACACAAGGTCAAGATTGGTCATTAACTTAGTAACAGCGGCGACCATCTCGGAAGTAAGACCTTTACTGATTCTTTTTATATCTGATTCCTGAGTGTCATCGCTCAGAATCCATTCTCTTAATTCAGATACGGTCCAAGTTTTAATTTCTGAATATATCTGACTATCTACCTGCGATTCAATAATGCGTGTAACTTCATCTTTTTCATAAGGTACCACAGGATTATTTCGTAAATCTCCCATTGTTAGGCTGCTAAGCACTATTTTAGCTGCAACTCTTTCTTCGGAGTTCTGAGCTGCTATCCCGGCAAGTTTGTCCCCGGACTTTTCTTCATTTGCCTTAGCCAGCACCTCCTTCACAGTTTTAAAGCTGTATGACCGTCCAAATAGTTTCGTTTTAAGAATCATTTTATCCCTCCCGTATTTTTAGTATGTTAATTCTTCTCAAAAACCAGAGTTTTTATTACAACTGGAAGGACGCTTCCATTCGCAATCGGATTTCCGACATCTATGTAATTGCCATTATCCACTGATACGCTGTCAATGCATATAACATCTTTATTATATTCAAGTTCAGTATAAATAGTATGCCCTAAAACCTTTGCGATGTCAGCCTCGACAAGGATAAAAACAAAATATGGGCTTTGTATAAATTCTTCTATCCCCATAAGTATCTCTTTGCTGAGAGCTTTTATATACTTAAATGAATGTTTATCTTCACCCTTAAAGGCTATGGCAATCTGCTGAGGTTCATTATTCACTCTAAACCAGTTGAGCTTCTTCTTGATTGCGCCAGCTATAACATCCGAGGCTTCTTCATTTTTGTTTAACTTTAAGATCGGAATATTTTTCAGCGGGAAAAAGTTTCTATTGTAAAATATTGTGCTGCCGCTTATTTCTGTGGTATGAGATCCTGCCCCTATGACAGTAGCTCGTATGGTTTCATAAGGTTTAAGTACTTTAAATTTTTTTATGATATCAGATTTAGTAATTTCACTCCCGAGTATTACGCCTATATCTCCATATCTCAAAATATTGCCTTCCGTATTGTAGATAAAATCGGCTACTCCGCCTGAAAAGGTAACAGCGTCAATCTCATAATCATTTGAGATAGAGTGATTGGTAACTATTGCCCCAAATATTTCATTTTTAGGAGTGATATTGAGCGCCATTTCAAGAGTTCTGGACATTTCTGCTGCGATGCGATGAATAGTGCCAATTTCCGCAATATCGCCCTCCATGATCTTTATTGAGTTGAATTCAGCAAGCTTCCTGATTTTAGGAGCAATGTATAGAACTTTCAGGTTTTCATCCAGTCTGATTAACCTCCCTCCAATATCCAGACATCCCACATCAATCAATTCGCCTTTTTTAAATACGGAAATATTGGTAGTCCCACCGCCGATGTCAAGGTTTGCTACCGTGCAGTCTAGCTCTTCTGATATCCTGTCAGCTCCGGCTCCTTTCCCGGAAATTACGCTTTCCAGGTCAGGCCCGGCTGTCGCCACTACAAAATCTCCGGCAAATTCAGATAAAAGATTAGCTACATTTTCGGCATTGTTTTTTCTGGATGTTTCGCCCGTGATTATTACGGCGCCTGTTTTAACATCATGCTTATCGACTTTTAAATCCTGATATTCTTTAGATATTATTTCTTTTAGCCGAGCGGCATCTATTTCGTTACTGGATAGAAGAGGAGTAAAATAGATTTTCCCTCTCTTAACTATCTTTTTGTCAACAATTTTTATTCTGGGGACATTGAATACCGAGGCTGTATTTTCAATTAGGAACTCGCTAAAAACAAGCTGTGTCGTTGATGTCCCTACATCTATACCCACGCTGAGTATTATTTCTTTCATTTCTTCCGCTATGTTTAGTGTTCTAATCTTAACTAAAGTTTATCTTGATTACTAGTTTATGTAATAGTCCCCAATGAAGATTCTTATTTGTCATGATGCAATTAGAATTCCCGCAAGAAGATTCTGGGGAGTATAAATAAAAGTAAAACCCTAATCACTATTTCTGATAAACAGTGTAGTTTAGTTCTCAATATACTGCTTCAAATCCCATCGTTAATTTACCATCACTGAGTTCTTCACCTAATATTCGATAAGCGCCTGCTGGAATCTTCTGCCCAGACTTTAATACTACATTTTTTGAAGAGGAGATTTCGGCAACTCTCATAAGTAAATAAGGTCTAGCAGAGAGTCCTTCACCTGTGACTGAAATTTTACCTATTCCAGTTTTTTCATCGTAATAAAGTTCTTCACTACGATTTACTGCAAAATCGGTAGAAATACCCTTTAAAGCTTGCTCTCTTCTAAGTGTTTCAATGCGTAATGATTGTCCATTTAATCTTGAGTAAGTCGCTGTTTTGATTGTAAATTGCAGGCGCGATAAAATAGTATTGCAAGACCTAGCCACAGAATCATCCTCAGACCATATACTCTTTCTATAATGAAAGTTATCACTGCTATTGTATCTTATAACGCATTTATCATCTGCAACTTCAATAAATACTGATATTACGGAGGTTTTAAAAATATATGCAGCTATTATAGCATTTGGTTTTACTTCTGTAATCTTCCAATCTTGTGCATTCAAAGACTTAAGGACAGTTTCAAATGCCTCATTTTGACTGTAATTTGAGGGTAATTCCACCTCTAAAGGAGTAACAATACTGCGTTGGCTAAGGCAACCTGTAAGAGAACATAAGATTGAAATTAATAGAGTACATATAATTCTTTGCATTGTTTTGCCCTCTTTTTATATTTTTTAATATCTTATCTTTATTTACACTTTAAACACTTAAAAATTACACCAACAATCAAAGCAAGATAATAAATTGCTTCATATACTTGACAGATTAGCATATTTGGGATACTCACTAGGCATAAGGTGCTAAACTAAAGAAAATGTTTAGCATAAAATGGGTAGGGACGGCTCTCCGAGCCGTCCGATGATAGAAACGATCGTCTTCGGCGCTTTAGGTGAAATCGCCTCAATAAGAAAGAAGATACTAAAAACCAGTGATATTGAGACTACTATTAAGAGATAGGATATCTTTCCGGTAAGGAAATTACCCTGTTATTGGCTGTTGTGAATGGATTATGAAAATTTAATAAATCCACAATATGATTGTATTGAGCCATATATAAAAAATACATATGATATAAGCCCCAATAGCACTGTAATCATATTGAATAGAAGTCCAGCTTTTTCTGACCACACTTTGTTGCGTGCATAAATCCACTGAGTAACATAAGTAAAACCAGAAGCCAACCCTATAGAAAAATTACAAAAAATAAATAGATTATTAAGCTTTACTTAAATGCTTCTGGATTATCTCGCATTTTCTTCTGTAGGTCATAAATCGCTTCGTTGTATCCGTTTTGCAGTATCTTGGAGAAATCTTTTACATCGTATCCATAATTATAGTACAAGCTTTGCCAGTAACCCCCATCTCCACTAATTGTATACTCCCATACGATCGTATCTTTATTTTTCATGTAAAGGTTAAGATTAACCTCATTAAAGGATGTCGCATTGGGCGCACCAAATAACCAAAAAATACAACCAAAAGATGAAAGTCCATAAGTTATAAATTTGCCCCTGTAATAGAATTTATTAATATGAGCGGTGATAATTAGATTGGCTTTTTCCTGTTCACCTCCAAAAGAGAAGTATGCATCTTTAAATAAATTTGAGCGTCTTAGGCTGACAGCGAGGGCTTTTGACAAATCCTCATTAATATCACAGTCAAAGCTTCCGATAGTGGCAAAACTTTGAGATCCTTCAGGTCTAGCAAAGTGACACCATCCAAATGGCACTAACGGTATAAAACCCAGTCCTATCAAACTAGAATCATTCTCACTATCTCTGTCATCATCAAACGGCAATACAGCTATGTTGTCTTGTCAAAAACTGGAGTTGTAGATATTACGGCAAGTTGTTTCATATTGTCAGGATACATAAATTTAGCTGTAATTCCACTACAACTTGTCAAGCCAATGATTCCAGTTAATAGTCCTAATTTTGTGATTAATTTTTTCATGCCCACCTTACCTTGTTATGTTATTTGACACCTTAGTTAATAAGTTTATAGTAGTTGGTTTCTGTGATAATATGGGGTGGAATTCTCATACCATATCTTAATATTATATACCCCACTCACTTAAAGTTGCAACAGACTATAACTGATACTAGCCGAAACGATTAATTGCGTAAGAATAGTACAGGATTATATACACAAATAACCCTACTCGCCATTTCTGACAAGTAAGGCTAAAAATGATAACTTCTTATGAGTTGTGTTGAGCTATTTCGCTCTAATCAAGCAGGTAGCCGATTTAGCATAGTCTATTATTTCACCCTTTTTAGGCTTTGCTGGGTTATCAGTAGTGTACTTTTTAATCATAGGATACAAGTAGTCTAACTTAACAGCCCAATTAACATTCTGAGGTATTGTTCCTGTATATTTTACGAAATTCGTTATCTCTACTGTCGCTACAGTAACTCCAATTAACTGACCATCTTCATTAAACAATGGGCCTCCTGAGTTGCCGGGTTGAATAGGTACTGTTATCTGCATCATTAAATCATCATTCCCAAGTCCAGATAAAGAACTTACTGTTCCTTCCGTATATTTGGCTTCAGTTCCAAGAATACTTATTGCAGGATACCCGATAGTGAAGACCTTGGCTCCAACTTTTACACTTGGTTCATCGCTACTTATTGAAATCCAATCCTTTATTGGAGTGTCAATTTGTAAAATAGCTAAATCAACGGACTGTGCCCCTTTTATAACTGTAGCTTTCAACCAATCTGTATTAGGAAACTTAACTTCCACTGATTTCGCATCACTAATCACATGACATGCTGTGACAATAATGTTCTTGTTGATTGCGAAGCCTGTACCGTATCCTTTCCAATCTTGATTATTTTGTGAAATTAATTCTGAAGGATAATCCTTTTGTATAGAGTCAATAAGAACCTTTGCGCTATTATTGATTTCATCCCAATGGTCGTAAACATATACAGAATAAAGCTGTTTCCCTTTTGCTTGAGCCATTTTGGTTATTTCTTCTTGAGTCTTATGAGGATTAGATTCAATTATTTGACGACTTATGTCATCCTGTCTATTTTCTAATACAGCCTTAGGCTTTTGAAGCCAGAACTCTGACCACTCTATTACCCTGTTTGCTGCATCTTGATTTACTATTGCTACTTCTAATAGTTCTTTACTGTTTCCTTTATCACCTTTGAATTTATGGTCTACTATACAGTAACAGGAAGTTAAAATCATTAATGGCTTAGGACCATCATCAAAGACCAAGAACTTATATTCATTAAGGTCTGAGGCAATAAATATTCCCGTCAAGCATACGCTTCCATTAAAATTCCCTGTTAGTATGCCTCTATTTTTCATAAATATAGATCCCTTAACTAATTTTCCATTTTGAAATTGACCTTCAAATTTATCCTCTCCATCAGGTGTTGTTAATACTCCTTTTCCATTTGGAACTCCATCTATAGATTCACCTTCATATTTCCAACCATCCTGAATGCAATCCATTACACTTCTGTATTGCTTTGCTCTATTTGGAGTTTTATCCATCTGATTATCTGTATTGCCATTATCCTTTTGCATTCTTTTTATCTCGACATCCGCCTTATAATAACCTAACTCCTTTGCTTTGTTTAAATCTTCCAAAGCTCCTTTATAATCGTGTGACCTACTCTTAATAAATCCTCTAAAAAAGTAGGCAGGTTCGTACTTAGGGTCTAATTCTATTGCTTTGTTGCATTCTTCTACCGCACCTATATAATCACCATTGACATTTTTAGTCTCTGCACTATCCATGTAATGCTGAACATCGTCAGCACAAACATTTATTCCCCAAAGGCACACTATGAGACCTAAAGTTGCCATAATATTTCTTTTCATTTCCTCACCTCTTTTATATTAAAATCTTATCATTAGCTGCTTTATTTATACTCTAAACATTAAAATTTACATCAACAATCAAATAGACCTAATAAATTGCTTCATATACTAGACAGATTAGCATATTTGAGATATATACTAGGCATAAGGTGCTAATCAAAAGAAAATGTTTAGCATAAAATAGGTAGGGACGGCTCTCCGAGCCGTCCGCTAAAAAATGAGACGGTCGTCTCCGAAGAAATTGCTCTGCCATGTGAAAAACTAAAAAAGGATGATTATGAAATTCTATAATGACAAATTCAGAGAGATCAGGGAACAAAAGAAAGCTAAGCTAACAGAACTTGCGGAGAAGATGCAGTTAAACCGCAATACTTTATGGTTATGGGAGTCAGGAAGAACTCAGCCTCCAGAAAAGACGGTAAGATTTGTAGCTAAATTGCTTAATATTTTTGTAGATGAAATTTCAGACTTGAAACCTGAAGTTTCTTTTTCTGAAACTTTTGAAGCAAACCGGATTGGGTCAATGTTAATTTCAGCAGCTAGTGTTAATATCCACGAGCAGGAAAACATCCAGTCATACTTCTTGAATAAGTTACAAGACCAGTTTAAGGAAATGAATTCAATTGTTTCATTGGTAAGTACCTTCTTAAACTCAATTCCTTTAATATGCTATGCTAAAGATGTTGCGGGTAAATACACTATAGTCAATGAAGCCTTTCTGGAAAATGTCTCTCTGGAAAAGAATTTTAAGGTGGCCGGAAAAGATGATACAAATTTCTTTACAGGAAAAGAAGCAAAAGAAAACAGATTTGAGGATGAGCGGATAATTCTCACAGGAGAACCATTAATTGACAAAGAGGATTTCATCCCTGGAAGCAGAAAGAATAAATGGGGGCTAATATCCAAGATTCCTATTTTTGACGGAGCTAAAAAGATTGTTGGTCTGGTAGGATATTTTATAGATATCACTCAGCGCAAAAAGGCTGAAAATAAAGTTAAAGCTTTTGTAAACGCTCTTAATGTCATGGATGAATCTGTATGGATAGCAAGAGAAGCCAGAGAAAAGCCTGAAGGCGGTATCTTGTTTGATAACTTCCTTTACAGCGTTAATAGCGGATTAATGAAGAAAATCTTTCAGGGTAAAAGTGCTCCTACCATCAAAGAGATGTACGAGCTCTCTCAGTCCATGATATTGGGCTATGAGCATAAGGAGCAATACACAGTCGAAATGCTCAAGAAATCAAGGTTTCTGGAAATGCGGTTAAATATTAAAGGGTTGGATGAAAAAACCTATAGCATCAAGAATAAAATCTATTATGATTCCGAGCACGAATTATTCGTAACTCTGACAAGTGAAGACTCAGAAAAACAACTTATTGAAAAGATTGTCCAGAATCTTCGAAAATCCGGAATAGATGAAAAGACCATAAAAGAAGCAACTGATATTCTATAAGACTTTGCCAAATTGAAGTTTCTAAAAGCGAAGAGAGATTTTTATAAAAAAGATGAAAAATGGGTTCAAGAGTTTGCTTCAGATGATATATTCGTCGCATCGTTACCAAAGTTGATTTGGCTTTAATATTTTTGTAAGATTATGCGGAGAATAAATGGATAATAAAAATGTGAAGGGACATGGTCTTGAGCGAAGTTTGAAAGAACGGCACATCCAGTTAATTGCCCTTGGCGGCACAATAGGAGTAGGACTCTTTTACGGTTCAGCTTCAGCTATAGCAATGGCGGGGCCCGCTATACTAATTACTTATATAGTTGGCGGAATTTTCATTTTTTTCATACTCAGAGCGCTTGGAGAAATGGCGGTCAATAATCCTGTCGCAGGTTCATTCTCCACATACGCTTATGATTATCTCGGAAAACTTCCCGGCTTCATCACCGGATGGACATATTGGTTCATGTGGGTGACTACCTGTATGGCGGAGTTAGTCGCAATTGGCGTTTACATGAAATACTGGTTTCCTGATACGCCTCAATGGATTTTTGTATTCCTGTCACTGATTATGATGACTTCGATAAACTTGATAACAGTTAAGTTGTACGGAGAATTTGAGTTCTGGTTCGCTCTTATAAAAATCATTGTAATCCTCATAATGATAGCAACAGGAATCCTGACAATATTTTTCGGATTGGCAAATGGCGGAATTCCGGTCTGGTTCAACAATCTCTGGGAAAATGGCGGTTTCGCGCCGAATGGTTACGGCGGAGTTGTGATGGCTATCGGAATAGTGATGTACGCATATTTGGGTATAGAAATGATAGGGCTTACAGCTGGCGAAGCAAAAAACCCGACAAAGACAATACCTGCGGCTATAGACAAAGTCTTTTGGAGGATACTCGTGTTTTATGTCGGAGCCATATTTGTGATTCTTTGCATGTATCCATGGGATAAAATCGGAATAATGGGAAGTCCGTTTGTCGTTACATTTGACAAACTGGGCATACATACTGCAGCAGGAATAATAAATTTTGTCGTTCTTACCGCGGCTCTTTCTTCTTGCAATAGTGGGATTTACTCTACAGGGCGAATGGTGTACAGCCTTTCAATACGAGGAAAAACATCTTCTCCGCTCGGGAACCTGAACAAACGAAATGTGCCCTCAAAAGCCATATTGCTCACTGGAGCAGTCCTCTTTGTATGCGTAATCTTGAATTTCTTCGACAATAAAAAAATCTTTATCCACATCATCAGCGTAGCGACAACCGGAGCTTTATGGGCATGGATGGCAATTTTGCTGTCGCATTTGTATTTCAGGAAATCCGTATCAGCTGAAGAGCTTGCAAAATCAAAATACAAAATGCCTTTATATCCTTATTCAAATTACATTACACTGCTCTTTATCATCATCGTTTATATAGTAATGCTGGTTGATCCTTCATCAAGAATTCCGGCGCTGCTGACTCCATTGTGGTTTGTTTTCCTTGTCCTTATTTACTGGATGACAAAGAAGAAAAGAAAGTTAAACTTATCTGCCTAGCCTTAAAATATGATTTCACATATAAATAAAAAAAGCGGGCCTTGAGGCCCGCTCTCAAAAGCTAAACTTTAAAAATCGATATTAGGTTCCGAAAGTTAATCTTGCCATAAAGTGCCTCAAAATTGGAGGCTCATATGTAAAGGTCAGGCCTTTTATATTCTTGACATTTTTAAGAACATCTCTGAAAGTATCTACAATATAATCCATGTGGTCATTTGTATATACACGCCTTGGAATTGTCAGTCTTAGTAATTCAAACCCAGAAGGTTTCTGTTTGCCAGTAGCAGGATCTCTTCCAAGTAACAGTGAACCGATTTCAACGCCGCGGATACCACCTTCAATATAGAGCTGGCATGCAAGAGCATGAGCAGGGAATTGATCTCCTGGAATGTGAGGCAATAGTCTCTTGGCATCAACAAATACGGCATGGCCTCCTGTTGGATTTTGAATTGGAACGCCAATTGCCAAGAGTTGTTCGCCAAGATATGCAACCTGTCCGATACGATAGTTCAAATAGCTTTCATCCATTCCTTCGTCCAGACCTATTGCCAAAGCTTCCATATCACGGCCAGCAAGTCCGCCGTATGTGATAAATCCTTCAAATGGAATACATCTGACCTGAACTGCCTTGAATAAATCTTCGCGCTCTTTAATACAGCACAGACCGCCGATATTAACTAAAGCGTCTTTTTTGGCAGACATTGTGAATATATCACCTGATGTAAACATTTCTTTTACTATATCTGCGACGCTCCAATCCTTAAACCCTTCTTCGCGCTCTTTGATAAACCAGGCATTTTCGCAATGACGGGCAGAGTCGATTACTACAGGAACATCATATTTTTTGGCGATTTCAGCAGTAGCCTTGATATTGGCCATAGAAACAGGCTGTCCGCCTACGCTATTACAAGTAACAGTTATGATTATGGCAACTACATTATCTTCTCCATATTCCTTGATAGTTTTTTCTAACTTTACCAAGTCAAAATTGCCTTTGAAAGGGAAATATGTTTTAGTGTCCATTGCTTCAGGAACTACGACATTAATTGCCTTTGCCCCGGCTATTTCTACATGAGCCGCAGTAGTATCAAAGTGGTAATTTGAAATAAATATCGGGTTTGTAACCTTTTTTACTTCTTTTCTTCTGTCCATCAAAGCTGGAAATAGAATTTGCTCAGCTCCACGACCTTGGTGTGTAGGAATTACATGCGTATAGTTAAAAATGCGTCTGACATTAGTTTGCAAATGAAAATAGCTTCTGCTTCCTGCATAAGCTTCATCTCCGACCATCATGCCTGACCATTGTTTATCACTCATCGCTCCGGTGCCGGAGTCTGTCAGAAGGTCGATATACACATCTTCGCTTTTAAGCAGAAATGGATTATTTCCAGCTTCTGCCAAAGCTTTAATACGGTACTCTTTTGTGGTTTGTTTGATTGATTCAACCATTTTGATTCTAAACGGTTCTGGTACTCTTTTTGACATAATAAAGCCCTCCTAAATTTAAGGTTTAACTAAAAAATATTTGTACAAAAATAACTCCAAGCCCCAGAATGAAAGCCAGAGTTAACAAAATTGGATTCCCCAATATTTTCATTGAAAAATTATGACCTTGTTTAATAAGTTTTCTCACTATAAGAATAGGAATCAGGGCAAATATAATCGTAGCTCCTACTCCTGCGTAACTTAGTGTGACAATAAAGATGTTCGGGAACATAAGAACAATAAATAACGGTATTACGAAGGTCAGGATAACAGGGATGATAAAATGTGTGCCAATATTTGGTTTCTCATGCCCAAAAGCATCTTTTACAAAGTGATAAAGAGATATTGATGTTCCTAAGAAAGATGTTGTAACAGATATTGTTGCCACAAAATTAATCGTCGCCATAATCATATTGCTATGGGCATTTAAAGAAAGCAGGTTTAAAAGGTCTCCGACATTGGCTGAATTCCCTTTTGCAAAAAGCACTTCAAAGCTGTTCGGTCCGTGCGCCGGGATATTTCCAATAATAGCCGTTACCCAAAGAATATAAAGAATAAGAGGCACCATACTTCCGATTATAACTACACGCCTCAAAACCTTCTTGTCGTAGTTCAAATATGTGCGGATCGTGGGGATAATATTATGAAGAATAAATGCGCAAACTATTGCAGGGAAAGAAGAAATAATTGAGCTAACCGCTCCTGAAGTTGATAGATTGATTAGTTTAAGAGCTGAAAACAGCATAATAATCGCAATCAGAAATGCGACTAGCTTAAAACTAAGCAAAACTCTATTTACATAATCAACAGTTTTTGTCCCGATAATTACACAAATACCAAAAATCACCACAAATATTGTTGATGTCAAACCAGCTGGCATCGAAAGCATATGGTTGAAGGTAGAACCTGCCGCAGAAATATAAGCCATTGCTATTGATGACAAAGTAATCCAGAAGACTATAGTCATAAAGATTTTGCCGCCTTTGCCAAGGAACTTCTTTGCCATTGTCGCAAAACTTACATCTCCCTCTATTGCATCATTGGCCTCGCAGCAGAGCAAAGCAGTATAGAGCATCAATGCCCAGGCAAACACCAAGATTATGCTTCCAAGGTAAACTCCGACATGAACTATCAAAATAGGCAGAGCCAGAACTCCTGCGCCTATTTCAGTGCCTATTATCATGAAAATACTGCCAATCTGGCGATTTAGAGTAGCTCCCATTTCATTTTCCCATTTTTGATTGTTTTCAGTTTCTATTCTAAAATTATTCTCACAATCACGCTGTATTCAAGAAGCTATGGAATAAATAGATATTTTTTGACTACACTAATGATTATATCTTTCTAAAAATATAATTAGGTTTGATCGTATGAGATGACAAGCTCTCTTCTGTAGTTATTCCTGTCAGCACAAGACCTGAAGTAAAATCCATTTTGGCAGCGCCCCAGATGTCTGATTTAATGGAATCGCCCAACACAAAAATTTTGTAGTTCTGCGTTTCCTCTGAAATGATTTTTTTCTTTTTTAAGAAGTTCAAAGTATGTATATAAATAATATTGTGAGGCTTGCCAAGATAAATAGGCTCTTTCTCTATGCCGTACTCTTTTAAGATGGAACAAATAAACCTGCCAACTCCGCCGGCAGCAATATGTATATTATTACCTACACCAGAACGCCAGAAGGAGTCAGGATTCGGCACAATCAGCACTGCCGAAGGCTTTCTGATAAAGAAATTTATCGCTGAAACAATAAATGGCTCCCAATCATAGTTTAACTCTCCGACTATCACTCCTTCGCAATCATCAATTTCAGACAAATTCTCAGTAATTACGATTCCGTGAACCTCGGCATAATTAGGATGGCCGAAAGTTCCCATCATAAGAAACTTTTTGCCGACTAAATTCTCCTTGTCAGCCACATATTTAATGGCATCACCACAGGAAATTATCTCATCAGCGCTTATGTCTATTCCGGCGTGCTTGAGTAAAACTCGCTTCTCAAAAGTGCTTCGTATTGAGTCGTTAGTCAGCAGCACGAAAGGAAATTTATTCTGTCTAAGATGAGCTATAAACTCATCAGCTCCGGGAAGCGGATCATTGCCAAGAAGAAGCGTTCCGTCTATATCAAGTAAAGCCGCCGAATAGTCTTGAAAGTTATTCTTCCACCACTCCAGAAAGCTTTCTGATATATTCATAGCCTTAAGCCTTGTTGAAATATTTTTTCCCAAGAAGAATGTTATCTCCTTTTTGAACGCCAAGAATACGGGCAACAGGCTCGCATTTTGCTTTCAGAATAAAAAAAGTGTTTTTATCAACATCAAAACCGTTTTCGAAATAACCCATGCCTTTCATGATAACCAAATCAGACTCCTTGAAAGCTCTATGGAATTCGACGGATGAAGCCTTTAAGTCCAGCCCTACAGCCTGAGCGGTCGGGATTACCGCATCAGCTATTGCGTCAAGAGGAGTATTCCTGATATCTTCCATAGTCGCATCATTCTGAATAGGAGATTCTTTTGGCGAGAGAATAAGATGCTTTCCAAGATTTTTTATGTGTCTTGCCAGAAAAGAGTCAAATACAACTTCTCCAGCATTATCAGTTAGATACATAACTTTCTTTGCTATGGAAAGTTCATATTCAAACTCTTTGATGTGATCTATCTTAAAGCCGTTTCCAAGGATAGATGTTAAATCGATATTATTGGGATTCCAATCTCTTACAGAATAGTCCATCACATTGCCGAAAACGGCCATTTGGACCGCAAAATCAAGCGTTAGTTTATGCCCTTTAAATGTCTCAACTATTTCAAGAGCTTTCCTTTTGCTGTCTTCTTTTTCTCTCTTCATGAGGTCAGGGAAGTAAGTTAAAAGGATTTTACAGAGTTTGGTTCCTATATCAGCAGGCACTCCATATTTATAACTATTGGCAATCTCGTCGGATATTTTGCACATTATCTCATAGCCCTGCTCTTCTGAGACGCAGTTATCTTTGACCTGCTTTCCAAAAGTGCCGGCAAGGCATTCAAGACATTCGATAGTGGTCCTCATTATTCAGCAAGGTCTTTATTCAACCATTCAGGCACATTCGATGATTCCCAGCTCTGAGAAGATGACTTAGGTGTCTGGTCATTTGAATTATCTTCAGCAGAAGGAATATCAACTTTCGGAGACTGAGTGCTCTGCGTGCCAGGTAACGGCTGAAGCTGTGGAATTTTCTGAGTATCTGAGAAAGCTTGAGGGCTAATACGAGTAAGTTCGCCTTTAGTTCCAGGAAGTGGAGCAGTTTCCTTAATCTCGGTAAGCTTAGGCGTAGCAGTCGTAGCAGATGCTTCATTGAGCTTAACTCTAGGTTCTTCGCGAAGTTGAGCCGGGACTTGAGGTTCTGGCACAGGCGTTGGCTTGTAATCATAAGGCGATGGGGATGAAACATCTCCTCCGCCAATCCATATCGGAAAATCCCAGAAAGTTTTCTTTAACAAATATGGGAATCCGCCGAAAAACAATCCAAATGGCTTGGTACAGCATTTCAAAATAACTACGCCTAGATTATCACTTGCTTCATTGTAATTAGCGATTCTTTGAGGCCAGGAAATTATTGACGCCAGCGGCATTCCTAGAAGAACATAACCAAAACAATCTCCAACATAAGCAGGGTTTTCAACAAAACTTCCCTCACCATTATATCCCTGAAATTTGATCTTATCGATTGAATCATAATAATATGAATAAGCAGGAGTATAAAGGAACCCGATTATAAAGAAGGCTGTCAAATATGATAGTAAGGATTTTCTTTTGAACATAAAACTCAAATGTTTTTGTGATAAAAGTAATTTAGACGCTTCCAAAGAGTATATCTAAAAACTCATTCCCTGCCAAATATCTTCGAAATATTTATTGAAAGAGTTTAGCTATACTTTCAGAAAAGGGCTGTTTTAATATGCCTTTTTCGGTGATTATTCCTGAAATAAGCTCATTTGGCACAACATCGAAAGCAGGATTATAAACTTTCACCCCTTCCGGAGCGCTGAATTTGCCGTTAATCTTCCTAATCTCATCCCCGTCGCGCTGTTCAATAGGGATGGCAGAGCCATCTTTTGTGTTTACATCAATAGTTGAATATGGTGCTGCGATGTAGAATGGAATCTTGTGATATTTTGCCAGAATAGCGACGCCGTATGTGCCTATTTTATTGGCTGAATCACCGTTTGCCGCGATTCTGTCGGCCCCTGTAATAACTAGATTTATCCTGCCCTCTTTCATTACTTGAGCGGCCATATTGTCGCAGATTGTCGTGACATCAATTCCTGCCCTCTTTAGTTCCCATGCGGTTAGCCTGGAGCCTTGCAAAAGCGGCCTTGTTTCATCTGAATAAACTTTAACTTTCAAACCTCTCTCATGGGCTAGATAGACGGGGGAAAGCGCTGTACCAAAGTCACCTGTCGCCAGAGCCCCTGCATTGCAATGAGTTAAAATCCCGTAATTGTCTTTTATAAGCTCAATACCGTGAGCGCCAATCGAACGGCACATCTGAATATCTTCTTCCAATATCGCAATTCCTTCTTCAACTAATAATAGTTTAAGCTTTTGGATGTCAGTTTCTGAGGAAGCTTTAAGCTTATTTACGCATCTGTTTAAAGCCCAGAAAAGATTCACAGCCGTCGGCCTTGATTGGGCGAAATAGTCGGCAGTTTTGGTAAGTTCAGCTAAAAAATCCTCGCGGTTTTTGGCCTTACTATGCTGGCAGACGGCTCCGAGCCCCAAAGCGGCAGCGCATCCTATTGCAGGAGCGCCTCTGACAACTAATCGCTTGATTGCATCATATATTTCTTCAGCACTGTCAGTTTCGACATAAATAAGCTCATTAGGAAGCTTTGTCTGATCAATCATTCTAAGTTTTCCAGGTATCAGGCTTCCCTGATTTTCTAATTTTTTCCATCTTACAGTATCAATCATATTTATCTCTTATGGGAGGTTAATAATTATCGTCTAATATTATTGCTTATAAGTTTACGGCTTTCACTCTTTTTTTGAGAAAAAGAGCTTCTTGTGATATACTCGCAAATCAGAATTATTTCTCTAGATTTAAAATCGGTACATCAAACAAGGAGTGATTTATGATACTTAAATATTCTGGCAATAAGGCAGCTAAAACTCCAGGAAAAGTTCTACTTATAGTATTATCAACTTTTTTGATGATTAATGCTGTATATGGAGAGGATACCCCAAAAATTGACTCATTAATGAAGAAAACATGGGAGAATTGGACTTATACCCTTGCATTGCAGGCCGCTACTTATGGAGCTCCGATTGTTACGATGTATGCTCTCAGGCATAATGATTCCGTAGGGCCAAAAGCCAAAGCTAAACCTAATTCTATCTGGCGGATGAACGATATTTCTACGCCCGAACTGTCTAAAGAATCTGGCTATGTGACGCCCAATGTTAACACAATCTATGGTTTCGGCTTCATGGATCTTAGACAGGAACCTGTGATACTGACAGTGCCTGATTCAAATGGTCTTTATTATATGGTGCAAATAGTCGATATGTGGACTAATGCCTTTGCATATGTCGGAGGCAAAACAACTGGATATAAAGGCGGTGTATTTGCATTAACAACTCCACAGTGGAAAGGAAAACTCCCGGCAGAATTAAAAGTAATTGAATGCTCGACACCATGGATTTTATTGCAGCCCAGAGTGCATGTCTATAAAGATGGCAAATTAGACATCAAAAATGCGAAAAAAGTACTTGAGGATATTAAGACAGTGACTTTGTCTCAATATCTTGGTAATATTTCTCCTGAACCTTCTAAATATAGCTACATGGCTCCAAATGTAGTAAATTCTGATCTGCCTGTAAGCGCGCTCGAATATAATGATCCTTTGCAATTCTGGGAAATATTAGCTGATGCAATGAACGAGAATCCACCGCCAGCGAATCAGATTGAAGCTCTAATACCTATGTTTAAGCCTCTTGGTATTGAGTTTGGTAAACCCTGGGATCGTTCTAAACTCAGGCCTATTGTATTAGATGCAATGGAAAAGGCTGCCTCCGATATAGGCCCGATGTTGGCACTTTTACCTGTAGGAACTCTTGATAATTTCGCATTCCTTCCCCCGACTACTATTGGTAATTTTGGCACAGACTATAGAACCCGCGCGGTTATTGGTCGTGTCGGGTTAACTGCAAATATTCCTTATGAAGCTATCTATTGGAACTATTCACATGACAGTAAATCTAATATGCTTTCTGGTTCAAAGAAATACACCATGACTTTTAAAAAAGAAATCCCTTGCTATGAACCTGGCTTCTGGTCGATAACTATGTACGATAAAACCAACAACTACACCGTGTCAAATCCAATTAACCGCTATATGCTGGGCAGCGATACTCCCGAGATGATGAAAAATTCAGATGGGTCATTTACCCTATATATTCAAAAAGACAGTCCTGGAAAAGACAAAGAAACTAACTGGCTACCATCACCTTCAGGTCTATTCTATTTAACAGGCCGCTCCTATGCTCCTAAACCTGAATTTATTAAAATACTGACAGATCCTGAATCCTGGCCAATTCCGGCTGTAATTGAATTAGAATAGATACAAATAAGAGAAGCGCAGCCTGAATTAAAAGACTGCGCTTTTGTGTTGGAGATTTGAAATTAGTTTTTTAACTTTATGATTTGTTCTTTTAGCTGAGCCAGGAGCGGATGCTGAACGAAGGTCTGAAGTCCGTCAATAATTCCGACTATTGCTTCGGAGTTCTCGAAAGACCAGCCGCCATTGTTGGCTATGACCTGCATCATTCCTTCATTGAACTTAATGAGTGTATCAACTGATATTTCCTTGTTGCTGATAGAAACTGCAAGCACAGTGAAAGCATTGATAAGTGTTGTCAGATTCTCTGAAGTCCAGCCTATTTGTCCATTGCTAACAATTACAAAAACATTCTCGGCAATCTTTCTAAAAGCTGTGAAGTGAGCCATTGCTATTGAGTTCGCTCCGTACTCAGCCTTGATGGCATTTCCTACTTTGTCAAGAAGAGGGTCGAGTTTTGCTTTTACTATAGCTGGAGTAAGTGTTTCCTGTGAAAGATCCATAGTGGTTGCGATTGCATCAAAGACTATGTCCATATGCCTATAGACTGGTTCTTGTGGAAGAGCATTGATGGCTCTGATTACAGCTATAACTTTGTCAAATGAAGCCTTCTGCTGAACTGTGAGTTTATCTGCAGCAAGAACTCTCAGGTTTACAATAATTGTTTCAATGTGCATCATGGAATTCGGAACAAATGCGCTTTGATCTTGCAACAGAGCATCAAGAGACTCCATAATCTGTTTTGTTGAATCCAAACCTGAGTTCTTTTCGCTTACGGCTGTCTGAATTGCAAATGCAAGGTTAACCAAAGCCATATGGTTTTTGGGCTGTAAACCTATTACGCCTTCTTTCTGCATAGCGTCAATAGCATCAACAATATTGCTTGCAGCTTCAGCCTGAGCAGGAGTGATAAGCTTCTGGAGTTTTGCCCAGTCAATAGAATTATCAGTGAAGTTAACGAAGTCAGCAAAGGTAAGAGTGTTGTTATTAGCCTTATTAACTAAGTCGGCAATATTTGCGCCGTTAGCTATGGCGAAACTAAGAGCGTATTTGAGAAACTCTCCAAGTCCTCTTAATGCTCTATTGGAAGGAGTATGGCACTGAACTATTTCGATGGTAGGGTTGAAATTCATTATATAAGCTGGGACTGTCACATGCCAATTGCACTTTCTAACTGTAGGCTCAACATAAGGTTTCCATCTATAGAATTTGATCTTTCCAGGGTTTGTTCCCCAGCCGTGTATCTCTGCGCTTTCATTATTTGCCGATGCGCTGTCAACTATGAAGTTTGTCTTGGCTCCCACTATACAAATTGGCATCCCGAAAGCATCCTTAGCTATCACAAAGGTACCGCCGGTAAAACCGTAAGTGGCATTAGCGTTAGTCAGACTAGTTGTCCCATCAATCTCCAGAGCGCCGTTTCTCTGGTAATAATCATTAAGAGTCGTGGACATCTGCCATTTGTTTCCATTGTCACAAATGTCTCTTTTCCAAGACTCTGGGTAATTGCACACTAGCGGAGCCTTTGAATAAGAGTAAATGCCGTTTTCATCTGAAGTGTAGGAAGCGAATTTTACCTCAGATCCAATTAATGCTGAAGCTGCGAAACCCAGCATTGCCGATAAAGCAACTATTTTTGCGCCTTTTCTTTTGATAATCATTTTTCTTCTCCTTTCTTTTATTATTGCTAACTTATTAAAAACCATTGTGTTGTTTGAAAGAGCAACAAAGATAGTAGAGAAATCAACTCCTTCAAAAAATCGCGTACTAACACAAGCTATATTTAATGCTATGAACTATTATATTTGCTACATGTGTAAAATAATAACAACTATTAGCATTTGAAAATTATATGAAATTCAAGAAAGACGCATTCAGAAAAATCAGGCAACAGCAGAGATGGACAGCCAGATCGTTGGCAAAAAAACTCGGTATAACTTCAGCAACCCTTCATATGTGGGAGAGCGGGCATCACGATCCTCCGATTGATAAAATTTCGGCTATAGCAGAGCTTTTAAATATCGCCCCAGATGAGATTCTAGAACACGAATCATTAATTCTTGAATCAATTGAGACTAAAAAAGAAAACAGTTCAGTAAGCAATTTATTAAAAACCATATCAAGTTACGAGAAATCCAAACTTGAGGATTCCATTATCTCAATAACAAAAAATCTTAAGTACCTATCAGATAAGATAAAAGAGCTCTCAATGATATTTAACGCTATAATGCGGGCAAATCCTGCATTCTGTTACATAAAAGATACATCACAGAATTATGTGATGGCAAGCCATATTTTTCTGGATACTCTTGGTATGCCAGATGATTTCGACATCAGAGGAAAAAGGGATTCAGATTTCTATCCATCATCTGAAGCTCTGGAAAATTACAGAGAAGACGAAGTGGTAATGACCTCAGGAATAGCTGTTAAATATAAAGAAAAGTCAATTCCAGGAACAAGAAAGGCAAAACAGGCCATAGTTTTTAAAATTCCAATCATCGGAATAAATTCAAAGCCAATCGGTCTGATGGGAACTTTTCTTGATATTACAGAGCGTAAAAAAGCCGAGGATATGGTAGAAATCCTCAAGAAGGCAATGGAGACGATGGATGAAGTCATCTGGATAGGCAGAGATGCTGAAGAGAGAGAAGACGGAAGCACAAACATCAAAGAAATACTTTATGCAGTTAACAGCAATTTTAGGAAAAAACTACTTAAAAATGTAGAACATCTTAATTATCGGGAACAAGTCGATTATTTCTATAGCAACATGGTCGTTGAGAAAAATAGGCAGAAACACAAATATAAGGAGCTGATGAAGGAGAATAAGACAGAGATTTTCTATCACATAAAACACCCTACGGAAGACAAAGTTATAAGTATAAGCGACAAGATATATTTCATTCCTAAAATGAACATTTTTATCGGAATAGTAACTCAGAACCGGAATAGCAGCGTATAGAAAAGGCCATAGTTTCCTATACAGATTTGAAAGAACTCCGGGCACAAACTAAATTTTAAGCGTATATATAAATCAAAACCAATAAAGCAGTTCACACTATGTTTAAAGCAGTTAATTCCAAAAGCAGTTTCCCCGAAATAGAAGAAAATGTATTAAAGTTTTGGGAAGAGAATCAAATTTTTCAGCAATCCCTCGACAACAGAAAAGGCTCCGAAGAGTATATATTCTATGATGGCCCTCCATTTGCTACAGGATTGCCGCACTACGGACACCTTCTTGCAGGAACAATAAAGGATGTAGTGCCTCGCTACCAGACTATGCGTGGAAAATTTGTGGACAGAGTTTTCGGCTGGGACTGCCATGGTCTTCCTGTCGAATATGAAATGGAAAAAGACCTCAATCTTGCAGGGAAGAAAGATATAGAAGCTTACGGAATTGATAAGTTTAATGAATCATGCCGCTCAATAGTCCTGCGCTACACCAAAGAGTGGGAAACTGTCGTTACGAGAATGGGCAGATGGGTTGACTTCAAAAGAGGCTACAGAACCATGGACAAGAATTATATGGAGTCCATCTGGTGGGTTTTTAAACAGCTCTGGGATAAAGGGTATATTTACGAAGGGCATAAAATTCTGCCTTACTGCCCTAGATGCGCTACTCCACTTTCAAACTTTGAGGCCAACCAAGGATATGAAGAAGTAGAAGACCCGGCAATAACTATCCGTTTCAGGGATGAGAAAGATCCTCATCTTTATTATCTTGCATGGACAACTACACCATGGACTCTCCCTTCAAATATGGCTTTGGCTGTCGGAGAGAATATTGACTATGTAAAAATTGCAGACGGCGAAACCTTCTACATCCTCGCTCAATCCAGGCTTTCATTCTATTACAAAGATCCTTCTGAGTATTCAATCATCTCGAAATTTAAAGGTTCTGCTCTTCTTAACCGTACATATATTCCTCTGTTTCCTTACTTTGCTGAACTCAAAGAAGAAGGAGCTTTCAGGGTAGTTACAGCCGATTATGTCAGCACTGAAGATGGTACAGGCATTGTTCACACTGCCACAGGCTTCGGCGAAGACGATGCCGAGACAGGCAAGAAGCACGGCATTCCGGAAGTTTGCCCAATTGACGCTGAATGCAAGTTTACAGGGTCTGTCCATGACTATGTGGGAATGTATGTCAAGGATACTGATAAACTCATCATCAGACGGCTCAAAGATGAAGGCAAACTCGTTCATAGAGGAACGATCAAGCATAACTATCCGCATTGCTGGAGAGATGATTCCCCGCTTATATACAGAGCTGTTTCCACATGGTTTGTAGAGATAGATAAAATCAAAGAAAAAATGCTCAATGCCAATAGCAAAATCACATGGGTGCCATCACACATCAAGGATGGACGTTTCGGCAAGTGGCTTGAGAATGCAAGAGATTGGGCAGTAAGCAGAAACCGTTACTGGGGATGCCCGCTTCCAATATGGAGAAATGATGATACAGGCGAAACAATCTGCATTGGTTCTGTCGCCGAACTTGAGAAGCTTACAGGGGCGAAAGTGGATGATATTCACAAACACTTTGTAGATGTCTTAGAAATACCCTCGCCGACAGGCAAAGGCGTTTTGACAAGAGTGCCGGAAGTCTTGGACTGCTGGTTTGAAAGCGGTTCGATGCCGTATGCTCAGAGTCACTATCCATTTGAGAATAAAGAATGGTTTGAGAAGAACTATCCGGCGGATTTTATCGCTGAAGGTTTAGATCAGACAAGAGGGTGGTTTTACACGCTTGTAGTGTTGGGAGCCGCTCTTTTTGACAAACCTGCATTTATGAATGTAGTAGTAAATGGTTTAATTCTTGCAGAAGACGGACAGAAGATGTCAAAACGCAAGAAGAATTATCCTGATCCGATACATGTAATAAATGAGTACGGAGCTGATGCTTTAAGGCTCTTCATGCTCGGCTCTCCGGTTGTCAAAGGAGATGACCTTAGATTCTCCGAAGAAGCAGTCAAGGAGACACTTAGGACTATTATGCTTCCAATATGGAATTCATATAGTTTCTTTATCACTTATGCCAGAGTTGATAACTACACTCCTAAAACTGGAGAAGTCCAACCTCCTGAAGCCCCATCAAATCCATTAGACAAATGGATTCTTTCGTCATTGTGCGAGATGGTTAACGAAATAAAAGAGAGCATGGACAATTATCAGCTTCAGAAGGGAGCAAATAGGTTCTCTTTATTTGTTAATGACCTGACAAACTGGTATATAAGAAGAAGCAGAAGGCGTTTCTGGAAGAGCCAGAACGATTCAGATAAAGAAGAGGCATATCAGACGCTGCATTTTGTCCTTTTGACATTTGTTCAAGCCGCCTGCCCATTTATTCCGTTCCTGACAGAGGAGATATATCAGAACCTTAAAACGGACGCAATGCCGCAATCAGTTCATCTATGCAATTACCCTGAACTCAATGCGTCTGTGAGAGATCAGAACCTGGAAATACAGATGGGACATGCCATCACAGCTGTTTCTCTAGGCAGATACCTTAGAACAAAAAGAGAGATAAAAGTCAGACAGCCTTTATCCAAAGTTATTGTAATCTGCCATGATGATAATGTAAGAAAACTCATGGAAGCAACGGTTGATATCATCAAGGATGAGTTGAATGTAAAAACTGTCGAATTTATGAAGAATGAAGAAGAGCTTGTTGACCGTCACGCAAAGGCAAATTTTAAGGCTCTTGGTCCAAAAGTAGGCAAGGATATGAAGGAAGTTGCCGAAATGATAACCCATCTGACAAACCATCAGATAGTCAATATTTTAAATGAGAAGAAAGTAACTCTTTCCTTGTCTTCTGAGTCCAAAATAGAGATCGGAAGAGACGATGTAATAATTGTCAGAAAAGAGAAAGAAGGACTAACCGCCGCTTCAGAAAAAGACATAACTATCGCTCTTGATACCAAATTAACAAAAGAACTTATAGAAGAGGGTTTTGCCCGCGAAATAGTGAGTAAAGTTCAAAATATGCGCAAGGAGATGGACCTAGATGTTTCAGACCGAATCATTATATCGTATGGCGTTCCTGCAGAATGGGAAAATGCCGTTCTGAAGTTCTCAGACTATATAAAGACTGAAACACTTGCTGTAGAACTTGAGAAAATTACATCATTAGATTGCTGCGAAATGACTGAAGTCAATGATGTAAACTGCATTATCAAAGCAAGAAAAGCATAGGGTAAAATTCGGAAGTTTGAGGTCGGATTTCGAAAGAAAACTTCTTACTTCCGTCTTCCCATTTCCGCATCAAATAAACAATATTGTGTTTTGCAAAATCCTAAAGTTATTAAATCTCAGAACAGTACAAATACTCTTGCATCAGTCCCCATTCTAAGTTGCATATCTTTTGGAAGATCAAGAATCTCTATGGTCACGGTAAATCTGTATTCCAATCTGATCCAATCAATGCCAGGCTCAATGTAAGGCAATACCATCTGAGGGGTACTCAATCTATTTACTGCATTAGTTACGCTAAGAACTCTCCCCTTTAGTACCCTGAACGGGTTTGAATCTATGCTTAATATGACTTCCTGCCCAGGTTTAATAGAGCCAATCCAATACTCTTTGAAGTTCGCTTCTACCCAACAAACTTGAGTCTGAGCAATACCAAACAATGGCGTCCCTGCTTGAATAAAAGGCCCCGGCATCAGATACATGTTTGTCACATAACCGTCGAAAGGGGCAAGCACTAGAGATTCATCATAATTATACTTTGCCAGATTAAGCTGAGCCGTAAGCTGCTCAATCGTGCTTATCTGAGCTTTGTATTGATCTTGATAAAGTTTCAGAGTCTGGTAACTGGTTTCTACATTCTGAGCTGCTCTGTAATAATTTGTCTGGGTGTTTTCCATTTGCTGTCTGGATACTGCATTTTCCTTAAATAGAAGTTGATTCCTGTTTCGTTCAGTGTCTGCAAGGACAAGTTCATTCTCAAGTATTTTGACCTGACTACTGGCTGTGGTTATTTGATCCTGTAGGATACCTTTTTGAGCAACTGCATAGTCAAGGTCTGCCTGTGACTTCTCTATGGCTAGTTTAAATGGATATCTGTCCATGGTAAAAAGCGGGTCTCCAGCTTTAACAAACTGGTTATTTGTTACATATATTTCTTTCAGATAACCATTGACACGAGGAGTTATTTCCGCCCAATTTGCCCTGATATAAGCATTTGAGGTATATCCGCCTATAAATGCAAAAATTATTACGGCTATGATCAGGATAATAAATAAAACTATTAAGACTTTATATTTTGCTTTTATCTTCATGGTAAACTAAAGGTTAAAACTTAACTGATGTAACTTTTAACATTATTATTCTCTTATTAGCACATAATTTCAACAGATATAGATATTTTGAGCAGTTTTAGATAATATCTAGAATAGACATCTAACACATAATCTGGCTCTATGACTGTTTCATATTACTACAAAACTATTCTCAGAGATGCGATAAAGCTCTGGAAAGATTTATCCTGGAGCAACAAAGAGATTAGAGTCGCATTAAGAGGAGCGATAAGCTGCGTCATAACTTTTCTAATCGCTTACTCCCTAGATTTTAAAAATCCTTTCTGGGCTCTTTTCACTTGTTTGGTGCTTACTCAACAGGTAAGTCTGGCAGGTTTAAATAAGAGCTTTTTGAAAGTATTAGCTACTTTCTGCGGCGCTCTTCTGGCGGTCGTGATTTATGGCCTTTTTATTGAAAGCTATTATATGTATTCCATTACGCTCTTTCTGCTGACAGTATTTATCTATTATAAACGGGGCGTTTCAGAGAAACATGAATACTTCTGGTGGCTTATACTTTTTAACTTATTGCTAATCTCAGTCGTGGGATACGCAAATTCACCCACCAGCGTATTCTCGTCAGCAGTTTACAGACCGCTTGAAATACTGCTTGGAATAGTGGTCTCAACTTTTGTATATTTTTATCTGTTCCCAGATAACATGCCGGATGAATTGACATTTAAACTTGAAACACTAAGAAGAAAGATCTTTGATTTTCATAAGAATATTTTAACTATTTATATTTCAGGAAAACACTCCGAATCCGATGTCGGCAAAGAATATAGCGAAATTAAAAACTTCATGGCAGACTTCACACAAATGATCAATATTTCTTCATTAGAAGAAACAACCAACACCAAAAAACTAAAGAGTATATCTGAAGAATTAAACAAACTATCATATTGCTCTGAAAATGTGTTTAGTTTTTATACAAACTCAGTTAGAGACAAGTCGTTTAGCTTCCAGTATCACTTTTCAACTCTTCTGAGCAACATGCTTGTCAAGTTTGAATACTTTCTGAAAGCTGTCAATAGCAGGGATAAAAAACTGAAAAGATGCATTGATAGAGAGATACAGATATTGATGAATAATATTGAAATGAGATGTAATTCTCTTGTAAGAAAAGAAAGGCACAGAGTTTATTCAGTTACAGATAACTTTGCATTTTATCAGTCGCTTTACCTGCAAAAATCACTGGTCGAAATTTATTCTGATAATCCTTCTGAGAAAAAAACAGTGCAAGTAGAAAACCAGACATCGGGGCATAAAACTATTTCTCATATAGGGTTATATGGGTTCATTGAATTTAAACTATTCGGCAAAAACTTTATGTTTTATGCACCTGCCCTTAAGCATGGAATTAAAGTGGCGATCGCGCTAATTATCGTTGTATGGGGATGGTATTATCTCGAACTCCCAAAGGGACAAGGAGGAATCAATATTTGTCTGGCAGTTCTGACAGTCCTGCAGCCTGACAGCATCACAAGCAATCTCAAAGGACTGCTGAGGCTTTTTGGATGTATAATAGGCGGAGCAATAGGCTTTCTATTTTTGGGGTTGCAAACAGACTCTACAACGATAATGCTTCTGTGTCTTTTTGTAGTTACTTTCGTTTCTTGCTATACTTATTCTGCGGGGGGTTTTGGGATTTCACTTCTCGGATTGGAAACAGCTTATGCCTATATTGCCACTACTATAATATTGAGTTCTGGGCCAATCACTACTTATTCAAATATAGTTTACCGCTTGGCAGGTATCATCCTGGGGATTTTTACCATTTGGGCGATCAACAAACTTTTTTGGGATGATAACCCAAAAAAGATATTCATGGAACAGCTACAAGGGTTCAGCGAATCATTTAAAAATATTAAATTCCCATTTCTTGACAAAGAATACATTGTTCATATGAGTAAAGACTTAAAAAACATCAAAGTTTTTCTAAATAAATTGAAGGCTCAGAAAGATATTTCTGAAGAGGAGGCTTTAGGTTATTACAGGAATCTCAATCTCATGGAGCAACTGCTCAATCTGATTGATTCTATTACCTCTCTCAATAAAAACACATTTGATTTTTTCCTGACTGTAGATTCTAAAATCTTTGAATCGATTAATATGTATTTTCATAAATTGCCCGAAATAAAAAAAAATGATAATGAAGAAACAAGAAAGATTATAGAAAGCATATTAAACGACATTGAAGAAATAAAGCTGAAATCAAGAGCATATGGACTTCTTAAAAATAAAAGACTTTCTGAAAGGCAGGATATTTGTCAGCTACTATTCTGCCTGAATCACATGGTTAAAATTTTCGGAGAAGCTTCAGGAATAGATGCCCAAACCTAAAAACTATGACTTATGCGGTAAAGGATCAAGCCTTAGCAACAGTATCTTCTTCGTATTCGGTGGGATCTTTGACTTCAGCAGACTTGAATGCTTCTCTTCTTGCTGTGCAGGTTCCACATTTTCCGCAATGTTTTTCTTTGCCTTTATAGCACGACCAGGTCTTTGAAAAATCGACTCCAAGCGAACTGCCTACTGACACAATCTCACTCTTCTTCATCGTTAAAAATGGAGCGATAATCTCTGCATTATTATATGTGCCTAAAGATACAGCGCTGGACATCGCTTTAATAAAATTCTCTCTGCAGTCAGGGTATATACCATGATCATCGGAATGAGCTCCGATGATGAGTTTATTAATATCCAAACTCTCTGCCATCCCAGCTGCGATAGAAAGCATTATCCCATTCCTGAAAGGCACGACCGTCTGCTTCATGACTTCATCGGTATAATGCCCATCGGGAATTATGCCGCCGCTTCGCAATAGAGTTGAGTTAAAATAGTCATTTATAAAATCAAGATTCACACTCAAATGCCTTACTCCCATTCGCACACAATGGTATTTGGCAAATGGTATTTCTTTGTGATTGTGCTTAGACCCATAGTTAAAACTCACGCCGAGTTCTACATCATATGTGTTGACTGCTTGATAAAGAGCAACCACTGAGTCAAGACCGCCACTTATGACTATCAACGCTTTCTGTTTCATAAAACGCATCTTCCTTATTTGAAATAGAAATATTTTACAGACAATGAAATAAACACCATAATCAGTACTGAGCAAAGAAATACTTTAATAAATCCGGCACCATTTTTTATTGCCGCAACGCTTCCCAGATAGTTTCCAATCATACTCGAAGCAATCAGAGGAAGTGCAATGGAATAGACAACTTTGCCTGCGAACATAAAAGCGACAAGCGAACCGAAATTTGATGCTAAATTAAAGATCTTGGCATTCCCTGTTGCTTTGATTAAATCAAGTTTTACAAACAAGTAAAAACCGATTGCCAGGAATGAACCTGCTCCTGGTCCGAAAAACCCATCATAGAAACCCATTATAAAGCATATCAAAGGCGTTTTTATGTAGATATCTGCTTTGGTAAAAGAGGGGTTATCTGTGGTTTTATTTCTCCTCGGAATAAGGATAGCCACGAGACCCAGAGGAAGCATAAGCGTAATTATCCTTCCAGCAGTATCTTGATTGAAGAATAGTATAGCTTCAGCTCCAAAAATTGATCCGATGACGGAAAACAACGCACCAGCCAGAATAATCTTGAAGACAACTTTTTTATTTTTGATAAAATTGCCAACTGCTGCGGCTGTTCCCATGCAGCTTACAAGCTTATTTGTCCCAAGAGTTTCCTGAGGAGGAATCCCAAGAAAGAGATAAGCAGGAACAGTCAGGAGTCCGCCGCCGCCTGCAATGCTGTCAATAAAGCCTGCTATAAGCACAATCAACGACAATATTAATATTCCCCAGATTGTCAGTTCCATTTTTAACGAAATTAGTTAAGATTATTTATAATATTAAATTCCAGATAATCTAAATTCATAACTAATCAACGGGAGATTTACCATGTGGAGATATATAAAAAACACAAAACTGACTACAAAAATATTAGTTGCTCTGATTCTTGGAGTTCTTGTCGGGCATTTCTTCCCGCAATTTGGCGCTTCGCTCAAGATTGTAGGCGATATGTTTTTACGATTGATCAAGATGATCATAGTTCCGCTGATTTTCAGTACGCTTGTCGTCGGAATAGCAGGAACAGGCGACTTTAAAAAACTCGGCAAGCTGGGAGCAAAATCAATTTTATGGTTTGAATGCGCTACTACAGTTGCCCTACTTGTCGGACTTGTAGTCGGGAATGTATTCAAACCCGGACTTGGTGTTACTGTTCACGCCGCCGCCACTGTAGGACAAGATATTGCAAATAAGCACATAGATCTGGGACAATTCATTGTTAATGTCATACCTACAAATATTCTCGACGGCATGGTAAGAGGCGATATGCTTCAGATTGTTCTTTTTTCATGCTTTTTCGGAATAGCCATCGCGGCGACAGGAGAGAAAGCGAAACCTCTTTTCAGGGGATGTGAGGCTTTGGCTCAGGTAATGTTTAAGATTACAAATTATGTTATGGACTTAGCTCCGCTGGGCGTTTTCGCTTTAATTTCATATACTGTCAGCAAATACGGCATAGAAATGCTTCTGCCGCTCGGAAAGCTGATCTTTTCGCTTTACTTTGCAATTGCAGTATTCCTTCTGATAGTTGTTATTATTGCCTCAATTGTAGTTAAAGTTAATTTCTTCCATGTCTTCAGAGCTCTCAGAGAGCCGGCTCTTTTGGGTTTCACTACTGCTTCAAGCGAGGCTGCTATGCCAAGGGCAATGGAAAAACTTGAAGAGTTTGGGGTGCCGAAATCAATTGTTTCATTTGTCATACCTACTGGATATAGTTTTAATCTTGATGGCTCCACGCTCTACTGCACGCTTGCAACTTTATTCATCGCTCAGATGTTTGGCGTTCATCTGAATATGTATCAGCAAGCAGTAATGTTCGGAATGTTCATGCTTTCCTCAAAAGGTATAGCGGGAGTGCCCGGAGCGTCGTTGATAGTCATAGCCGCCACAGCTGTTTATTTCGGGCTGCCTGTAGAAGGAATAGGGATAATTCTGGGTGTTGACAGAATTATGGACATGGCAAGAACTTTCTGTAATCTTATGGGTAACTGTATAGCCACCGTCGTTGTGGCAAGATGGGAACATCAATTGCCGCGAGCTGTTCTAGTCGAGGCATACAAGAAGCAATACTAATTAGGCAGATAATCCTTATCGACAAGCATCTCGCGGGCTAATTCCAGATTGCCATCTGACAGGGCTTTTCTAATCGCAGAACTGCTTACCCTGCCACAAGGAAGGTGAATTTCGTTGACAGGAAAAACTTCAAAGTTTTTTTTCTGGGCAATTTCTTTGAGTACATGTACTGATCCAGTTGCCCCCGTTCCAAATCTCCACCTTCTTCCTACACACACGGCAACAAGTTTAGATAAACTATCTCCGATTAAATAGTCTATAAACTCTTCTGGTTTCATATTAGCTATTTCATTAGTAAAATTAACAGTGACAACAGCTTTAATGCCCAATGAACCCAGAACGGCTAATTTATCTTGAGGAGACCTTAGGAATTTGATGTTTTCGTCTATCCCAAGAACTTGTCTTGGATGAGGATAAAAGGTAATAACAATAGGTGTGGAGTTGTTTTTTTCAGAGGCTTTGATGATTTCGCTCAAAATGGCTCTGTGCCCAAGATGAATTCCGTCGAAAACGCCAATTGCGGCGCTGACTTTACCTATCCCTAAATCATGAAGATTGCTTAGTTTATCTACTTCTAAAGGGATGGTTTCTTTCATCTTACATTATATCTTTTCTATCTTGGCGCCAAGCTGTTTGAAGTCCCTTAGGAAGTTTGGATATGTCACTGAATAATCGGCGGCATTTTCAACTATGGTTTCTCCATCGATAGCCATCCCTGCAATGGCAAGAGCCATGATTACTCTATGATCACCATGTCCATTGACGACTGCTCCACGAAGTTTGGATCCTTCAATAACTAACCCGTCATCGAGTTCGGATATCTTTGCACCCATTTTCTTGAGTTCCTGACACATAGCAGAAATTCTGTCGCACTCTTTGATTCTTGCATGAGGCGCTTTATTTAAGATGGTCTTGCCTCTGGCAAAACAAGAAGCTACAGCCATTATCGGGAGAGCATCAGGGGTGTTATTCATATCGATTACTCTGTCTCCGCTTAATACATCTTCTCTGAATACATTTATCTTGGATGAAAGCTCTTCGATAGTCATGCCCATTTTCTTCATAATCTCAAAAATTTCTTTATCCCCTTGATTATCGCTGAAGTCCAAACCTTTCAAAGAAATTTTACTGTCTGTAACTGCCGCCGCAACTAAATGAAATAGAGAAGTCGAGAAGTCGGCAGGGATAGTTTTCTTAAATGCTTTGTATGACTGCCCGCCTTTAACTTTAAATAGAGAGTAGTCTTCCTCATATGTGAAGTCAATATTCAGAAACTTCAGCCATTCTACAGTTATATCCACATAAGGTCTTTCATTAAGATTGAATACATGGATGATTGTGTCTTTTTGAGCTAAAGGAGCAGCAAAGAGCAGGGCCGATAGGAACTGAGAAGATTTGCACTCTAATATCGTCTCGCCGCCAAGGATTGGGCCTTTGACAGCAAGAGGGCATTTGCCTCCTTCAGAGTATGAAACTCTGCCGCCAAGTTTTTTTATAGATGAAATCAGAGGTGCCATGAGGCGACCGCGAAGAGAACTGTCTCCATCAAAACTAATTTTAAGGTCTGTAGTTGACACCAGCCCAGTTAGCAACCTAAGTGATGTCCCGGAATTGCCTAAAAATATTATTTCATCTTCAGGATTTGTTATCTTTCCGCCGGTTCCTTTTATCTTCCAGACAAGGACTCCATCTTCGAATGAATCAGTAAACTTTGCTCCGAGTTTCTTTGATGCAAAAAGAGCTGATTCAGTATCATCGGAAATAAGAGGGTTCCTAATAACAGATGTACCGTTTGCCATCAAGGATAAGACCACAGCCCTGATGGTGTGCGATTTTGAACCTGGGATGACTACTTCCCCCTTAAGAGAAGATTTTGATACTTTTAAATCCATAATATTCGCTACTATGCTTAAGTATTATTGAATGTTTGTAAATATTAATCCTATCAACAAAATTTAGGAATTAAAAGAGGGACAGCTCTCTTTAATTGTTACAAATTTAATTTTGGAGCGTGTCTGTGGTATTCCTGAATTGTGCAAACATCAAGCCTTTCGATGCCTTTGAGTTCTTTCAGTCCGTCTATTGAAGCAGAAAGGCCGCTCAAAGTAGTCTGAATAGGTATTCCTCTACTTACTGCCTCTGCTCTCATAAGTATTTCATCTACCATTGGAGTAGGTCCTGATCCAGGAGTGTTTATTATCCACACTACTTCATTCTCTCTCATCAGATCAATTACATTCGGCCTTCCCTGCCCTATCATGAAAACAGTATTAGCTTTTATTCCTCTTTCGTATAAATATGTAGATGTTCCAAGAGTAGCATATATTTTAAATCCTAAGTCAACAAGATCCTTTGCCATGGTAAGAACTTCAGGAGCTTCGATTTCTGTCGGGCTTATGCTTAAGAAAACATTTCCGCTGGTCGGGACTCTTGTTCCGGCAGCTATTTGTGTTTTTAAGAATGAAATACCTGCACTGAAATCAATCCCCATAACTTCTCCCGTGGATTTCATCTCAGGACTCAGAACGATGTCTGCACCGGGAAACCTTCTGAAAGGAAAAACAGCTTCTTTGACAGAGACATGCAATGGAATGTATTCTTGAGTAAAACCTATCTCTTTAAGTGTCTTCCCGACCATCAGGAGAGATGCTATTTTAGCTACAGCTACACCAATAGCCTTGCTGACAAAAGGAACAGTTCTCGACGCTCTTGGATTAACCTCAAGGACATAAACCTTATTGTCTTTTATGGCATATTGTACATTCATTAATCCACAGACATTGAGAGCCTTGGCCATGCTCATAGTATCCTTTCTTATAGTAGCAAGGACATCTTTATTGAGTGTGATAGTGGGTATAATACAAGCAGAATCCCCGGAATGAATGCCTGCAAGCTCCACATGCTCCATGATGCCGGCGATGACAGAATCTTTTCCGTCTGAAAGACAGTCCACATCTACTTCGACAGCATTACTCAGATATCGGTCTATAAGTACAGGTCTGTCATGAGAAACTTCTATGGTTTCCTGCATGTATTTTCTGAGATATTTTTCCTTATAAACAATCATCATAGACCGACCGCCAAGGACATAGGATGGTCTGACAAGAACCGGATAGCCGATTCTTTCTGCCACTTTGACAGCGTCCTCTTCATTGGTAGCTGTTCCGCTTTCAGGCTGATTGATATTAAGTGCTACTAAAAGCTTCTGAAATTCATCTCTATTCTCAGCCTTCTCAATGCTTGAAGGAGAAGTCCCTATTATCTTCACTCCATTCTTTTCAAGATTTTTTGCAAGGTTAAGCGGGGTTTGCCCTCCAAATTGGACTATCACTCCATCACAGTTTTCTCTCTCATAGATATTCAAAACATCTTCAAGGGTAAGCGGTTCAAAGTAGAGTTTATCACTTGTATCATAATCTGTGGAAACTGTCTCAGGGTTACTATTAACCATAATGGTCTCATACCCGGCTTTTCTGAGAGCAAAACATGCATGAACGCAACAGTAGTCAAACTCTATTCCTTGTCCAATTCTATTCGGACCGCCGCCCAACACCATTATTTTCTTTTTGCCTGACTCAGGCATTTTTTCATCCATTTTACCGTATGATGAATAAAAATATGGAGTAAATGCTTCAAACTCTCCGGCGCATGTGTCAACAAGATTGTAAGTCGGATAGATATTGAGTTCTTTTCTGGCTTTTCTTACTTCAGCTTCTTTTGATTGAAGCAAATGAGCTATCTGTCTGTCGGAGTAACCAAATTCTTTGGCCTGGAAAAATAAATCATGGTCTTTTGTGAGTCCATCAAGTGTTTGCGCTGAGGCTATTTCATCTTCGAATGACGAAAGCTCTGACATGTGCCTGAGGAACCATTTATCTATCTTGGTATATGAATTGACTTTATCTACAGACCATCCTCTCTTAAATGCTTCCCTGACATAAAAAAGTCTTAAGGCATTAGGCCTTATCAATTCTGCTTTGACCATCTCGTCGCTCTGGTCTGTAAATGCCTTGTCCTTGCCATCTGCTCCGAAACCAAATCTTCCTATTTCGAGGGACCTTAATGCCTTTTGAAGGGAAATTTTAAAGTTCTTCCCGATACTCATGGTTTCACCCACTGACTTCATCGAAGTATTAAGCGTGGTGTCACTATTTGGGAACTTTTCGAAAGCAAATCTAGGTATTTTTGTAACTACATAATCTATGGATGGCTCAAAGCATACAGGAGTCTTTTTAGTTATGTCGTTATTGATCTCATCAAGAGTGTAACCAATGGCGAGTTTAGCCGCAATTTTAGCAATAGGGAAACCTGTTGCTTTGGATGCCAAAGCGCTGGAACGGGACACTCTCGGATTCATCTCAATAATGACCATTCTTCCATTTTCAGGATTTAAAGACCACTGGACATTAGATCCGCCTGTTTCTACTCCTATTGCTCTCATGACAGCAAGAGATGAATCTCTCATCTTCTGGTATTCTCTGTCAGTAAGAGTCTGTGCAGGAGCAACTGTGATGCTGTCTCCGGTATGAACGCCCATCGGATCAATATTTTCTATCGAGCAGACAATTACGCAATTGTCTTTCTTGTCGCGCATCACCTCAAGTTCAAATTCTTTCCATCCGATGAGTGATTCTTCGATTAGGACTTCCCTTGTCGGGCTGGCATCAAGTCCCTTTTCAACTATCCCTTCAAATTGATCCGCGCTGTAAGCTATGCCCCCGCCTGTTCCGCCTAAAGTAAAACCTGGTCTGATAATAAGAGGGTAACTGCCGATTTCTTCAGCTATTTTTTTTGCTTCTTCAATAGTGTGGGCTGAACCACTTATCGGGACATCTATGCCAATAGACTTCATCGTTTGTTTAAAGAGATTTCTATCTTCGGCCCGCCTGATAACTTCTGCCTGTGCTCCAAGCATCTTTATCCTGTAATAATCCAGGATGCCAGAATCATGCAGTTCCATGGCAAGGTTGAGCGCTGTCTGTCCTCCCACTGTAGGAAGCAGAGCATCAGGTCTTTCGCGCCTTATAATCTCGTGAAGTATATCTTTGGTCAGAGGTTCAATGTATGTCCTGTCAGCAAACTCTGGATCAGTCATGATTGTGGCAGGATTGCTGTTAACTAGAACAACTTCGTATCCCTCTTCTTTAAGAGCTTTGCATGCCTGGACGCCAGAATAGTCAAATTCGCAAGCCTGTCCAATTATGATAGGCCCGGAGCCTATTAACATTATCTTTTTTATATCTAGTCTTTTTGGCATTTGATTAAACCTTTCAGTTATCTTGACATCATGTCTTTGAATTGTTTAAAGAGATAGGATGGATCATGCGGGCCTGGAGCCGCCTCAGGATGATACTGGACAGCAAATAGTGGTTCTTTAGTATGTTTTATTCCTTCGATAGATTGATCATTAAGATTGATGTGAGTGACATCAAGGTGAGTATTCTTAATTGATTCAGGAGTTACAGCGAAGTTGTGATTCTGTGATGTTATCTCTACAGATCCTGTAACGAGGTTCTTGACAGGATGATTGCATCCATGATGACCAAACTTCAATCTTGTCGTAATTGCGCCGCATGCTATAGCCAAAATCTGATGACCAAGGCAGATGCCCATGATAGGAACTTTGCCTATCAGGTTTTTAGCCGCATCTATCGCATAAGTTACTGCCGCAGGATCAGCCGGGCCATTGGAGAAGAAAACTCCGTCAGGATTGTATTTCATGACTTCATCGTAAGGAGTAGTCGCAGGGACAACTCTTGCACTTATTCCATTAAGCCTTAAGCTCCTTAAAATATTCCATTTGATCCCGAAATCATAAGCTACAATATTAAATTTTACTTCAGGCAGTTTTTCATCTTCAGAGAGCCCCCAATAGCTTGACTTTGCCATCTCAATATCATCGAAGTTATATGGAGTTTTACAGCTGACTTTTGATGCATAATCCTGTCCATCCAATCCGCACCATTCTTTAGCTCTTCTGATGCAATCATCATCAGACAAAATTTCGTCTGAACAATGGATGAATGCCTTCTGTGTTCCTTTGGATCTGATCACTGTCGTAAGATATCTTGTATCGATCCCTGCTATCCCGGGAATATTTTCTCTAATAAGCAAATCTGATAGAGACTTTTCGCATCTCCAGTTATTAGGCTGATTGATATTATGAACTATAAATCCACTCAGAAATAGGCTGCTTGATTCAAAATCAGAACTGTTCACGCCAACATTGCCTATTTCAGGATAAGTCATAGTCACAATTTGTCCTGCGTATGATGGGTCAGTTATGATTTCCTGATATCCTGACATACCTGTATTAAAGACAATTTCGCCCAGTAAATCTTTATTTGCTCCGAAAGAATATCCTTTCAATATAGTCCCGTCTTCAAGCGCCAGAACAGCGCTTTTTGTTCTTAATTTCTTCCAATAAGATGAATCCATGAGGAACCCTTGTGAAATTAGTTTTTACAATAAATTATTTGCCAAGCTTCATAGACGCGGCAATAAATCCTTTGAAAAGCGGATGAGCCTTCAATGGAGTAGATTTGAACTCAGGGTGATACTGACAGGCAACAAACCATGGATGGTTGTTAAGTTCAATCAGTTCAACTAGTTTCTTGTCAGGAGAAGTTCCGGCTACGACTAATCCATTATTAGTAAGCTCTTTCAGGAATTTATTATTCAATTCGTATCTATGACGGTGCCTTTCTCTGATTTCGGATGTCGCATAAACTTCCTTTGATTTTGTCCCATCTGCTATCACGCATGGATAGGCGCCAAGTCTCATTGTGCCGCCTTTTGCTGTGATGAGTTTCTGATCTTCCATAAGGTCAATGACAGGATAAGCAGTAGAGTCGCTGAATTCTGAACTGTGGGCATCAGTCATCTGACAGACATTTCTGGCAAACTCGATAACAGCGCACTGCATGCCAAGGCAAATCCCAAAGAATGGAATATTATTTGATCTGGCGTACTTTATGGCTTTTATCTTGCCGTTGACTCCTCTTGAGCCAAAACCGCCCGGAACTAATATCCCGCTTACATCACCTAGAATCTCTGACTCAGAGCCTTCTTCCAGCTCTTCTGCTTCAATCATTTTCACAGAAACAGTTACGCTATTTGCTATGCCTGCATGGCTAAGCGCTTCATAAATGCTTTTGTAGGCATCTCTGAGGCTTATATATTTCCCGACTACTCCAATCTTGACAGTACCATTTTTGGGATTGATTACAGTATCAATCATTTTATTCCATTCAGTAAGATCAAGGGTGTTTTCGGGAAGGTTAAAATATTCGAGTATGTATCTGTCAAGGTGCTGTCTGGCAAGTTCTATCGGCACTTCATAAATTGTATTAGCAACATCCTGTTCGGCTATGACAAGTTCTTTCGGAACATTACAAAAAAGTGAAAGTTTGTCGATGTGTTCCTCTGTCATTGGTCTTTCGCATCTGCAAATCAGAACATCAGGAGTAATACCGATTTCCCTGAGGATAGCAACTGACTGCTGAGAAGGTTTTGTCTTCATTTCACCTGCGGCCTTGATGTATGGAACAAGAGTAAGGTGAACAAATAATGAATTATTTCTGCCTGATTCGTGTTTAAACTGCCTTATAGCTTCAAGGAACGGCAATGATTCTATGTCGCCTGCTGTGCCGCCTATTTCAGTGATGGCAATTTCTACATCATCACTGTCCAGTAGCGAAATTGCGCTTTTTATCTCATTAGTGATGTGAGGAATAACCTGCACTGTCTTGCCAAGGTATCCCCCTTCTCTTTCTCGTTTAATAACATTGCTGTAAATTCTGCCGGTAGTAAAATTACTTGTCTTATTACAGGTGATTCCAGCGAACCTTTCGTAGTGCCCAAGGTCAAGGTCAGTTTCAGCTCCATCCTCAGTGATATAAACTTCGCCGTGCTGATATGGCGACATAGTTCCCGGATCTACATTCAAATAGGGATCCAATTTCTGCATTCTGACCCTGTAGCCGCGCTGTTCGAGCAGCATTGCTATAGACGCGGCAGTGATACCTTTTCCCAAAGATGAAACTACTCCGCCCGTAATAAAAATATGCTTTGTCATAAAAACTAAACCTTGAGCTAACGGTGCTTATTTAGAGAATTAATCCTGAGAAATAATAACACTACTATTAGTTTTTTGATAGATAGTCGTTGATTTTTATGGCTACATCTCTTCCTTTTTTCATTGCTCTGACTACCAATGAGGCTCCGCTGACCACATCGCCTGTGGCAAAAACCTTCTCATGGCCCACGCAGAAATTATCATCAGTTTTGACATTGGTTTTATTATCGAATTTTAAATTAAACTGTTTGAGCGCATCTACATCTGATGGCCCTGTAAAGCCCATTGACAGGAATACTAAATCTGCATCTATAGAAAATTCTGAACCGGGAATCTCTTTCATATTGACTGGGAATCCGCCAGCAGAAGTTTCCCATGAAACTTTCACGGCATTAATTTTGGCAACTTTACCGTCAATTCCTGAAAAACTTTTTGTCAGAATATCCCAGGATCTATTGCATCCTTCTTTGTGACTGCTTGAAGTTCTAACCTGATGAGGCCATTGAGGCCAGGGGGTTTTCTCGCTTCTAGTTTCTGGAGGTTTCTGCAGAAGTTCTATTTGTGTAACTGACGCGGCTTTTTGGCGGTTTGATGTGCCTACGCAATCCGAGCCAGTATCTCCTCCGCCTATTACCACCACTCTCTTATTTTCAGCTGAAATAATAGGTTCTGAGAGTTTTTCATTGCCAAGAATTTTATTTTGCTGAGCCAAAAAATCCATCGCAAAATGAATATTCTTCAGGTTTCTGCCCGGGACATTCAAATCTCTTGGTTCCCGTGCTCCGCATGCAATGCAAACAGCATCGAATTTTTTAATCAAAAAACTTGCTGTGATGTCCTGACCGATGCAGACAGATGTTTCGAATCTTACTCCCTCTTTGGTCATTAAGTCAATTCTTCTTTGAACGATCCTCTTCTCGAGTTTGAAGTCAGGTATCCCATATCTCAAAAGACCTCCAGCATATTGGTCTTTCTCAAAAACAGTTACGCGGTGGCCCATTTTATTGAGTTGATTTGCAGCAGTTAATCCGGCAGGCCCAGAACCGATAACTGCTACAGCCTTATTTGTTCTTCTTTCGGGCTCAGAAGGTTTGATAAAATGCTCTCTAAAACCCTTTTCAATCAGTGATAATTCAATCTGACGGATGGAAACTGTATCTCCGTGCAGCCCTGCAGTACATGAAGCTTCGCACAAAGCAGGGCAAACTCTTCCCGTGAATTCAGGGAAGTCATCTGTTGACAAAAGAACGCCCAAGGCAAGCTTCCAGTGCCCTCTATAGACATAATCATTAAATTCCGGTATCAAATTCCCAAGCGGGCATCCGCTTCCATGGCAGAATGGAATTCCGCAGTCCATACAGCGCGAAGCTTGCTGATGGATTTCATCATCCGTTAAAAGAACCTCAACCTCGTTAAAGTCCTTCAATCTTTCATCTACGCTTCTATATTTTGCGCCTTTGAACTTGATATCTAAAAATCCTCTTGGCTTACCCATAACACACCTAATTATTTAATAATTCATCTGAACTCTTTTTATATCAGCGTCTTCCTTAAGCATCTGCCCAAGAACTTTTCTGTATTCCATCGGGAAAACTTTAACAAATTTAGGCAAGCAGTTTTCCCAATTATCCAGAATGAATCTCGCTTTTATGCTTGAGGTATATGCAAAATGCTTTTCTATCATAGTTTTTAGTTCCTTGATGTCATGATGGAGAACAACTGATTCAAGGTCAACCATGCTTAAATTGCATTTTCTGTCAAAGAGATTTTCTTCATCATATACATAAGCAATACCGCCTGACATCCCTGCAGCGAAATTGCTTCCGGCAGGGCCAATTACCACGACTCTGCCGCCTGTCATGTATTCACAGCAGTGGTCGCCTACAGCTTCGGCTACAGCATAAGCTCCGCTATTTCTGATGGCGAACCTTTCACCTACTCTGCCGTAGATGTAAATTTCTCCTCCAGTAGCGCCGTATAGAAGAACATTTCCTGCAATTGTATTTTCTGACGGAATAAATGTAACATTTTCTGATGGTTTTATAACAATCTTACCACCAGAAAGGCCTTTACCTACATAGTCATTAGCTTCGCCAATGAGTCTAAAAGTTATTCCTTTTGCAAGAAAAGCTCCGAAACTCTGACCAGCACATCCCTTGAACGAAATATTTATAGAATCATCAGGCAAACCTTTATTGCCATATTTTTTTGCGACATGGTAGGAAAGCATTGTCCCGACTGTTCTGTGAGTATTCTCAATGGCATATTCAAGGTTAATTTTGGAAGCATTCTCGATTGCGGATTTTGTCTTTTCGATAATTTTCAGATCAAATGCCTTATCAATGCCGTGATCTTGCTTTTCAGAGCACTTGATTGGTAGATTTTTGTCATTGACATTCATGAAAATTTTCGAGAAATCAAGGTTTTTAGTTTTCCAAAATCCGATTGCGTGGTTAACATCGAGAAGTTCAGATTTGCCGATAATGTCTTCGAGTTTTCTAAATCCCAGCTGCGCCAGATAGCCTCTAACTTCTTCAGCTATAAACATCAGAAAGTTCTGAATATACTCTGGTTTTCCTGTAAAGCACTTTCGTAATTCAGGATCCTGAGTAGCAACACCGACAGGGCATGTATTAGAATGACACTTCCTCATCATTACGCATCCTAAGGATACCAGAATGGTAGTGGCAAAACCATACTCTTCAGCTCCAAGAAGAGCCCCGATAATTACATCTCTTCCAGTCTTAAGCTGTCCATCAACCTGAACTCTGATTCTGCTTCTTAGATTATTTAGCACAAGTGTCTGCTGAGTCTCGGCCAAACCAAGTTCCCATGGGACACCGGCATGTTTAATTGATGTGAGAGGCGATGCGCCTGTCCCGCCGTCATGACCGCTTATAAGTACCATGTCAGCGTGCCCTTTAGCGACACCTGCGGCCACAGTACCGACACCTACTTCTGAGACGAGTTTTACCGATATCCTTGCCTCAGGATTGGAATTTTTCAGGTCATATATGAGCTGAGCTAAATCCTCAATTGAATAAATATCGTGATGAGGAGGAGGAGATATCAGAGATACTCCCGGTGTAGAATGCCTTACTCTGGCAATTGTCTCATCGACTTTATCTCCGGGAAGCTGTCCGCCTTCACCGGGTTTTGCCCCCTGCGCTATTTTTATCTGAAGCTCTTTAGCGCTTGCAAGATATTCAGCAGTAACCCCAAAACGACCGCTTGCAATCTGTTTAATGGCGCTGCACAAACTATCATTATTCGGGAGGAGTTTATATCTTTCCGGATCCTCTCCGCCTTCTCCGCTATTACTCATCCCGCCGAGACGATTCATAGCAATGGCAATAGCTTCGTGCGCTTCTTTGCTTATAGAGCCAAACGACATTGCACCTGTTACAAACCTTTTAACTATTTCTGAAGCCGGCTCAACCTCATCAATCGAAATGGATTTCTTAGGTTTGAATGAGAAAAGTCCTCTAAGCGTGCAAAGATGTTTTTCCTGATTATTTATAAATTGAGCGTATTCCTGATAGTGAATCAGGCTGTTATTTCTAACTGCATATTGAAATTTGCTAATTGTTTCAGGCGTCCAGAGGTGCTTTTCTCCGCCAACCCTGTAGTGGTATTCGCCGCCTGGTTCAAGGAGCATTGCCATCCCTGGCTGCTGATTGTATGCGTTGCTATGCCTCTGCATGGCTTCTTGTTGAACATCCTCAATGCCAATGCCTCCAATCCTGGAAGCTGTTCCGGGGAAGTATTTGCTAATTAACGAATCATTCAATCCTATAGCCTCGAAAACCTGCGCTCCACGATAGCTTCTCAAGACAGAAATACCCATCTTGGACATGATTTTAAGCAGTCCTTCACAGGAAGCTTTTATATAATTTTCCATAGCAAGAGTGGTCGTCATGCTTATGTACTTTCTATTCACAAGGAAAACGACAGTCGAAAGAGCCAGATATGGATTAATGGCTGTCACGCCATAGCCAAGAAGAAGCGCAAAGTGCATTATTTCTCTGGCTTCACCTGTTTCAATAATAATGCCTGAACCAATTCTGGAACCAGTGGAAACCAGATGATTATTAACTGCCGCTACTGCAAGCAAAGAAGGAATTGGAATTTTATTAGACGGCAAATTTTTATCGCTCAGAACAATAACATTAATGCCATTAGTTACAGCTTTATCTACTTCAAGCAAGAGTTGTTTTAATCCCTTCTCCAAAGCCTTTGAATCGTTTGAACTGCCATCAAAACATATTGGTATCCTTAGAGCCTTGAATGTCTTAACAGGAGACATCATAATCCTATCGACATCTTCATTGGTCAATATAGGATGTTTTAGCTTCAGCAAATGAGCATGCTGAGGTCTTTCCTCAAGAATATTGCTGGCATTGCCGATAAAAGTCATCAAACTCATCACGAGTTTTTCTCTTATCGGATCGATCGGGGGATTAGTTACCTGTGCAAATAGTTGTTTAAAGTAATTAAACAACAGTTGCGGTTTTTCTGATAAAATAGCAAGAGCGGCATCATTTCCCATTGAACCAATAGCTTCATGCGCACTTTCAGCCATTGGACGGATAACCATATTTATTTCTTCCCTATTATAACCAAAGAGTTTCATTTTCTGAATGATCTCTTTTTCTTCAAAAACAGGGGGTTCCACAGAATCAAAAAAACCGTGTAAAGAAATTCTATTTTCTGCTACCCACCGTCTATATGGCTGATGTCTTGCGACGCTATTTTTTATTTCGTCGTCAAACTGAATTCGTTTGTTCATTATGTCCACAAATATCATCTGACCCGGTCTTAAATGTCCTTTAGCCTTAATATTCTCAGAGGGAATATCGAGTACGCCTGCTTCTGAGGCAAGGACTATGAAGTTGTCCTTTGTAATAGTATATCTGGCAGGTCGCAGTCCGTTCCTGTCAAGAAGCGCTCCCAATCCTATTCCATCTGTAAAGGCTAGAGCTGCAGGGCCATCCCATGGTTCCATTATGCCTGAGTGATAATCATAGAAACCTTTAAGGTCATGTCCCATACGAAACTCTGCACCCCAAGCCTGAGGCACAAGCATCATCATTGAGTGAGCAAGAGACCTTCCTCCCCTCACAATGAACTCCAGAGCATTATCCAAACATGCTGAATCGCTCTGATTTTCCTGAATAATCGGAAGCATTTTTGCGATTTTATCGCCGAAAATATCCGATTTAAAGGCTTTTTCTCTAGCTCTCATCCTGTTTACATTGCCGCGAAGCGTATTTATTTCGCCGTTATGAGCCAGATACCTAAAAGGCTGAGCAAGAGGCCATGTGGGAAAAGTATTTGTACTATATCTTTGATGAACAATAGCGAAAATACTCTTTACATCAGTGTCAACTAAATCCTTGTACAATTGAGGAAGCTGATTTGCCATCAGAAGTCCTTTATATACGATTGTCCTTGTCGAGAAACTGCAAATATAGAAATCAGCGTTCCGCCTGGATTTGTAAATCAGGTTTTCAATTTCTCTTCTGACGACATAGAGTTTTGATTCGAAGTCGCCAGGAAAATCCTCAAGATCGTCAAAAGCAACAAAAAACTGCTTAATTACGGGCTGTGTTCTTTTGGCAAGCTCTCCAAGAGATGAATTATCAGTAGGAACTTCTCTCCATCCCAGAAGTGTAAGTTGATTAACATTAAGAACATCTTCGATTGCATTAATGCAGTATTGAGATTCGCCTGAATCTTTAGGAAGGAATACCATTCCTACGCCATATTTTCCTTTTTCGGGAAGAGTTATGGAATATTTCTGGCAGTCTTTTACGAAAAACTCATGCGGAATCTGGAAAAGTATTCCTGCTCCATCGCCAGTATTAACATCTCCGCCTACAGCGCCCCTGTGAAGAAGTCTTATTAGAACTTCAATTCCCTGTTTTACTATTTTATGAGTGGCTAGTCCATCAATATTAGCTACCAGACCAACACCGCATGCATCGTGTTCATTAGCGGAATCGTATAAGCCTTTTTGGTATGGTATATCTTCTGTATTTTCCTTTTGCATCTACAAACTCTGCCTCAATATCTATATTTTAGTCAGTTATTTTTGGTTTAAAAAAACCTTTCTTATATATATGCGAATTGGCACGGTCACATTGTTGACCGTGCCAATTCCAGAATATTTTTTCTAAGTTTTACTAGGAAATGAACAACATTTCAGAATATTTAGGCATAGGCCACAATTCATCATCCACAAGAGCCTCAAGCAAGTCAACGCTAATCCTTACCTTGCTCATATCTTCAATTATCTTAGAAAGTTCATGCTTTAATATATGAGCTTTCAAAGATGTAAGGTTATCTTCAAGCTCATCTAAAATAGACCCTACTTCAGTGATTTTTTTGACTATAGTTTTTGAACCTGCGCTTATAGAATTAGCTTTCTGCTGTGAGATATTTTTCAAAAGCATATTCTGATATTTAATAGCCGCAGGCTGAATCAAAGTCTTGGCAAGGTCATAAGCCAGATTGCCTTCGATAAGAATCGTCTTTGCATACTCTTCCTTAAATACATCGTATCTGGAATGAACTTCAGTTTTGCCTAAAACTTTGTAGCTGCTGAAAAGTTTTTCAGATTTTGCTGTAACAAAAGCCTCAAGAGCTTCAGGAGTCTTCTTGAAGTTTGGAAGACCTCTCTTTTCAGCTTCTTTCTGCCAGGCTTGAGTGTAATTATCACCATTAAAGATAATCTTCTTGTGTTTTTTGATAATATCTTTAAGAACGATTTGAAGCTTGGCGTTAACTTTAGCCTTATCTCCCTTTACTTTTTCAAGTTCCGTAGCAATCTCATCAAAAGCTTCAGCTACGATTGTATTTAGAACAGTATTAGGGCCTGCGCAATTCTGGCTTGACCCAACTGCTCTGAATTCAAATTTATTACCTGTAAAAGCGAATGGACTTGTCCTATTTCTATCAGTAAGGTCTTTCGGGAATTCAGGAAGGGTATCTACGCCTATTTTAATTGTTTCAGCACCCTTTGCTGATTTTGAACCGCCATTTTCAATCTGGTCTATTACTTCTGAAAGCTGGTCGCCAAGGAATATTGAAATAATAGCAGGAGGAGCTTCATTTGCACCTAGACGGTGGTCATTACCGGCTCTTGCCACAGTAGCTCTCAGAATGTCTGAATGAGTGTCAACTGCCTTGATAATAGCGCAAAGAGTAGTTATAAATATTGCATTATTAATCGGGTCTTTTCCAGGGTTGAGCAAATTCATGCCATTTGCAGCTATTGCCCAGTTATTATGTTTTCCAGAACCATTTATTCCGGCAAAAGGCTTTTCATGAAGCAGGCAAACTAAACCGTGCCTATTAGCTACATCTTTAAGGACTTCCATAATCTGCATATTGTGATCAACTGCAAGGTTACATTCTTCGTACTGGGAGGCTAATTCAAATTGTGATGGCGCTACTTCGTTGTGCCTTGTCTTTGCAGGTATTCCAAGCTTCCAGAGTTCTCTGTCTGTATCTACCATGAAGTTAAGAATCCTTGCCTTGATAGCGCCGAAATAATGGTCTTCAAGCTGCTGATGCTTGGCCGGAATTGCTCCAAAAAGAGTTCTTCCACAATGAAGAAGGTCAGGTCTTGCATAATAAAACTCTTTGTCTATAAGAAAATATTCCTGTTCTGCCCCGAGAGTAGTAATAACTCTGCCTTCGACATTTATTCCGAAACACTCCAAAAGCCTCTTGGCCTGTTCACCAACAGCCTTCATAGATCTTAAAAGAGGAATTTTTTTATCTAGAGCTTCACCTGTATATGAATAGAAAGCTGTGGGAATGCAAAGTACTGAGTCTTTATTGGATCTCTTGATAAATGCAGGACTTGTAGCATCCCAGGCAGTATATCCTCTGGCTTCAAAAGTAGCTCTCAATCCACCGGACGGAAAACTTGAGGCATCAGGTTCACCCTTTGTTAATGAATCACCCGAAAACTCCATAATAACTCCGCCTTCGTTGTCAGGAACTATGAATGAATCATGCTTTTCAGCAGTAGTTCCGGTCAAAGGCTGAAACCAGTGGGTATAATGGGTAGCGCCCTTGCTTAGTGCCCAGCTCTTCATAGCATTGGCTACTTCGTCAGCTATGTCAGATTTAAGTGTTTCACCTTTATTAATAGTCAGAAGAAGACTCTTGTAAACAGGTTTCGGAAGATATTCCATCATCACTTTTAAACTGAACACATCTTCACCGTAAATTTCTGATACGAGTTTTGCAGCTTCAGCTATAACAGGTTGCTTTTTTGCAATGCTCTCGATGGAATTTACTCTTTGCGTCTTGCTCATTTTGATTTTCTCTTTCCTAAATATTGTTAATAAATCTGGTTATAAACTAATCTCGTAAAGTGTAAAGCTATAATCGTGCCAAACTCGTCAAAATTACATTTACATCATTTAACAGCATGCTTAATAATATCTTATATTAAATATACACTTAACGAATTTTCTTACAAAATTGAAACCTTAAGCTAGCACATGTTACAAAATTGTACTAATCTCACTGCTTTTATATTTGTCCAATTCAATATTCAAACTATTAATTTTATAATGGAGTATTCTGGGCGTAATACCTAACTTTCTTGAAGCTGCAGCTATATTCCCATTTGTATCCTTTATTGCTTCTACAATAAGCTCTTCTTCGAATGAAGCTATCATTTTCATAAAATCTGTCTTCCCGTCAGAAGAAATAAGATTTGTATTTGTCTCTTTAGCAGTCTGAAGCGACGGAGGCAAGTCATAAGCGTTAATTACATCGTCATTTGAAACGAGAACAGCTCTTTCTAAAGTATTCTCAAGCTCCCTTACATTTCCCGGCCAATGGTAAGCGACAAGCATATTGATAGCAGGCGTAGATATTCTTTTTATACTTTTCATGTACAAGGTGTTGTACTTTTCTAAAAAATAGTCGGCAAGAAGAATAATATCTGTTTTTCTTTCTCTTAGCGCCGGGAGATGGATAGGAAAAACATTCAGTCTGTAATATAAGTCTTCTCTGAAATTCCCATTTTTCATACATTCTTCAAGATTCCTGTTTGTCGCAGTTATTATCCTTACATCTACTTTAATCGGAGTATTGCCACCTACTCTTTCGAATATTTTTTCCTGCAAAACTCTGAGGAGTTTTACCTGAATTGAAGTTGAAATATCGCCTATTTCATCGAGAAAAATAGTGCCGCCGTCAGCAAGTTCAAACCTTCCTTTTCTAAGAGCATTAGCTCCCGTAAATGAGCCTTTTTCATGACCGAAAAGCTCACTTTCGATAAGATTATCAGGTAAAGCTGCACAATTTACGGCAATGAAAGGTTTATTCTTTCTGGGGCTTGCTAAATGTATAGCCATAGCCACTAATTCTTTTCCAGTTCCTGATTCTCCGCGCACAAGCACATTTGCATTGCTTCCTGAGACCTGAGCTATTAATCCGTAAACCATTCTCATTCTGTTGCAGTTGCCAATTATGTTGCCTGGTTTGCATAGGCTGTTTAGCTCAGTTTTAAGTCTAACATTTTCTGCGATAAGCGATTCTCTTTCATCAATCTCGCTTTTAAGAACAGCCACGCCGTCGGCAGTAATGTTTGCTATAATCTCAAGTAGTTTTCTTATACCAGTTAAGTTCTCTGGTGTATCAGAAGGATGGTCAATGCTCAGTGTACCGATAACTTGATTGTCATGCATTACAGCCACACATATGAATGCTGTCTTTGCCGACCGTTTGGTTTTGGTCCTGGACAAAAATGCGGGTTCTTTGGAAACATCAGGAATTATAACTGATTCTCCTGTTTCCCCGACTCTACCTGTAATTCCTTCTCCGATTTTGTACTGACCGCGTTTTTTTTCTTCGGCAGACAAACCTATGGAAGCTTCTATTATAAGTGAGTTATCCCTCTTGAGAGTAAGCGCGCCTCTTTGCAGATTCATATCTTTCTGGAGTACATCAAAGACTTCATTTATAAGCGAACTCACACTCTTTTTGTGAGCTAAAATCGCACGGCTGACATGATATATGATATCCACTAAAAAAGACTCCTTAACTAAAAAACATCAATTGCCCTTACGCAGAGTGTAGCAGCAAGAGCCGTGCCAATGATACAAAGAAGTTATTTTTAGCCACAAAAATGTAGAATTAACAATTTTGTCGCAATGAAGACATTACAATTTTGTAATTAAAGATTTCTATTCTTTGAAAGATTTCTCTGATTCAATGCCGAGTTTGAGCATTTTGTAGTGAAGAATTCTCTGTGTCGTCTGAAGCCCTCTTGCGACTGCGGCTATATTGCCTTTGTTGTTCTTCAGCGCTTCGACTATCAACTCTTTTTCAAAAGACATCACCATTGTCCTGAAATCAACAGCATCTTCTTTCAAGATAGATGTCTGGCTTTCTTTGCCGGTTTGGAGCGACGGGGGAAGATGAAAAGCATTTATTACTCCTGAAGAGTTCACCAGTACAGCTCTCTCCATACAGTTTTCCAGCTCTCTGACATTCCCAGGCCAGTGGTAGGACATAAGCATATTTATCGCTGGCGTGGAAATTCTCTTTATATCTTTAGTGTAAATCTTGTTATACTTCTCCAAAAAATATTCTGTCAGGAGTATTATATCTGATTTTCTATCTCTCAATGCAGGTATAAGAACCGGAAAAACATTCAGTCTATAATACAAATCTTCTCTGAATCTGCCTGCTTTGATGGAATCTTCAAGGTTCCTGCTTGTAGCGGCTATAATTCTTACATTCGTACGGATGGGAATGCTTCCGCCGACCCTTTCGAATGTTCGCTCTTGAAGAACCCTTAATAATTTTACCTGAACAGAAACACTTATATCTCCTATTTCATCAAGAAAAAGCGTGCCATCATTAGCTAACTCAAAACGCCCTATCCTAAGGACATTAGCCCCTGTAAATGCTCCTTTTTCATGTCCGAAAAGTTCACTCTCAATAAGATTTTCAGGTAAGGCCGCGCAGTTAACTGCGATAAAAGGTTTATGTCTTCTAGGGCTTGCGTAGTGTATGGCCCTGGCGACAAGTTCTTTCCCTGTACCCGATTCGCCTCTGATGAGAACTGTAGCTTGACTCTTAGCCACCTGGTTTATCATATTGTAAACCATTCGCATCGCTTTACAGTTTCCGATTATATTGTCTGGTCTGTACTGGACTTCGAGTTCACTTTTTAATCGAGTATTTTCAGCTTGGAGCTGTTCTCTTTCTTCAATTTCACTTCTTAGAACCGCTACGCCTTCTGCGGTAATATTAGCTACAATCTCCAATAACCTCTTCTTTCTGTTAAGAGTTTCAATGTTATCCGAAGGATGATCAATACTGAGCGTCCCTATAACTTCTCCCTGGTATTTAATAGGAACGCATATAAATGCGGTTTTTGCAGATCGTTTGGTTTTTGTCTTGCTCAGAAAAGCAGGCTCTTTAGCAATGTCAGGAATAATAATGCCTTCTCCTGCACCTCCGACTCTGCCTGTAATGCCTTCTCCTATTTTGTACTGTCCTCTTTTCTTCTCTTCAGCAGATAAACCTATAGAGGCTTCTATAATAAGAGAATTATCCCTCTTAAGGGTAAGAGCGCCTCTTTGCAGATTCATATCTCTTTGGAGTACATCAAAAACTTCGTTCATAAGCAAACTTATATTTCTCTTATGAACTAGTATTGTATGGCTCACATGGTGTATTATGTCGAGCTCTGAAAAATCTTCTTCAGTCATAGTTATTCAGCTTTTAGCCTATTATTAAGTTTACAAAATTGTAATTTATAGCGTCAATATACCCTTTAAAATTACAAAATTGTAATTTTTAAAAAGAAAAAGTCCAGTTTTTTTATTTATTCCTAGAACTACTATTCTAAGGGTCTAATCTTAGCGATTAATTTCCTTAGTTTATTTAGGATAAATACAAAAAAAGGGGCAAAATTTTATGAACTATGTAGCAGAAGTATTGCATGGACTCCACCAGAAGAATCCACATGAAAAAGAATTCCTACAAGCGGCCACTGAGGTTTATTCCTCTCTTTTGCCGGTCGTAGAAAGAGATCCTGTTTACAAAAAATTCAAAATTTTAGAAAGATTGGCTATTCCTGAACGAATTATTACTTTCAGAGTATCATGGCTTGATGACCATAATGCCACTCAGGTCAATACCGCATTCAGAATTCAGTTCAACGGCGAAATCGGACCATACAAAGGCGGTCTTCGTTTCCATCCTTCAGTCAACCTGAGCATACTTAAGTTCTTAGGATTTGAACAAATCTTCAAAAATAGCTTGACCGGTCTTGCAATGGGCGGTGGTAAAGGCGGAAGCGATTTCGATCCTAAGGGAAAATCAGATTATGAAGTAATGAGATTCTGCCAGAACTTCATGAGAGAACTTTACAGACACATTGACGCTGATACAGATGTACCAGCTGGTGACATCGGCGTAGGCGGAAGAGAGATTGGATACCTTTTCGGACAGTATAAAAAAATTCAAAATATGCACACAGGCGTTCTTACAGGTAAGGGCGTTGCATGGGGCGGAAGTTTGATCAGACCTGAAGCTACAGGTTATGGTGCTACATATTTCCTCGAAGAAATGCTTAAGACAAGAAGTCAATCTATCGCAGGAAAAACTGCGCTTGTTTCAGGTTCAGGAAATGTAGCTCAATACACTATTGAGAAAGTTAACCAGCTCGGCGGTAAAGTTGTATCTGTTTCAGACTCAGACGGCACAATTATCGACAAAGACGGTATTTGCGCTGACAAGCTAAAATTCATTCAAGAGCTTAAGGAAGTAAAACGCGGTAGGATTAAAGAATACGCTGACAAATACAAAGGTGCTCAATTCGTAGCCGGCAAACGCCCATGGGGTCTTGTGCCTGCTGAACTTGCATTCCCATCCGCCACCCAGAATGAAATTTCAGGCGAAGAAGCCAAAGCTCTCGTCAAAAATGGTTGCATCGGCGTATCTGAAGGCGCTAACATGCCTTCTACTCCTGAAGCTGTTGAAGTATTTCTCGAAAGCAAAGTGCTTTTTGGCCCAGGCAAGGCTGCTAATGCAGGCGGCGTAGCTGTTTCAGGTCTTGAAATGGCCCAGAACTCACAAAGACAAAATTGGACACATCAGGAAGTTGACCAGAAACTTCGTCAGATTATGATTAATATCCATAATTCTGCGTTCAAAGCCGCTGAAGAATACGGGACTCCAGGAAACTATGTAAATGGAGCAAACATTGCCGGATTCAAGAAAGTTGCTGAAGCAATGATAGCAATGGGAATCTAGTTAGATCCTAACAAGTTCCAGTATATTTTAAGCGCGACTTAGGTCGCGCTTTTCTTTTTTGTATGAACCTCTGAGATAATCTAAAGAACTTTTAGGAGGTTAGCCATTTCGATGGCTGATACAGCTGCATCGTAGCCTTTGTTGCCTGATTTTGTACCTGCTCTTTCGATTGCCTGTTCGATACTGTCTGTAGTAAGAACTCCAAATATTACAGGAATTCCGCTGTCAAGAGAAACTTTGGCTATACCTTTTGACATTTCGCTTGCTACAAAGTCAAAATGAGGCGTAGAACCTCTTATTACAGTTCCCAGACAGATTACTGCATTAAATTTACCTGATTCAGTCATTTTCTTAGCTGCAAGAGGTATTTCAAAAGCTCCTGGAACCCAAGTAACTTCTATATCAGATTCACTCGCGCCGTGCCTAAGCAAACCGTCAATGGCGCCGCCAAGGAGTTTACTACTTATAAATTCATTGAACCTTCCAACAATTATTCCAAATTTTGACCCTTTAGCAATTAAATCGCCCTGATTGATTTTTATGCTCATAGTATACCTTTTTAGTATTGTTAATAAGTTGTTGATAACTAATATATTTATTCCATTTCAAGCATATGTCCGAGTTTATCTTTCTTAGTTTTCAAATATTTGTAATTAGCCTCATTTTCACCCTCCTGAAGGGGAACCCTTTCAACTACTTCAAGTCCATATCCATTCAAACCAATGATCTTTTTAGGGTTGTTAGTAAGCGCTCTTATTTTTCTTACTCCAAGATCATAAAGAATTTGTGCACCGATACCATATTCTCTCAAATCCGCAGGGAATCCGAGCTCCACATTAGCTTCGACAGTGTCTCTGCCTTTATCTTGAAGAGAATAGGCTCTAATTTTATTTATAAGCCCGATTCCCCTTCCCTCCTGACGCATATAAAGCAAAACGCCTTTCCCTTCCTTATTTATCCTGTTAAGCGCCACTTCGAGTTGGTCGCCGCAGTCGCATCGAAGAGAATGAAAAGCATCTCCTGTGAGGCATTCTGAGTGAACCCTTACAAGTATTGGTTCATCAGATGGAGAGATTTCGCCTTTTACCAACGCTACATGATGTTCGCCATTTATAATATTTTCATAGCCAAGAACTCTAAAGTTGCCATGTTTTGTCGGCATAACTGCTTCGGCAACAAACCTGATGAGCTTTTCACTTTTTTTTCTGAATTCAATAAGCTTCTCAATGGTGACTATCTTTAATGAGTGTTTTTTGGCAAATTCAATAAGTTGTGGAGTTCTTGCCATAGTGCCGTCATCATTCATAATTTCGCAAATTACGCCTGCGCTGTACAAACCTGCGATAGTTGCCAAATCAACTGATGCTTCGGTATGGCCTGCTCTTTCAAGGACTCCGCCTTTTTTAGCTATCAAAGGGAATATGTGTCCAGGGCGCTTAAAGCTGGAAGCTTTAGCTAAGGGGTTAGTAAGTTCTTTTGCTGTAGTTGCTCTTTCGAAAGCAGAGATCCCGGTTTTAGAGGATATATGATCGACGGTAACGGTGAAAGCTGTGCAGTATTTATCTTCGTTCTTTTCAATCATACGATTGAGGCCGAGTTCTTCTGCCCTGCTTTGAGTAATTGGAGCGCAAACCATTCCTCTTCCATGAGTTGCCATGAAGTTGATAGCTTCTGCTGTCACTTTATCCGCCGCCATGACAAGGTCACCCTCATTTTCTCTGTCTTCGTCATCAATGACGATAATCATTTTCCCTTCTCTTATATCGCTCAAGGCTTCTTCTATCGTATTAAAACTCATAAAATCTCCTGTTCCAGTTTTACTAGGCAAATCCATGATCCTTAAGGAAATGCTCATCAAGTTTTGATTTAGGCGTATTACTTCGCCCTTCAGAAATGAATTTCTCTATATATTTTCCTACTATATCGCACTCGATATTTACTTCATCTCCAGATTTTTTAAAACCCAAAGTCGTAAGTTTAGCAGTTAAAGGTATCAATGAAACACCAAAACTTTCAGAATCAACAAAAGTTACAGTCAGGCTTATGCCATCAATAGCTACCGAACCTTTCTGTACGATATATCTGAGAATATCTCGATGCGCTTTAAAGGAAATAAGAATGGCGTTCTTCTCTATTTTCTTATCTTTAATTATCCCAATACCATCAATATGTCCGCTTACAATATGCCCGCCAAATCTATCTGAAGCTTTAAGGGCTCTTTCAAGGTTTAAGACATCATTTCGTTTCAATTTTCCAAGATTGGATTTGCGCAATGTTTCCGGCATCACATCTGCTTTTAATGAATCTGAATTGAAAGAAATAATGGTAAGACAGACGCCATTTACGGCTATGCTGTCGCCAATTTTAATATCTTGAAGAACATCTTTGCATCCGACTGAAATAACCGAAGTATTATCTCCGGAATTAATACCTCTGAATTGTCCAAGTTCTTCGATTATGCCTGTGAACATAGTTTTCTCCGGGTATCTTAAATATAGCCTTCGATTAAAATATCATTCCCAAATTTCTTTACTTCGCAATCTCTTATTTTATATGCTTCGTCGATTGAAGATACACCTTCACCCTCAAAAGCAGTCTTGGACTGCGATCCTCCGACTATTTTTGGAGCTATAAATATGAGGACTTTGTCCGCAATTCCAGCCTCCAGAGCCGAATAGTTTAAAGTTCCGCCGCCCTCTATTAACACGCTGTCTATTTGCATATTATAAAGTTCTTCCATCAGCCTGCTTAAATCTACTTTGCCGTTTTTGCTTCCTGCTGCAATGACTTTGACATTCTTGTCTTTGAGCATTCTGAATTTTTCCCTTGGCAATTCATTAGCTACGGCAAGAATCATAGGTGATTTAAGTGAACTATTTATTACTTTTGCGCTCAAAGGGATGCGAGCATTGCTGTCCACTACTATTCTGATTGGATCTTTGCCTTCTTTATGGGCGAGCCTGGTAGTTAAAGACGGGTTGTCTTGCAGTATTGTATTTATCCCGACCATAATAGCCGCATACCTGTCCCGTAAGCTATGTACAAAAAGCCTTGATTCTTCATTTGTAATCCACTTCGAATCGCCTGTCCTTGCGGCAATCTTGCCGTCAAGCGTCATAGCGCTCTTAATCATTACGAAAGGTTTTTTCCTGGCTATGTACTTAATAAATATTTCATTTAACTTTTGGCATTCTTTTTCCATCACACCCTCAATGACTTCTATTCCTGCTTTCTGGAGAATTGAAATTCCTCCGCCCGAAACAAGAGGGTTGGGGTCCATCATTCCAATAATTACTTTCCCGACTCCGGCTTTCACCAAAGCATCGGCGCAAGGAGGAGTCCGCCCGAAATGCGAACAAGGTTCGAGGTTTACATAAATTGTACTGCCATTGGGATCTTCAGTTAAGTTATTGAGAGCCTCTATTTCAGCGTGCAGACCACCCAATTGCCTGTGATACCCTTTGCCGATAATCCTATCGTTTTTAACGATAACGGCGCCGACAAGAGGATTGGGATTAGTTCTGCCCCAGCCAAGTTTGGCAAGTTCAAGAGCCATTTCCATGTAGCAACTATGTTTTTCCATTTTAAATAACCTTAGGTAAAGTAAGAACCCTTAATTTTATCTCAATTAAACTAAAAGACAATTTTAAAAGCTTTTAAGTTCAGAAGCATTGTCATTTTGTTAATTAAATGGTTCTTTGCTCAGTTGACTGAATAAGGTAATTGATAGAATCTTCAGCAATAGTTTCTGCACTTCATGTAAAATTCATTTGCATGTTTTTTGAGCTCAGATGGAGATCCGACAACTTCAATTCTGCCTTCATTCATGATTATTATTCTATCAATTTTCTCAAATGATTCGGGAAGCGTATGAGTAATAATAATTACTGTTTTTGTTCCATTTAGGGAAATAAGACCTTCGAATAGGTTGTTAGAAGTATTGGCACCAAGATTGGCGAAAGGCTCGTCGAAGATCATTATCGGAGCGTCGGATAATATTGTTCTAGCTATAGCCAATCTCTTCAGTTGGCCAGCACTCATTTTAACTCCTTTTCCCCCAGAAAGTAAATCCAGACCAATAAAACTATCAGCTTGGGCCAAGTTTAGCGCATTGCCTATTTCTGACTGGCTGGCTAATTTCCCCGAGAGCATAAGATTTTCCTTTAGCGTCTCATTAAAAATATAGCTTTTCTGTTCGCAAAGTCCTATATAATTAGGGATTTCATACTGTCCTATTTCTTTGATATTTGTATTGCCAACTTTGATGGCACCGTCTGAAGGAGTGTAAAAATTCATCATCAGATTCCCGAGCGAAGACTTGCCTGAACCGCTCGCACCAAGAATAAGAACAGTTTCTTTGTGTCTTATAGTAAAATTCAGGTTTTCGAGTTCGAATTTATCATCTTGTGAATACTTGAATGAGACATTGGCAAACTCTATATCAAAGTTTGATGGGATAGTTTTTTTTGCAGGAAGTTCTATCTGCTCGCCCACTGAATCTAAAACTTCAAATACTCTTTGCGAGGACTCTATAGTTGAGCCGAGTTTTTGAAAAGCTGAACTCATTAATTGTATTATTTCGTAAGAGGCAAGGGAGCCTATAACGACAGTCGCAATAGCCATTGGACCATTTATCCCTTTGCTAACGCCTAAAGCTATGAAATACAAAACCATAACTATCGAAACTGAGAAGGCAAAATTTATAATCCCATTGGAGGAGGCATTTGAGAAATAGAGTTTTTTCTGAGAAAGCTTGAGACTATTACCGAGCGACAGGAATCTATTTTTGAAATTTTCTGTCTGTGAAAAAAGAGTTATATCGTTTATTCCCTCAATCATATCCTTAGTTTCAATTGAGATTTGGCTATGAATAGCGGCGGCTTTATGCGCGTGTTTTTTGGATGCCAGGAAAAATATTAAAGGAATGATAAAGCCTGCGAACAGCAACGCCAAAGCAATGGTTAAAGATACGCCGGCATTGAAGTAAATAAGAGATAAGGCAGATACAATAAGAGCGAAAAGAGCAAATAATGGAAGCAGAAGTCTGATGTAAATATTATCCAAACTTTCTATGTCGCTAACCAGTCGCCTCAAAAGGTCAGAGCTATTGTGCTTATGCAAAATTGCAGGAGCGCAAGGTTCAATTTTCTTATAGAAAACGACTCGATATTCCTTAAGAAGTTTAAATGTGGCATCATGTGTGACAAGCCTCTCAAAATATCTGAAAACCCCTCTCGATGTGCCGAAAAATCTTACGCCTACGATTGAGAGTTGGAGAGTTCCAAGCAAAGGATGAGTTGACGCAAGAGTAATAAGAAAGGCGCCTGTCGCCATAAGCCCTATCCCGCTTCCAAGCGTAAGGAGCGAAAGAAGGAGGCCCAAAAGCATCCACTTTCTGTAAGGGAGTATGATTTTAAAAAGTTTAATCATAACCTATTTTCGCAGTCAGTATCTATAATAATATCTAAATTCTTCAGAATGCCTGACCTGTGAGCTGCCAAAATAACTGTCTTTGATTCGGTAAATCTTCGTATATTTTCCACAAGTTTTTCTTCGCACATTACATCAATTGATGAGGTAGCTTCGTCGAGGATGAGAACGGGCGCATTCTTCAGGACAGCTCTGGCAATGGCAATTTTCTGAATCTGCCCTCCGCTCAGATTCATTCCTCTTTCCCCGATGATTGTATCCAGACCATTTTTGAGAGACTTTACAAAATCATCCAGACAGCTTATTTCCAGAGCATATTTAAGCTCACTATCAGATGCAAATTCTGACCCGAAAAGAATATTGTCCTTGATGCTTTTATTGAATATATATGGTTGTTGAGGAACACATGAAAAATAGCCGTAAAGCTGTTTATCAAAGTTCTGGCTCTCGATTCCGTCGTAGAGAATTGTGCCGGAGGTCGGGCTAAGCAGACCGACAATCAGCTTGATAAGAGTGGTTTTTCCCGAACCGCTCTTGCCTTTCAGACCTATTATTTGTCCTTGTTCGATTTTAAATGAAAGATTAGAAATAACAGAAATTCCATTGTCATAAGAGAAGTTAACATTACAAAACTCTATCGAATGAAGGGCAGCAGTCTTCAGTTGAGCAATTAATGTTTCTTTCTCCAAAGGCAACGCATTGAGTTCTAGTTCTGCAATTTTCTTCTTTGCTATTTTTCCTTGCATTCCTGAATGGAATTTAGCGGCTAGATTTCTTAGAGGATAATAAAACTCAGGAGCCAGAATGAGAATAAAAAGCGCAGTCAAATAATCCATATTCCCATAAACTAACCTAAGGCCTATTCCGACCGCCACAATAGCTATACTTAGAGTGGAAACAAGCTCAATAGTAAGAGATGAAACAAACGCCACCTTCAGAGTTTTCATCGTTGCCAACCTGAACTCCTCAGTTATTTCAGATATCTTCTGGATTCTGTCTTTCGAGCGACCGAAAACTTTTAAGGTTGTCAATCCCTGCAAAGTATCAAGAAAATAAGAACTTAAATAACCAAGAACTTTCCATTGTTTCTCTGTCATCTTCTCAGCTTTTCTGCCTACAAGAACCATAAAAATAGGAATCAGTGGGGCTGTTACTGCCAAAATAAGTCCGGAGTAGATATCAAAATAAAAGATAAAAATTATGATTATTATTGGGGATATTATACCAAGCCATATCGCAGGGATGTATTGAGTAAAATAAGCTTCAAGTGAATCTATTTCATTTGTAAGAGTGGAAACAAGTTCCCCTTCATCTTCTTTTGGAATAGTCCTAAAGCCAAAGCTAAGCAACTCCCGAATCAAATGCGTTCTGACTTTCTCCTTTGCTCTAAGTCCGTATAAAGAAGATGAATATTCCTGGATAGAAATAGCAATTGCTTTAAGAAGAGAAAAGACTAGGAACCAAGCAAGAAGATAATAAAAAGAAATTCGGTCAAAACCAGAAACAAATGCCATACTTATAGACTTAGCAAGAAACCAAGCCTGAGCAACAGCCATAAGAGTAACAAATAACCCAGATATAATACATCTAAGCTTCATGACAATTCTATGATAAATATCACAGAAGCAACTTTATGCAGTCTCTAATTTCTTCTATTCTAATTGTGCATAATTGGGCATCTTGAACTTCGGCAGCAAGCTGAAGATCTTTGGTAAATATCGTAAGTTTTTCCATCCCTAAGAAAGGACTTAATTCTTTTATAGAGCCTGCAGGCGCATATATTGCCTTAAAGTCTTTTTTCTGTATCGCAGTAGTTATATCTAAAATATACTTTGGAATTCTTGCTTTATACTCATTAAGAATCTTTATGGAATCTTCTATTTTTAGTCCCGATGTCTTTGAAATATGCTGAGCTTTTTTATAAAGCGCAGCTTGCTGAAAGGCTTTATCTTTGCCTAATATTTCCAAGGTGCTAAGCTTTTCTATTAGTTCGACTGCTTCAAGAGGTTTAGAAAGGAATTCATCCATTCCTGAATTCATGCATTTTTCGCGTTCGCCCTCCAGATTATATGCGGTCAGACCTACGATAATAGTATGTTGAGTTTTAGTCCCAAGATTGCGGATTCGTCTTGCTGCCTCGTAGCCATCCATCAAAGGAAGTTGGCAATCCATAATTATTAAATCATAGGCTTTTTCCTCGCAGTTTTTGATTGCCTGATAACCATCGGAAACAAAATCTGTGGCTGGAATACCTATGTTTTCTAATGTCCTTAGTATCATTTTTCTATGCATCTCAGTATCTTCCACCAATAGGATATTAAGTTGCTTTTCAGGAATGACAGCAGAACTTTCTTCTCTGTAGGCAGGGGAAACTAACTGTGTTTTATCGAATGACTTCTGAACAGCTTCTACAATATCTTTCTGCATAAAAGGCTTTTTGACTACTGCAGAAAAACCTTTACCTTTTGCAAGATGCCCTTCAGCTGTCCTGCAATTATCGCAAAGAAGTATCATAGGAACGGATCTAAACTCTTTAAGCGCTTCAAAAACATCAAAACAGTTATTTTCCTTAAGGTCGGATCCGATTATAACTGCGCTGAAATCAGGATTTATTTTGTATAGATTTATACCCTCATCTGCATTGAGAACATATTTCGCCCTAGCTCCGCAAGACTCAAGATAATACTTAATAATATCTGCTGTTGATTTATTACCTTCTACTACAAGAACATCAATATTTTTAAGAATATCTTTTTCAGGCGATATTTTATCTCCTGAAGCTATCTGAGTTTTTATAGAAAAGGTAAATGAGCTTCCTTTTGCAACTTCGCTCTTTATCTCGATAGAACTGCTCATAATCTTAACAAGCCTGTTTGCAATGGCAAGACCAAGACCTATGCCACCGTACTTTTTCGTTGTCTCAAAGTCAATTTTTTCAAAAGCTTCTTTGATTTTTTCAATTTCTGAAGCTGAAATACCACACCCTGTGTCTGTAATAGTAAAATGTAGTTCAACTTCTTTCTCAGAAATATCATGAGAATTAATATCAAGTTTAACTTCTCCATAGTTGTTGGTAAACTTAATCGCATTACCAATGAAGATATTCAAAAGTTGTTTGAGCCTAAGTTTATCACCTAAAATAAAGTCAGGGACATGGGTTCGTACCAAAGTATTAAATACGATTTTCTTCTGTTCTACATTCGATAAATTTGCGCTGATTATTTCGCCTACCAGGCCTCTTATGTCCATCTTGGCATGCTCAAGGATAAGCTGTCCATCCTGAATCTTTGAAAACTCCAGAATTTCTCTTACAAGATTCAATAGAACATCAGCTGATGTTCTTGCCTCCTTAACATAATCAGATTGCTCTACATCAAGTTTTGTATCGTCAAGAAGCTCAAGAAAGCCAGCGATCCCATTTATCGGAGTAAGGATCTCGTGGCTCATATTTCGCAGGAAATTTGCCTTTACTGAAGCAAAAGCTTCTGCTTTTCTCTTTGCTTCGATAAGTTCCTGCTCGGCTTTCTTCTTGAGTGTAATATCCCTTCCGACATTTAGAACCCCTATAATTTCGTGATTCGAGTCGTATAAAGGAGCTTTACAGCTGTCAATATAGACTATACTGTCACCGGAAAATTCTATTTCTTCATTTATTATTTCTTCGTCATTTATGACCTTTTTGTCTTCTTTGGCGGTAGGGGTGGCGAGCATTTCAGGAAGAATCTGCTCGATGGATTTTCCTATAATATTCTCTTTATTTTTACCAAAGAATTTTGCGTAAGGTTCATTGCATCCAATAAATTTTCCAAACTTATCTCTAAGTGCGATCTGGTCTGGAATTGAGTTCATAAGACCCGAAATAATCCCCCACTGTTCACTGATTTTTCTAGCGTAGTTAAAGAGTTTATACCTGTCTATCAAAATGACAATCAGCATAATTATCAGGAAACCTATAAGAGCAAATGTGACAAAAAAGACCTGTCGAACACCTGAAAAAATGACAGAAGCAGGTGTTTCCATAACCAAAAAATAGGTGTCTCCTGCAAGCGGCATTTCAAATATCAGAGAATCCTTAAACCAGGTGGATTTACTTGTATCCTTATCGTTAAGGTATTTTGAAATATGGGCTTCCAAGCTTGCGCTTGGCGCATCAGTCGAAGCAATCAAATTTTTCTGATAGTCATATAGATACAAATTAATATCTCTCTGCCTGGCTTTTGCTTGGCTAAAAATAGATTTTATATCTTCAATAGAAAAATCTATTCCTGAAACTCCGACTAGAATGCCATCTTTATAAACAGGCTCAGATATGGTAACTAAATCCATCTGGAGATCAACATCTCTGTAAACTCCACTCATAACGGCTTTGTTAGCTTTGACAGCATTGTAAAAATAGGGGTCGCTCTGGGCTGTCATTGGCCGCGTGGTGGTTTCTTCAAACTTCTTTATTTTTTTAACTTCGCCCCTGAAGTACCATGAATAATAAGATGAACTTAATGATGCTATAGCAGGATTTGTCTGAAACCATGCCCCTTGGAAGTATGGCTTATGTTCAAGTGTTGCTTTAGTCACATCGTCAATTGCATTTATAAACTTTTTAAGTTTATCAGGTTTATTTACGAAGTCTTGATTAAAGTTTTCAGCTATGACAGCTGACATCTCTTTAAGCGTAACTTCAGCACCAGCCATTATGTAGTTGGTGTCATAACCTTGTACCATGCTGGCTCTAAAACCCTCTTCAATCTGCCTTGTAACTACGCTTGTTTTTCTTGCCATATATAATCCTAGCATAACTACGATTAAGACGATGACAACAAGTAGAGACACTGCGAGCTTGTGAAAAAGAGAACTTGTCTTAAAGCTGTACTGCATAACTATCCCACCCTTATTATTTATTAGTATTTTAAATCCTTGACTGTAATTCTCTTTCTAAAAAGCCAATATGAAAGAGCCTGATATAGAATAATTAACGGTACAAATATCAGCGCCACAATCATCATAATTTTGAGCGAATATTGTGATGAACTTGCATTATATACCGTCAGGCTCCACTCACTGCTGAGAGTAGAAATAAGCACTCGCGGATAACTGTGAACAAAAACAGCAAGAGTAGTTACTATAATCGACAGAGCACAAAGAAGGAAAGTTATTTTATTTCTCTTCTGACAGCCTACTCCGGCAAGGACAAAGAGTGCGAAGCCTACTGCGAACATCGAGAAACCTCTGGAATCATGCAGAAGGTTAGCTTCGTAAATAGTTATCAAAACGAAAAATAAAAATACGATTGAAGCAACTCTGTGAAGTTGCGGGATAAGCTTGTTGACACAATACCATACATCGCTTGTCTTGTCTATTTTTATTCTTAAATATGCAGCGCCGTGAAATGCGAATATAAGCAGAAACAGCACTCCTGCCACAAGTGAATAAACATTGAGAAGGTCCCAGAAACTGCCTACATAAATTCCTTCGGCTATAGGCACACCTCTGATCAAATTTCCCACAAATACGCCCCATAATATTGCCAATAAAGAACTGCTAAGAAATAGGCTTATATCCCAGAATGTACGCCAGCGCCTGTATTTGCTCTTACTTCTGAATTCTATCGAAACACCTCTCAACCCCAACCCAAGAAGAATTAATACCAAAGCAAAGTAAAAACCGCTGAACATAGTCCCATACCAGATAGGAAAAGCTGCAAATATCGCCCCTCCTGCTCCTATCATCCACACCTCATTCCCATCCCATACGCTTCCTATTGAGTTTATGACAAGTCGCCTGTCAGAATCTCTTTTTGAGATAAAAGGAAGAAGTATTCCTATTCCGTAATCAAAGCCTTCAAGAAAGAAAAAACCTGCAAAGAGAACAGCTATTAAAGCAAACCAAAATGTATTTAAGTCCATATTATTATCCTTTTAAGTTATTTCTTTTCTTCTTGTTGTTTACGGAAATCAAATGTCCCTGCAGTGCTGAATTTCCAGAGAAAATAAATATCAACTAACGCCAGAATTCCAAAAAATGTTCCTAGCACTATCAAAGATATCCAGATGTCAATACAGGAAACGCTCTGAGATGTGGCATTCTGAGTAAGCATTAAACCCTGAACCATCCAAGGCTGTCTGCCAACTTCAGTCACAATCCACCCGGTGATGTTAGCTACATAGGGAAGGGTGATACAAAAAACCAGGAGCCACAAAAACCACGCGCTGTAGTTGTATTTGCCCCAGATGAAGGTCCTTACAAAAATGAATATTGCAATTAGAAGCATCAAAGTGCCGGCGCCCACCATTGCCCTGAAGGCATAGAAAGTTATAAATACAGGCGGGATATAATTCCCCTTGCCATACTGCTCTTCGTATTTTCTCTGAATGTCATTAGCCCCTACAATTGGCCCGGAAAGCTTACCGTAAGCAATTAACGAAAACCCATAAGGAATTTCAAGTTTAAAATAATTTTTATTTTGTTTCTGATCGGTAATCACAAAAAGCCCTTCAGGAGCCGGATCTTGAGTTTCCCATGCCGCTTCCATTGCCGCCATTTTCATTGGCTGGGCTTCAATTATGTGGTCAGCCATAAAGTGGCCGTACCAGAGGACTCCTACCATACCTATTAAACCGTATAACGAAGCTAATTTGAAAGAAGTTTTGTAAACTTCTATATCATTGCTTTTTCTCCAGAAATGATAAGCGCAGATGCCTATGATGAAGAAAGCCGCCGTACAAAATGATGCAAATACAGTGTGCCAGAATTGAAGTGACACTTGTGGGGTTGTGAGTATTGCCAGAAAATCAACAAGCTCTGCTCTTCCGTTTCTTACGACAAACCCTGCAGGTTCCTGCATAAAGGCGTTCGCGACCAGAATCCAAAGGGAAGAAGCTATTGTTCCGATGGAAACAAGCCAGATAAAGAGTGCGTGAACTCCACGATGAAATTTATCCCACCCGAATATCCAAAGGCCAATAAAAACCGACTCCATAAAAAATGCCAGAAGCACTTCTATGGCAAGCGGCACCCCAAATATATCACCGACATAACTCGAGAACCTTGCCCAGTTCATTCCGAACTCAAATTCCATAACAATCCCGGTTACGACACCTACTGCGAAATTTATCAGGAAAAGCCTTCCCCAAAACTTTGTCATTATCCTGTATTTTTCATTTTTTGTGAACGCATATACAGTTTCAATGACAGCCACAAAAAGCGACAAACCTATCGTCAAAGGCGGGAATATAAAGTGAATTATCGCAGTAACTGCGAATTGAATTCTTGCCATAAATGCAGCTGATTGGATGTTATTGAACAGGTCAATTACAAGATTTTTTATGATTTCTTCCATAATTTGGCGCTTTCTTTATTTTTTTTATTTCAAAATTTGGGTTATATACTCTTTGATAAAATTTAAATATTCCTTGTTTGCCGGTAATCCCATTATAATCTCAAGAGCTTTTTTTGTGAGTCGTTCAATCTCTTTTTGGGCTTTTTCAATTATTCCTCTATCAATAAAAATCTGTCTGAGCTCCAGAAATTCATCATAAGAAACAACCTTAGCATTCATAAATCTATCAATCTTTGCCCTGTTGGCTGAATTTGAAGATTGATAAGCCCAGCATAATGGAAGCGTCCGTTTCTTCTCAATAAAATCTTTTGGAACCTTATGTTCTTCAGATAGTTCTTTAATTTCAGCAAGATCGTTATGAATCTGAAATGCTCTCCCTAAAGTGAGAGCAAAACTTTCAATCAGCGTATTATCAACGGCAGAGTCAGCAATCATAGCGGCAATGGAAGCCGGACCGAAAAATGTGTAGTAACCTGTTTTTAAATCGTAGATTCTTGCTATGGAGTTTTCTTCTATGTCTCCTACGACTTTAAGCGTACCTAGAATTTCTTTGAATTCACCGTGAGCTGTCATAAGCGCAGTTTCAGAAAGTTTGCTCATTATTCTGCTCATCAGGCTAGGTTCAAAATTTGCCTGATTGAAAATATCAACTGCAAAAGCGTGAAGCATATCCCCTGCTACAAGAGCCAGATCCTCTCCGGTTACGGGTGAAGCGCTTTCTCTGTCAGCCAGATACGAACTAAAAGCGCAATTCAAAGTCTTTTTCGATCTTCGGGTTTCTGATTTGTCTATTATGTCGTCATGTATGAGAATAAAACTATGAATTATCTCCATTGCCGCCATGGTTTTTTTGGCTTTATCCAAGTCCACATTATCTGTAAATGCCCTGTAGAAAAGATAAAAGAATATAGGCCTTAACCTCTTGCCGTCTGAAAGAATAAAATCCTTTATACATTCATAAATATGAGGTGAATCCTGACAAAGTTCCTTCCAGAGTTTGGAGCTGTCAAATGACTCAAGAATAGCCTTGTCCACAAACTCTCTTGCCTTATCGAAAGTACCAATGCTCAAATCTCCGTTAAATACGGGATCAAAAGAATTTACGCGCTCTGAGGATGTATCAGAAGATAATACCAAAACCATCTACTTGGCCTTTTTGAATAACTGCCATTCTCTTTCAAGAATAATTCTTGATTCGCTTCTGTTGAAGACATAGAAAGAAGCCCATTGAATAAGTACAAGAATCCTATTCTGGAAACCGCAGAGGAACCAGATGTGGATCACAAGCCACATCATCCATGCCATCAGACCTGCGGTCTTGATTTTCCAGCACTGAAGCACGGCTTTGCTCTTGCCTATAGTTGCAGCGCTGCCTCTATTGAAATAGTAGAATCTCCAGCGCTTTCTTCCTTCAAGGTCTCTGATAATATTTTTCCCACAACATGTTCCTTGCTGTAAAGCTACTGTAGCAACTCCGGGATGAGGATTGCCTTTTGTATTCTTTGAATTGGCCTGGTCGCCAATCACAAAAACTTCCGGATGGTCTTTTAAACTCAAATCGCCTTCTACGATAATTCGGCCTGACCTGTCTGCCTCAACACCAAGGGTTTTTCCTACTGCTGCCGCCATTACGCCTGCGCCCCATATTACAGTAGCGGCCTCAAGCCTTCCGTCTAGACAATCAACTCCGTCAGCATCTATGCCTACGACGCGCTTTGTCGTGGCAACATCTACACCCATATCAGTTAGGAATTTAGTCGCTTTTGCAGAAATTTTTGGGTCAAATGGCGCTAATATTCTATCTCCTGCCTCGACAAGAGTTATCTTTGTGTCCATTGGATTTATTCTTCTGAAATCTTTGCGTATGATGTGCCTGGCAACATCGGCAATTGCTCCTGCCATCTCCACTCCTGTTGGCCCGCCACCTACAACAACAAATGAAAGAAGCTTCTTTCTTATTTTTTCATCTGTTTCTTTTTCGGCCTTCTCGTAGGCATCGAAAATACGATTTTTTATTTCCATTGCCTGTTCAAGCGTTTTTAACCCCGGGGCAAATGGTTCCCATTCATCTTTGCCGAAATAAGAATGAAGAGCGCCACAGGCAAGTATCAGATAATCGTACTTAAAACTTTTATTTTCAGTAAGCACTTCTTTATCGGCAAGATTGATTGAAGTTACGGTGTCCTTTATTACGGAGACATTTTCGTAATCTGACATCAAGCTTCTTATCGGAGTAGCAATCAAGCACGGGTCAAGCTCAGCAGTAGCAACCTGATAGAGAAGCGGCTGAAAAAGATGATGATTCCTCTTGTCAATAAGCGTTATTTCTATATCTATGTGCTGTCTTAAAACTCTTACCGCATTTAGACCGGCAAAACCGCATCCTACGACTACAATTTTTTTCATATTCGATAGTTCCCAATAATTAAATTCTAAAAATAGACTAGAAGAATAGTGAGTATGATTATAAGCAATGCAAAACTTTATTCTATATGGAATTTCTCATTAATTAGTTTTCCGATGTATTGAGCCAATAATTTATGGCCTTGCGTTGTTGGATGAACATAATCCCAGAAAAGATATTCATCATGTTCTTTGAGTTTGCTTACTTTTCCATCGTATCTGCCCAAACCCGGAATAATATATTTTTTTGAACACTTAAAACCAAACTTCTCAGGCGAATTCAATGCTTCAGTAAATAACTTGTAAGCGTCAAAGAGCTCCAAAGTCACTCCTTCTTTCTTGTATCCATCTACAAAACTTCTTATCTTTTTATTTGTCTTTAAGAGCGATTTGGAAATAAAAGGGACTATGAGCCGCCTGAAAAGAATGCTGAGTTTATATTTCACAGGAGCCATAAACATATCAGGCACATTGAAAAGTAGAATATTTCGAGCTCCCTGATCAATAATTTTTTTTACGCATGACTCAAGGTCATCTGCCAGATTGTACAGCCTATTAAGATGAATGAATGGAAATTGATGAATATCAACAAAAAAACCATAATTATTTGCTCCGCATCCCACAATAACTAGATCCTTTTCATCGAAAACAAACTTTTCTGATTCAATTTGACTTTTCAGGCTGGTGGACTTTGGAGAGTACCCATTTTTATAGCTAGTTAAAGCTCCGCCTACCGCATAATTTTTTATAGTAATGCGCTTGCCTGATTTTTTAAAAATAGTATCTACAAGATAATCACAATAGACGGGGCCATTAGAAAAGCGCCCCTCAAAATATGCGTTAGATGGATATTCTCCATCAGTAAGTTTCTTCAGATTTCCTGTATCATGAAGGCTATCGCCGAATATGTAGATGTTTTTAAATTTCACTGCGTTTATTCTCTCTATTTAAATTTAGACAATAATAACACTTAGATTCAAAGCTTTGCAATAAGTTAAGGGCAAAGAAAACCCGAAACAGCCCTTTCCAGCGACTAATTTAACTTCGAGTATTGCGTTTCAACCTTAAATAAGTCAATATGTTATTGTAAGACTTTACAAAAACTAAATGGAGCATGACGATGGATATATTAGAATACTACCGCAATGTTTTTCCTCAGCTGAACAATACTTTTGAAATGAGCGATTATGTTATCGCCAATGAAAAGACGCTGATAAAAGAGTACGGCGCAAATCCAAATTTCCCTTCTCTGACATTTGACAAAGACCAGCTTTACCATCTCACGGCCCAGAGAGGTTTTCAGGTTCACCTTCCTGTAATAAGCAATAGGGCTGTCCTTGCTCCAATGGATTACGAACTATACCTCTCCAAAGAGCAAAAATACCTTTTCAAAAATAAAGACAGCCACAAACACTATTTCTGGAAAATATGGCCTATTATTAACTACATTAAAGATATTTTCATAAAGAGAAAAATGCCTTTCCTCCTCGACTACACAGCATCGGGTGGACACATTCTCTTCTACACTGCTTTGTATCAGGAGTCTTCCAAAGAACTGTCAGATATCGGATTTATTGAGGACGGTTTGGCAAGAATATGCAATGATGCAAAGGGCGGTCTGGATCATAGGATTAAAGATACAATGCCAGTTGAAGCTGCCAAAGTTTTCAGCGGTATAACCCGTCTTGCCGAATATATCGCTTTGCTTACGATCAAAGAATTCAGAGCCAATATTCATACAGGAAAATTGCCTGTTACTATTTCTGATGCGGCAATGAATTGCGTCAATCTGGACAATAGTTGGTGCGAAGGTTCTCCAAGATTCAGAAGTATCAGAAGTCCATTCAGTTTGCATAAGAAAAATTACGAAAAGTTTGGATATAAAAACTCCCAGCCGCTTTGCGATGTAGTAGGTATGGTTTACAACGGCAGTGAAATTACCGGACACAATGATTTTGACCATATAATTGATTGTATGTGGGATCTTGGCAAAGCCGCAGACTACGCCAAAGCATTTACAGGACACATTCCTAATTCAAATAATACTTTGATTGATTTCATCCATGAGTACAAACGCTCAGAACTTTATGAGCTCCATCAGGACTTTGATAATACCTATGATAATGAAATAGGTATGGCTGTGCAATATGCAAAAGAACAGGAAGGTTTGTCAGATGTTTCAAGATGGATGCTTAACTTTCCTAATCCTATGTGCGTACAACCAATCAATCTGATAAATTTTGTCAGAGAATTCGTAATCCAGCATAAATGGAAGCCAAGACATGTAGCTAATATTCTTAGAGATCTGTACGCTAACCCGATATATAATTGGCATGATGACTATGTCGATGAATATCCTTCCGATGAAAAGGCTAACTTCTGGGCAAGAACTTATGCTGCATTAGCTTATATTGAAGCAGGTTGGATGAGGATTTAATTTGGTTTTATATGACACGGGCATCTCTCCCGTTACAGGCTTAAACTTAAAAAACAAAACGGGGCTCAGAATTAACTGAAGCCCCGTTCTTATTTCAATTTAATTGAGGTTATTCCTGTTCGTACCAGTTGATGAAGTCCAAGTCGGATATCATGCGAATGTCAACTCTACCGCTTTTTAGCGCCTGATAGCTGCATGAATGGCAAAGATAAGACTCTGTGTCAGGGTAACATTTTCTGTAGAACGGTATTTCTACCTGGTTGCACTTGCACTCTGAACATGTATAAGTTTTCATATTTAAATACTCCTATTTTGGTAATTAATATTACTAGTGTTTTACTAGTTTATCTGAAGAGCTCCAGTTTTCCAATAGGCAATCGCAGCAAATGTTCTCGTCCAGAAGTTAGCCTTTTCATCAGCAGGTGAAGAATCTACAAAGTCTTGAGCCCAGTTAAATGAAGAATCAAGATAAATATCCCTCATGATATTTGCCACATGTTTGGGTTTCCATTTTGCGAAAATTACAAAATCGTAAATAAAACCCATCATATTTATTGGCTGAAGAACTCTTGGGTCAGGATTATATAGAATATCTTTCGACCAGTCCGGTATGATTGTAACTTGTCTAGCTTGTTCTAAAGCCTTGCCAAAAGGCAAGTCCTCTGTGGAGTCAAACTCCCTGTGAAATTTATATAGAGCAGTCTTTTTATACCCTTCGATAAACCCGACAAGTGCATTGTCTGCAAAAGGTATTACTCCATCAAAGTTCTGAGACCAATCGCTGGCTTTCTGAAGATCCCACATGCATTCTATGACATTATCTATATCTGCTTCATGGTGGAAAGTTCTGCCGTCGAAAACACCGCCTACTACATCTACAAGCGGCGGTTCATTGTACATCTTATATTTCTCAATATTCTTTTTATGAAGGCTGAAAGGACTCCTAATTGATCTAGCGTGAGGGGCGCCTTCACACCAGCTATTGTCGATATTTATGCAGTTTTCAGCTGAATCAGAAACAGTTACAGGAAGTTTCCCATCTCTCTCATCATTCTTAAAGGCTTCCAGAGTTTTCAATGCTACATATTCTGCGATTCTTGTGATCCCGCTAAAGGTAAGCATAGCCTTTTGCGTGACTCCATGCCTTAATCCTGAATCGAGCATGCCTTCTTCAAGGCAACCTATTTGCTGAAGGGCTTTTCCTGCGTCAGAATCAACATCAACATTAAAAAGTATGTGTCCTCCTGAAGGGGTAAAATCAAGCATAAATGGCACATTTGCGTCAGTGAATATTTTTTTGATAAAATTAATGACAGGGACCGTCTCTTTGAAGTAGCCTCTTTGGGTTTCTTTATCGGCGTAAAGTTTATACTGGTTTCCTGATAAAAATATCTCAAAATCCATCGGGCACAAAACTGTCTGATTCCCTTCACCTATAATTGGAAGATGTACCTGAAAAGCTCTATTTTGAGTAAGGTAATCAAGATTTTCCTTGATTGTTATCATCTTAGGAAAATCCTTTGAATATCCTTCCTTGATAAGCTCTTTTTCTATGGCTATTGCACAATCGCTATTGGCGAAGCAATTTTTGAGTTGATTTTGAACTGTCTTGTAATATTTCCGGGGCTGCATCATTCTCCTTAATATACGAAGTCAAAATTTATTAATGTAAATACAATAGCGTCTTTCTAAATGTTATCGAGTTTTATCTAAGACATTTGACAAATAAGTTTCGATCAAAGCTCATACGAGAAAAGATAAAATTCTATAATTGACTTTTCAAAAACACTAAGTTAGAATGGCATGACAGTTTTAATACTTTTAAATACTAAAATACAATAAAAAGGAAGAAAACAGATATGAAGAATGTAGTCTATTTGTCACCTAATTTCCCGACAAATTTCAAGACATTTTCTTCGGCTCTAAAAAATGCCGGAGCAAGAGTTCTTGGGCTTGCCGATGACCCTTACACCAGACTTCACGCAGACCTCAAGGACGCTCTTACCGAGTACTACAAAGTCGAAGATATGCACAATTACGACGAACTCCTCAGAGGCGTTGCGTATTTTACTCACAAATACGGCAAAATTGACTGGCTTGATTCTCACAGTGAATACTGGCTCGAAACTGAAGCAAAACTCAGAGATGATTTCAATATTCCTGGTTTGAGAGAAGACGATATGAAGTACATCAAGGCTAAATCCGAAATGAAGAAAATATATCAGAAGATCGGGCTTAGAGTCGCTAAAGGAAAAGTTGTCCGCTCCTTTGACGAAGCAAAGAGCTGGATTGATGAGATAGGTTTCCCTGTTATTGCAAAGCCAGATATCGGAGTAGGAGCCTCTTCTACTTATAAAATAAATGATGTACACGAACTCGAAAATGCTTATGAAACTATAGCTCATGTTCCTTACATCATTGAAGAGTTTATTACAGGCGAAATTCACTCTTTTGACGGGCTGGCAGATGAAAATTCAGAGCCTATTTTCTTCACTTCTCATGTTTTCAGTACGCCTGTAATGGATGTAGTTAATCAGGACGATCATATCTATTATTATTCTCGCAGAGAGATTCCAGCTGAATTGGAAGCAGCAGGAAGAAAATGTCTGAAGGGTTTTAAAGTTAAAAACCGTTTCTTCCACCTCGAATTTTTCTTTACTCCAAAAGGCGAATTCGTTCCGTTGGAAGTTAATATCAGACCTCCTGGCGGGCTGACTACTGATATGTTCAACTACGCCTGCGATATTGATATTTTCAAAGCATGGGCAGAACTTGTAGTAAATGGCAATAACAAGCTAGATTATTCAAGAAAATACTTCTGCGCTTACATTGGCAGAAAAAATAATAAGACTTATAAGAATTCTCATGCTGAAATATTGAAGGCTTATCCTTCCTATATGGTTATTCATCAGGAAATACCAGTTGTTTACAGGCAGGCCCTGGGCGACTTTTGCTACATTGTAAGAGCAGAAGACCTCGACAAGATTACAGAGATCGCAAAATTTGTTCAGGAATAAATTACAGTAAAAAGTTTACAAAAAAAAGACCGCAGTAAATTGCGGTCTTTTTTTTATGTCTATAATAAGAACCAAGAATTACTTCTTGTGTTCGAACATATCTCTAATTTTCTTACCTGTGATTTCAAGCTGATGGCTGCCGAGAGCTTTTCTCTTAGCAAGCAGAACAGGCGCGCCGTTCTTGCTTTCTTCGATCCATTTTCTGGCAAATTCACCATTCTCAATTTTCTTGAGAGATTCTTTCATGCGCTCTTTTACATCAGGTGTGATGATTGTTGGGCCATTTGAATATTCGCCCCACTCAGCTGTATTTGAAATAACAGAATTCATCTTCTGAATTCCGCCTTCATAAATAAGGTCAACGATTAGCTTAAGTTCGTGTACGCACTCAAAATAAGCCATTTCCGGTGGGTAACCAGCTTCTACGAGTACTTCAAAACCTGCAATCATGAGGTCAACTGTACCGCCACAGAGAACATTCTGTTCGCCGAAGAGGTCTTCATAAGTTTCCTGTTCGAATGTGCATTCGAGTACGCCTGCTCTTGTAAGACCACATGCTTTAGCCATAGCAAGAGCTATCTTTGTAGCATTGCCGCTAACATTTTGTTTGATAGCGATTAGTCCTGGAACTCCGAAACCTGCAAGGAAAGCTTTTCTTTCTTCTGAAGCAGGACTCTTTGGAGCAACCATGATTACATCGACATCTGCAGGTGGGACGATCTGTTTGTAAACGATATTGAAACCGTGTGAGCATGAGAGAACTTTGCCCTTTTTCATGTGTTTCTCAATATCGGCATGATAAACCGGGCCGTGAAATTCATCAGGAAGAAGCATATGAATTACATCTGCTCTCTGAGCGGCATCAGAAATACTTACAACTTCAAATCCGTCAGCTATTGCCTTCTCGTAAGATTTGTCTTTGATTGAACCGATTATGACATGGACGCCTGAATCTCTCATGCAAAGAGCCTGAGCTGAACCTTGATTACCGTAACCGATTACGGCAACTGTTTTTCCCTTTAATACAGATAAATCAGCATCTGAATCATGTAGGATTTTTACCATTTTACTACTCCTTTTTGGAAGTTTAGTTATAGCGGCAAATTTAATATCTATAAAATATTTATGTCGCCTTAGTTTTTAAATGAAGCCTACGAACTTAACGCTTTAGGTACATTTTGCAACTTGTAATGGCAATTCAGTCGCTAATTTGAGAGCGCCGGGATATGACATAGGTAAGGAAAGCTGAGATCAAGGCAATCACTCCAAGCGTCGAAAAAACAATAGAGAAACTGTATCTGACTTCCATATACTCATATACGCCGTGTAGCCCGAAAAGCATGAAAAGTATGGCTGAACCCCATTTGATAGCTCTTTCAGGAATATGTTTTCTGAGTACAATTCCGACAATAATCCCGATTCCGTCAGCTACCACCATTCCGATGGTTGTTCCGAGCAGAACCAAAGACATACTGCTGTATTTTGCCGCAAGACTCACAGTCGCAAGTTGAGTTTTGTCACCCATCTCCGCTAGAAAAAATGCAATTGCAACAGTGATAACAGGCCCGAATTTTGATTCTTTTTTGTCTTCTCCATCGAGTTTGTCGCCTCTTATAGTCCATAAACCGAAGAAAATAAAAGAAAGAGATGCTGCAACTGCAACGATGTCCATCGGAATGAGTCTTGCCAGATAATGACCTGCAAGGACCGCAAATGCATGGTTTACGATTGTAGCTATAAAAACAGCGAGTAAAACTTTTGCAGCATTGTATTTTGTGGCAAATGCCATTGCCAAAAGCTGGGTCTTATCGCCCATTTCAGCAAGAACAACGAAAAGAAATGAAGCTATAAAGGTAGTCATTTTGAGGAAGTAACCTTTTGGTTTTAAAAAAAGAAATTACTTCAAAAAAATAACAATTCATCCTTATTTATAAAAAAATATGGAGAACTATTTCAAAATATGTTACACTCTCATTTTACCGAATGTATATGATTATTAAAACTCAAATAAACGGAGGTTTTTAATGAGTGAAAAGATTCTAAGTAAAGTTGCTCCGGGCGTAGCAACAGGTTCAGCTCTGTCTGAAATTTTCAGAATTGCAAAACAAGAAGGATTTGCGATTCCGGCAGTAAACTGTGTAGGTTCAGATTCTATGAATGCTGTTATGGAAGCAGCTAAAGAAGTTAATTCTCCTGCAATTATTCAGCTATCAAATGGTGGAGGTATATTTGTTGCAGGCAAAGCTCTCAAAACTGACAAGATCAGACCTGATGTGGCAGGTTCAATAGCTGCTGCACAGCATGTCCATGCTATGGCTGAATACTGGGGAGTTCCAATTATTCTCCACACAGACCATTGCGCAAAGAAGCTTCTTCCGTGGGTTGACGGACTCCTTGATGCGTCTGAAAAACAATTCGCAAAAACAGGTAAACCATTGTTCAGCTCACACATGCTTGACCTTTCAGAGCAATCTTTGGAAGAAAATGTTGCTACTTGTGAAAAATACCACAAGAGAATGAGCAAAATGGGCATGACCCTTGAAATCGAACTCGGCTGCACAGGCGGAGAAGAAGACGGAGTGGACAATACTGGAATGGACAATTCAGCCCTCTATACACAGCCTGCCGATGTTGCTCTTGCTTATGAAAGACTTATGCAAATTAGCCCAAACTTCACAATCGCCGCATCTTTCGGTAATGTTCACGGTGTTTACAAACCTGGCAATGTCAAACTTCAGCCAAAGATTCTTGCTAATTCACAGAAATACATAGCTGAAAAGTATAAAACAGCTTCATCAAAGCCTGTTAACTTTGTATTCCACGGCGGTTCAGGCTCTCTACTTGAAGAAATTAGAGAAGCAGTTTCTTACGGCGTAATCAAAATGAATATCGACACTGACAGTCAGTGGGCTACATGGAAAGGCGTTCTTGAATTCTACAAGAAGAACGAAGGATACCTCCAGGGACAGCTCGGCAATCCAGAAGGTGAAGACAAACCTAATAAGAAGTATTATGATCCAAGAGCTTGGTTAAGAGCAGGTCAAGTAACTCAAGTTGCAAGACTTAAAGAAGCTTTTAACGATCTTCTCTGCATCAACAGATGCTAACAGCTTATAAAAGCTGATTATTTAAGCCCTGCACCTCGCAGGGCTTTTTTTATGCTCTCAGTTTTCTGACAAGTTCGGTCAGTTCCTTTTTTTCTATTTGCTTTTCCATGGCATCTACAAGGTATGATCCAACGACAAAACCATCGGCATATTTAGTAACTTCATCGGACATGGATTTGGATGAAATTCCGAAACCTGCGACCACTGGAAGTTTGGATGATGACTTAATCTCTTCTATCTTTTCAGCAAAACCTTCCGGCAACTGACTTTTCATGCCTGTTGTCCCTTTTCTACAGACATAATAAAGGAATCCACCGGCATGTTTTGTTATCTCTTTTATTCTCTTTTTTGGTGTGGATGGAGATATGATGAAAATGAGTTCAAGTCCAGCCTTTTCACATTCTTCATTAATTGATTTGCTCTCTTCAAGGGGCATATCGACTACCAGCACCCCATCAGCGCCTGCTTTTGAAGCTTTTTCATAAAAGACATTTCCGATTTTCAGTATCGGATTAAGATATGAAAATAAAACAATAGGGACATCTTTATCATACTTTCTTATCTTGCTGACTAATGAAAAAACATCATCAGTCGAGGTCTTTCTTTCCAACGCATCCTGCATGGCTTTTTGGATAACCGGACCATCTGCAATCGGATCTGAAAATGGGATTCCTATTTCAAGGATATTTACTCCTCCATCAATCATGGCAATGGATGACTCAAGAGAATATTCGATGCCTTTATGCCCTGCAGTTAAATACGCGACAAAAGCCTTTTTATTATCTTTAAAAACCTTTTCAATTCTATTCATATTTTTTACCTTTCTAAGTCGTCCCTATTTAAATCTTTTTCTCCTCTTCCGGAAAGGCAGATAACGATGACTTCATCCTTATCGAAATTCTTACCTTCTCTCATCACCCACGCAAGCGCGTGTGACGACTCAAGTGCCGGAATAATCCCTTCTATTTTAGAAAGGAGTTTAAAAGCCGCCAGAGCTTCCTGGTCGCTGACTGTAGGATATAAAGCGCGCTTTTTATCATTAAGCAGAGCATGGATTGGACTGACAGACGGATAGTCCATTCCTGCCGAAATAGAGTGAGTGTCAGCAATCTGCCCATAAT
>Ga0194039_1000040_pt1 | contig 82362 bp, 77 predicted proteins | sample JunL228m_MetaG_FD_148679 | JGI IMG/M metagenome (GOLD analysis project Ga0194039, IMG submission 148679) | Anoxic zone freshwater microbial communities from boreal shield lake in IISD Experimental Lakes Area, Ontario, Canada - Jun2016-L227-8m | ecosystem: Environmental > Aquatic > Freshwater >...
ATTATACATAATATATGTTTGACTATAGTCAAACACATTATAATAATCAATTATAAAGGGAAATATGAACTTATCTAAATTTTCATATTACGAATACCAAGATACTGATCTGTATTGGAATTTAGAAGAGTTTAAACTGAATAAGATAAATTTAATTGTTGGCAATAATGCTGCTGGCAAGACTCGCACATTAAATGTTATAGCAGGGCTTGCTAGAATACTAAAATTTCCTCAACTTACTGTCCAAAATGGTTTCTATCATTCTAGTATTCTCAATAAAGAAAAGAATATGTATGACTATACATTTGAACTAAAAAATAACTCTGTTTTAAAGGAAATACTGCTTATTAATGGAAACCTTTATGTTGAAAGAACGGAGAACGGTTCAGGAAGAATACGAAACAGCAATAATGATTTTGTTAAATTTAAAATACCTTTCAATCAATTAGCTGTTTCAAGAAGAGACGAGATTCAATTCCCTTACTTAGAAGATTTGTTCCTTTGGGCGACATCTGTTAAACATATACGATTTGCACATGATGAAGAAAAAACAACACTGGCGGCTAAAGATGCCAATATAGAAATGCAAAATAATCCAAGGCTTGCTGAATCAACAAAAGTATTAGAGATATTTAATAGAGGAATGGCTGAATTTAAAAGTGAATTTACTGACAACATCATACAAGATATGAATAAGATTGGCTATAGCTTAGAATCCATATCCATGGAAAAATTGGACAATATGATATTTCTACCGCAAGCTGAAATCTTCGCCCTATCTGTAAAAGAAAAAGACAGGAATGCAAGATTGAATCAAATATTGATGTCTGAAGGTATGTTTAGAGCGTTAGCCATATTAATACATTTTAACTATTATCTACTTAAAAAAACAGAAACGACAATTCTTGTTGATGACATAGGAGAAGGCTTGGATTACGATCGATCTTCGTGCTTAGTAAAACTCCTAATAAAAAAAGCTAAAGATAATAATTTTCAGCTATTAATGTCTACAAATAATAAATTTATAATGAATAACACTGACTTGAAATACTGGCAAATCATTACCAGAAAATGCTCTAGTGTAGGCATTAAAAATATTCATAATTCGAAGCAATTGTTTAAAGAATTTAAGTACACTGGACTTGATAATTTTGATTTTTATTCGGGCGGTTTTTATAAAGCTAAAATTGATATCATATAGTTATGCTAAAAATAGCTTTTTTTGTTGAAGGACTCACAGAACAAATCTTTGTTGAAAAATTATTAATTGAAATATTAGGTCATAATAATTTGTCTATTCAAAAAAGGAAGATTACCGGTGGCAGGAAAACTCCCATAAGTATAGTTCAAATTGGTTCTCCACAACTAAATTCATCAGCAAGTTACTATTTCGCAATTTATGATTGTAGTGGTGATTCTAGCATCCCTTCCTATATAAGAGCTACAAGAAGTAATCTAATTAAAAACAAATTCAAGAAGGTATTTGGAATACTTGATGTACGACCTAAATACAAAAGAAATGAAATCGAAAAACTTAAAACTGGTTTATACTATAATTTACCTCAAAAGACTTTGAAGACTAAGTTTATTCTAAGTATAATGGAAATAGAAGCTTGGTTTTTAGCTGAAGAAAATCACTTTAAAAAAATTGATATTAGCCTTACTTCAGAACTTATTATTAATAAATTTGGATATGATCTTAGTACTTACAATACTGAATTATTTGATGAACCAGCTTGTTTACTTAATAGCATTTATAGTCTAGTCGGAAAAAGATATACAAAAAAGAGTTCAAGAATCTCAAGAACTGTAGAAAGTTTGGATTACGCAAATTTATACATTAATGTTAGAGGAAGAAATAAATCCTTCTCTAATCTATTAGAAGAATTAGAATTCATTAATAATTAAGCATTGAATATCATTTCTGCCGTCATAGCAAATTTATATATGTTTTGCTTAGAATAAATGGCATCTTATGTCATTATGGTGTAGCAAGCTTGCTGTCTTGTAATCATATTGTATACAATATTTACTATTAATGAGTTTATTCTCTTCCGACTTATAGTCAAACTATTCTTTGCATGCGCTCGGCAAGTGACCATTAATGTTAGATAGGTAGAGGTAGATATGATTGATACTTGGGATCCAGAATCTTTTAGTTCTGAAATCACCCACATATTAAATAACAATTCTGAACTAATTTTCAATTATTTTACTGAAGATTTAAAGTTAATGGAAGAGCATTTGAACAGTTCTCCATACCAAAGTTTGAAACCAAACCAGTTTTGGTTCACTTACTCGAATTTTAAAGAAAATAAACTGACTCTAATCCTTAAAAGTAGTCGAATTCGAGTATGGCACTATACACGGTTGACTGATGATGAAGTTAATATGATGTGCCAAAAACTGGTGCCATCTTCTCTCGATTATTTACAGTTACGATTAGACTCTCTCGTTTCTAACGATTTACTGAATAAGGCAGAGTCGAAATTAGTATTTAATCAAAGTCCATATCATGCGCAAGGTAAAATTAGGTTTAACATGTTGTGGTCTACTACGGTTCCTTTGCCTTCTAACGAGTCTGGAGTTTCTCCACTTCTTGAAAGTTGGGGAGGTGAGTCTGCATACTTTTGGCTTTCCGATAAAATAGTGAAAACAAAACTAAAAAAAATTGGCTTACCAAGAATAATAGAGATAGAGACAGCACTTTCTGATGGGCTAAATGCGTTTTCGGTCTCAAAGACAGTATTACAAGCCTGGGCCAAAAAGTTAGGAGTAAGTGTGGCTCCGTCTGGTAGCGACTTAGCAATAAAAGAAAGTATAGAAAAAGCTAAAGTAGTTAAGGTACATACGGAAGGGCAACGCTCATTTAACGCTTTAGCTAAAACATACCCAAAAAATGCACAGAAATTATTAAGTGAATGAATTGACAACAGATGCGTTTGAAGCCTATGAAAAATGCTATCGCACAGAAAAAACAAAAAATGAAGAATTCTAACTAAGTTGTTTCAGTGAATGTGCTATTGCACGCCACTGAATTCATTGTGAGGAGACTTAAAAATATGGCTTCAATTCGAGATGACTTCTCAAATAATGTAATAGAAGTTCTTGGCAAGCGAGCGGCTTATATTTGTTCTAATACGAACTGTCGAGCACAAACTCTTGCGCCATCTGAAATAAACCAAGGCAAATACTTGTATACTGGTAAAGCTGCACATATTTGCGCAGCTGCAGAGGGAGGACCACGGTTTGACTCAAAAATGTCATCAGAAGAAAGGAGTGCAATAACTAATGGAATATTTCTCTGCAGCAAATGTGCTGACTTAATCGACAAAAATAACGGAGCAGATTTTCCTGTCTCACTGCTTCAAAACTGGAAGACAACTCACGAAAAATGGATTGCAGAAAATTTGAACAAGCTCAGTGAAGGAAGAGGAGGAGAAGGCGGAAGCGGCACTATTATTGGCAATAGAGGAGCAATTATTGGCGGTAGAGGTGGAAATGGAGGTGTTGTAGGTTACGGAGGGAAAGGTGGAAGTGGTTTTATTCAAGGAGATGATGGTGTGATTATTGGCGGAGATGGGGGAAGCTGTCCAACCACAGATGGTCGCGGTGGCCGTGGGGCTCCTGGACCTACAGAACGTTTCGGTTTTCCTACTTTCATGTGGGGTTACGGCCGTGGAGGATCAGGCAATAACCATCCCGAATACAATCGTCGTCTAACAGTCCTTCAAAGTATTCGCAATAAATACATGACACAATTTCCTAAAAGAAAAGTTTTTATTGATGCTGGAATAGATATAGTACCAGTAGATTGGGTTAACCAACAATTGGTAGAACTCGGAGAACATTGGAATGTACATTTTGGTGTAGAAGGATACATTCTACCTCTACTCTCAGATGCTGAACTTAAAAAAAATGGATAAAAACAAGTCTCCTAACAAATTATTCTAGCGAATGTGCTAATCAGAGATCGTTCCCAGGCTATGCTATGGTACAATTGCATGCCGCTGATATTTACTAGTATTTCATAACAAATATGGGAATAGGCCATTATAGTCAGGCATAGGCAGTATCCATTGATAAATTAGCATCATTGTAAGTATATTGTATACAATATTTGTCTATAATGAGTTCATTACCTTCCGACTGGGGGTCAAAAGGTCGAGAGTTCGAATCTCTCCATCCCGACCATTCTTTTAGCACCATAATTCTTAAAACATCTACTCTTAGCGCAACATGCAAAAAGTTGCAAAACCAGCTGTTGTTAAATCTAAGTTTCCCATTACAATTTTTAGCAGATATGGTGATAAATATTAATAATTTGAAAGGTAGAGTAAAAATGAAGAATAATTTTCTTAAAAGCTTTTTTGTTGCAGGTTTAATTACGCTGTCAGTTTCAACCTTTGCGGGCAATCAGAGGGGAAATAATCCTGACTTATTATTTGCCAAAGCTCAGAGCATAATTGAAAACAGCAGCAATATAAGTGATTTAAAGAGTCTTTCTGATGCAGAAAAAGCCTATTTTATGAATATATATGTTATTTCTCTTAAAAGCGGAGAAATAGTGTATTCTCCAAGCAGTACATCGAATAATACATTCATAAGCCCTGAAGAAGGTATTGTGATTGTAGATAAAACTGTCAAGGCTTGGCAATTTGATGAATCAAAAACAGTTTATGATATAGGTTCTTATCTAACTTCTGTCGTAGTTACAAATTCACGAGATGTCTATATTCTTGTCATTCCTAAATTTATCAAAGCATGAATGTTAAAAAACTATATTAGCCGGTCTAATTACTTTTTTCTTTTTTAGTAGATAGGTTTGCGATTTTTTCATAGAGCTGGCTTAAAGTGTTATTAAGTTCGGCGATGAGTTTTTTCTTCTCTAAAAGTAAAGTTCTCATCTGGTCTTTGCTAAATTTAAGTTCTAAGTGTGTTTTTATTCTGGCATTGATGACTTCTTTCTTGAGCGGTTTACTTATAAAATCAACAGCCCCCACTTCAAAGGCCTTAAGTTGGCTTTCATCATCAGTAAGAGCGGTAATAAGAATTACTGGAATATCCTTATAACCATTATTCTTTTTTATTAAAGAACAAACTTCGAAACCATCAATATCAGGCATCATCACATCAAGTACGATTAGGTCAATGGCGTGGTTTTGCTCAATGATGTTCAGGGCATCTCTGCCATTGTGAGACTTAAGTATCTCGTAATTGTTGGTGCTTAATATCGTCTCGAGCAGTTTTACATTGATTTCTTCATCATCAACTATAAGGACTAAAGGTTTTCCATTATTCATTCTGTTTACCTGTTGATAATATATTGGCTAATAGTTATTTAAACTGTTCGTATTTAATTATAACTTCATAGTGTTCTTGCGTATATAGCAATAACTAAAAAAAAGTTGCATAAAAATAAGTCTCTCATATTGTTATGACAAACAACAACTTGAAGATTCATAACTGATTAGATATAATCATGTAGATAATTGATTTTAAATTCATAGTCCAATGTATTTCTTAGGAGGAATATGCGTAAAAAGGCTTTACTTAAGCATAGAAATTTTTTATGCGCTTTAATGTTAATGTGTTTTAGTTGCCTTATTTCTTCCTGCATATCAGTAAAGAATGAACCTATTCATGCTAATTATTATGATTTAGGAAATCCTCAGCCTATTGAAATAAATGGTGTTAACCTGGAAATAGTTCCTTTCTCCAACTACTCTGAAGTCAACTCTGAGATGCTGTATAGATTGGGTGAAAATCAGGTAGATCTTGATCCATATAACCAGTGGGTGGAGCCTCCAAATATCTTGCTTACGAGTTTTTTTAAGAGAGCTATAAATCTCAATGACGATAAAAAACTTGGGAATGATGCCGATATTTTATTAATGAGTTTATATGTATCAATAACGGCATTTGACATAGACTTGAAAAATAATAAGGTGATTATTGGAGCAACTTACAAAATAAGATATCAGGGTAAGATTCTTCTTGTTCAAAACAGAGTATTTGAGCAAAGCTTCAAAGATAAAACTCCGTCTTCTTTTGCTCATACCATGTCATTAGCATCATCTGAATTTCTAAAATTGATCGGCTCTCAGATAAATGATTTGAAAGCCATTATAATAAAAACAAAAGATCTTCAGGCTAAATAACTGGAATAAATTTCAACATGAGCAATGAACTCACAAGTTTCTTTAAAAATATTGGGAATTTCGGATATAAGGCCTATAAGGACTGCATTGCTGGTTTTGCGTTTATCGGGGAGACTGCCAGCGCTTATGCTTACGCAGTTCGTCACCCAACTAAAATCAGATGGAAAGAGACTTTGTACTACATGGATAACTGCGGCAGCGATGCTATACCGATAATAAGCGTAGTAGGTTTTCTTGTAGGCTTTGTCCTTGCTTTGCAGGGAGTGGTTCAGTTAGAAAGGATGGGGGCCAAATTCATGGTGTTGGATCTGGTAATACTATCTGTTTTTAAGGAACTGGGGCCGATAATGTCTGCGATCGTAGCCACAGGAAGAGCCGGATCGGCATTTGCTGCCGAGATCGGTACGATGAAAGTGACAGAAGAAATTGATGCCATGATAGTAATGGGTTTTGATATAAGCAGGTTTTTAGTCGTCCCCAAAATTATAGCTATGATGATAGTGATGCCTATCTTGACAATTGTAGGCAATATTTCTGCAATCATAGGCGGTATATTCGTGAACTATGTTCAGCTTAAAATTTCTATTCCTGAAAGCATAAATATTGTATTGCAAGTTTTGACGATAACTGATTTTATGCAGAGTATTGTAAAAAGCATAGTCTTTGGAGGCATTATTGCGTGTGTGGGCTGTCTGCGAGGACTTCAAACCAAAAATGATTCTCAAAGTGTAGGGAGAAGCGCCACATCAGCAGTCGTGACAAGCATATTTATCCTTGCCGTAGCAGATACTGTAATTACTTTGATATTTTGCTTGTTCCAAAGAGGATCCTTGTTGTGAAGAAAATTATAGAGGTTAAAAATCTAAGTATCGGCTACGATGACAGGACAATCCTCAAGAATGTTACTTTTTCCGTCAATGAGGGGGAAATATTGTTTATTATGGGCGGTTCCGGTACTGGAAAGACGACATTGCTTAAAAATTTAATGGGTTTAGCTAAACCCTTTGATGGCAAGATACTTATTAACGGGAATGATATTAACATGGTGCCTACTGATGTAAAAAGAGCTATTCAAAGAACAATAGGTATAACTTTTCAGGATGGCGCTCTTTTTGGATCTTTATCGATAGGAGAAAACATTTCTTTATTGCTTGAGGAATATACAAATATGACTAAAAAGCAGATAAGAGAAGTTGTTCTTCAGAAACTCTCACAGGTGGAACTTGAAGAGTATGTCGATTACTATCCTTCTGAAATAAGCGGTGGAATGAGGAAAAGAGCAGGTCTCGCCAGAGCAATGGCATTAAATCCAAAGATTCTTTTTTTTGATGAGCCGTCTGCAGGGTTAGATCCTATTACTTCCGCAGGACTTGACAGGCTTATTTATAAAGTGGGAAGAGAGCTAAATGCTACTGTAGTCATTGTTTCTCATGAGCTAGACAGCGCTTACTCAATTTCTGACAGAACTATAATCCTTGAAAAGAGATTAATGGGTATAGCTGAGATGGATAAACTCGATACTATACTTAAAACTACGAAAAACGAATGGGTAAAAAGGTTCCTGGAACGGGATGGTTTATCCAGAAAATCAATATAGGGTTTTACTAATTATGATAGAGGCTAACAAGGTTAAATTAGGTATCTTTATAACACTCGGGACAATACTGATTTTAGCGGGTATTTTTACTTTCGGCATGTCTCAATTTTTTGTAGAGAAAGTTAAAATCTACACTATTTTCACAGATGATATCGAAGGAATAGGTGTAGGATCACCTATCAAATACTACGGGGTGGTCTTTGGACAGGTTACTGGCCTTTATATATGCAATGACGGCAATGTGGAAGTGGAGATGGACCTTAATCTTGGGGCAATTGAACAAAAAATGAAATCGCATTTTATTGAACTTATCCTCAATGAAGATACTCAGGCAATAACTTTGCAGAAAGAGGTTGATGAAGGGTTGAGGTGCTCTCTTAGATTCAGAGGGATAACAGGAGATAAGTATATCAATCTTGGCTATTTTCCAAAAACTAATACACGAAATGATTTGCGAATTCCTTCCAAGGAGCCTGAGTTTTATTATATTCCTTCGATTCCAAGTCATGTTCAAGGTGCTATAGATAACATATCCGATATAATTTACGATCTCTCTCAAATTGATTTCCAGGAAGTGATCAGGAATCTGAATCGCGATCTTCATACTATAGGCGAATTGGCTAAAGATATGAAAACATCACTGGATTCTGTAGATTTGCAGGAACTAAATAGTTCATTGATCAATACAACGAACAATATTGACCAGATGGCGGAACAGATTACGACTTTAAGCAATAATCTCAATAGCAATCCTTCAAGTATAGTGTGGGGGATAAAACAGGAATCTACGCTAAACAAAGATTTAAAATAACTACCTAAGAGAAAGAGTGAGGGAAAGATGGGGAAACATGTAATTGAAGACGCAAGAAGATGTATTCAGTGCAAAGTGCCAAAATGCAGAGAAGGGTGTCCTGTATCTACGCCTATTCCTGATGCTATAAAGATGCTTCTTGACGGAAAAATTAAAGAGGCAGGAGAAATGCTCTTCGATAACAATCCGCTGTCAATTATTTGCGCAATGGTTTGCCCGCATGAACTCCAATGCGAAGGGCATTGCATTCTTGGAAAGAAAAGCAGCCCGGTATATTTCAGCGCTATAGAACACTACATATCGGATTATTATCTCAATGTAAAAAAAATTAAACCACAGAAGAACCCCAATAAGAAAGTAGCAATAATAGGCTCCGGCCCTGCAGGTATCACAATAAGTTATATGTTGGCCGCAAAAGGATATGATGTAACGATATTTGAAGCCTATGACCAGGTCGGTGGAGTGCTTTATTACGGAATCCCTGATTTTAGACTCCCTAAATCATTTCTTGAAAGAATTAAGAATATGATGTTAGGCTATGGCATCAAGATAAGGCCAAATACGCTCATAGGCCCAAATCTGACGGTGGAAGAGCTTTTCAGAGACGGCTACAAGGCAATATTTATAGGGACAGGGACATGGAAACCCAATAAAACCGGGCTCAAAGGAGAATCTCTTGGGCATGTTCATTTTGCTATAGATTACCTCAAGAATCCCGATGCTTATACGCTTGGAGACAAAGTTTGCGTAATCGGAGCAGGCAATGTGGCTATGGATGTAGCAAGGACGGCTATCAGAAAAGGTGTAAAAGAAGTTTATATAATGTATAGAAAAGGAGAAGATGAGATTACCGCCAGGAAGTACGAAACTGAGTACGCAAGACTTGACGGAGTAAACTTCGAATATTTCAAAACACCTGTAGAGTTTGTCGATAAAGGTGTGATTGCCAGGAAGACTAAATACATCACTGATGCTCAGGGACAGAAAACATTAGTCGATGTAGAGGGCAGTGAGGAACTCTTTGAATCTGACTCAGTGATACTTGCCATTAGCCAGGGACCGAGAAGTCTCATAATTTCGACCACAAAAGGGCTTAATGCTGCCAAAGGCGGACTTCTGAAGGTGGATGTAGCAGGGAAGACAACGAGAGAAGGCGTCTTTGGTTCAGGAGATGTAGTAACTGGCGCTCAGACCGTCGTGCTTGCAGTAAAGCACTCCAAGATTGTTGCAGAAGCTATACATGATTATGTGACGAGAAAATATTTTCCTGAAGAAATAATACATCCTTTAATGGGAACAAAAGTCTAGACTTTAATTTTCTATTTCAGCCCATTTCTGATCAAGGATTTTAGCGCTGACTTTTTCGGGAATACTTATTTCTGGGGCGAAGACTTTGATTCTGAATTCCTGAAGCAGCCTGGCAAATTCCATTATCCCGTAGGCATGTTCGGGATTTAGCAGGGAATTGAACCTTTCATCGAGCTTTTCCTGATAGTTTTTAATCTCAGCAAATTTGCCAAGGTCTTTTGCAGGAGAATTCTTCATCCTCTCAATTCTTAGAAGCAATGCTTTCAGATAGTAAGGGTATCTTGCCAAGAGGTAATCCAAAGATAGAAACCCAGGCTTAAAAAGATATTCGAGATGGTTATTGATATCCTCTAAGCTTTCTTCACATGCGTGAAGTTTTTTTATCTGGTTAAGTATAGTTTCGCGATCATAGATAATCTTCTCTAGCGCTGAGGATAAAAAATTTGCACATGTATGCAGTGAAGTTAAAGCTTCCTTCGCTCTTTCCTCAAATGAATCTTTGTCTCTTATTTCCAAAGAGCCGTTTGCTGTAAGTGCATTGTAGATGGCACAGTCGGCAAATTCTCTTTTGTACTTATCTGACGAATATATGAAAGATAATGGCAATGAGATACTTGGCTTCAATGGTAGGCGTTTATCTAGAAATTTGCTTTGTTCAGGATATTTAAGTCTGAAGAGTTTAATGATACCTGATTTATGGTTGGCATTAGCTTCGAGTTTGTCCGTGAAAAGCTGTAGTCCTACGCTATCTTCTCCCTCGTCAACAATTGCCGGGTAACCGAAAGCGCTCTGGTTTTTATCGAGGATAATCTCCTTATCCAGTGGCTTATCGGGAAAGGCAATTAGTTTGCTTGCTGTCCACTCATTGACATCCTCGTCCTCGTAATAAATTTGGGATGAGAATTCCTCTCTATCGGGAAGCCCCTGAGTAACTATTATCCTTTCTTCGCCTTCTCTCATTTCACCTATTTTCATAATTAGATAATTCGGCATTCCTTCTTCATCAAAGTCATTTTCTCCTACGGACTGATTTACTCTTTGAGAGAGGAAAATTGACAGAGACTTGGTTAATCTCTGGTTTCTTGCGATCTTCCCGTCTTTGACATCCTTTGTAAATTCATCTGCCGTCTGTTGAGCAGGATTAAATAGAATTCGCTTTTCTTTTGGAAGGGATTTAATAAGGAACTTTATTTTCTCTGCCAAATAACCCGGGACAATCCATCCGCAGAAGTAGGATGGAATCATGTTAAGAAATTCAGACGGGCAGAGCATCGTTACTCCATCGTCTATTTCACCGGGATTGAAGGAGTATTTGAGCGCGAAACTCTGTTTGTAAAAAACCATCTCATCAGGATAATCAGACCAGTCAATCGGTTCACTAGTCGGATAAACAGCATCTATGGCTTTCATAGAGATGTTTGCTCTGGATTTGGACAAATAATCTTCAAGGGTTTTTACAGAGCATACATTTTGGGGGATGACCTTGTCGAAATGCTCAGATATAGCATCGTTATTGAGCAGAGATTCAGGTCGCCTTATTTTAGCTTCCATTGTCTGAATTTCATCAAGCATCTTCTCGTATTCTTCGAACCACTTACCCCATGTAAAGATGTTGGCAGGCACAAGGGCATCCCTGATGAAAATTTCCCGCGATTCTGATGGATTGATTTTGCCATAGTGAATACTTCTTCCTTCATGAATGAGCAGTCCTCTGAAAACAACTGTCTCAAGCGCCGTAACAAATCCTCGTTTTTTCTGCCAATGGATGTCCTTATAAACAAATTTGCACAAATGTGGTACGACTGTCTCAATCCATTCAGGTGAAATCTCACCCGCGATTCTTGCGTAAAGTTTAGTCGTTTCGACAAGAGAGAAAGAAACCATCCATTTTGGGAGTGCTTTGAATATATTTGAGCCAGGAAACAGATTGAATTTTATCTCTCCGCCACCCTGATAAACATTCTTTTCTGTTCTTAGGCCGACATTGGAAGGGAAAGCGGAGATTATGCAGCGGTGTATGGATGAATAGTCATAGAGTTCGTCTGCTGTGATCATTCTATCAAGCTTCCATCTGAGCTCATTGCATATTTCGGCAAGCTCGCTGTAGAGATTTTGCCATTCTTTAATGCGCATGTAATTAAGAAAGTTGTCCTTGCAGAGCCTTCTTAATCTGGTATTGGATGACGAAGATGAAGCGTCAGAGGAAATAAAGTTCCAGAGGTTAAGAATGGATATAAAATCAGAGCGTTCGTCAAAATGTTGTTTATGGGCTGTATCGGCCGCAGCCTGCCTATCCAGAGGCCTTTCTCTAGGATCCTGTAAACTCAGGAATGAGGCCATGATAATCATCTCATTTAACGACTTTTCTCTATTCCCATGGCAGATAATCTTGGCAAGATGCGGGTCAACAGGAAATGACGAAATGAGATAACCTTCCTCGGTTAGTTTATTGTGTTTGTCTATTGCTCCGAGGTCGTAGAGAGTTTTATAACCTTCTCTTATCAATGAACTTTTCGGCGCATCAATGAGAGGAAAATCATCTATTTCAGGAAGATTAAGAGTCATCATCTGAAGAATTACCTCAGCAAGTGAGCTCCGGCATATTTCAGGATCGGTAAATTCTGGAGCGCTTTCGAGAGTTTCTTTATCATACATGTGGATACAGATGCCGTCGCGAACCCTGCCGCATCGGCCTCTTCGCTGTTTAGAACTGGCCTGCGATATTTGTTCGATTTGGAGTGATTGTATTCTAACTCTCGGGTCATAACGGTTTATTCTCACTAATCCTGAGTCAACTACATAATTAATACCAGGTATCGTGATTGATGTTTCAGCGACATTGGTAGCTAATATTATCCGTCGCCTGCCTCCTATATGGAAAACTCTCTCTTGTTCGCTCATTGTTAAACGGCCGTAAAGAGGCAGAATTTCGGTATATTTAAAATTTCTGCCTGATAAAATATCTGCGCTGTCACGAATTTCCTTTTCTCCTGGAAGGAAGATAAGGATATCTCCATTATCATCCATGTCGTTGATCCATTCGACTGCCCTGGAAACATGAGATGAGAGCTCGTCTTCTTCGTAAGGAGGGAGAAAAAAGTCTTCGATCGGAAACATCCTTCCTTCGATTTCTATAATAGGGGCATTGTTAAAAAATGCAGAAAAAGCTTTTGTGTTGAGTGTAGCAGAGCTTATTATTACTTTTAAGGCGGGTCTTAGGTGCAATATGCTTTTGAGGTAACCAAGTATGAAGTCGATATTCAAGCTTCTCTCGTGGGCTTCGTCAATAATGATTGAGTCGTATTGGAGTAGGAGTCTGTCGCTGATTGTCTCTGAAAGAAGCATTCCATCTGTCATAAACTTAATAATAGTATCGTCAGAAGTGTTGTCGCTAAATCTTACTTTGTAACCTATTTCTCTGCCGAAAATTGTTCTTGTCTCATCTGATAATCTTTTTGCCATGCCTGATGCCGCAAGCCTTCTTGGCTGGGTACATCCTATTTTCCCAAGGCGGCCGTATCCTGATTCATAAAGAATTTTGGGCAATTGGGTTGTTTTCCCACAGCCTGTAGAACCCGAGATAATTACTACCTGATTTTCTTTAATAAGTTTTTGAATCTCTGGAACTTTTGAGGTTATTGGAAGTTCTGGCGGATATGAAATAATTAAATTAGCAGAGTCGAGCTTTTCTTTGCTCCTGATAGAAGAATCAATGAGCTGGTCAAGTTTTATTTCAAGTTTATCGATTGGCTGTCTGGAACTTCTTATCTGTTTAATTTTACTCTGAAGAGCGCAGATTTTATCCTGATCGATAAGTAAAAACTTGTTTAATTCCATAGTTTTAGTGGTATGGGAAATATAAAATGCCCAAAGACAATCTAATCAGGGCAAAAAAATGGCGGAAGCGACGGGACTCGAACCCGCAACCCCTACCGTGACAGGGTAGTGCTCTAACCAATTGAGCTACGCCTCCTCATTGAAGAGTAATAAACTTATATTTGCAGCAAATCTTTACAAGAAAAAATACCTAAAAAAATCAAATTTTTATATTTATTTGCACTACTAATAAAAATGGCCGATTAAAAATCGGCCATCAATATCTAAATTATCAAAAATTTTACTGAATTGTAGCTGGAGTTGGCCCCATTTCTACTTTTACCGTTTCGCCAGGCATAAAAGTGTACATTCCTGCAAACAGACAAATAGTATCTCCATCTTTCAAGTCAGCAGGACAGTCTAGATTAGATAGTAGAATAGTTCCTGCGACAGTCTCAACTTTTTCTTTTGGAGTGAATGAAATCATTCTGACATAGGACGGCACACTTACAAGCTTGCCGTCAGTCTCAACTTTAACTCTCTTAATTTTATTGATGTAGTTCATTCCTTGTCCGGCTATTCCACTCTTTGCGCCATCTACCATCCACACATAATAATCTCCATCTGTTCCAAACAGAGAATTCTTGGATACTACCATGCTGTCATTATCATATACAAAACCACTCAACCCTCCATGCTGTATTACAGGGCACCACATTTTGATAACAGGTATACTTTTCCCATCTTTATCTTTCAGATTAACTGGGGGAGGCAAAGGTTTATTGTTTACAAGAAGCATCAGAGTGCCATTTTTGTAAGTGGTACGCCCCTGAATAAAGCCTACAGGTTCTCCACTAGATCTATTTGGATATACTGTTACAGGAGTGTTATAATTGAAACTCGATGTTGTTGTACCTCTTGGGATGGTGATAGAAATGTATATTGGATCAAGCTGAGAAACATTGAGAGTCGCAGGAAGCCCTTGAGCCCATCCACCTGAGAACTTAACTTCATTTACATATCCGTCGAATCTTGCTCTCAGAGTACAAACTTCATCAACAATTTTCTTTGACATATCATATTTTGCTTGTGCCTCAAGTACATCTATTTTGTGTGAGGCCATATCTCTTTTAGTCATAGCCTTTGCTGATGCCTGATCTCTATCATAGAGGTCAATAGCATCATCTAAAGCAAGCTTGTCAGCCTGATTTTGCAGTTTCGCATATTCAGGATTGATTGTAGCAAGAATATCTCCTTCCTTAACGCAAATCCCGCGACTGTCATATACAGGACCGGTGAAGAAAGTCCCTGCAGGCATTACATAATCAATAAAACCTTTATAGAACTGGTCCAACCCATAATTATAGTCCATTGTGACCATTGGCGTGACTGTTCCCTCAAGAGTCTGCTTGGTGGTTAAATCTTTTGCTGCGAATAGATTAGCTCCTAGTAGAACTCCTAAAGCTAAAGCTGCGAGTTTCCCTCTCTTATTCATTGTTATCTCCTTTTGTTTTTGTTAACTCGTTAAGGTTCAAAATTATTAATGAAGTATTTTCAATTCTAAGGATTCGTAGATTGTTTTCAATAAGACATTTAATTTTTTGGGCATTTAGAGCAGTCCATTCCAAGAAAAGAACAGAAGTTTTTATAAAGGTATATAGCGCCTTGCAAGGCAGAGAATGTTTTAAAAACTTTGCTAATATCTTCTTCTTTAATCAACCATCTTTGGGCTGAAACTTTGAGATTTATATTAGATTGAGAAATAGGAAGTCTAAACCAGAGCTTAAAAACCTTTTGCTGAATGGGATTATTATTATTTAGTTTTCCATACGCAAGCATAAATGGAAGAACTATGTTGCCGATAATATCAATTGCTCTGGCTTTTCCTATAAGAACGCTTTTTCTATTCAGTTTTGAGTTGAAACTTAAGTAACTACCTAATAGATCATCAGAGATGGTAAAGAGTTTTATAAGTTCATCATTATCTAATTGCTTCTCAAATACATCAAGTAAAGCCTTCAAAGGATTGAATGATGATATTTTAAGAAAAGTTATAAGTCCAGCCACTCTCCGCCATGGGCTATTATTGAATCTGACATTTCCTCGACTCCAATTTATTTCGCTGGAGTTGTGTTCTTTCCTAAGTTTCCACCACTCATTCCAAAGATTATTGACATATTTATTGAGGTCTTCGTGTGGGTTAGCGAGATTAGTTTGTGAAAGAAATCCCGATTCTCCCCATAGAACAGCTTCTTTTTCAAAAGAACTTAGATTTGAGTTATAAAGCGAAAATCTCCGATAAAGTTCTAAAAATTCATCTCTATTATTTTTATATCCGCAAGCTTCAAAAATGTGCTTCAGTAAAGAAGCTTCCGGCCCAATAGAAATAATTTCAGACAGGAAAGAGAGCATTTTATTCTGTAGTCTTCTCTGTCCGATACAGGAGAAATATTCTGATAAAGAATCTATGGATCTATTATTAAGCTTAGCAGAACATAAACCAGGATGATATTTTGTGGAACTTCCCTTGATACTAAGTAAACTCTCTATCGCCTCATCAGAAAAGATTAGCAAAGGAATGGCAGGTAATTTGTTCTGGGTAGAATTAGAACGATAGCCATATCTTACAACATGCAAAATTACATTTTTATACTTCGGATCAGAAGTATGTCCATGGGCAAACCAGTCCCCTGGATATGTATGAATTTCAATATCCCCGGTTATATTCTTACCATCAATAGCTAGCCTTGCATTTAGGAAATCAGGACCGCTTTCTACATTCCACTGACCTGGATAAAGGACTTCGATTTGTGATCCATTATCAGATGAAAACATCTGATTGTTAGCTACGGAGTTCCAAGCGTACTGAAGTTCAATTTCTTTGGGTTTAACTCTGTCGCTTCTAAGAATCATGCGATAAGCTCCTCATTTGGCAGGAGATAAAATTAAGCAATAGATACTATCTTGTCGTATCTGAAATATTTTTAATCTCGATGGGCTGAGCAATTCTTATGGGCTGAACTATCTGTATTGGTTGAGCAGATATTGCGATGGGCTGAGCAAGCTCTACAGGATTAGATATTTTGACCCCATTTACAAGCTGAACGGGCTGAGTAGGCAGTGGCTTTGAAGCTAGTGTATGAACCCCTTTTAAAGTTCCTTTATATCCAAATACCTTGACTCTTACTTCCGTATAAAAAGGATATGAATTGACTATTATATAATAGCGTGGACAAATTATGATGTCAGCTTTATTCTCTGCACATGCCTTGTATGCGGCTGCCGATTTGGCTTCCAAAATAGTATCTCCCCAGAAAGATTCGCTTACACTACCTTCGACATAAGATCCGCCATAATTAACACCATCGGCAAATTTGGAGTCGCTGACTATAAACATATAGCAAACTCTACTGCAAGTAGCTGTAGCTTCAATTTTATCGCCAACTTCTATGTCTGGTTCAAGTACTCCAATAGTCTTCACATCTAAGGGAGAACTCGGCTGGCTTAAATAGTTAGTCGAACATCCGACTATTAACAGTGAAAGCATCAATAAAGTCGCAGATGGTAAAAACTTAGAAATTGTCATAACCGATTTTCCTTAAAATATTATAATTTTTATTTAGCTAACTACCTATGCCAAATTACTTAGAAGGCTCATAGAACAAAGCATTAGCTTTTTTCTTAAGCGACAAATTGTAATTCATCCATGCTATTTGCCCAAGAGCCGACCTGTATTGATCTTCGATATTTTGTTTGTCTTTCGTAAAACTTTCCATGGACGGCAATGAAATCTTCTCCACATATACGATTATAGCTCCGTCAGGGGTATTAGCAACAGATGACAAATCATACTGCTTTGTCTTTGTAGTCAAATCAACTATTTCTCTGGCATTGGAGTTTTTCATCAAAGCGCTGAAATCAGTCTGACTGAAAACAATGCTACTATCAAACTTTTTGTCCGAAACAAGTTTGCTCCTGTCCATCTTACTTGCTTCTTCTTTGAATTTGTTGGCAGCATTTTTTGCAAGGACTATAGACTGTGCATTTTTGTAATCTTCTATTACGATATTTTTAACTTCAGGCAAAGTAGCATTCTTTGATTCTATTCTATCTGTTAGAAGAGCTACAAAATAAGCCTTTTTACCTTCAACAGCATTGGTTATGGGCTGATCCAGGAACAAAGATGACACCTGATTAACAAGAGCAGGCTCCTTGCCGATATTTTCAATAAGTTCCCCGTCTGAGGAAATCCAATTGGATATTTTAATAGTATCGAACTTAAGTTTCCTTGCGTAAGATTCAAAAGCAGATGATGGATTAGCAATAACTTTCCCAGTTTGCTCCAAAGTTTTGTAAGCTCCTACTGCAAACTCCTGCGCATTAGATTTAGCGGCTGTTTTGCAAAAATCATTAAGGAGTTCATCTTTAATTTTAGCCTTTGCATCTTTATCTTTCATAGATGAATAATTTGCCTTATTTGCCTGGAAATAATCATCTATAGCTTTCTGAGTGACACTTTTTTCTGCTTCAGCTTTATATGAAGAAAAATCAAATTTAACGATAACTGCTTTTGATTTTTTGGGCGTGAGATACTTCGAGGAATTTGAGCTGAAATACGACTGAAGATCTTTATCATTAACCATAATCATAGACAGAAAGTCTTTGGCAATAAAATCTGCTACCTTAACAGAATAAGTCTGATTGAGATTATTGTAATAGTCCAAAGTTCCTTTCTCGGTAACTAGGACTTCATTAGAGATAATATTTTTAAGTGTGGCAATCGAGACATCTTCTCTCAATGCCGATTCTATATCTGTTTGCGTAATGCCATATCTTCCAAGAGCATATACCATCATTTTGTATCTATCGTAATTGAATCCAGTTTCAGATTGGAAAACAGGTAATGTCTTGAGATATGCGGCAAGTGACGCGTCATTTGGAGAAATTTTGAGTCTGTTGACTTCTTTTAAAATAATAATTCTATCTAATGCAGCTGGAGTGAGCTGTTGAACTGTACTCGATGAATTAAAATCAACCGGCCATCCTTGAACAGTCATTGAAATCATCACATTTGTCATACTCTTATCAAATTCTTTCTGAGGAATGCGCTTGCCGTAAACTTCTATATTACTCTTAGCTGACCCGAAAGACAGGGCATTAAATATCTCCTCAGGAGCCACAGAGAAGTAAAGCACAAATGGTACAATAATAAAAAGGGTTAAAAGGCCGAACGCTAACCTGCCATGCTTGTGAAAAAGGCGGTTCATTCTTGTGATAAACATTATATTTCTCCTAAATAAATTAAATTCGGAAACAGCTAGATATGTAAAATCAACTTACATGCGACTATTTACAAAACGATTAAGATATGATTCTATTTAAAATACTCTTTATATCAATACTGCAAATCTTCTATTCGCTTCAAAATTACATTACAGATAAAAATTCTGCTATAATTTTGCAGTATTCTTCTTTTTTCCTCAACCATCTTACTAAGATTGATATTAAACGGATTGCTGATAAACTGAACAATAGACCAAGAAAGGCTTTAATTTTAAACCTTTAAGCTTAGCGAAAGAACAAATCTTAAATGATAGTCATTGAGTCAGGCAAAATACACCGGCAATACATAAAAGACCTCTGGATATACAGGGAGTTATTTTTGCTCCTTTCCTGGAGAGATATACTAGTCAGATACAAGCAAACTGTAATCGGCGTAGCATGGAGCATCTTAAGACCGCTTCTGACTATGATAGTCTTTACTATTGTCTTTGGAAAACTTGCCAAAATGCCCTCTGACGGAATGCCTTACTCGGTAATGGTTTTTGCTGCGATGCTTCCATGGCAGTTTTTCAGCAATACTCTCTCTGAGGGAGGCAATTCTCTCATCAATAATGAAAAGCTTATCTCTAAAGTTTATTTCCCGAGAATAATTATACCAACTACATCTATGATAGTAAGTTTAATTGACTTCCTTATATCTCTTGGGCTTCTTTTTATCCTGATGATATTTACAGGATTTCTTCCGTCGTGGAAAATTATTTTTATGCCTGTTTTCCTTATCCAGGCAATCATTATCTCGCTCGGACTTACTTTTTTTATTTCAGCAATGAATGTCAAATACCGTGATTTTCGCTATGTTCTGCCATTTATAATTCAATTCGGACTCTACATATCGCCTGTTGGTTTTTCGTCTTCTATTGTTCCAGAGAAATGGCGTATTTTGTATTACCTGAACCCCATGGCTGGAATTATCGATTCCTTCAGGTGGTGCATAAGCGGATCAACCAATAATTTGTATTTAACAGGCTGGGGCATTTCGCTTTTTGTTACGATTATATTCTTTATCATCGGCGTTGCCTACTTCAGAAATGCCGAACGCGAATTTGCCGACATAATCTAAAGAATAATGCCATCTCTAATTAAATATTTTTGCACACTATTAGCAGGCGTATTCTTATCTCAATCTTGCTTTGCGGCTGATTATCCTCCCCTCAAGCCTTCGACTGCCTCACATTTTGCCAATTCCTGGTATTATGTTTTCTGGCCTTTTAACTTCATTTTACCTCATCCTATAGTTAAGAAAACTATTTATGAGGTTCAAACTCAATACACTCATATAAGAGTATATGAAGATGAAAACGGAGTAAGATACCTTGTTTTTCTTCCTGAAAATGGTTATCAAAGCGTTTTTGATACTGAAAATCCCGGCGTGTTAATTTCTGACTACGCTAAGTACACTTTTCTTGCTCTAGTCGCTATAAAAAAAACTCCTAAAAAAGTCCTGTTCATCGGCATGGGCGGAGCAATTATGCCTACTTACATGAGAAAGCATTGCCCTGGTACTGAGATTGATATAGTCGAACTTGACGGGGATATTCCGGCAATTGCAGAAAATTATTTCGGGTTCATTCCTGATTCCAGAACAAGTGTGATTATAGGCGACGGAAGAAAATTTATAGATACAAATAAAGAAAAGTATGATATTGTTTTTCTGGATGTTTATGATGCTGAGACTATACCAGAACAATTCACAACGCAGGAATTCTTTCACAATGTGAAGAAATCTTTAGCTGACGGTGGAGCTCTATCTGTTAATCTGGCAAATTTAGGAGAAGACTTTGTGTCTAAGATAACATCATCAATAACATCTGAGTTTCCAAATACATATATTTTTTTATCTGAAAGAAAGACAAACTATATCACAATTTCTTTGATGGATAGGCAAACAACTTTCTCAGACATTGAGAATAGAGCCAGTCAATTTGACTCTAGAAAAACTTTCAATATCAATTTTTCAGACATGCTTAAAAGCAGGGTCAACGATTAGTCATGTTCTTATTGAAACAGGAAAGAAAAAGCCCCGAAAGATCAAAGTCTCTCGGGGCTTTAATTTTAGTAATAAGATTAGTGTATCAAGGCAAATTTTAACGCAAAGAGTATTGCCATAAGAACGAGTACCCAATTCAGGTCTTTGAATTTGAATGTGCATATTTTAATAATTACATATGTTATTAAACCTAAGAGAATACCATCTGCGATACTGTAAGTAAACGGCACCATAATGATGGTTATAAAGAATGGCACTGCTTCGGTGAAGTCAGTAAGGTCCATTTCCTTAATTGGAGCTATCATGAAAAGCCCTACTGTAATCAATATCGGGGCTGTGGCAGCAGCAGGAACCATCAGAAATATAGGGGAAAAGACAAGGGCGACAAGAAATAATATTGCCACCGTTAATGAAGTCAATCCTGTTTTACCGCCTACAGCTACTCCTGCAGTGCTCTCTACAAATGCAGTTACGGTACTTGTGCCTAAGCAGGCACCGGCTGTCGTAGCGATAGCATCAGCCAGCAATGCTCTATTGATGTTTCTTGGTTTTCTTGTTCCAGGTTCAAAGAGTTTCGCCCTATTAACACAGGCAAGCAATGTTCCTATCGTGTCAAATAGTTCCATAAAAAGAAGAACTATTACTGTTATAAGCATGTTAAGTGAAAATACATCATCCCATGTAAACTTGCAGAAAATCGGTGAAATTGATGGGGGCAAACTAAGAAAGTTGTAATGAGCTGGGAGTTTTGTTACTCCTACAAATACTCCAATCACTGTAACTATAAGTATTGAAAGAAGCATCGCTCCCTTAATATTCTTGTAAAGAAGCACAGCTGTGATTATTACGCCTACCATTGTTAAAATTACGCCTGGAGAAGCGAAACTTCCAAGAGCAATTATAGCACCTCCTTTAACAACTACGCCTGAGGTAACAAGCCCGATAAATGCGATAAAAAGCCCTATGCCTACAGTAATGGCGTGTTTCATCGACTCTGGAATTGCATTCACGATGGCTTCTCGCGCTTTGCATACAGTAAGCAGAATAAAAATAATACCTTCAAATAGGACTGCTGTCAGAGCAAACTGCCAAGTGTGCCCCATGGAAAGAACGATTGTAAAAGCAAAAAAAGCATTTGCTCCCATACCAGGCGCACATGCTATCGGAAGATTCGCATAAAGCGCCATCACAAGAGTTCCGATTACAGCCGAAAGAACTGTAGCAGTAAAAACGGCACCTGCATCCATGCCTGTTTTTGAAAGGATAAACGGGTTGACAGCAAGAATATAAGCCATTGTCATAAAGGTCGTAAGACCTGCAACTAGTTCAGTCTTTACTGATGTCCCTTCAGCGCTTAACTTGAACCATTTTTCTAGAAACTTGTGACCACCCACAGTGTGATGCTTTGACATGTTAACTCCCTATTTTTGTTGTTTTTCTGAAAAGAAAATTATGAATTATTCAAGGAAAATCCTTGAATAATATTTTTCAATAATTCAATGATTGCAAACCTGTTACAAATAAAATAGTTAAATCAGTGGTCTTTGAACGCTTTTTAGATATAATTCAAAAATACATATTTACGCTCAATTTTGAAAAAGGCTTTTGACTTAATATGAATTTTAAATTTATTGGCGGTATTCTCATAATAGTCGGGACATGCATAGGAGGCGGAATCCTTGCTTTGCCTGTCGGAACTTCACCCGACGGATTTCTTCTATCAACACTAGTGCTTCTGACTGTATGGGTTTTAATGGTTGTCGGAGCACTTTATGTTCTTGAAATGACTCAATGGTTTCCTCCCGGCGCAAACATCATTTCTATTTCTCATGCTGCACTAGGCAAGTGGGGAGAAGTTGTAGCATGGATAGTTTATATGTTCTTATGTTACGCTCTCATAAGCGCATACATTGCCGGCGGTGGAGATATCATAAGATACTTTTTCCATCTGGCAGGCATAAAAATAGCAGGGTCAATCACAGGTGTCATTTTTGTTCTTTTCCTTGGCGGGGCAGTTTACAAAGGAGTGAAATCCATTGACCTGATAAATCGCGGGCTGATGGTATGTAAATTTGCAGCACTTTTCACGATAATATTTCTGATTGCTCCTCATGTTGAGACTCAAAATCTCTTCAGCGGAAATCCGAGATATGTGGCATCTGCCATAAGCATAACAATCACATCATTTGGTTTTTCTCTTGTCGTCCCGAGTTTGTACGACTATTTCAAAGGCAATGTCAAGAAGATGAAACGAATCATTTATGTAGGAAGTATAATTCCACTAGTTTGTTACATCCTTTGGATGCTGGTGATAATGGGTTCATTGCCTTCTACAGGTGAAAATGGGCTCCTAAGCATACTAAAATCAGGCGATGCTACCAGCGGGTTAATGATAGGAATAGAGAAATTTCTGGAAGTGAAATCCATTACTGCAATCAGTCGTTTCTTTATATCTGTATGCGTGCTGACTTCATTTCTTGGCGTTTCTCTAGCGTTGTCTGATTTTTTCGTCGATGCATGCAAACTAAAGAAAGACAGGCTAGGCCGCATAAAGAAGTGTATGCTCACATTTATTCCGCCATTGGTCATAGTAATTTTTTACCCCAAAATATTTGTAATAGCGCTATCCTACGCAGGGCTTTTTGTAATCATTCAGCAGATAATTCTGCCTACTTTCATAATCTGGAGAGGCAGATATGTACTTGAACTTGCTAAAGGCTACAGAGTTCCTGGCGGCAAAAAAGGGCTGGTTGCGACATTTACAATTGGCATCATAGTCTTTGCTATATGCGCCTTGGGTTGCTTTAATTTTATATCTATAATCGGATAGAACTTTTCTTCCATGCATAAAAAAAGGAGCCATTCGGCTCCTTTTGATCTAAATGGATTCTCTTTTTAAAGATTAATTTAGATTGATTATACTCTTGTCATAATCTTCAGGCGGTAGAAATCCTAAAAATTCTATACATGTAGCAGCTGCAGAGCTTATTCCTAAACCTTGATTTAGTTCAGTTTTGTAATCACTCTTGTATTCCGGATCGTAAACTATAAATGGAACAGGGTTTAATGAATGGCTTGTCTTTGCCTCAATAGTTCCATTTTTATCAACTATAGCTTGTCCCTTTTTATCGTGCTGATACATATCGTCACAATTTCCATGGTCGGCTGTGATTAGAAGAACTCCGCCTGCCTTTTTTACGGCGGCGGCAAGTCTTTTTACGCATAGGTCCAAGGCCTCTACAGCAATAATTGTAGACTGGTAGATACCGGTATGTCCTACCATGTCGCCATTCGGAAAGTTCAATCTGATAAAATCATACTTGCTGCTTTCGATGGATTTTAAAACTTCGTCTGTGATTTCTGCGCATTTCATCCATGGGCGCTGTTCGAAAGGTACTACATCGGATCTGATTTCTTCATAAGTTTCAAGTTTTTCATCGAATTTACCTGTCCGGTTGCCATTGAAGAAATAAGTCACATGACCATATTTCTGAGTTTCGCTTATCGCTAAAATTCTGACATTAGATGCGCAAAGGTATTCACCCATAGTTCTGTCAATTAAAGGCGGGTTAACAAGGTATTTCTTTGGAACCTTCAAGTCTCCGTCGTATTCCATCATTCCGGCATAGTAAACATTTGGTCTTGGAGCTCTGTCGAATATTTCAAATTTGTCATCCTCGAAGGCGGCTGTTATTTCTAAAGCTCTATCACCTCTGAAGTTAAAGTATATAACAGCATCTCCATCATTTATTTTGCCGACAGGGACTCCAGAGGCATCTGCAATCACAAATGGAGGAAGATCCTGGTCAATTGCCTTTGTTTCTTTTCTAAGAGTATCGATAGCTTCTTTTGCCGATTTGAAAGTTCTGCCCTTCGCATGAACATGGATATCCCAACCTTTTCGAACCATATTCCAGTCTGCGCCATATCTGTCCATTGTTATTTGCATTCTTCCGCCGCCGGAAGCTATCTGGATGTCACATCCGGAAGTTCTCAATTCCTCCATATACTTTTCAAATGGCTCCACATAAAGAAGAGCTGATGTCTCAGGAACATCTCTGCCGTCAAGAAGAATATGAATCCTTATCTTTTTGATCCCCTCAGAATTTGCTTTGTTTATCATAGCTTTGAGGTGATCTATATGGCTGTGGACATTACCGTCAGAAAATAAACCAAGGAAATGGAGAGCCGAATTTTTTGTTTTACAGTTTGATACTACTTCCTTCCAAACTTCGCCATTGAACATGCTCCCAGACGCTATTGCAGCATTTATAAGTTTTGCTCCCTGGTCAAATACTCTTCCGCATCCAATTGCATTATGCCCTACTTCGCTGTTGCCCATATCTTCATCACTAGGAAGGCCTACAGCTTTTCCGTGAGCTTTGAGTTTGGTATTCGGAAGGGTTTTGAGCATATTGTCAAGTGTTGGTTTGTACGCCTGCAAAAAGGCATCTCCATCTTTATATTTGCCGAAACCTACGCCGTCGAGTATGCACAATACTACAGGGCCTCTTCTCTTTTGAAACTTAGAATTGATTTTGAGCGGATTTAACATATTGATTCCTTATTTATCGATTATTATTATTGGATCATTTACATAAATATTTCAAATTGATATAATGATCAGCTAAAAGGTCTGAAGAAATTTATTCTTCCTCAGGCTTTTTTTAGAAAATCACAAACTCTAGTTTAGTCAAAAAATTTTATTTGTTAATGGAGGAACCATGCTTAGGTCTAAAAAAATTACGATAATGCTGTTGTTGGCTCTTAGTTCACTAATGACTTTTGCCGATGATACAACTGTTTATGAAAATACTTCTCAACAGACAACTGAATCTATAGCAGGACAGGACAAACTCTCAAATTCCTTGAAGGAAACTGATTTAGAGATAAAAATCAGACAGAAAATTGAGAAACAAATACAGGAACAAAATTCTGTTGCGCAGGAATCCTCTCAGGTTCAAACAAAAACCAATTACTCAGACCTTCATATAGCTTTAATGTACATACCAAATAGACTAATAGATCTAACGGACATCATCACAATTGGCGCGGGAGTCGGTCCGGAAGCAAGTTTGGAGCTTACATTAACTAAATGGGGACAGTTCGGAGCAAGTTACGGAGACAGGTATTTTATAGAAAAAGGGTTTAACAGACAGTACGGCGGCGGATATTCAGGCGGATACAACGCAGCATTTGCCTGTTGGAGCTATGAAGAACAAGTTGTAGATTATTGCTTCGGCACTGTTAATCCTTATGTCAATTTGAATCTTAAAAACAGCTCAATCCCTTGCCCTTGTTCAGAACCTTATAAAAGCGGGAATGTGGACTTCTGGAGAATTGGTGTGCAGGGAGGCTGGTTAGTGGATGTTGAAGTGGCAATTCATCCAACTGCTATTGCAAACTTCTTTACTGGGTTCGCATTCATCAGATTAACAGATACTTCAGATTTATAATTTAGGATATTTTTATGCAAAAAGAAGAAATAAAAAGCCTGGTAGCCACGCTGCTCAATAAAGGCATTTCGCTTTCAGATATACAAAAACAACTTCAATCAGAGCATGCAGTCAGAATGACTTTTCTGGATTTAAGACTGATTGCATCTGAAATAGAATCAGTTGACTGGTCAAAACAGAAATCTGATATGAATGCCAAAAAGGCTGAAGAAAAAGCCAAAGAAGAAAAAAAGAAAAAAGAAACGAATCTGGAAGATGTTGAAGAAGATATTGACGGAGGAAAAACAGTTATAGAAGTTAGTAAGCTCACTCGCCCCGGATCTGTGGCCAATGGTTCAGTGAAATTTGCTTCTGGCGCTAAAGCCGACTGGGTTCTTGATCAGTACGGAAGACTCGGACTTGATAAGCCTGAAGGCGAGCCAACTCCAGAAGACCTAAAGGAATTCCAAACCGAACTCCAAAAACTTCTCTCACACGGTAGATAAGTAAAGCGCCTTTTACCTTGACTAAAACAAAAAGGCTTCGGCATAAACCCGAAGCCTTTTGATTTTTAAGCGTGCAGATTGAGTTTTCTTGCAGCTAATGCCTCATCAAGTCTGCGGACAGGCATTTTGATAGGAGCTTCATGTAAAGCATTAGGATCAGTATCAACCATTTTGGCAAGCTCTATCATTGCTTCGATGAACTTGTCAAGAGTTTCTTTGCTCTCTGTTTCTGTAGGCTCTATCATCAAGCATTCATGTACTATCAATGGGAAATACATTGTAGGCGGATGAAAGCCTTTATCCAAAAGGCCTTTGGCTATATCAATAGCTTTAACACCTTTTTTAGCATGTTCTTCTGCTGTCAAAACGCACTCGTGCATACAGAATCTATTATAGGCTTGTTTGTAATACGGAGCAAGTTTTACTCTGATGTAGTTAGCATTAAGAACTGCATTTTGAGAAATTCTTACGAGTCCTTCTCTTCCGACTGTAAGCAAATACGCGTAAGCTCTTAATATGATTCCGAAATTGCCATAGAACGGAGCTATGTATCCGATTGATTCAGGGAAATCATAGCGAAGCCCGAACATGCCATCATCAAATCTGACCACTCTGGAAATAGGCAGATATGGAACCAATGCTTCAACTACAGCTACTGGGCCAGATCCAGGGCCGCCGCCGCCGTGAGGAGTTGAAAATGTCTTATGTAAGTTTATGTGCATTACATCGAATCCCAGGTCTCCGGGACGAAGTCTGCCGATAATAGCATTGAAGTTTGCGCCATCGCAATAAGCAAGACCGCCAACTTCATGGACAAGTCGGCATATTTCCCTTACATTGCTATCAAAAAGACCAAGCGTATTTGGAGCTGTAAGCATAAGCCCTGCTACTTCAGGGCCCAAAGCTTCTCTAAGTGCAGCCATATCAACATTGCCGCGTTCGTCTGTAGGAATAGTTCTGCATTCAAAGCCTGCTACAGTCGCACTCGCCGGATTTGTTCCGTGAGCAGCATCAGGAATGAGCATTACTTTCCTTCTCTTGTCTCTTCTTGCATTGTGATAAGCGGCAATTATCATCACACCGGTAAGTTCCCCATGAGAACCTGCCAGAGGCTGCATTGTGCATTGGGAAAAACCTAAAATATCGCTAAGCATTCTTTCTGTTTCGTAAAGTACCTCAAGCGCGCCCTGGCTCATTGCGCCGCCATGCCTCAATTGAGGCCACAAAGGATGAAGTTCAGCAAAACCTGCGAGCGTTGCTACTCTTTCGTGTAGCTTAGGATTGTATTTCATTGTGCAGGAACCAAGTGGATAGAATTGCGTATCGAGTCCTATATTTCTTGTGCTTAATTTTGTAAAGTGCCGCATTGCGTCAAGTTCAGTAACCTCCGGAAGGTTAGCCGGTATGCTTCTTAACATCTGTTCGGAAACAGGACAAGCTTCCGGAACATCAAGAGCCGGTAGGGTAGAGCCTTTTCTGCCTTTTCTGCTTATTTCGTAAATTAGTTCCATAGTACAGCCTCCATTGTATTGGCTAGAGCCTTCATTTCTTCTTTTGTGCGCTTTTCAGTTACACAGATAAGCAGTTGATCCTTTCTTGTCGGATAATATCGCCCGAGAGGAAACCCGATAGCAAAACCTCTATCTATAAGTTTCTGAACAATTTCCGATGCATCGCACGGAAGTTTGATTACAAATTCATTAAAGAATGGGCTGTCCCCAACTGGTTCAATTCCCTTTATCCCAAGAAGAAGATTTCTTAAATAGACAGCCTTTGAAGAACAGAGTCTTGCGACTTGTCTCAATCCTTCTTTGCCAATTACCGTTAAATATACCAGTGCTGTAAGCGCGCAGAGGTTTTCATTGGAGCATATATTGGACATGGCATCTTCTCTTCTAATATGCTGTTCTCTTGCCTGCATAGTAAGCACATAGCCTATTTTGCCATCCTTATCAACGGTCTGACCGCAAATACGACCTGGCATTTTTCTCATGCATTTATCATTGCACGCCATAACTCCAAGGTACGGGCCGCCGAAACTTAACTGTATGCCAAGGCATTGACCTTCAGCCGTTACCACATCAAATCCCATTTCTCCTGGAGTCTTGATCATTGCAAGAGATGTGAGATAAGTAGAGCATATAGCAATGGCTCCGCGCTTATGAACTTCTGCAGTGAATTCAGTCCAGTCTTCAATTGAACCGAAGAAATTTGGGTACTGAACTATTACGCAGGCAGTTTTGTCATTAATAGAATCAAGCAGAGAAGAAAGAGAGGATTCTACTCCTGTGCTTGGGACTTCGACAAGTTCTACGCTCAGATTACTTGAATAGCAATGAATCATCTCTCTGTAAATAGGAGAAATTGCGCCTGAAATAACCGCTCTTCTTCTTCTTGTAACTCTGCATCCAAGCATCATTGCCTCGAATAAAGCAGTTCCGCCGTCATACATTGAAGCGTTGCTTACATTCATTCCACTAAGGGTGCAGATAGCAGTCTGATATTCGTAAATTGCCTGTAGCGTCCCCTGAGAAGCTTCTGGCTGATAAGGAGTATAAGCTGTATAGAACTCGCTTCTTGATGTAACTTCGCTTACTGCTGATGGGATGAAGTGATCGTAAAAACCCGCTCCGACAAAATTAACAAGCTCAGTCTTATTCCTCTTGGCAAGTTCTTTGATGTGTTTGACCACTTCAAATTCAGACATTGCCTGAGGCATATATTTAAACTGTGGATAAGGCCCCTTTACTTCTGCTTTTGTCCAAAGATCATCTAAATCCTTGCAGCCAATAGCCTGAAGCATTTCCTTTACATCCTGGTCTGTATTGGCTATATAAGGCATGACTAACCTCTTTTTAGTATTTGATTATAATGTAGCTACAAATGCTCTGTATTCTTTCTCGTCCATGAGGCCGTCCAATTCTGATGCATCAACATCTTTCATCTTGCAAATCCAGGCATCTTCTTCAGGCGAATCATTAACAAGTTGAGGATTAGCGTCAAGTTCTTTATTCGCGTCACAAACAATGCCTGAGACAGGGGAAAAAACATCTGAAGCGGCTTTGACTGATTCAACGACTGTCAACACTTCGCCGGCATTAATTTGAGCACCAATAGCCGGAAGTTCCACAAAAGTTATGTCGCCAAGTTCATGGGCGGCATGATCTGTGATTCCGATTATTGCTTCTGTCCCGTTCAACACTATCCACTCGTGCTCTTTTGTAAATTTTTTCATGGTATCTCCTTACCTTTATTTTTGATGATTTATGTAAATTAACAAATCTTCATTCTTACTGAGCCATTTTTGTAGAAAGGCATCTCTACAACGACGCCTGGAAATGGTTTGCCGCTAATTTCAAGGTTGACTTTGCTCCCCGGCACAAGTCCTGATTTCGGACAGACAAAAGCCAGCGCGACAGCCTTTTCAATAATAGGAGAGAACATCCCTGATGTAACTGCTCCAATCTCTTTTCCGTCAAGGCTTAAAACTTTATTTCCTGCCCTTGCGGCTCTTCTGCCTTCAAGAACTATTCCGATCAGGCTCTTGGTTACTTTTGAAGAGTCTTTCAAAATCGACTCGCACATAAAACTACTTCTCTTTTCAAGACCTAATATAGGGCCAAATCCAGCTTCAACAGGGGTTGTATTTTTATCCATTTCGTGTCCATACAGAGGATAACCTACTTCAAGTCTAAGAGTATCTCTTGAACCTAATCCAGCAGGTTTGACTCCGTCAAATGAAAGCAGAATGTCCCATAACTCTCCAACTTTATCGGCAGGAACATAAAATTCAAAACCTAGTTCGCCTGTGTAGCCTGTTCTGCTGATTATTGCTGGAATTCCTCTAACTGTAGTTTTAATCCACTTATAATTTGAAGGAAGTTCAGCTCTTTTTAGTCCGAGTTTATCCATAATTTCGGCAGCTTTAGGCCCCTGCAGATCAAGTTTTCCTGTCTTTTCAGAATCATTGGATATATATAGGCTATCAGGAAGTAGGCTCTTAATCCTCGCGAAATCTGAATCAATCGTTCCGGCATTAACTACAATCATAAACTCTTCATCTGCCATTCTGTAAATGATAAGATCATCCATTACTGTGCCTTTATCGGAGAGAAGAAAATTATAACGGGCAACGCTGACTTTCTGGTCTGCTACTCCTCTTGGAAAGATTTTATCGAGAGCCTGAGCTGTATCTTTGCCTTTGATTATAAACTCGCCCATATGACAGGTATCAAAAACGGACACTCCTTTTCTTGTGTGATGATGTTCAGCTAAAATGCCATCTTTGTATTGAACAGGCATGTCCCAACCGCCAAAAGGAACCATTTTGGCGCCAAGTTTGACATGTTTTTCGTAGAGAGGAGTCCTTCTGAGATTGTCCATAGTTGCCTTCCCAATATTTATGTAGTTTTAAGAAAACAAAACACTTATGATGTAATTCCAAACTGCTATAAAAATGTTATATTAAAAATACAAATAAGTTCATATCCTAAACTTAGATAAAAAAAGGCGTGTTGAAACGCCTTTTTTAGTTAATTAAGCCTTATTGATTAATTCCTTATGTCTGTCATTGTGAAATCATCTCCTTTCGGATCAAGGAAGAATATCCCGGCTGCGAAGTCAACAACTTCAAAAAGATGAACTTCTGCATCAAGTTCTCCAAATATTGCGCCTTCAGCTCCGATTGAGAACATATCTTCTGGGCCTTTCCAGAAATTATAAACACTGTTATCAAGAGAAGGAACTCCGCTGTAGTAGTTAAAATACTGTTGAACTCCTCTAGTAGTATCAGTCATCTCTGTATTTTCAGCAGAAAGCATCATGAAGCTTGCATTCCAACCTGATTGAAGTCCTGTCCCGTACTGTCTATTATAAGCTTTCATTACTTTGGCGCTTCCACCGATACCGCCGCCGAATGCCATATATCTTGTAGCCCATAGTTTTGCCTTAACTGTAGGACCAAAACCTACGCCAACATCTACAATATCAGTAAAATCAACAATTCTATTAGGGAAGTAAAGCAATAGTTTGTCGCCCCATGTGTCTTTGGCCGGTCCGACTTTTTGAACTGTTGGATTAGCTTGAGGAGATGGTACAGAAGTAATCATTGGTTGATTCTGAGAGCCGTCATTTGCTGTCACAATTAATGGAGTGAAAGCCATTGCGCAAAGAGCGCAAAGAGTTAATGCCACTACTTTTTTGAACATTTCAATATTCCCTTTCTTGGTTGTTTTGTTTTTTTAAATGAAAGTTTTTCTAACTCATTACTCTAATAATTATAGAGTATTACAAAATCAATGCAATATTTCTGTAATTTTAGGAAATTTATTTCTCGTGTTACAATTTTTGGACAAACTATGCTTAATGAATTGCAAATAGAAGTAAGTAGAATCGTTAGGTCAAACCGCAGAACTTTGTCTCTTGTCATAAGCCGTTCAGGCGAAGTAATAGTAAGAGCGCCAATAAAAATTTCACAGCATGCAATCACCCAATTTGTTAACAGGCACGCAGACTGGATTATTAAAAAGCAAAAACAGTTAAAACAAGACACTGAATCTTTATCAGAAGAATGCGCATATTACTTGGGGACTAAATACTGCATAGTTATAGACAATGAGCTTAGCGAGCCATTTAAATTTGACGGAGCTTTCTATCTTTCTGAACGATACTCAAAGCACAAAAAAGAAATTCTTGAATCGTGGTTTAAAGCTCAAGCAACTAAGATTATTAAACCTAAATTTATTGAACTTGCTGAAAAATATTCCATAAAGTTTAACTCTTTATTAATCACAGGAGCAAAGGCAAGATGGGGTTCATGCAATAACAAAAGAAATATTAATTTCAGTTATCGCCTCATTATGGCAGATCTTAAAGCTGTTGAATATGTGATAGTTCACGAGCTTGCTCATCTCATTGAACTAAACCATTCAGGCAATTTCTGGAATGAAGTAAAGAAAATTATGCCCGACTACAAAGAGCATGAAAAGTATCTTCGACTGAACGGACATAAATTCCATATCCGAATCAATTAGATGGCTATCCCAGGCGAAAACTAAAACTCATTTAACAGCTGATTCGGTTTTGGAATTTTTACTTTCTTCTTTCTTTTTGTCTTTTTTGAGCTTTACAGGTCTGCAAAGAGCGTCTTTATCATTTGAACATCTTGCGCATTTTTCGCAGATAAATTTGGGCTTTTTGACAAGCTTAACAATTTCCTTGAAGTTCTTTTCAATTTTCTTATCAGCAAGTTTGCATAGCGTACTCATAATCCTATCCTTTTTTGTTTCTTTATGTTAATGCTATTTTTCATTTTAGTGTCATTCGAATCTTTTACTCTATTTTTTTGAGATTAGTTTGTTATAACAGGATTAAAAGTTTATTTTTTGTAAATTTTGAGGAGGAAAACCGATTATGAAAACATGTTTTGATAATGATTTTTGGAGTCAAAAGAAAGCAGAAATAGTCAAGAAAGCGATATACGATCTTGATCAAACCTACAAGGATGAAAAAGGAATTAATCATCTTTCGGGCGCCAATTTGCCAAGCAAAAATGAGATATATCAGATTATCGATGATATCGAAGAGATTATTTTCCCCGGTTATGCTAATGAAAAAATTATTGATATAAAAAATATCAATTACTTTATAGGCAATCTAATATCAAAGCTTTATGTAGAACTTTACAGTCAGGTAGCCAGAGCCTTCAAGTACCATTGCAGCACCAAAGATAAATGCTCAGCCTGCAATGTAGAAGAGATGACTGAAAATGCAGTATCTCATTTCATTTCAAGTCTTTCAGAGTTAAGAAACAAAATGAAACTCGATGTGGAAGCGGCCTACGAAGGGGACCCTGCTGCAAAAAGTTTTGAAGAAATAATAATAAGCTATCCCGGTCTCTATGCTTTAATGGTTTACAGAATAGCTCATGAACTTCATGTCAAAGGAGTTCCTCTGATTCCCAGAATTATGACGGAATATGCACATAGCAAGGTGGGAATAGATATCCATCCCGGAGCCCAAATCGATACAAGCATGTTTATTGACCATGGCACAGGTGTTGTTGTCGGCGAGACTTCTATTTTAGGAAAGAATGTCAAGATTTTTCAGGGAGTTACACTCGGAGCTTTGTCTTTTCCTAAAACACCTGATGGTAAACTTATTCGCGATAGGAAGCGCCACCCCACGCTCGAAGACAATGTCACAATTTATTCCGGAGCAACTGTTCTTGGCGATATAGTTATCGGTAAAGGCTCTGTTATAGGCGGAAATGTCTGGCTGACAGAAGGTGTGCCGCCCAATACGGTAGTAACTATTTCTAAAAATGAACTTACTATCAAAACCAAGAAGTAATCAGCATGGCTGCAAAAATATCTTTAAGAACTCCTTCGAAGATAAACTTGTTCCTTAGAATAGCCGGAAAAAGGGATGATGGATATCATAATCTTGAAACTATATTCCTGCCTCTAAAAGATATTTATGATGTTATAGAAATAGATATTAATGACTGTGACGGAATAAGGATTTTCTCATCATCCAAAGATATTCCCTGCAACAATTCCAACCTCTGTCACAAAGCTGCTGAAAGGTATTTAGCAAAGGCTTCAATAAAAACAGGGCTGAACATACATATTGAAAAAAATATTCCGGTAACGGCCGGAATGGGAGGAGGAAGTTCAGATGCAGCAGCTGTCTTGCTTATTCTTCAAGATTATTTTAAGGCTCTCTCAGAAAAAGATCTGGCGAAAATAGCTTTGACTATAGGAGCTGATATTCCGTTCTTTTTGAATCCATCTCCATCTGCTGGCTATGGGGTTGGAGATGTACTAAACCATATAGAGATTAAACAAAATTTTACAGTCGTAATCAGCGCGCCTCAATTTCCTGTCAGCGCAGCGTGGGCTTACAAAAATATGGTAAAACCCTGCGTGTGCGAAAAACTCCAAATAGACGCGCTAATAAACTTGTTAAGCCAGGAAGATTTTAAATCTATAATTCCATTTGTAAAAAATGACTTGGCTCAAGCTCTTTACAATAAATTTCCGCTGCTTGGATCTATCAGAAAAGATATGATTGCCTATGGGCTTGATGCAGTAGAAATTACCGGAAGCGGACCAACTGTTTTCGGAATTTGCAAAGACGATGAAGTCGCAGATGAGGTTCTTGTCAAAATGAAGGCAAAGTACAATTCGACTTTGCTCCTCACCCAATCTAAAATTCTCTTTACCCCCAATCAGATAGTTCATGGATAGAAAAAAACTAAAAATTTGCCATGTTATAACAAGAATGATTATTGGCGGAGCCCAGGAGAATACTCTTCTTTCAGCTATTGGACAAGCAGAGAAAGGGCACGATGTCACTCTGCTTACAGGACCTACAACCGGCCCTGAAGGAAAACTGCTTGAAGGAAAAAATGCCGGCAAAGTCAAAGTGGTAGAAAATGAAAACTTAGTTAGAGAATTGTGTCCGCTAAGCGATATCAAATCCTATTATGAGCTCAAGAAATATTTTGTGCAAGAGAAGTTCGATGTTGTTCACACTCATAGCTCAAAAGCAGGAATTATCGGGCGCTATGCCGCATGGAATGCCAAAATTCCGCTAGTAGTTCATACTATTCATGGTCAAGCTTTTCACAGATATGAAAAACTATGGAAGAACAAGTTATACATTTTTCTGGAAAAATTGGCTGAAAAGAAATGCCACAAGATATTTGCTGTGGCACAGGCGATGATTAATCAGTGTCTTGAAAATGGCATAGGCTATAAAGAAAAATATCGCGTTGTTTACAGCGGAATGGAAATTGAATCATTTTTGAACTCAAAATGCGATTACGCCCTCAAGAAAAAACTCGACATCCCTGAAAACGCGCTTGTAGTTGGAACTTTGGCCAGGCTCTTTCACCTCAAAGGATATGACTACATAGTTGAAATAGCTAAAAAAATAATTGAAGCTGTACCTAATACATATTTTCTGCTTATCGGTGATGGCATCCTTAAGGAAAAGATTAAAAAAGATGCACGCGAAGCAGGATTAGAAAAACATTTTGTCTTTGCAGGACTCCTAAGACCGGAACTCATCCCTGCTTATTTAAGTATAGTAGATGTTCTTCTTCATCTTTCATTAAGAGAAGGATTGCCTCGTTCAGTAGTTCAGTCTCTTGCTTCAGGCAAACCTGCAATAGCTTTTAACCTTGACGGAACTCCGGAAGTTCTTATTAATGGCAAAACTGGTTTCATAACTGAACCAGATGAAATAGATAAAGTTGCAAACTACACAATTGAACTCCTAAAAGACCGAAATAAACGAGAGGAAATGGGCAGAAATGGACGCTCATTCGTAGCTAAAAACTTTGATTGGCATTTCATGGTTGACGAACTTGAAGATGAATATTATAAGGGACTGAAAGCTAAAGCTTGACATTTTATTAAGAATGATTATCTTTTGAGCTCTTCGTTGCCCGGTGGTGTAACGGTAGCACAAGTGCCTCTGGAGCATTTTGTCGAGGTTCGAATCCTTGCCGGGCAGCCATTTTTCTAAATCAAAATCATTCATTTAGTCCTATTTAGATATTACCACCAATTTTTAGTCTTGTAATCAAAATCAATTTTGATTATCTCATTATCTGCATTGTATTTATCAATCCACGATTTAGTCATTTTCCAAGCTACAACTCCTTGTCCCATTGGGAAATAATCTAATAACTTAGTTTTGCTGAGAACAAATACTTTTATTGTTTCTCCTTCATCAATTACCAGAGCAAAATAAGGTTTACAATCAAATGCTTTACAGGCATTATCAATCTTTCTAATATTGTCATTCGGAATACTCAAATATTGTCCTTCTTTACTTTCATTTCGAGAACGACTTTTAACTGAAATCCCCATTAATTCATTAGTAACATAATTTCGAGCAATTAAATCAATCCCCGTATGGTCAACTTTTGCACATTCAAATCCATATTTTGAAAGCCAATACAAAATAAGATTTTCAGCAAAATCTCCCGTTATCTTACTATGTCTTGAACTTTTTTGAATTTTCATATCAATTTATTTGTCAGTAGCGTTTTTTAGCATGAGGCACAACGGTTCATGCTCAAGAATATAAATGAATTTTAGATTGAAAGAGATGATTGTCAATTATAGAATTGTTCGCAATAACTGAAATAGGCTTTGACAGGATGAATATTCGTTAACACTACTAACTGCGAAAGCGACGAGGGAATCACATTTTATAAGCTGACGGCTACGCAGATCCATTCCTATTTATTTTGAACCTTAATTGAATATAAAAAAAGGCTGGGAGGGAACCCAGCCGGCAGGACTATGACTCTACTACTTTTTTAGTTTATTGAACGAATCTTTCGGTTATAATTGTGTAATTGTAAACGCCAATACTGTCAGCTTTAGCACTTGCGTGTGCAGCCTTGAAGGCGTACTTCTTTCCGCTCTCAAGTCCGCCTATCCAGCCAGTTGCTGCCGTAAATGTTTTTTGGTGCCAGTCTTCAATATTTTCGGGAGCTGGAGAAAGCGCATAGGCAATGATGTTGCCTGTGGATTGTTTGTTTTTCTTCATCTCAAAATAGATTTCTCCCGGATTTTCGCCGTCTGTAACCTTGAAGTTTTCAGGTGCCGGAATAAAACCCACTGGTTGAGGCAATTTGCTGAGCGGTAAACCGGAACTATCAAGCATAGCCGTATTGCCTTTGGCAACAGAATTAACATAGTTGCCTAAAGTAGTAAGGTTTGCTTCAAGCGCTATTCTTTTCTCGTTCTTGACTGCCGTATCTTCCTTTGTGCCATGCTGGCATTTTACCAAGGCATCATTAAAGGCTTTTAATGATGCTTGAAGAACACTCAATGCCGGATCAGGATTTGGGTAGTTTGTGTTTTTGGTTAGTTGGCTTATGATGCCCTGCACGAGTTCCTGAAGGTCATTGTCCTTGACTCTTGAGTAATTTATCAACGCTCGTTGATGTTTCATAATAATATTCTCCTTATCAATTTGATTTTTAATATGTTTCGTAAAAATCACAGTCCCGCCAATGAAAATATAAAAAGAGTCAACCGTAAAGCCAGAAAAGTTCTTAATAATTTTAGATAATATTATTTATATATCTGTAGGTTAGGTATTAACAAAATAATAGAAGCATATTACTTTGCAGTAAAGGAATATTACAATTCAATAAAGGATGATTCCTTTAGAGTAAAGGAAGGTTCCTTTGAAACAAAGGATGATTACAATGCAATAAAAGATGACTCCTTTAAAGTAAAGGAAGGTTCTTTTGAAACAAAGGATGATTACAAAGCCATTTTATTTTAGTGGGCAATTTTCCAGGCAAACTGATTTACGGCAAAGATGTTTTCCAAGCGCCACGAACAGAGCATGGTATTCTTTGAATAGAATCGTCTCGTTAGGCAGCTCTTTCATAAACATCGAATGCAGGCTGTCATATTTAATATTCGAGTCTATTCCATAATGCCTTGCTAAAACCCTTTTTGTATAGGTATCTATGACAAAACTTGGCATATCGAAAGCGTAAAGGAGTATCGAATCGGCAGTTTCCGGCCCGATGCCGTTGATTGAAAGCAAAGAATTTCTTATAGTTTCAAGATAACTACTGTCACGAGAACCAATCTTTATATCAGTGAAGTTTTCTTTCCACCATTCAGATAAACTAATAAGCTTTTTGTACTTCTGATTATAATATCCTGAAGACCTTATCTCATTACACAGTGAATCTCTGTCTGCTAAAAAAATATTTTCAGGTGACATTAATCTGCTCCTATTTAAATTAGCAATAGCTTTGATGACATTTGTCCAGGTAGTGTTTTGAGTCAGTATTGCGCCGACGGCTACTTCAAATCGCATTTTGTTATTTGGCTCTTGTCCATGATAGGATGGAATGAGTTCTCCTTCTAAAGTGCTCGGCCACCATTTTTGCGGGCCAAATTTAGAATAGAGTTTTTCGTATATGGAAATAAGGTTGCCTTGCATGATTTTCAGGTTATCATTGAAATAGTTAAAAAATTTTAAAGCTTTAAGACATTATGATTATAAATCTAACTAAGAAAACCATAATCTCAAATAGGCCAAACTTTAGATTGACCAGAATTTTAAGGGCTGGAATTGTCCCTAAAAACAGCTTTTTAACCTCTGATTGCCTTGTGTTGCAGAACTGCAAAATAGCCTTGAATTTCTCCAAACTAAACAATATGGAAGTAATTTTTGTAGATTCCTCTAATGCTGTTTGCAAGATATTGTCAGACTCTTCCAAAATAAATGTTTTTCTAAGAGCTCCGAGATCTGTTTCAATGCTGGTATTACCGCATGGTGCAACTGAGTCAAGCTTAACTCAAGTAGGGGATTTAATTGACCTCAGCGCCGAGCTTACTTCGCAAACCAGGAAAAGCTTATCCTATCTAGTAAATGATATTATTATTCCTGTACCTGATACGGCAATGATGAAGGCAACCAAGGAATAACTGTCTATGAGAATCGGGCTATTTGGAGGCACTTTCGATCCGATACATATCGGCCACTTAAATTTAGCTAAAAGCCTGATTGATAAGAATTATCTCGACAGAATCATTTTTATTCCAGCCGCAAAGCCGCCCCACAAACCCGGTAAACCCATCACAGAGTTTTCGCAGAGGTGTAAAATGGTTGAGCTTGCCGTCAAAGATATCTCCTATTTTTCTGTTTCTAATCTTGAAGAAAAAAGGCTTCCTCTGCCTTCATATACATACGATACAGTTAAAGAATTTAAGAAGATTTACCCTGAAGATACATTGTTTCTGATTATCGGAGAAGACAGTTTGCTTCAAATTCATACATGGCACAGAATCAAAGAGCTGATAAGTTGCTGTGAGATTATTACATACCCTAGACCCAATGAAAATTCATCGCTTGAAAAACTTGAAGCTTTCTGGAGCAAAGAAGATGCAGAAAAACTCTTTGCGTCATTAGTTAATCTTAAACTTTATGAAGTTTCTTCGACTCAGATCAGAGAATCGCTCAAGTCAGGGTACAACGAAAATAAAGTCCTTACTTCAGAAGTCTTAGATTATATAAAAGAAAATAATCTCTACAGATGATCAATCTTCATGGAAGTAGATGAGATGACCACATGTATCGCAAGTTACTGTAAGGCCTTTCTTTGCATCATTAAGTGTCTGCGGAATGAGTTTCAAATGGCAAAAACCGCATGTATTATTGTGAACTTTCGCAAGTGGTTCACCGTCTCTCTTAATTAACCTGACATAAATAGGGAGAATATCAGGAGTAAGTTTTTCCATTTTCTCTAACATTGGCTTTCTTTTTTCCAGAGCGACATTGATTTCAGCCTGAAGATTTTTTTCGAGTTCCTCTAGATCTTTTACGCTTGATTCGATTTCGAGCTGAATATTTTTAACTGCTTTTTCTGCAGCTGCGACAAGTTTCTTCTCTTCCTCGAGTTGTTCATAGACTTTGAGCTGCTTGGTCTCAAGGCCGCTTATGAAAGACTTTTGGCTTGCCACTTCATTGAGCATTATTTTGTATTCTTCATTCTTCTTTATCATGGCTGATTTTTTATTTAAGTCATCAACTTTGGCATTAACATCAGCTATTTTAGCTTCTATCGCTCTTATTTCTTTTTCGGAGTCCTTCACTTTATCTTTGAGTACGGCAAGCTTGTCTTTTTCAGCCCCAAAAGAGGTCAGAATTTCTTTTTTTTCATTTGGAATATTTTTCAGCCTGGCATTCATTCTTTTAGTTCGCATATCGGCTGTTTGGACTTCCAGCATATCTTTAATCCATTGCTTCATTTTATTCCCTCAATTTAAATTATTTTATAAAAGGTCTTGTTGTAATTCATTGCCTGATAATCTCTCTGGCGGAGGTAACCCAAGCAGTTTATATGTCTTATTTGTGGCTATCCTTCCTAGTCTTGTTCTCATTATGTAGCCTTCCTGAATAAGATAAGGTTCATAAACTTCCTCAATAGTGCCTACTTCTTCGCCGACTGTTACGGCTATATTTTTTATGCCTACGGCGATTCCATAAAACTTTTGCACTAAAGCATCCAATATTCTCTTATCCATTTCATCAAGCCCATTTTCGTCAATATCGAGCATATCCAAAGCATCTGATGCCACTTTGGCTGTAATTTTATTATCGACTCTTACTTGTGCGTAATCTCTTGCCCAGCGAAGAAGATTATTGGCAATTCTAGGAGTTCCGCGGCTTCTCTTAGCCAGTTCATAAGCGCCATCTTCATCTATTTCAATTTTAAGAATTTCAGCGGAGCGTTTAACTATTTTTTTAAGATCTTCGGCGGGATAGTAATTAAGGAGGCAGTCAAGCTGGAATCTTGATCTGAGAGGAGAGGATAAAAGTCCTTTTCTTGTTGTAGCGCCGACCAGTGTAAATTTCTTGAGGTTCAGTCTTATTGAACGGGCCCCTGCGCCCTGGTCAAGCATTATATCAATGAAATAGTCTTCCATAGCGCTATAAAGATACTCTTCGACATTTGTCTGAAGACGGTGAATTTCATCGATAAACAAAATATCTCCTTCCTGTAAAGAAGTCAGAAGGCCGGCAAGATCGCCTGGTTTCTCTATCACTGGGCCTGAAGAAGATTTGAGTTTTGCGCCCTTGGCGTTGGCGATAATGTAGGCAAGTGTTGTTTTCCCTAATCCAGGAGGCCCCGAAAGCAAAATGTGACCAAGAGGTTCATTTCGTTCTTTTGCGGCCTGAACAAAAAGCTCCAAACGCTCTTTAACTTTCTTCTGTCCTGGAAAATCTTTGAAGAATTGGGGCCTTATTGTTTCATCGAAGCTGACATCTTTCTTATTGAGAGTAGAGGTAACAAATCTTTCTTCAGTCATCTGCGTTCCTGATAGGTTTGGCTTTCAGAGTTAAAAGATAGCATAACTTAATGCTCAATAAAATGAAATTTGCCCAATAATGTGATTCAAAGTTAGTTGTCAATACACATCACTTCATCAGAGTCCTTGAACTTGTGACTCATTTCTGCCATATTAAGAGACTAATAATCAACCAAATTAAAATAAAGATGTATTTATGGAACCTACTTTTAATCACATACCCACAGTTGCCATAGTCGGCAGGCCTAATGTCGGAAAATCAGCGCTCTTTAATGCAATAGTCGGAAAACGAATCTCGATAGTTCATGAAGAAGCAGGAGTAACAAGAGACAGCGTGCTCTATCCTGTTAAGTTCAGGAATCATTATTTTCAGCTTATTGACACCGGCGGACTTGGACTTGGAAAGATAACTCCTGCCAAAAATGCCTCATTTTTCGATTCTGAGATAGCAAAACAAGTCAGCATAGCCATAGAATCGGCAGAGATTCTTCTGATGGTTGTAGATGTTACTTCAGGAATAGTTACTCTTGATGAAGAAGTAGCCGATACGATTAGAAAGTCGGGTAAAAGAACAATTCTGGTCGTAAATAAAGTTGATAATAAAAACCTGGAAAATTCCTTAAGCGATTTTATAAAACTCGGGTTCAAGGAAGTTTTTGCTGTTTCATGTCTTCACAGAATTGGAATCATAGAGCTTGTTGAGGCATTTACAGAGAATATGCCAATTACCGAACCAAAAGATGAGATAAGGCTTAAGCTTGCTGTTATAGGCAGACCAAATGTCGGCAAATCATCCATTGTAAATAAGCTTATCGGCGAAAATAAGCTCATAGTGAGCGATATAGCAGGAACGACTCGTGATGCTGTAGATATGCCTTTTGACATTAAAATTGATGAAGAAAATACTCTTCCTGCTACGATTATTGATACAGCAGGGCTAAGAAAGAAAGGGCGTGCAGACAGCGCAATAGAAATTTTTAGCATAATGCGTGCAAAGGAAGCCATAGAACGCGCCGATATAGTTCTTTTTGTAATCGAGTCAACTGAAATGGGCCCTACCGCTCAGGATGCCAACATCGGAAAAATGATTAATGATGCCGGAAGGGCATGCATCATAGTTTCCAATAAGTGGGATAACTGTAGTGGACTAAAACAGGTCAAGGTAAGGGATGAAATAAGAAATACTCTTCAATTCTTATCTTTTGCTCCGATTGTTTTTACATGTGCAATCAGCGGGTATAATTTCAAAAGCATCCTCACTGAAATTAAGGAGGTTAATGAGCAGTTTAAGGTTAAAATACCAACTTCGCCGCTCAATAAGGTTTTATCGGATATTCTTACACGCAATCCGCCACCATGCATTAAGTCTAAGTTCTTTAAGATTTTCTACGCAACTCAGGTAGCAAATAAACCGCCTCTTTTCTCTCTATTTGTGAATGATCCGGAAATCTGTCCTCAAAATTATCTCAATTATCTTAAGAATGGCTTAAGAAAGGCATTCAGTCTTAAAGGGCTTCCGATTCATCTGAAATTGACAAGGCGCGTATCCGAGGCGAAAGGCACAAGGAAAGGCGGGAGAACAAATAACAGATTAAGCATCTGATTTGAGCTTACTTCCTCTTTTTATTTGCTTTTGAAGAAGCCAAAGCCTTTGCCATAGCATCCATTTCCTGGAGAACGACTCCGGTACCGTTTGCTACAGCTTGGAGAGGATTATCAGACACAAAAACAGGAAGGCCTGTTTCTTCAGAGATAAGTTTATCTATATCTTTAAGCAATGCACCGCCGCCGGCAAGCATTATGCCTCGATCTATTAAGTCTGCGGCAAGTTCCGGAGGACAATGTTCAAGAACTGACCTGATTGCTTCGATAATACTTGTAAGAGGTTCCTGCAAAGCCAGTCTTATTTCTTCGCCTGTTATGAGAATAGTCTTTGGTAGTCCGGAAATTAAATCCCTACCTTTAACTTCAATAGTGGCCTCGTCATTATGAGGAGTAGCTGAACCAATTCTGATTTTAATTTGTTCCGCTGTTCTTTCTCCTATAAGAAGATTGTGAGCTCTTTTCATGTGCTGGACTACGCACAGATCCATCTGGTCGCCTGCTACACGCAAACTTCTTGCTTCGACAATGCCGGAGAGTGAGACTACGGCAACTTCAGTCGTGCCACCACCAATGTCAACTATCATGCTGCCAGATGGTTCCATTACAGGAAGCCCAACACCTATTGCTGCAGCCATCGGTTCTTCAATAAGGTATATTTCCCCAGCTCCAGCTCTTTGTGCGCTATCTTTTACTGCTCGCGTTTCTACTTCAGTAATTCCGGAAGGAACAGCTATTAAAACTCTGGGATGAAGAAATCTTCTTCTCTTATGAACTTTTTTGAGCGCTTTCTGAATAAAATAACGAAGCATTTCTTCAGTTATATCAAAGTCAGCTATTACGCCATCTTTCATTGGTCTGATAGCTTTGATGTGCCCAGGAGTTCTTCCAAGCATTCTTTTAGCTTCTTCTCCAACGGCTACGACTTCGCGTTTTTCTCCTTCTGCGATAGCTACGACAGAAGGCTCATTTAGAAGAATTCCATGGTCTCTTACATACACAAGACAGTTAGCGGTGCCAAGGTCAATTCCAATGTCTGTAGCAAAGAATTTTGCTAGTTTTTGATATAACATATACCCTCTTAATCTTTGAGAATTACAAGTTAGAGCGCAGAAATCCTATAGACTACGCAAAGAATCAATTAATTACTAAGACAAATTTAATAGGATTTTTTTAAAAAATCTACAGCCAAGAGCACATTTATAGAAATTATGCCTAATTTAAGTTTTACGCAGAGGCAATAGTGCTATAGTACGCATCTTTCCCATTTTTTAAAGAACCTTTATTAAGGAACAACCGTGAAGAAAATAAAAGTAGGAATTATAGGATTCGGCACAGTTGGTACAGGTGTTGTTTTATGCCTGATGCAAAATAGCTCGATTATAAAGTCAAGGATTGGCATTGACTTAGTATTACACAAAATAGCTGATATTGACATCGAAAAGTCCAGAGGGCTTCAGCTTGACAAGAACCTTCTAACTACTGATGCATATTCACTAATAAACGAAGTTGATATAGTTGTTGAACTTGTTGGAGGAACGACTATTGCCAAGGAATTTGTTTTAAAAGCTCTATCTTTGGGAAAAAGCGTCGTAACAGCCAATAAAGCTCTACTTGCAAAACACGGCAATGAAATTTTCGCCACTGCTGAAAAATCAGGTGCTGATATTTATTATGAAGCTTCTGTTGCAGGCGGAATTCCTATAATAAAGAGCCTTAAAGAAGGCCTTGCAGGAAATACCATAGATAAAATCTATGGCATTTTGAATGGAACTTGTAACTACATACTAACTCAAATGAGCCAGAAGAATCAATCTTTTGAAGATGCTTTATCTAAAGCTCAGGAATTCGGATATGCCGAAGCAGACCCAACACTAGATATTGACGGATATGACACAGCTCATAAAATATCGATTCTTGCTTCACTGGCTTTCGGCGACTGGATAAACCTTTCATCTGTTTATGTTGAGGGTATAAGAAATATTAGCCTGTCCGACATCAACTATGCTAAAGAACTGGGGTACAGCATAAAACTTTTGGGAATCAGCAAAAAAGTCGATGATGATATTCAGGTAAGAGTTCATCCTACAATGATTCCAAATAGCGCAATAATGGCCAGTATAAATGATGTTAATAACGGCATTTTTATTGAAGGAAATCCTGTCGGAGGCACACTCTTCTATGGGAGAGGCGCAGGAATGGCTGCCACATCAAGCGCAGTAGTCGCTGATATAATCGATGTAGCCAGAAACCTTAAGCATTCTTCATCAAGAAGAGTTCCCGGCTTTACTGTCGATAAACATTACAGTAAATTTACACCGATGCCTGACATTGCATCTCGTTATTACATTAAAATAGATGTAACTGACGAACCTGGAGTGATAGCTAAAATTGCTACAATTTTAGGTGATGAGCATATCAGCATTTCTTCAATGCTGCAGAAAGAAGTTTCTGAAACTTCACAGCCTGTTCCTATAGTCATTGTTACTCATTTAACATATGAAAAGAATATGATTTCAGCATTAAGCAAGATTCAAAACCTTCCAATAGTTCATACAAAAATCAACTTAATAAGAATTGAGGACATTTAATTATGAGAGGAAAACATACAGTTGAAAAAATAGGCGGCACATCAATGTCCCGTTTTGGTGAAGTCCTGCAAAATATCATTATCGGCAAACGCGATAAAAATGATTTTTATAACCGAATATTTATAGTTTCTGCCTACGCAGGAATTACTAATATGCTTCTTGAACATAAAAAATCTGGAGCAAATGGTGTTTACTCATTCTTTGCATTAGGTGATGAACGATGGGAAAGCGCGCTTGATGAAGTAAAAGTTAAAATGATTGAGCTCAATACTTCATTCGAAAACATTGGCCTTGATTTAAACAAAGCCAATGATTTTATAATTGAGAGAATGGAAGGCATTCGAAATTGTCTGAGAGACTTGGTAAGAGTAAGATCTTATGGACATCTTCCTGCAAAAAGTTATCTTCCTCCAAGCAGAGAGTTTCTGAGTGCAGTAGGAGAAGCTCACAGCGCTTACAATTCGACTCTTATCCTCCAGGCAAATGGCGTTAATGCAGTATTTGTTGACCTCTCAGGATGGAAAGAAACCCAATCACTGCCTTTGAATGACGCAATCAAAAAAGCTTTTGAAAAGATTGATGTAGAAAAAGAACTCCCCATTGTTACCGGCTATGCAAAGTGTTCGGAAGGAATGATGACTCACTTTGACAGGGGGTACAGTGAAATAACTTTTAGCAAAACTGCCGTTGTAACAGATGCAAGAGAAGGCATTATACACAAAGAATTCCACCTCTGCACTGGCGATCCTAACCTCATTGGGACAACTAAAGTTAAAGTTATAGGCAACACTAATTTTGACATCGCCGACCAGCTTGCGGATATGGATATGGAAGCAATTCACTCCTCTGCTTCCAAAGAAATGGAATTAAAAGATATTCCAATCAGAGTGAAAAATGCTTTTGATCCCGAACACATTGGCACGCTAATAAGCAGAGATTTTGTTTCGCCAACTCCGAAAGTTGATATGATTTGCGGCAGAGATGATATTTTGGCAATAGAAGTTTTCGATTCAAATATGGTTGGTGAACCAGGTTACGATTATAATCTTGTAAGATCGTTCGCCGAAAATGGCATTAGCTATATTGCCAAAAACACAAACGCCAATACTATCACACACTACATTGGAGAAAAAGAAAAAGGCATAGATAAGATGATTAGCGAAATTATAGCTAACTTTCCTAAAGCCACCGTTACAGCTCATAAAGTCGCAATTGTTTCTGTGATGAGTACGAATATGGCTTTTCCTGGATTTATGGCTAAAGCTACAGCGGCGCTTGCTGAAGCTAATATAAATATTCTTGCAGTTGATCAGTGCTTAAGACAGGTAAATATGCAGTTTGTCGTTAAAAGAGATAAATTTAAAGATGCTCAAATAGTTCTTCATAAAAAACTTGTAGAAGATTTACAATAAAATTTATACTTTACTGTGAACACCAATATCATAATATATGTCGCAGGGCACAAAGGATTAGCCGGAAGTGCAATTGTAAGAGCACTCCTTGCCAAAGGTTATTCTAATATCTTGATAAGGAGTTCATCTGAACTTGACTTGAGAGATCACAATGAAGTTTTTGAATTTTTAGGGCGGGAACAACCTGATTGGGTTTTTCTTGCAGCAGCCAAAGTAGGTGGTATTTATGCCAATACTACTTATCCTGCCGACTTTATTTTAGATAATCTAAAGGTGCAGAACAATATCATTGAAGCTGCATATAAGAATAATGTAAAAAAACTTCTTTTTTTGGGCTCTAGCTGCATATACCCTAAACTAGCTCCGCAGCCTCTTAGAGAAGAGTATCTTTTATCTTCACCTCTTGAACCGACAAATGAACCTTATGCAATTGCAAAAATTGCAGGAATAAAACTCTGTTCAGCAATGAATAGGCAATATGGTACAAATTTCATATCTGCAATGCCTACAAATCTCTACGGGATTAATGACAATTATCATAAAGAAAATGCCCATGTCCTGCCAATGCTTATAAGAAGATTTCATGAAGCTAAGCTATCTAATGCATCAGAAGTTGTAGTATGGGGAACAGGAACGCCTAAAAGAGAATTTCTATGCTCTGATGATTTAGCCGAAGCGCTAATTTTTTTAATGGAGAATTTTAATGCCTCTGACATTGGAGAGATAATCAATATCGGCTCAGGCAAAGAGCACACCATAAAGGAAATTGCCGTTTTGCTTAAAGAAATCGTAGGGTATAAAGGCAATCTTGTTTTTGACACGACAAAGCCAGATGGCACACAAAGAAAACTCATGGATGTTTCCAAGCTATCTAAATTAGGATGGAACTACAAGACAGAACTTTCTGTTGGGCTAAAAATGGCCTACGACGACTTCCTGACAAATAAGGCTACAAGGCTTTAAACTTCTCTATTTCTTAGGATAGAAAGCTTTTAGAAATAAGCCGAATCTGTATTTCCATGCTCGTTCGTCATGCGTAGCTATCTCATCATAAAAATAATGAAGATCTTTGCCTATCTTATAGCCATAGCGTGTCTCAAGCAATTTAACTACCAGAGGAGCTGTCTGGGCAATTGGTTCTTCCTGACCGCCCCAATCAATCCAGTATGACGGCTTATTCTTAGCCTTACTTAAATATTCTTCAACTTCTTTGAGGAAATCAGTGTTTTCTTCAGGAATACCATCTTCATCAAATATAATTACAGAGGTAAAAGAAGGGGACATTATTCCGCCAATTCCAAATTTATCTGGATGACTAGCTGGAATATAAAGTGATACAACTCCACCGAATGAAGATCCGACTATAGCAGTTCTTGAGGCTGAAGTATCAACGGAATAATTCTTATCTATGAATGGTTTTAAAACATTTGCCAGGTAGTTGCCATAAACATCAAGCATCCCTTCCTGCAAGCCCATATTTTTTGCAAAAAAACTCTTCTTAGGCAAAAACTCTCTGTTTCTATCAACAGGATAAACCGCCACAATAATGACTTTTTCAATTTCACCTTTTCTAGAAAGTTCTTCAAGTGTGGCATCTGCGTCCCATGCCCAGGCGCTAAGCCCACCGCAATGGAATATAGTATGTCCGTCATTCATATAAATAACAGGGTATTTATGGTTTGTGTTCTCATACTCTGAAGGAAGAAAAACTTGGATTTTTCTAGTGTCTCCTCCCAATGAAAGAGCATCATAAGTATGGAAATAACCGTACTCCAAAGATTTTCTATGGCACCAAGCTGTTTGGCCGTCAATAGAAAGTTTAACATTCATAATAAAACCTCTTATATTATGTACAGGGAAATAATTTTCCTAATTATAGTTGAATATGAAGCACAACAAAGGAAAGTTTATCCTGAAGAAAGAAAATATCAATTCCAATTTAGGAATCTATTATGAGCTATATATTAGTTGCGATTTCCCTGCCTGTAGGAGTGGTTTTAGTTTTTTTGATATCAAATATTATTTCTCGGTCAAAGTTAAAAACAATTGAGCTAGAAATATCATCTTTGTATAAAAGCAATATTGCTGTACTCGAAGAAAAGCTTAGAAATGAGAGATCTTTTGCAGAAGAAAAACTTAAAAACCTAATTCAGACTAAAGAAGAATTAACTAAGGAATTTGAAAATATTTCAAATAGAATTTTTGAGGAAAAAGGCCTTAAAATCGCAGAACAAAACAAAGAGAAAATCTCAAATATTGTTAATCCTTTAAAAGATGAAATTGAGAAATTCAGAATCAAAATAACCTCTGACGGGGCATCTTTGAAAACTGAACTCAATATGCTTAAAGAGCTTAATTCAACTCTGTCAACTGATGCCAAAAACCTCACAAACGCATTAAAAGGAAGTACAAAAAGTCAAGGAGCTTGGGGAGAACTGATTCTGGAAAGAGCATTGGAGTATTCCGGATTGCGAAAAGGGATAGAATACGAAGTACAAACAAGCTCAAGGGATGATGACGGCAGAATAAAGAGACCTGATGCAATAGTTCACCTACCTGACAACAAGGATGTTATAATAGATTCAAAAGTTTCATTGATTTCCTATGAGCAATATGTTTCTTCAACTGAAGGAGAATTAAAAACAGCCGCATTGAATAGCTTTAAACTAAGCATTTCAAATCACATTAAGAATCTCAACACTAAAGAGTACTCTGATCTTCCAGGCATAAAAACAATTGATCATGTCTTAATGTTCATCCCAATAGAGGGAGCACTACTTCTTGCGATAGAAAACGATTCGCAGTTAATCTCAAATGCTCTTCAGAAAAAGATAATCCTTGTATCGCCTACAACTCTTATTCTGGCTTTGAAGATTATCAATACAATTTGGCGTTATGAGTATCAGAACAGAAATTCAGAGCAGATTGCCGAAGAAGCAGGGAAAATATATAACAAACTGTATGATTTCACTGAAAGTTTTCTTAGCATTGAAAATGCAATAAAATCAGCTCAAAATCATTTTCATGACGCGCTTAATCACCTATCACAAGGCAATGGGAATTTATTCTCGCGTTCGGAAAAATTAAAAAAGCTAGGCGTTAAAAGTAAGACAAATAAGGATTTGAATGCTTTACCTCAAAAACTTAGCAGTAAAGAAGTCATAGACCACGCTATTACTTTAGACTGCGACGATGAACCTCAAGAAACTAATATTTAAGAGGCATTCCGCTTCCCATTTTAAGTTCAGCAGCTGATGGCCTATTTTGAGGCAGAGGGCTCACTCCGTCATCTTCTTGTGGATTCTGACATCCTGAACATATTGCTACTACAGCCATTGAAAGAACAAATATAAATTTTTTCATAATACCCTTTGTGCTAAACTAATTTTTCTTATCTGGTGAATTATTAACGCTTGGTTGATCGAAAAATACACTATCGCCTTTAGTAACCAGGTCAGGTGTGGGGAATATGACATTTGCTACAGAATATTTGCCATAAACATTAACTATTTTGGCTTTGGCAATGAACTGATCTCCTCTAGAAATATACAATTCCTGGCCCAATGGAGCAGGGACTGTAACTTCTCTCTGAGAGCCATCTATATTCAATGACAACTTAGAATCAGAACCAAAGTCCAGAATGACAAACCCCCATTTAGAATTGTATTCAACTACTTTTCCTTTGAGTTTATAGTAATATTCCGGGAATATAGTTCTAACCTCATTTTCAGCTGTGGCAGTAGCTGCTGAAGTATTAGAAACCTGAACTTCTTCATCATTATCTTCATTTGAGGAGGCAACAGATTGAGCTATTTTAGATTTTAGTGCCTCGTGCTCACTCTTGATACGCTCTAATTCTCTGCGTTGTTCATTAAATATTTTTGTTATATCTTGATCTTTTCCAGATGTGCTTTTAATAGAATTATTGAGCTCTGTTATTGTTGTATCTTTTTTGGAAATTTCATCTGTTAACGCTGCAACTTGCTGTTTATCTTTGGTTACTCCTTCAATCACGGATCTAAGTAAAACAGGGTCAACAGAAGTTCTGGCTTTGGCGACAAACTCATTTTTATCAGGAATATTTTGTTGTATAACATCAGCTATATCAACAAAGAAAGTTGCTAGTTTAGTATTTGAATCAAGCGATGTTTTAGTCAAATCATAAACTGCTTTGGAGGCCTGTTCGTATGAATTCATATCAGAAATGGCTGATTCTTTTTGTTGAGCAGCGGTGTCTATTAAAGAAGAAATAGAAGCTAAAGTCTTTGCAAGAGCGTCTCTTTCTTTGGCAAGCACGGTTGCTTGTTTTGTAAGAATAGGTAAAGCATTTTGAAATGTTTCTTTGTTGACAAGAGATTCTGTTGTTAGCTCTTTTGCGTAGGAAGTGCCACTATTCTTATCCATTATTGTTGATGCTCTATTTATTGTTTCTGCCATCAAATCCTTGTCTTCGCGAAGATTAGCTACCTTTCCATTGAGCAACCATAGTAAAACAAAGTTGATTATCAATCCTAGAATAACCAAGCCAAAAATAACTTTGAATATCAAAGTATTGTTCCTCTCTTTGGGAGATGGGGGAATTCCTGATGGTATGCCGTCCAAGGTATTTTTTCCCTTATTTGGAGTTGGGGCAACTCCAACTCCTGGTTTTCTTCCAGCCAATGTAAAGAATTTCAAGTTCATACACTTAACCCTAAAAGTCATTAATTGTGAGAGTTTTTACAAATAATACATTCATTTTATTATGACAATAGGCAAAGGGCAATACTCCATAGCACTTTAATTTCAGCAAAATATTTGAATATAATCATTCATAACTCCTAATGTTTGAAAAAAATCAGATATATTGCTAAAATTCTAAAAAGACAAAAAAATTATTTCTCTGGATCCTATGGCATTCGTACTGAAACTAATTACTGATGAAGAAGACAACTACACGCCGCCGATGGTGTTTAGAAGTAAAATTAAGGTTGGGTCTGCTTCCGATTGCGATATAAAAATCGCTTCTTCTGGAATTCTGCCTCTGCACTGCGAAATATATCCTTATGCAAATGAGCACAGAATTGTCGGCATTCACTCGGCTTCAATTCTCATCAATAATGCCGATGCCGAAAAATGGCCTGCTATTCTAAACGACGGCGATGTTGTCTCATTTGCAGATATAAAATACAAGTTCCATATACTTCATGATGCTATGCGAAGAAGCTGGAAGGCAAGCTTTTCCTCAGTAGCTGCCCTCGTTCTTCTTGCTATGCTAATTGTATTTGAGTTAGTTATTATCGTATGGCTTCCATATAATCTTAAACACCAGAAAGAAGCGTCTCTAGCTTCTATGAAGCAGGATACTTACTTGTATATAGATAACCTCAGAGGCGCAACAAGAGGAATAGACGCAGGCGGGAAAGTAGATAACAAGAGTGTCAAAGACCTTCTTCTAGGCATAGAAAATGACATTGCAGTCTATATCAGAAAATACCGTGATTCAATGGGTTGGGATGAGACAAGGACTGTTTACAGGGATCTACATGCGCTTGGGAACATAACAGATAGTTGGGCAACCTTGCAAAATACTTATACTATTAAGTTGAAACTCAATCCTAAGACATTTATAGACAATCTTGCAGATCAGCTTGAAGCAAAAGCTTCCTTAGATACAGGAATAAAACTAGACGCAGGGAGATAATTTTATGAATAAGTCTTTTTTAACCCCCATATTTAAAGCTATGACCGGTAAAAAAATAGCAGTTATCGGTGACCTTATGCTAGATTCGTACATTTGGGGAAAAGTAACAAGAATTTCTCCTGAAGCGCCTGTTCCTGTAGTTCATGTTAGAAGAAAGACTTATTGTTTGGGGGGAGCGGCTAATGTGATGAGAAATATTTCTTCTCTTGGGGGCGAAGCCATAGCCTTCGGAATACTTGGAACACAGTCTACAGGTAACCAGCTTCTTGAACTCATTAAAGATAATAAAATAAATAGCAATTATATAGCTATTGATAAGGACTATCTGACAATAGAAAAACAAAGGATTATGGCTGAATCACAACAGCTTGCAAGAGTTGACTACGAAGATAAAGAAACTATTCCAGACTATTTGCACGATTATATAACTACTAAAATTATTGAACTTATAAACGCTGCTAAAATCGATGCTGTCATATTTGAAGATTATGCAAAGGGGCTTATCACATCGGAAATGATGTCTGAAATCCTAAGCGTCGCAAATAAGAAAGGTATTGTGACTTCGCTGGACCCTCACCCGAGCAGAAGACTTAACTTCAAAGGAATTACTCTTGCTACACCTAATCAGAACGAAGCATTTGCTTTGGCTGGAGTTTATAATAAAGAGCTTATATATCCGCCTATTGATGACCCATCTCTAAAAGAAGTAGCAGGGATTTTAAAAAAAGAATGGGAAGTGGAACAGCTTCTTGTTACTCTAGGAGCAAAAGGAATGGCTCTTTACGAAAAAGACAAATCGCCTCTTCATATTCCTACCAAAGCAAAAGAAGTTTTTGATGTTACCGGCGCAGGCGACACAGTTATAGCCACCTACACTCTTGCATTGCTAGGCGGGGCTACAGGGCATCAGGCTGCAGAAATATCCAACCAGGCTGCAGGAATTGTCGTAGGAAGAATAGGAACTTCCTCTGTTACACAGGAAGAGCTTCTCAACGAATTTTCGAACTAAACACAACCTGATGAATCCTCATATAGTTCAAGTAATAACCGAACTCGAACCAGCTGGCGCCGAAAGAGTTCTTGCCAATTTAAGCATAGAACTTAAAAAGCGAGATTTTGGAGTAACGGTTATATCTCTTCAAAGTGAACCATCTGTAAGAACAATAATAGATGAACTTACTAGCAATGGAATTGAAGTTTTCTTTCTGAATGTTACCAAGAAATCACCTTGGCGAATATTCGGGCTTAAGTGGCTAATTAGAAAGATTAAAAATGACCACATTTCAGCTGGAATAATTGTCCACTCACATTTAATGCATGCAAATCTTGCGTGTCGCTTTGCTAAGCTTATAGGGCAAAAATTTAATCTGATTAATACACTTCACATTGCTGAAAAAAGACAAAACCAGAAGTTAATGTTTTTTCTGGATAAAAAGACACTTCATCTATGCAATATTTTTACGGCAGTTTCAAAAGCCGCTGGAATTTGGCATGCTAATAAACTGGGATGCACGCCTAATTTATTAGTCACAGTATATAATGGTATAAAACTACCTGCAGCTCTGACAAATGAGAAGAAAGTTCTGCTTATTTCTGAATGGGGTTTTCAAAACTGCAAAAAGATAATTGGTTCAGTAGGAAGATTAGACTGGCAAAAAGGTTATGATATTTTTTTAAACCTTCTTTATCAACTATCCAAATTTATACCAGCCGGAGAAATATGGGGGGTTGTGATACTGGGAGAAGGGTCTCAGCGGCTAAAACTTGAAGCTCTAGCTAAAAATATTCCTTCCAATATTAAAGTCATATTGCCTGGATACAGAAAAGATGCCTCTGAATGTATTGGAGCCTTCAATCTTTTTGTAATGCCGTCCAGGTATGAGGGTTTTGGCTTAACTTTAGTTGAAGCAATGGCTTGTGGTACTCCTATTTTAGCAAGTGATGCTGATTCTCTTATTGAGCTTGTAAAGAGCTTCCAAAATGGGAAGTGCATTGACTTTACAAATTCAACACACGCCATCAAAGGCATTCTTGAATATATTCAAAAGCCAATAAGCAAGAATGATGTATCAGCATTTACCGTTGAAAAGATGGCAGACAACTATATTAAATTGTACAGTTCGCTTTAGACGAGCAATAAATTCTTACTGCCCCGAAACAAAGAGATTCCTCTGATACTTCCAAAAATCCAGACTTCTTCAGTTCTTCTGAAATATCAAGCAAACTGAAATTTTTAATACTGTCTTTGAGGTAATCATAAGCATCTTTTTCATTGGTAATAACCCATCCTAAAAAGGGAACAACAAAGTTCAGATATAAACTAAACATAGTTTTCAATATAATATTTTTGGGCATAGAAAATTCCAAAATGAGAAACCATCCGCCGCCTTTAAGAACTCTATGGGTTTCAGCAAAACACTTCTTCAAATCATAGACATTTCTAATTCCAAACGAGACTGTCGCATAGTCAAAAGTTTCATCTTCAAACGGCATGTCAACAACATCTCCTTTTAAAAAAGTTAACCTTTCTTTTAAGTTAAGTTTTTTCGCTTTGTTTTCCGCTATCTTTAAGAGATTTTCAGATAGATCAATTCCAATACATTTCGCTTGTTTAGAGTGTTTTAAAATCGCAATAGATTGGCTTCCGGAGCCACAACACAAATCAAGAATAGAGAATTTCCCCTTTTCAGGGATTTTTTTAGCAAGTTTTTTTCTCCACATATCATCCATGAAACATGAAAGAATATGATTGACCATTTCGTATCTTCCGGATATGAGGTCAAAAAGTTTATAAATAGTGCGTTTATCTTTTTGCATAGGGCCGTGCTAAATTCCCATTTTTTAATTTTCTATTGTTTATCTTAGGACTGGGGAATATATATTCATAAATTGTAGCGTAATAAAACTCATAGCAAAGAAGTTTCCTAATATGCAAACCACAAAAGAACTTTTTCCAATAAGTCTAATATTAGACCAAAAACCTTGCCTAGTAGTCGGAGGAGGAGTTATCGCTGAGAGAAAAACTAAAAAGCTCCTCTTAACTGGAGCCAAACTCACAATAATTAGCCCTGATTCATCAGTTTTTATTCAAGAGAAGGCAAAGCTGCAAGCATTAACTTTTATCCAAAGAGAATTCATCAAAACTGACATAAGAGGTTTTTCTCTTGTTTTTGCCGCCACAGACAGCAAAGAGACCAATAAAAAAATCATTAAAGAGTGCAATAAAAAAGGCATACTTTGCTGCGCAGTAGATAAAAATTGGGAAAATGGATCTTTTATTACTCCTGCTTCATTCTCAAAAGAATCTTTTACTATTTCGGTCTCTTCTAACGGTAAAAAATGCAAAGATTCCAAAAAAATTAAAAACTTTCTTAAATCCGCCTTAGATAAAAACAATGACCATAAACTATTTAAAGCTTAAAGCAGGCATAAGATCCAGTAAGCTTTCAGTTCTTCAAGCAGAAGATGCCAAATGCAGAATTGAAGCACTTTTCCCTGCCTTAAAAATAGAGTTTGTTAAATTTTTATCGCCTGGTGACAGAGATAAAGTTACGCCAATTACAGATGCTCCTGAAGATTTTTTCACTAAGGATCTGGATTTAGCAGTTATGGATCAAAGCATAGACTTTGCTATTCATAGCGCAAAGGATTTGCCGTCAAAATTTAATTCAGAAATTGATATGTTCTATCTCCCATGGGCTGATGACTTCAGAGATGCGCTTGTTGCGAGACAAGGCTGGGATATACGAAATGATTTCCCAAGAGTCGGCTCAAGCAGTGGCCGAAGAGAAGAATGTGCAAGAAAGCGCTGGGTTAATGCAAAAGTTCTACCTATAAGAGGTAATATTGAAGAAAGGATTGCCCAATTAGATACAGGTCATTTTGATTTAATTATAATTGCTGCAGCTGCTCTTAATAGATTAGGTTTGAGCCATAGAATTTCGGAGTTTATTTCAGAGAAAGAACTTCCCCATCCTGATGGACAAGGATATCTTGCTGTTACTTTCAGAAAGGGCAATGTAGTCTTTGATGAAATAAAACAATTTCTACTTAAGCCGGTAATATTTGCAGGAGCCGGAATCGGCAATGGTGACTATGTATCGGTAGCAACAGTTAAGGCTCTGAAAAAATGTGATATATGTCTTTACGATGCTCTGCTTGATTCAAAATTATTGGAATATCTACCTAAAAATGCCGAAGCTGTTTATGTAGGCAAAAGAGCCGGCGGAGATAGTGTGAAGCAAAAAAGCATATCTGAAATGATTGTTTACTACGCAAGGCAAGGTAAAAAAGTTGTTAGATTAAAAGGCGGGGACCCCGGTCTTTTTGGAAGGCTTACAGAAGAAACCACCCCTCTTGAGGATTTGAATATATCTTTCTTGGTAATACCGGGAATTAACTCCATATCAGTAGCCACTACTGCCACGGGGCTTCTTCTGACTAAAAGAGATATATCGCGCGGTTTTTCTGTAGCTACGCTTCAAAAATCAGGGTCATCCGAGCCAATCCCTATTTCAAGAACTGAAGCATCTTCATTCCCCATGGTTTTTTTAATGGCAACTTCCAAAATAAAATCGCTTAAAAAATATTTAATTTCAATAGGCAAGACTCATAATGAGCCATTGGCAGTCGTTTTTAATGCCGGATATATAGAACAAAAAATCTTGTTTTCTACTTTAGAGAAAATTGAGCTGGATTTACTCCCATTTAACCTTGAAGACCCATCAATAATTATCGTAGGCCATTCATCAGAAGCATCAAATTTATTTAAACGAAAAGGAGCTTTAAACGGCAGGAAAGTTCTTTTGACATGCAGCAAGGCTTTATGCTCAAAAGCTGAAGATACAGTGACGAATTATCTTGGAAAACCGATTCTGATGCCATTAATTGAGACTAGCCTTAATGGTGAATCGCTATCTGATACCCTTGAAAGAATTGATTCTTTTGATTGGATTATCCTTACTTCCCCTTCATCCGTAAGGCACTTTCTGGAAGCAATTAAAACTTTTCAGATAGACATCAGAAGAGTTCCAAAAATATTGGTCTATGGAAAACAGTCTGCAATTGAGCTAGAAACTTTCAATCTCACAGCCGATGCGATAGGAGATGGCAACTTAGAAAGTTCGATATCTAATACAATGCCAAAAGGCTCAAAAATACTCCGTCTTCGTTCCGATATAGCGAGGGCGCAACTCAGCAATCAACTTATAGAAAATGGTTACCTGGTTAAGGATGAAATTTTATATCTGACTTCAGAAAAACAGTATGATAAACTTCCTGAATTCGATGACATTATTTTTGCCAGCTCTTCAGCAGTTAAATCATTCGTAAGACAGTTTGGCAAAGAAGCTTTATCAGGGAAAAGAATTTCAGTTATTGGAAAACCAACTGAGCAAACTTTAAGAGAATTTGCTAATAACATTCCTATTATTAAAGCTCCAGATGAGTCTATTTCATCATGTATAACGGCTTTAGCCCTTGATTCAGTCAACAAGAAATTGTTTAAAATAGCTCTACAATAATAGCAGGCTGTATTAGTGGAAGGAGTGAGTTGATTTTTTTGAGGAAAGCTTTAGTATTGACTGGTTTTTCGAATATTTGACACCCGTCACTCTTCAACTTGCCTATATCTTCTTCATATAAATTGGCGGTACAAAATACGATAGGGATTTTTTTTGTTTTTGGATTTTGCTTTAGTTTATAATATACTTCTTTGCCGTTCAAACCGGGAAGATGATAGTCTAAAATGATAAGATCAGGATTAATTTCTTTTGCCATTTTTAAACCTTCCTCTCCCGTCAGAGCGACGGAAACAGCATAGCCTTTGGACTCAAGAATAGTCTTGAAGAGCATCACTATTATGGGTTCGTCATCAACAAGCAAGATTTTATTCATTATTAGCGTTTATTGGAATTTTCAGTTTGAATTTGGTTCCCTTTCCTCTGCCTTCTGATTCGACGATGATTGAACCTTTGTGAAGGGCTATCATCTTCTTAACAAGCGCAAGCCCCAACCCAGTTCCTCTGCTTCTGGGAACAAACGCGCCTGTATTGAGTTGTGAAAAACTATCAAAAATCTTTGACAGGTCATTTTTTTCAATTCCTATTCCTGAGTCGGAAATAGTTACTATGTAGTTATCTACTTCTCTTTTTGCCCTGATGCTTATTTCTCCATTGTCGGGAGTGAATTTAAGAGCATTTGAAAGGAGATTATGCATTATTTGCTTTATCATCCGCTCATCGGCAAAGATTTGCTTTACATCACCTGATATGTAGGAACTAATTTTTATATTGTGCCTGGCTGCTCTGTGCCTGTAATATGATACTTTTGATTGTAAAAGTTCTTTTAGCGAAAAGGCTCTGGGGATGAGTTCAACTTTCCCCGATTCAACTTTAGAAATATCCAAAGCATCGTTGAGAATGGAATGCAGATATTCCGAACTCTCAAGTATTTTTTCGACGAACATTTTCTGGCTTGTGCTAAGCTTTCCGAAGGATTCATCTTGAAGAAGCTCCGCAAAACCGATTATGCCTGTAAGAGGAGTCCTTATTTCGTGCGACATAGTAGCCATAAACTTGGACTTTGCCTTATTGGCTGCTTCGGCTTCCTCTTTGGCTCTGGTGAGTTCGATTTCGATGGTTTTGCGGTTTGTAATATCGTGCCCCAAGGCCAGAAGCCCTACGGCTATTCCTTTTGAATCGCAGAGAGTGGTATCATGCCATTCGATGTCAATTAAATTTCCAGATTTAGTCAGGATAGAATTTATATTTCCTTTGGTCTGACTCTTTCCTATTGCATCGTTGAAAATAGTTCTGATTTTAATTTGGTCTTCTTTCTGTAAAAAAGTATCAAACCAATCTTTCCCCCTGACCTCGTCAATTTTATACCCTATCAGTTTCTCGAAAGCTGAGTTGAAAAGAACAATTTTGCTGTTGCGGTCAAGAATAAGGATTATATCTTGAATTGTTTCGCAAAGGCATTTAGCAAAATCAATAGTCCCAAGGGCGCTATTCAATGGATTGCACATACTACAGCACATAGCAGATGAGCTAGATGCTGTAGGTTTATCACTCGAACTTTTCACAAGAACGGTCATTTAGATATTGAAGTGACTCTTGATTCTTGATGCTGATGCACCAGCGGTAAATCCGAACTTTTCTTCAAGAATCTTGGCAGGAGCAGATGCGCCGAATGTGTCTATTCCGATTGATAGCCCTTCAGTTCCTACAAATTCAGCCCAGCCGAATGTAGAGCCTGCTTCCATTGAGACTTTTCGCTTGAATGTAGATGGAATTACCCCTTCTCTGTATGTCTTGTCCTGCTTGAGGAAGAGTTCTCTTGAAGGCATGGAAACAACTCTTGCCTTCACTCCAGTCGTCGCAAGCAAATCAGCAGTCTTCATAGCAAGGCCTACTTCAGAACCTGTAGCAATCAATATCACATCGTAATTTACGGCATCTCTAAGGATGTATGCGCCCTTATTTGTGTCAATATTCTTGGCAAGTTCTTTCGGTATTACATCAAGGTTTTGTCTGGTAAGAATAATGGCTGATGGACCTTTGAGTCTGAGAGCTGTGTCCCAAACATGAGCCACTTCTGTAGATTCTGCAGGTCTGAGAACTGTCATATTAGGTATTGAGCGAAGCATCCAGAGCTGTTCGATAGGCTGGTGAGTAGGACCGTCTTCCCCGACATAGATTGAGTCGTGAGTGAACACATAAATAACATGAAGGTTTTGAACGCACGCAAGCCTGACAGCAGGTTTCACATAATCTGAAAATACCATAAAAGTCGAGCCGTAAGGAATAGTCGTTCCGTACAGAGCCATACCATTCATCGCAAGCCCCATTCCGAATTCCCTTATGCCGAAATGAAGATTCTTTGCGCCGTAATTACCCGGGCCGAAACTTGTTTCGCCTACGATATTGGTTTTGGTAGAAGGAGCAAGGTCAGCGGCTCCGCCGATAAGAGCAGGAACTAACTGAGATGCTTTTTGTAATGCTATTCCGCTTGTGGCTCTTGAGGCATTAGGTTTATCTGAAGCTACTGATGCCTTGAGCTGTTCGAGCAGATCTGCCGGAAGCGGCTTGTGAAGGAGACTTGAAACTAGTTTGGCGGGCTCAGGATTAGTTTCGAGGAATTTATTGAACTTAGCGTCCCATTGAGCCGCGCTGGCAGATAGCTCTTTAATCCTTGCGCCAATTGCGCTTTTGACTTCAGAATTGACATAAAAGGCTTCTTCCGGGAAACCAAAAGCTTTCTTAATCGCAGCAATTTCTGCTTCGCCGAGAGGTTCGCCGTGAGCTGAATTCTTGCCATGTTTTGTCGGGGCGCCGAATGCAATTTCTGTTTTGCCGATAATGATAGTAGGTCTGCCGTCTGAAACTAATGCTTTTTCGATTCCTGCTTCGACTTGGGCAATATCATTAGCATTATCAATATAAAGCACTCTCCACCCGTAAGACTGGAAGCGTTTTCCGGCATCATCACTGCAGGATAGGGCAGTAGAACCTTCAATAGTGATTTTGTTACTGTCATAGAATAGGATAATATTGTCGAGCTGGAGATGTCCAGCTAGGGATGCGGCTTCATGTGAACATCCTTCCATAAGGCAGCCGTCGCCGCTGATTACCCATATCTTCTGATCCTTGAGAAGGTCTGTTTTATCAAGAGTAGTTCTTGCTGCGAAACTCTTTGCGGCAATGCCCATTCCGACGGCGCCAGCTAATCCGCTACCAAGAGGGCCGGTGGTTATTTCTACGCCTCTTGTGTGCCCGAATTCAGGATGTCCGGGAGTCTTGCTTCCCCATTGACGGAAACTCTTGAGGTCGTCAATTGTTAAACCATACTCGAAGAGATGCAGAAGCGAATATATGAGCATTGAGCCATGTCCGGCAGAGAGGACGAAACGGTCTCTTCCGATCCAGTCAGGATTTAATGGGTTGTGCTTCATATACTTGAACCATAGCGTAAATGCGTAGTCAGCGCATCCCATCGGCATTCCGGGGTGGCCGGAGTTTGCTTTTTGAACGCCTTCTGCGGCTAGGATTCTGATATTATCTGCGGCTAGTTTCAGGATGTTCGAGGACATTTTTGTCTCCTTATTTTTTATTCTTATGAAAAATTCTTATTCTATAAATCTAGTTTTGTTAATGATACGCATTTTGAAGAGTTTGGCAAGGATTGAAGAAACAGCAAAATTGACTAAATATTGCAATTCGTTATTTCGTCGAGTGATGTATCTGAGCTTCGAGGTTGAGTTCAGTTATTATCGAATTGAGATTGGGATTTGCTATAGGGGTGTAACTATTCCTGTACCTGTCGCATAGAAAAGTGACTTCTCTCCAGAGTTTTTTATTGGATGAGAGAGGCAGATCTTTTTCTGGGTGCTGGCCGATAGATCGATCCATTATGTGCTTGAGATGGATTGATTCAGGCGGGACGGAGAGAACATATTTTGAAGGCATATCGGAAGTTTCGTTGATGAAACCACAGTTCTTGAGCATATCAAGGACATTTGAAAGGTACATGTCAGGAAGTCCTGATATTTCGGAGATTTCTTCGAGTGTAGGCGGGATTTTGCTGTGAGCAAAGCGCATAGATATAATCGCCATGCACATTACGGAAATTTCTTGTTCGTCAAATGGCATGATGACTCTAGCAAGAGTTTTTACTCTGAAGTATTCAAGGTTCTGGATGGCAAATGAGATATGGGCGCCGAAAAGTATTATCAGCCAGCCGAAAAACAGGGCAATAAGAAGAATCGGAATAATCCCAACGCTTCCGTAGATATAGTGGGTTCTCAGCGCATTGGATACAAAAACGAAGCTCAGCATATTATTTAACTGCCAGAGCGAACCTCCTATAATGCCGCCTATCAGAGCAGGGAGAACTTTGACTCTGGTATTTGGAATAACTATGTACATAATCGAACAAAGAATCCACATAGCTATGAAAGTCCCCATTTGATCTGAAAGAAACTTAGATAGCCAGAATGAGTGGCTTCTCAAGCTTAAAACATCGCTGAAAACAGTAAATCCAGTCAGCCAAAGAACTACGAGCATAATAATCGGGAAGAGAGCCATCACGAGCCAGTAATTCAAAATCAGTTTCCAAATAGGCCTCTTGAAAGTTATTCCCCAGATGTCATTAAATGCTTTTTCAATTGTTCTTAGAAGCGAAAATGAGATTACTATAAGGACAAGCGCGCCATATATTCCGATTTCGCTTAAGTCCATATTTGTGAGAGTCGGGATTAGTTGTGTGCGGATATATGTTTCGACATTATTGTGGAGCGATGAGCCCGGTCCTGTATTGAAGACGGGAGCAACTTTGTAAACGACAAAGTCAACTATATTTGGCGTTAATTTGTCAATGTTCTTAGCTAAAAGCCCCTTGGAAAGAGCAGCTATGACAAGGAGAATCGGGATAATTCCAAGCATAGTGGCGTAACTTAATGACGATGCTACCATCAGAGTTTTCTTCTGGGCAAAATCGGAGAATACAAAATAAATGAATCTGTAGAGGAAAAGAAAAGGTCTGTAGAGGAAAAATACATCACGGATTTCGGGCGCCCAGGGATTGTTCTTAAAAGCCCTGTATAGCCTTATGAATTCAAGCTTAAGCCTGCCTGTAAAACTTATTCTGTGTAACATGGCACTGAAGTTATTTAGATATGGAATTTTCTTTTGTTTGGACGATTATAAGTTGTTTACGCAGTTTTTGCCAGTATGGATAATTTTTACTTTTTCGATATTTAGTAAAGCAATAGAGTCTTGTTTTTGAAGTTTGTTTGTGCTAGAAAATAGTTGAGTACCAACAATAAACTCAACTATTTAATGAATAAGGAGCAAATCTTATGGCAACAAACCCTCTAGGCAAACTTACAAAGTTCGTAGGCGACAAATTGGACAAGGCTGTGGATGAAATTAATAGCAAGATTCCAAAACCTATTTCCGATGACCTTAAAAATGTAAAGTCAACTGTGAAAACAGCAGCAAAGAATATTTCTTCAACTGTAAAGACGAATTTTAAAGATTCAGTAGATGCCTCTTACACAGCAGGCAAAAATATAGCCAAAGCCTCTTCAAAGGGTTTTAAAGATACAGTCAATCACGCCATGAACACAAGCGGCGATATTGGCGAATCAGTAGTAAAGAATGTTAAGAGCGCAGTTAACTCCAGATTTGATGCGGTTGAGCATATAGGCAAAGATGCAGTGAAGAATCTTCGTTCTGTGGTGAACTCAATTCTCGACGCTACAGATAAAGTTACAGGAGAAGTAGCAGGAAAAATCAAGAAAGCCGTAGATAAAGCTTTTGAAAAAAAAGAAGAAGTTAAAAAGCCTGCGCCTGCAAAAAAGCCTGCGCCTAAGAAAAAGACAGCACCAGCCAAAAAGAAAACAGCGCCAAAAGCCAAGAAATAATAATTTATATTTTTGTTTAAAATAACCTTTAATTAATTATTCAAAAAAATGAAAAACGATTATCAAGTAATCATTATCGGGTGCGGCGTAGTTGGGGCCGCAATAGCCAGAGAGCTATCGCGTTTTGATGTCAAAGTTGCCATTCTTGAGAAAGAAGCAGATGTTTCTTTCGGTACAAGTAAGGCAAACTCAGGCATCATTCACGCTGGATTTCACTCTACAAAAGGAACACTGATGGCAAAGTTCGTAGTTCCTGGCAATAGAAAATTTGACAGGCTCTGCGAAGAACTTGAATTCCCGTTCGAAAGACGCGGCGAACTCATGGTGGCTTTTGATGAAAATGAACTCAGAATACTCCAGACTTACCACAAAATGGGTTTGGATAATCATGTGCCATACATGGAGCTTCTCGGCAAGGAAAGAGTTCTTGAAATGGAACCGAATGTAAATCCGGAAGTTGAAGGCGCTTTGTATGCTCCGACAGCCGGGATTATCTGCCCTTACGAATACTGTTTTGCTCTTACCTCAAATGCCAGGGAAAACGGTGTGGAACTCTTTCTAAATAAGAAAGTTTCATGGATAGGCAAACAGGGCAATGGCAAATTTGAAATTGAAACTGAGGACGGGAGCAGATTTACATCTGACTTTATAGTTAACGCTGCCGGTCTTTACTCCGATGAGATAGCAAAATTCGTGGGAATTACAAACTTCAAAATTGTCCCTAGAAAAGGCGAAGAATACCTGCTCGACAGACGCGTAGGCACTCTAATCAAGAGAGTCATCTTCCCATGCCCGACCAGCAATTCAAAAGGTATGCTTGTTATCCCGACAGTTGACGGACCAGTAATGGTTGGGCCGACAGCTATGGACACTGAAGATAAAAACGACTGGGCTACCACTAGAGACGGACTTAAAGAAGTCTTTACTCAGGCTCAGAAAATGGTTCCCGGCATCAGGACTTCTGACATTATAACCTCATTTGTAGGACTCAGACCTGCGGCCGTAGGCAATAATGGAGACTTCATTATAGGCACGACTACTGTATCTGGATTCATAAATGCGGCAGGTATTCAGTCTCCAGGGCTTACAGCTTCTCCTGCTATTGCCGAGCACATCCGTGAAGTTCTCAATAAAGAAGGCGTTAAGATGGAACTCAAGCGCGACTTTAAGCCAAAACGCAAAATTGCCATACGCGTAAGACACCTGCTCGAAAAGAGAGACTACTCTGAATACGGCAATATAGTCAAGAACGACAAGGCATATTCCAAGCTTGTCTGCAGATGCGAGAATGTCACCGAAGCCGAAATAGTTGCCGCCATCAAGGAAGGGCACATTACGCTTGACGGCATCAAGTTTGCCACAAGGGCAGGCACAGGCAGATGCCAGGCAGGTTTTTGCACCTCAAGAGTGATGGAAATCCTTCACAGAGAAACAGGTATTCCGTTCGAACAGATAACTAAAAAAGGAAAAGGCTCTGAAATTGCGCCGTATCCTATCAAGAAAGGAGACGGAAAATAATGACTAAGATTATTGATGCTTTAGTAATAGGTGGCGGGCCTGCAGGACTGGCCGCCGCAATATCTCTAAAAAAAAATGGCATTGACAAAATTCTCGTAGTTGAGAGAGAAGATTCTCTCGGCGGCATTTTGCTTCAGTGCATTCACAACGGTTTCGGACTTCACAGATTCAAGGAAGAACTTACCGGCCCAGAATACGCAGAAAAATATATTGAAATGCTTGAAGGGACTGATATTGAAACAATGACCGGCACCTGTGCTATTGATATTGTTAATGAAAAAGATGGTAAAACAGTCTATCTGATGTCCGAAAAGTCAGGTCTTATCGAGGCTAAAACTAAAGTCGTGATCCTTGCGATGGGTTGCCGTGAAAGAAACAGAGGCAATATTGCTATTCCAGGAACAAGACCAGCGGGCATAATGACTGCAGGATTGGCGCAAAAATTCGTAAACCGTTATGGATATATGCCCGGCAAAGAAGTTGTGATCCTTGGTTCAGGAGACATCGGGCTTATCATGGCTCGCAGGATGACATGGGAAGGCGCCAAGGTCAAAGCTGTAGTCGAACTCCAACCGTATCCGGGGGGACTCAATAGAAACATCGTCCAGTGCCTCAATGACTACAATATTCCATTGTATCTCTCGCATACAATCACAGCTATCCGCGGCAACAGCAGGATCACTGAAGTGGATATTGCTCCGATAAACGAATATAAAGAGCCTAAAAAATCTGAAACCTTTACTCTGACATGCGATTCTCTTTTGCTTTCAGTAGGACTTCTCCCAGAAAATGAACTCTCGCAGATTGCCGGAGTTATTCTGGACAAGGTTACAGGCGGACCTTTGATTGATTCGAATTATATGACAAACATTCCGGGCGTATTTGCCTGCGGGAATGTGCTCCATGTACACGACCTTGTTGACTGGGTTTCAGAAGAGTCTGAAGCCACCGCCAAAGCCGCCGCAGAATATATCAAGCACCAGACAATTCAGAAGAGCAAGATCCCTGTCAGAGTCGGAAATCTGGTCAGGTACGCTCTTCCGACAGTGCTCGAACCCGGGAAGCCTGGATTGATTTCTCTTAGAGTCATTGCTCCTGCTGAAAATGCTACGCTCTATGCGAAAGTCGATGATGAAATCATCTACAAAAAAGCGCACAAGAAGATATTCCCGAGCGAAATGCAGAGAATAGAAATAAAGAAGGTTCCGGAAAACGCTAAAATGATACATGTGTATTTAGAGTAAGAGGAGAAATTACCTATGAAAAGATCAATTATTTGCATAAGCTGTCCTCTTGGATGCAGTCTTAGCGTCGAACATGACGATAAGATTATAATCAGCGTAAGCGGCAATGCTTGCAAGCGCGGCCCTGTATATGCGCAGAAAGAAGTTTTTGCTCCTGAAAGAGTCGTAACTTCTACTGTCAAAATAGAGGGGGCTAAAATTCCTCTTCTTCCTGTCAGGACAGATCGTTCCGTATCAAAGGACAAGATGTTTGAAGTGATGAGGGAGATTTTCAAACTCAAAGCCAAAGCTCCGGTCAAGAGAGGCGATGTTATCTGCAAAAATATCTGCAATAGCGGCGCTGATCTGATTGCTACAAGAACTTTGAGCTAAACAAATACCAACTATTTGAGGACATATACTAAAGGTTAAACAGGTAAAAAAAGGTATAATCAGATGGGAAATATAACGGTTGCTGAACTGGCTAAACTTTTGGATTCCGAGTTTATAGGCAATGGAGATTTTGTTGTAGAAGGAATGAATTCTCTTCTAGATGCTAAAGAGAATGATGCGTCGTTTATCGTTTCTGACAAATTCAGAAATCTCCTTAATAAAACCAAAGCTAATGTAATTCTTGCCCCAATAGTTCTTAAAGGAATGCTCCCCGATATTAAGACATATATTTACTGCGCTCAACCAAATGTGACATTTGCGAAAATAGTAAAACTTTTTGCTCCGCATCCGCCTGAATATCAACCAGGAATCCATCCTACGGCAATTATTTCTGATGGCGTGAGTATTCCAGATTCCTGCCATATCGGCCCCAATGTCTTTATCGGCAAGGGAACCATAATAGGTGAAAATACAAAAATTCTATTTGGAAACTTTATAGGTGAAAATACCAGAATCGGTAAAAATTGTTTTTTTTACCCGAACTGTGTAATCAGAGAAAGGATAGTAATTGGCAATAATGTGATTATTCATCCCGGAGTTTGCATAGGCAGCGACGGTTTTGGTTATGAAGCAGGGCCTGCCGGAATAGTCAAAATCCCTCAAGTGGGAATAGTAAGGATTGATGATGATGTAGAAATCGGCGCTAACTGCGCGATAGACAGAGCGAGATTTGGCGTTACCTGGATTAAAAGTGGAGTAAAAATAGACAATCTTGTTCATGTAGCTCACAATGTCGAAATAGGTGAATCTACGATGCTTATAGCTCAGGTCGGTGTCGCAGGGGGCTCTAAAATAGGAAGGGGAGTAGTTCTTGCAGGTCAGGTTGGTATAAGCCATGGTCTGAATGTAGGTGACGGCGCTAAAGTTGGCGGTCAGGGAGGAGTTTTTGAGGATGTCCCTGCAGGCAAATCATGGATGGGATGTTTAGCTGAACCGGTCAAAGATTTTGTAGAGCGCTCTATGCTTCCAGGAAAGTTCAAAAAGCTTGCGGCCAGAGTTCTTAAACTCGAAGGAGCAAATAGAACTTATCAAGACGAACCCACTAAAACTGAAAAGTAAAATTAGTAAATGACCGATGGGGAAAGATTTATTGCCGATAACTGAAAAAGACGGATGGTTGACTTTTAAGAGCCGCGTACAGCCGGGAGCTTCAAAGAGTTCGATATCAGGTTTGTACGGAGATTCGATAAAAATTACTTTGAATGCTCCTCCTGTTGACGGCAAAGCCAATGAAGAATTAATAAAGTTTCTCAGTAAGACTCTCGATATTCCAAAATCGTCTATTTCAATAATTTCAGGTGAAACAAATAGAAGCAAGCTCATCAAGTGCCGAATCTCCAAGTCGGAGTTTTTATCTAAAATTCAAATATAAAGTAGGAATACTATTATGATGAAAACCTCAAAACTTTTTACTTTTATATCACTTTCTTTGCTTCTTCTATGCGCAGGATGTTCCATTTTTCCCAAGAATGAAAATATTCCGGTAACTTATTTTGACATCGGAGCCCCAGGAGAAATTGAAGGTCTGAAGCAATCCCCGCAGGTGGACATTCAAGATGTGAAGACTATGGATCCGTACAATGAAAGAATGGTGTTCCGCGTATCCGAGACACACATTGAGATAGACGAATATAACCGCTGGGCCTCTTCGCCAGACGAAATGATAAGAAAATATTTTGTTATTGCATTTAATCAGAATGATTTGAACAAAGTTAAGCTTCAGGGAGACAACAGGCTTGAACTCTATGTACAGATACTCTGCCTTGAATCTGATCTAACAAAAAAGACTGTTAAAGTAACGCTGGCAGTTCAGATAAAAAAATCTCTTGACGGCAATGTGGTTTATTCAGAAATCCTGTCAGAGCAACAGAGCGTGGATAATGTAACAGCAGAAAAGTTTGCCGAAACAGTTAAAAACCTAATTGATAAAATGTTAATCTCCCTTAGCTCAAACCTTATCCAGGTTAGCAAAACTAAGTGATTGATGATTAATCTCTGGAAGAGGCTTGGATGAAACTTGAGATTCAAAACAGTGAACTAATGCTTTATGATTTCTCCGGCAAAGGAATGTCTTTTATTGAGATGCAGAAATGCTATGACGATATTCAAAGAGCTGTTACAAAAAGCTCTGCCAAATCCCTATCATTCAACCTTGATAATATTGAATCCACCAACTATTCCTTTCTGGCCTTCATCATTTCTATCGGTGAATTGTGCCAAGCTAAAAAAGTCAGGATTGCATTTACAAATATTAAGGATGAGAAGTTTAGCGATGAGCTTAAAAATATCGGTTTTGATCTCTCAGGTAATTACAAAGCTGAGTCTTTCAGGGAAGAAAAGTATTTTTCATTAGTCCAGAACATGGATAAAACAGTTATTTCTTTCTTTGAAAATTTTAAGAAGTTTATCGGTTTTTTAGGGGAAGTAATAGAATCGGTTTTCTATTACATAATTCATCCGCGAAAAATAGATATCAAGGAAATAACCTACTACATGGATAAAAGCGGGGCTGACGCTATCCCGATTGTGTTCCTTATTTGTTTTCTTGTCGGGCTGATCCTTGCTTTTCAGGGGATTGTTCAGATGGCAAAGTTCGGACTATCTGTTTATGTAGCTGATCTTGTCGCTCTTGGAATGATAAGGGAAATGGGACCTCTAATGGTTGCAGTGATATGTATCGGTCGTGCAGGTTCGGCTTATGCCGCTGAATTAGGTACAATGAATTCAGCAGAGGAAATTGATGCAATGGTAACGATGGGACTGAAACCAGCAAGGTCTCTTGTCTTACCCAAAATCATAGCTTTGAGTTTCGTTGTTCCGATGCTTGTGATGATAGGAGATTTGGCAGGAGTTCTGGGCGGTATGGCAATCAGTCTTCCTATGGGCGATTTTACTCTGATTCAATATTGGAATAGAACTGTCGCGTCAGTGATACCTGCAAACCTTCTAGAATCGCTTATAAAAGGTTTCATCTTTGCGATAATTATTGCCATTGTGGGCTGTTACAGGGGATTCGAGGCTGACAAGGATGCAAAAGGTGTCGGCAAGGCGACTACTTCCTCTGTTGTAACGAGTATAGTTTTTGTGATACTAGCCGATTTTTTTGTTACCATTACGCTTCCTCAACTTCTTGGACTCTTCGGGATTAGCTATTGATGAAAAACACAGAAAACAGCAAAATCGTAATTGAAGTTAAAGACTTGACAATAGGCTACGATGATTTTGTCGTCTTGACCGATTTGAATTTTTCAATCAGGCAGGGCGAGATTTTTATTATTCTTGGTGGTTCAGGATGTGGTAAAAGCACAGTTTTGAAGCATTTGATCGGACTCTATGACCCGCTTAAAGGCGATATCCTGATAAAAGGCAAGAGCATGGTAGATGCCTCAGAAACTGAGAAATCCGCTCTCTGCCGCGAATTTGGCGTGCTTTATCAGTCAGGAGCGCTATTTAGTTCACTCACTTTAGAGGAAAATATAGCCGTCCCGCTTAAAGAGTTTACCGACTTGTCAGACAATGTCATAAATAGTGTGGCTAAACTAAAATTGAGCCTGGTAGGACTGAAAGGTTATGAAAAATTCTTCCCTTCAGAAATAAGCGGAGGAATGAAAAAAAGGGCTGGTTTGGCCAGGGCTCTTGCTCTCGATCCTGAAATCCTGTTTTTCGATGAACCCTCTGCGGGGCTTGATCCAATTTCTTCAGCTGAACTCGATAAACTTATCCTGGAATTGAGAGATACTCTTGGCTGTACAATGGTGATTGTTACGCACGAACTCGACAGTATTTTTTCAATTGGCGATAATGTGATTATTCTGGACAAAAAAATAAAAGGAATTATTGAAAGCGGAGATCCAAAATACTTAAAAGATAATTCCAAAAACGAATGGGTTAGAGAATTTTTAAATCGTTCAAATATGAGAGGTTAAATTTATGGCTAAGAATGGAAATAAATACAAAATTGGCGCTCTTGCTCTGGCGGCGATTGTAATTCTTGTGCTTGGTTTGCTATCGCTTGGGGTTATGAAATACTTTCAACCGGAAATTCTTTTCATGACTTCAACCGAAAGTTCTGTGCAAGGCCTGAAAGTTGGCTCAAATGTAAAGATAAAAGGCGTTACAATAGGCTCAGTCAATAGCATCAAAATAGGGCTTGAGGCTTCGACCATATTCATAACTATGAAATTCGACCTGAATACCTTTCTTGACCAGTCCCAGGCAAAGCTCCCTATAATTACACATAATTATCAGGAAAACTTCAATAAAAAAGTTGATCCAATGATTGCAAAAGGGCTTAGATGCCAGCTTCAGTATGAGGGAATAACAGGAGATATGTATGTCGATATCGCATATTTCGATCCTAAGGAATACCCTGTAATACTACCTGAACTTCCAGAAAATCATCCGCTATATTTACCTTTAATTCCTTCGCCGACTATTGGAAATATCCTCCAAACTACGCAGGATATCGCCAAAAAGTTAAATGATATAGACATCAAGAAAATTATTGCTAATTTCGATGACCTTGTCCTTGGCATCAATGATTTTACTAATCAGCTCAAGGAAATCGCAAATAAGCAGAAAATAAATACTATTGGCGATAATATTAACTATTCATTAAACAGATTTGACCAGACTATGAATTCAATTAATGCACTTGTGAAAACTATTCAGAAACAGCCCGACTCAGTAGTCTGGGGCAAAGTCGGCAGTAAAGTCGTCCCATCGCTAGAGCCTTGAAAAATAGAAGCGTTAATAATAAAAAATTGCAGGCTTTTTTATTAAGAGGTGAAGGCTAAGAGTCTAACAATTTGTTCGATTGATTCGGAGATGAGTTTATCTGCATTCTTGATTGAATCTTCAAGAGTCATAGGGCCTCGACAGATGGGGAATATTGAAGTAAATCCTATTTTATAGAGTTCATCTATATCGCCGCCGATAAGCCCGGCAATTGCTATGCAGGGAATATTGTGCATCTTGGCGAGAGCGGCGATACCTGCAGGAGCCTTGCCAAAGGCTGTCTGTCCGTCAATTTTGCCTTCGCCTGTAATGGCTAAATCAGAACCTTTTATTTTTTCAGAAATATCTAAGATATCAATAATAGTGTCAATCCCTTTTTTGAGTTTGCCGCCGATAAGCCCGTATAAAGTAGCGCTTATTCCCCCTGCGGCGCCGCCGCCAATAATGTTTATATCCAAACTTGTATCGCTTTTAATGATTGAAGCAAGGTTTCTTAACCCATCCTCTAGGAATTCTACTTCATCAGGTGAAGCTCCTTTCTGGGGTGCAAAAACTTTTGCCGCGCCGTTAACTCCAAGAAGTGGATTTTCTACATCGCAAACCATTATAAATTCAGATGAAAGGATTCTAGGATCAAGGTTGCTTGTATCTATTCTTTTTATATCTGGCAATGAACAACCGACAGGCTTAAGTTGAAGTCCTTTTTTATTAAGAAAAACAACGCCAAGAGCCGTTAGAATCCCGATTCCTCCATCACATGTAGCGCTGCCGCCAAGACCAAGATAGATTTTCTCTGCTCCTATATCCAAAGCTTTTTTTATAAGTTCTCCTGTTCCATAAGTCGTAGTTTGTATGGCATTGCGTTCCTCAATTTTAAGCAAAGCCAGGCCTGATGCTTTTGCCATCTCGATAATTGCTGTTTTTTGTTCTCTTAAATATAAGAATTCAGCGTTAATACATTTAAAGAGCGGATTGTTGACTTGATGATATATCCTTGTGCAATTCAGAGACTGTTCCAGGACATCAAGAAAGCCATCCCCTCCGTCAGCTACAGGACATTTTACCACATCCGCATTTGGGGCTACTCTTCGGATTCCTCTTTCGATAGCAGAAGCTACCTCAAAACCGCTCAGGCAATCCTTGAAAGCGTTAGGAGCGACGAGAATCTTCATTTGTTTCTTCATCTTCCCTCTTTAATAATGCACCAATTTGGATTATGCTCAGATTCAAACAGTAATGTTTTTAGATACATAACATCTTAGCCTGTTTTCTTTAACTTAGCTAATGCATATAGATATTACATGAATAAGACAGTTTTAAGTATTTTTCTAATTTTATCGGCGCTATTAGCATCCTGCAACCCAGATAATATCAACTCCAAAACCGAAATCAGAATGCAGATAGAGTGGGCTGAGAATTCGGGAAGGGGGGAACTTATCAGAAGTATTCTTAATGACTTCCAGAAGGAAAACCCTGACATTGCAGTCGAACTCATCGGAGGAACCCAGAATAGTCAGAAAACTGTCATGACTATTCTGAGCGGTAAAGCTCCGGAAGTCATGCAGGTAGCTTACAGAAACCTCCGTGAGCTTGCAGCGCAGGATGCCTTCGAGGAAGTGGGCAAATATTTTGACCAGGACAAAATATTCTTTAATGCAAACCTCTGGAACCTTGCCGTGGTTGAAGGAAAATTATACGGGATTCCCTGGCTAGGACATTCCATGCAGCTTATCTATAACAGGGATATGTTTGAAAAGGCAGGCATCAAAGAACCGCCAAAAACATGGCAGGAACTCTACGCTGACGCTTTTAAACTCACCGGAAACGGGAAATACGGCATTGGATTGCCCGGGCAACAGTCAAATGACTTGAGTTGGTCTCTTGATATGTTCATTTACGCAGGCGGAGCAAAACTCGTAAAAAAGGAGCCGGATGGCTCCTATTCGGTGGCTCTAAATACAACTGAAGGGCGGAATGCTGTTCAGTTTTACCTAAAACTTATGAAGGAGTGCGCCCCTCCTGACTCTGCGGAAAAGACAGGCAAGGAGATTATGGATGACTTCAGAAATCAGAAAGTCGCTATGGAATTTCAGGGACCATGGGGAGTTACGGATATCTGGAAATCGGGAAACCCTTTCAGGGTCGGAGTTGCGCCAATTCCTGCCGGACCCGGCGGAAGTTTTGCTGAAATAGGGCCGTATATGCTTGCCATACCTGCAGGTGTTTCAGGAGAAAAATTCAATGCGGCAGTAAAGCTTATTTCCTTTATGATAAGCCGAAAAGGTCAGGAAATGATTTTGACAGGAGAGAAAGGTAGCGACGGAAAATCTTATCCTTTCAGAATTCCGGTAAGGAATGACCTTCAGGACAGCGAATTTTTCAAAGCGCATCATGAATTTCTGCTTTTTGTCACAGGTCTTAATAATCCGAGCATAGCTACGCCTATTGAAGCCTGGAACAAGGTGGATGTGGAAGTTTTCAGAATGAATATCAATAAGTGCATAACAGGCCAGATGAGCGTGGATAAAGCTCTGGATATCATTGAAAAACAGGGGAATAAACTCCTGCAGAGCGATAAAAGATGAGATGATATAAATACTTGCGAAATAATAAGGGCCTTTAGCCAGATATGAATCAAATTTTTATTATTAAGTGGTATAGACAACTATCATTAAGCAAAAAGATTTATATTGCTACTGCCATGGGCTTGTTTATTGGCATTTTTTTCGGTGAATTATGTTCTGTATTGGAGCCATTCAACAAACTCTTTATTCGTGTATTCCAGATTACAATTATTCCGTATATGGTTTTCAGCATTCTGGAGTCGATTGGATCATTGGATAATGAAACGGCGAAAACCATAGGAAAGAAAGGCGGAGTGATACTCCTGATATTATGGGGAGTAAGTATATTTTATGCTTTATGCCTCCGGTTTTCCTTACCGAATGTTCAGAGAGCAAAGTTTTTCCGTCCTGACGATACCACCAGCGATAGTTTCATAAATCTTTATGATTTATTCATTCCCACAAATCCATTTCACTCCTTTGCCAATGGTTATATCCCGGCCATAGTCATATTCAGCGTTCTAGTCGGGATAGCAATTATACACCAGAGAAAGAAAGCGTCGCTTATCGAATACTCGAAAATAATGGCTGAATTGATGAAGGAGGTTAATAATTACATTACCTATCTTCTTCCTCTTGGAGTGCTTATAATGTCGTCCTATACTTTCGGGACATTAAATCTTGCCAGTTTTAAAGCTGTGCTTGTGTATATTCTTGCATCGCTTATATACCTTGTCTTTATGTCTCTGGTGATTTTACCGGGGCTTGCAGTAAGTATGACTAGACTGAAGTATCATAAATTCCTTGCCTATTCGATGCCTGCTGTATTAATTGCTTTTACTACCGGCAGCGTATTTCTGGCATTACCATTAATCTATGAAATGATGCATAACTTTGGACTGAAAGAAGAGCAGAAAGGTTACTATTTAAAGGCAGGTCTCGATAATGAGTATAGGCCTGATCTTGTAAACATAATAGTTCCTTTAGCCTGGGTAGTACCTGCTACTTATAAATTTCTTGTGATATTTTTTACTGTTTTTGCACATTGGTATTATGACAGCACTATAAGCTTTGTTGCTGAATTATTTACTTATATTGGTGGAATCCCGTGTCTTTTCGGAGGCAATTCGGCCACTGTGCCATTTCTTCTGGAAGTATCCCATGTTCCTAGTCAGGCCTATAATATATTTATGCTTGTGTCGAGTTTTCTGGTTTATTTCAATAATGCAAATGGGGCGATATTCATAATAGTGTGCACTATTTTGTGTTATGCTTCGATTATTGGAGGACTTAGAGTTAGATGGTCTATACTTTCTACTATTCTGATATTTGGAACTATTATATATATTGCTCTTATTGTTGGCTTAAATCTATTTATGGGAAAAGTTGTGGCTAAAAGCGAATTAGCCAAGGATGAATTACTGCATATGAATTTACACTCCCTCAACAAGGAATTTTACAGTGACATTGAAGTGTCTTATCTAACTATGGAGCAGTACAAAGAGATTCCTTTTCTTGACGATGAGGAGCCATTGCTCGATAAAATTTGCAGGACTAAAACATTGAGAGTCGGGTATGTCTCTGAGGCGCCCCCATTCTCATTTTTCAATCAGCAAAAAGAACTTGTAGGATTTGACATAGACACTGCTTATGACATGGCAGGGGAACTGGACTGCAATAAATTAGAGTTTTATGAGATAAACAATATAAATGATTATCAAAACTATCTCTTAGAAGGGAAAATGATAGATATTTATGTTGGCGCACATAAGTATAGAGGCCCTATAATGGATAATATAAGAACTTCGGACTCCTACATGGAAATGCACCTTGCTATAGTTATACCCTACAAAGATAAAGCTAAATATTCCGATTTTAACTCGGTTTTCTATGACAAAAGCATAACTGTCGGATTTATCGCAGGATCTGGTAAAGGCTCGACCAGAATATCTAATTTCAGCAAAGCCAGAGAGTTTGTAGAATTGAATAGTTTCAGCGACTATTACCAACACCATAAAACTTATGCATTAGTGACAAATGCCGAGGTGGCATCAGGCATTAATATTATATATTCAGGATATTGGGTTATGCCCTACAAAGAAAAAAGTTTGAGCTTCCATTTTGCTTACATATTACCTTCGGCAGTAAGAGCTGATACACTCAGAGATTTTGTTAATTCATATATCAAAACAGCATTTAGATCAGGAAAGGCCAAAGATAGGTATGGATATTGGATTATGGGTCAGGCTGAGGTTAAGACTGTTCCACATTGGTCTGTCGTGGGCTGGCTTCAGGAAAATAGATACTTTATTATTCCAGAGAAAGAAAATGATAATATTAAATTAGATTGGAGAGTGTGGATCGGCGGTTCTGGCTCTTCCAAATAGTTTTATTTTATATGCAGACAGAGAAAAGGTGTGATATGGCTTCGGTAAAATTAAAAAAAATAGATAAAGCGGCTTATGTCTTCATGTTCCCCGCAATTATCATAGTGCTGCTCTTTATAATCTATCCTTCCGTCTGGGCTTTTGTGGTTAGTTTCAAGGAGGGAAGCATAATTGCGTTTGGCAGAAAGGGCGTGATTGCCGCAGGGCATTGGGTAGGGCTGAAAAACTATCTGGAACTTTGCACTGATACTCTTTTCCTGAAGTCTCTGCTCAACACTCTCTATTTCAGCCTGATTTTTATCCCTTTGACAATGTTTGCTTCTCTATGGCTTGCGATAGTCTTGAACAAGAATATCATCATTAAAAGTTTCCTGAAAAGCATCTTCTTTATGCCTTATGTTGTTTCTATTGTGAGCACATGTCTTATTTTTCTCCTTCTTTTCAGCAGCGAAACGGGTTTTATCAACGGAGTGTTATCCTATCTCAATATCAAGGGACCAAAATGGCTTTCAGATTCGACCTACGCGATGCCGGTTGTGGCTTTTATGTCTTCATGGCGAAGGGTAGGTTATTTTATGCTTCTCTATATCGCGGCACTGCAGAGTATTCCTGAAGACCTTTATGAAGCGGCCGCCATTGATGGGACTAATTCTTTTCAGAATTTTCGTTTTATCACCTGGCCTATGCTCAAAAAGATAAACTTTATTATTTTTATCCTGCTGCTTGTTAACTGCTTCAATATCTTTCAGGAAATATATGTAATGACAGGCGGAGGACCTGGGGATTCCACAGTAACTGTTTCTTATCTAATATACAATGAAGCATTTACTTACTTCAGAATAGGCAAGGCCGCCGCAATGTCCTATGTCCTCTTCTTTATCATAATTATCATCAGCGTAGTCCAAAGCAAATTCGTGAAGGAGTAAAGAATATGCCCAAAAAACTCAAAACATTTCTTCTGAATGCCTTTGTGATATTCATCACTATTCTCTTTCTTATCCCTATTTACTGGCTGATTATATCGAGTTTTAAAACAGGTTCGGAAGTAACGGCGGTGCCTGTAACTTTATTCCCTCAGAAGTTCACGCTCGACAATTTTTACTATGTCTGGAAATTTCTAAAATTTGACCTGACTTTCCTCAATACTATTCTTGTCTGCGTGCCTGTAACTTTTCTGATTGTAGTATTTTCCACGATGGCAGGTTATGCCCTCGCTAAAAAAGATTTTCCGGGAAAGAATCTGGTAATGACGCTCTTGATTGCGACAATGGTAATTCCTGCCACAGTTCTGCTCTTGCCCCTATTCTTCATTATCAATAGTTTCGGTATGTATGATTCATTGCTTGGACTTGTAATTCCTTTCTCCGTTACTGTCTTTGGGATATTTTTCATGAAACAGTACATCAGCGACATTCCTGATGATCTAATTAAGGCGGCCAGCATCGACGGAGCAAATGAATTTCAGATATTTACGAAAATTGTTATGCCTCTTTCCAAACCCGGCATAATGACTCTTGCGATAATCGAGTTTGTCAATAACTGGAACTCCTTTACGATGCCGCTTGTTCTTATCAACTCACCTGATAAATACACTCTGCCGCTAAAACTGACACAACTTGTCCAGAGTCAAGAATCGCTTAACTGGGCGCAGATCATGGCGGCAAACCTGCTTACCGTTATTCCTGTTATCATCATATTTCTGATACTTCAAAAATACATAATTAAAGGCGTCATGGCTGGCGCTGTTAAAGGATAAAGAATTATGAAAATAGCATTAGCTCACTTCAGGGTCGGAGAAACAGATGGTGTTTCTCTCGAAATGGATAAATGGAAAATAGCTCTTGAGAAACTCGGGCACTCAGTCTTTTACATCGCAGGAAGCAAAGGAACCTCCGAGAATGAAGTTCATATAATTCCCGAACTTCATTATATGAATGAGCAGAACAACAGAATTGCCGAAAATGCTTACAAAGCTTTAAAAGACTATGATGCAATAGGACTTGAAAACGAGATAGAAAGCATCTCCGATGCCATATCCTTTAAAATTAATGAGGTCGTCAGAAAGAATAATATAGATATGATCGTACCTAACAATATATGGTCGCTAGGATGGGGACTTCCTGCAGGGTTGGGTTTTTACAAAAGCGCCAAAAGCCTGAATATAAAATGGGGTGCTCATCATCACGACTTTTCATGGGAGCGCGAAAAGTACAGCAATCCGACAATTCCTTATGTAAAAGATTTAATAGTCAATGTCTTCCCACCAGGATTGCCTGGAATAAAACATGTCGTCATTAACAGTTTGGCAAAGAACGAACTAGAAAAGAGACGCGGAATAAAAGCCACAATAGTCCCTAATGTATTCGATTTTGAAGCTCCGATGTGGAAAAGAGATGATTATAACAGTGATTTCAGACAGAGATTAGGTCTTAAAGACAGTGATATTGTTATCCTTCAGGGAACGAGAATTGTTGAGCGCAAAGCAATTGAACTTGCTATAGATGTAGCAGGGGGAATTGTCAGCAGAAAAACCTTTCTTATCGGAAAAAAACTGTGGAACGGGATGGAGTTCAACGCCCAAAGCCGTATTGTTCTCTTCTTTGCCGGGCTTGACGAATCCACTCCTCCATATCTTGACCTTTTGAAGGCTAAAGCAAAAGATTTGAATGTGGAACTTCTTTTTGGAAACCAGTTTATAGAGCACTCCAGAACTCAAAAGAACTGCGAGAAAATTTATTCACTCTGGGATGCCTATGTCTATGCTGATCTAATTACATACCCAAGCGTTCTTGAAGGGTGGGGCAACCAATTTCTTGAAGGGCTATTTGCCAAAGTCCCGATGGTAGTTTATGAATATCCTGTTTTTGAGTCTGATATCAAGAGCGTTGGATTCGAAATAGTTTCGCTCGGAAGTAGGCACAAAATTGATGCCAATAAACTTGTCCATGTGGAGAAAAGCATAATAGACAAAGCAGGAGAAGAGTGTGTAAGACTGCTTATTGACGGAGTATACAGAAGCGCCGCTGTCGAGAAAAACTTTAAGCTTGGGCTAAAAAATTATTCCTATTCGGCGCTTTCGGCAATCCTTGAAAAGCTTTTCAGAGGATAACTATGAAATTGACTGAAACAAGAAAAGCCTCGATATTCGAAAAACTGAATTTTATATTCAGAAACGACGCTGGAAAAGTTGATAAGATATTCAACGGAATACTTAAAATTGTAGGAAGTTTTCCGAAAAATAGAGACGAAGCCAAAAGCCCATGGATATCCGAAAACGACGCCTTCCTTATCACTTACGGAGACTCATTGCTCGAGGATGGCATAAGCCCATTGAAAACTCTAAACACCTTTGCTGAATGCTACCTCAAAGGAATAATCAATTACATTCATATTCTGCCGTTTTATCCGTGGACGAGCGATGACGGGTTTTCTGTTTCGGACTATTTTGCTGTTGACAGGAACCTTGGCGACTGGAGCGATGTGGAAAGAATCGCCAGAAATTTCAAAATAATGTTCGATGCTGTCGTAAATCATATTTCTGCTAAGTCCGAATGGTTTCAGGGTTTTCTAAATGGGGATGAAAAATACGATAACTATTTCATCATCAGCGAATGGTTAGATGAACTCAAAAAAGTGACAAGACCCAGGACTCATCCTTTGCTGACGGATTTTCAGACAAGGAAAGGGGTCAAAAAGGTCTGGACTACCTTCAGCGATGACCAGATTGACCTCAATTTCTGTGAAGCGGAAGTTTTTCTGAAAGTGATTGAACTTCTCTTGTTCTACGCCAGTAAAGGCGCATCGGCAATCAGGCTTGACGCAATTGGTTACATCTGGAAGGAAATAGGAACAAACTGTATTCATCAGCCCGAGGCTCACAAAATAATTCAGGTTTGGCGCGACATACTGGAAGAAATCGCTCCAGATGTAATTCTTATAAGCGAAACAAATGTTCCTCACAAAGACAATATTTCATACTTCGGCAATGGTAAAAATGAGGTGAAAATGGTTTACCAGTTTCCACTTCCTCCTCTTGTTGTTCACACGCTTCAGACTGGGAATGCCGAAGCTCTTCTTAAATGGGCTTCAGGGCTTGATAAAGTTTCAGAGAGTACGACATTTTTCAATTTCCTCTCTTCGCACGACGGTATCGGGGTAATCCCTGCAACAGGGCTGCTTTCAAAAGATGAAATTGATAGCATGGTTAAGAAAGTTGAGCAGCACAAAGGCCTTATTTCATACAAGACAAATCCTGACGGGTCTCAAAGCCCGTACGAGATGAATATCAACTATTTGGAAGCAATTTCTCGCCCTGATGAAGGAATTGAACTCAGAGCAAAGAAAATGCTATCTGCGCAGTTCATTCTGCTTTCATTTATTGGCGTGCCTGCAATATACATCCACAGCCTTCTTGGCTCGCTTAACGATTTTGAAGGTTTGAAAAAGACAGGGAGGAACAGAAGCATAAACCGTGAAAAACTGAACTATGCTAAACTATGCGAAGATTTGCAGAACCAGGATACTCTGAGATCAAAAGTCTTTGCTGGAATTAAGAAACTTTTGGAAATAAGGAAGAAACATAAGGCTTTCAGCCCTCTTGCAGAGCAGATAATCCTTAATATCCATCCCTCTGTTTTCTCAATAGTCAGATGCTGTTCTGACGAAGAGATAACAGTTCTTGGTAATATCTCAGGCAACGAAGTTGCTTTGCTAAATCTGAACTTCAGAGGGCAAGATTTAATAAGTGGAAAATCTGTCCAAAGTCGTGTAAAATTAAGACCTTATGAATTCATGTGGATAAAAAATAATTAAAATAGTTAAAGGAGTGGTGTATGAAGCAATTTAGCGGAATAAAAAGGGCAATTTGTGCGGCCATGCTGGTGTCAGCCAGTACTGCTTTTTCGGCTGTAGATCCGTGGGTAATTACGGCAGACAAAGT
>Ga0194039_1000041_pt1 | contig 82266 bp, 76 predicted proteins | sample JunL228m_MetaG_FD_148679 | JGI IMG/M metagenome (GOLD analysis project Ga0194039, IMG submission 148679) | Anoxic zone freshwater microbial communities from boreal shield lake in IISD Experimental Lakes Area, Ontario, Canada - Jun2016-L227-8m | ecosystem: Environmental > Aquatic > Freshwater >...
TTCAAAAGTCACAGATGAAGAAATTGAAAAAGTGGAGTATGATTTAAACATGAGACCGAGAAAGCGACTCGGATTCAAGACACCATTAGAAGCGTTGAGTGGTGCACTTAGAGGTTGAATGTGCCTATCGAACTATGGACAAAAGCCAAAAAATGTTCTAATATGCTATCGGAAGTCAAACAACCAACCCCCGAATCAAATTCATGAAAATAATTAGAGTTAGCCTAGGTTCCACAAGTTCCCAAAAACTTGCGGCCGTTGTACAGGCCTTTGAAGCCCTTGATATTGAGGCCACCATTACAGGTGTTTATGCCTCGTCTGAGCAGAATGACCAACCTGTTGGACATGATGAGACGTTCAAAGGAGCACTTAATCGCGCACTACGAGCGCAAGCAAGAGATCCTGGAAGTATGGCAATTGGAATTGAAAGTGGGATTATTCGTTTCAAAGCGAAAAAGCCCACGACTCAGGACGTTGCAGTGATTGTCATACTAACCACTGAAGGACGTCAAATCATCAAAACCTCAGAAGGGTTCGAGTTCCCCGAGGACTGCGTGGAAATTGCCAAAAAGCGTGGTTTTGAGGCAACAACTGTTGGGTCAGTCATCGCGGAAAAATTTGGTGGTGACCCCGCAGATCCCCACTTCACACTCTCTGATGAGAAGACAAGTCGGACTACGATAATCACGAAGGCGCTGGTGGAAGCACTTAAGGAGATTTAAGGCTCCATCAAACAAACCCAAGAGACATGCCCCCGACCCAGCAATGGCGTCGGGGGTTTTCTATTTATAAAAACACCACTTCCCTAAATATTTTTTGAACTCAGAACTTCTTGCTTCAAAAACACTTTCAAAAAAATGACCAAAAGGGTGAATCTCGGGTGTTTGCTCATAATGAGCGCGTATTTCTCTGTCCTTAAATAACCTAATATGGTACTGATGCTTATAACCATCAAAAATTCTCATACTTAATATTTCATCAGAGTCTATCCAGGCAAATCTGTTATTACGGAAACCCATACCACCCAAATACCTCCTAAAATCCTCGACTTTCTTCTTGGAATCCAAAAAACCAATATGATACGGCTGACGACCTTTGTGATAAATAATCCTAAGCTTAAGTAGCCCATCTCTTATGTACGGAAAAACTGGAGACACAATGTACTTCCAAAAGTAATATTTAATGCCATCCTTTAAATTTTTAGGTCGTGACATCATATGTGTTAGATAACAATATTTTACTACTTTTTATTTTACAAGCAAGCTATAATAATAATATGAACCTAAAAGGACTTACAACAGTACAGGCCAAGAAACAACTACTAAAATACGGCCCAAATAAAATAGTTCAAGCAAAAGAACTTTCAGCCTTTCTCGCATTTTTTGCTAGATTTAAAAACCCACTTCTAATAATCTTGGTTATTAGTTCAATTATAGTTGGAGTACTAGGAGACCTGGTAACATCGTCAATAATTATTTTTATAATATTAATGAGCGTCACGATAGACTTCATTAACACATATAGATCCCAAAAAGCAACGGAGGATTTAAAGAAACGGGTGATGATTACAGCAACAGTCCTAAGGGATGGAAAAGAAATTATACTTCCCCTTGCTGATGTGGTGCCTAATGACATTGTAATTTTGATGCCAGGAGACATAATTCCAGCTGACGGAATAATTAAAGAGTCAAAGAACCTGTTCGTAAATGAATCTCAATTAACTGGCGAGTCCTTCCCTGTTGAAAAAGAAATTGGTAGTGAGGTATATATGGGAAGTAGTACAAATACAGGTAGAGCTATAATGCTTGTCACATTAACTGGAAAAAATACAAAGTTTAGCCATATCTCCGCATCATTAATTAAACAAGAAGGGCCTACAGAATTTGATAGGGGTATTCAAGAATTTTCTGTGCTAATTATGAAACTAACTTTTGTGTTAGTTTTTTCTATATTCCTAATAGACACTTTTCTAAAGCACAGTTTTTTTGGATCATTTCTTTTTGCTGTAGCACTGGCTGTTGGCTTAACACCAGAACTTTTACCAATGATCATAGCACTCAATCTATCTAAAGGGTCACTGATTATGGCCAAGAAAGGAGTTATTGTTAAAAAATTATCTGCAATTCAAAACTTTGGAAACATGGATATTTTGTGTACTGACAAAACAGGCACATTAACAGAGAATACTATTGAGCTGGTAAAATATATTGATATTCATGGGAATGATTCTGAAGAAGTGCTTAGGGCTGCCTATGTTAGTAGTGAATTCTCAAGTGGATTCAAAAGCCCGCTTGATGATGCAATTAAAAATTACAAGACGCTGGACATTAGTTCATATAATAAAATAGACGAGGTGCCTTTTGATTATATAAGAAGACGTGATTCTGTTATTGCAGGCGTCGACGGCACACATATTATTATTGCAAAAGGTGCACCTGAGCAGGTTATTGAGGTGTGTACATTCCATGACGGGGAAAAAAGAATAAAGGCAGAATTACGAAAAAAAATATTACATCAATATGAGACACTAAGTAAAGATGGATTCCGAGTGCTTGCTGTTGCAAGGAGAGTAATTCCAATGTCGGAGAAAAAATATTCAAAGCACGATGAAGAGCATATGGAATTCCTAGGCTTTATCGCTTTCATTGATCCCGCAAAGAAAAGTGTTGCCGAAACTTTAAGAAAACTTGAAGAGCACGGAATTGAAATTAAAATTTTAACAGGTGACAATGATTTAATCACAGAAAAAGTAGCTAGAGATATTAATCTTCCTGTAAGGGGTATTCTTATGGGATCCGATATTACTCATCTTACCGATCAAGAACTTGGAATAAAGGCTGAAACTACAACAATTTTTGCAAGAGTTTCTCCTGACCAAAAAGAAAGAATAATAAAAGCATTGAGATCGCGTGGACATGTTATTGGTTTTCTTGGTGACGGTATTAACGATGCTCCATCACTGCGGGCAGCTGACGTTGGTATTTCTGTCGATAATGCGGTTGACGTTGCAAAAGATACTGCTGACTTAATTTTGATGAAGAAAAGTCTTAACGATTTAATTGAGGGTGTTATTGAAGGTCGTCGTACATTTTTGAACACTCTTAAATACTTAATGATGTCCTTAAGTTCTAATTTTGGAAATATGTTTTCCATGGCGGGAGCTTCTGTTTTATTGCCATTCTTCCCAATGACAGCACCTCAAATTTTATTAAATAATTTATTGTACGATTCATCACAATTAGCAATCCCAACAGACTCAGTTGACAGAACAGCCTTACTAAAACCAAAGAGGTTTAAGATACGTTTTTTCAAACTCTTCATGATCGTCTTTGGTCCACTTTCTTCTATTTTTGATTTCTTAACGTTCTACATTTTGTTTTCTGTTTTCCATCTCTCAGTTGGTGGATTTCAAGCTGGTTGGTTTTTAGAATCGATAGCCACCCAAACTTTTGTGGTATACATTATAAGAACAAAGAAGATACCTTTTATTCAAAGCAAGCCAAGTAAGGCTCTTCTTATAACAACAATTAGCGCAGTTATGCTCGCCTGGGCCGCTGTATACCTTCCTGTAAACAAGATATTTGGATTTGAAAGGCTTGGTATCCGTCCAGTACTAGCTATTATATCAATCACTATTGTCTATCTATTTTCTGTAGAATTTACAAAGCGATGGTTCTATAAGAAAATAATTACTGATGATAATTAAAAACATGAATTCAAAAAATACAAAATACTATATCTTGGGCACCATAGTTATTCTAACTATTATTATATTTACAATAATCTATGCGATGCTTAGCACTAATAAGGTTGGAACAAATATTTCCCAGCAAAGAAATACAACATTAATGATTGATACCGATAAAGCGACATCCTCTGCTAGCAAAGTAACAAATCTTAAGAGCAAGGCTGCCACTCCGGTTAGCCAACCTTCCTTACCAAAAATCGTGCCAGTTGCTCAAGTTGTAATACCCCTACCTGTTGGAACAGATCAATTTACAATATCAATTGGAGCTACCACAACAGAATTGATTGCAAAGAATCTATTTGATAAAGGTTTTATAGTCGACCAAGATTCATTCATCTCATCCGCACTAAAAGCAAAATTCACATTCATACCTGGCGCCTATAAACTCTCTAAAACAATGACGGCAAATCAGGTGCTTTCAACTATCAAAGCTGGGCCATATATGAAATGGATTATAATTCCAGAAGGCTTAAGAAAAGAAGAAATTGCATCTCTTCTTGCAAAAAATCTTGGATGGACAAATATCGCCAAGAAAAAATTTATTGATGCCACAAATGTAAATCCAGATTATACAGAAGGAGTATATTTTCCTGAGACATATCTTATACCTATCGTAGAAAAACCTGAAGAGGTTGCAAATAGACTGGTCTCAAAATTTAATGAAAAATTCAGCTCTCTACTGCCTCAGTTTAGCGAGCAGAATATTAAATGGACTACGGGATTAACTCTAGCTTCAATTGTTCAACGAGAAGCAGCGAACAATGCAGACACACCTCTTATTGCAGGAATATTATGGAACAGGCTAAATCAAGACATGGCATTAGGGGTAGATGCAACACTTCAATACATAAGAGGTGACAAAGGTGCTGGGTATTGGGCTCCAATAACTGTAGCTGATAAGAAAACAGAATCACCTTATAATACGTATTTAAATACAGGCCTACCTCCACATCCAATCTCAAACCCTGGGCTATCAGCAATTAAGGCCGTGCTTCAGCCAGCCTCCACAACATGTTTATATTATATTCATGACGCTCACAGAGTGACACATTGTGCTACAACATATGAAGAACATAAATTAAATATTCAGAAGTACCTTTAGTTATGATATTTGGGGTCAGGCACCATGGTGCCTGACCCCAAATATTACCTCACCTCCAAGAATACCTTTGGCTCTGTATCAATTATGTTTTGTTTAATCTCTGGGTAAATTTCACCCGCTTGAATTTTATCAATAAAAGAAGAAAATGTACCTCCTGTAGGATAACAATAAGCGTCGCAAACAATACCATTGACATTAGTTCTATTTAACAGCTCAGGCATTTCTTCAATAACATAATCGCCAAGTCTGATTATGTCAGCCTCAGTAAATTTTCTTGTCTCTTTTGATACCAGAGCTCTAACAATAGAAAGGACATCTGTTTTAAACGCAGGATTTTTTTTAGAAAAATTGTAAAGATAATTTGTCTTTTTCTTATATTCACCATCAACAATTTCCTGCCATTTGACGAATCTTAACTTTTTGAAATCAGTGGGCGGCAAATTATTTGAAAAATAATTTGCCGCATCTTCCAATACCTTATCCCCCATCTTATTTGCCTTAAGCAAAGCCTTTTCAAAAACCATTTTATTTCTCACTTCTATATTTATTGCATGAATAGAATCTGCAACATAAATAATCACACCATCCTTGGTATATTCAAGAGCCCATTGTACCAAACCTGCAATATTCTCTACGGTAAAATATTTATTACCCAAACTAATACCGACACCGATATTATATTTCCTGTTATTTAGATCCTCTATATTACCACCATGAATTGAATATAGTTTCATGTAATAATATTAGCACAATATCAAAGTTTTAGGTTAGACTCTGTGTTAACTGACCTCAAATCAAATACATGATAGAATAATCATTAATGATTTTAACCACACACGCCGTAACCGGAGCAACATTCACAGCATTAATACCAAAAAACCCCATTCTAGGCTTTGCTATAGGCTTTGGAAGTCATTTCATTTTGGATTCAATTCCTCACTGGGATTACAAACTTAAGAGCAGTAGAAAAAACAAAGAAAAACCACTTAATAATGACCTAGTTATAAATAAAGATTTTCTAAAAGACCTAGTAAAAATAGGGTTCGATGGACTTCTTGGACTATCCCTATCATTCATTCTACTTGGCGCTTTTGGACACGCATCTTTAATAGCAATCCTATTTGGTGCTATTGGTGGAATGATGCCGGACTTCCTGCAGTTTGTTTACTTCAAGTGGCGCCATGAACCACTCGTAAGTCTTCAAAAATTTCACATTTGGATGCATTCAAAACGTAGTTTAAATAGCCGTCCCATTTTTGGAATTTTCTGCCAAGTGATGGTTATTTCAATAGTGTTTCTATTCTACAACCTTTTAAGATTATAGAACAAAATTAATTTGCATCCCCAAATACTATCTGTAGTATTGAATCCCTCTCTGCTGCATACATTTAATAACCTTCATATTTCTATTATTTGAATTAGTTTCCTTTAAACACTCAACTTCTATTCTATTTCTATTCTGGACCATTGTGTATCCATTAAACCAAAGCGCAGCCAAAAGTATAACTAACATCAAAAATGCGAATGCAAAATGCCTCTTACTTATAAAGGCAGAAAAGATAATAGATAATAGTATGTACAGAATTACAGGTCCCAATATGTAACTTGTTTGTGTAAAAATACCTCCAAGAGTTGAACCCATAAGGTTCATGAAGAATATCATTATTAAAGTAAGTACAATAAAAGCAACAGCTTTCATTCTTACAAGCCCAAAAAAATCCTTTATTACTTTAGAAAAAGATGCCGGCTGTTTATTATTCATATTATATTATTTATTATTAGGTGTTATTCCAAATTTATCAAAGACACTTCTTGCCGCCTTTAGTTTACCATCATTTCTAGTTAGTAAATGTATTTGCATTTGTTAAGTATATATTATCCAAGTCGTCTGGACTAGAAAATCCTTATCTCCAAGCTTGTCTCTAAGATATGACGCCTGCTCACCACTTAATGAATATCTCTCAATAAATGCTTGCGAGAGTCCCCAAATCTTCTTGGATAGAACTCTTTCATATTTAACATTTTTGGAATCCATATAATTTTCAATTTCATTAGATGATGAAAAAAACATCCCATCTCTCTTTATTTGAGGTAATTCATCATCGATAAAAATCTTACCCACAACTTCACGCCAAGCTTCAGGATTAAAGTCATCAGCACCACCGTGTTGAATAATCGCAAAGCCTTTTACAACTCTAGATATTTCATCAATAATTCTTTTCTGATTTTCAAAAAGATTAAACTGTAGAACGTATCTCATTATTACTAAATCAATACTTTTGTCTTCAAACGGTAAAGACTCCGCATCTGTCACTATTTTTTTTCCATTTATACAATTTTCTGCTATTGCATTAGGATTTGTATCCGTAACGGTTATGTCAAAACGATATTCTGGTAGAAGATCTAAAATATCAGATAATAACTCACCCCTTGATGACCCAATATCAAGCAATGTATACGTTTTTCCCGTATCAGGCAGCCTTGATTTTATGATGTTTGAAAATAGGCCCGCAGACTCACCGTAGATTTCTATTATTGGAGCAGATATTGATTTACCTTTAAATATCTTAGCTGAGGCGTCGCCCATATCGTAGGTTGGTTTTTGATTCATCTTTTAGTTTTGGTTTTGAGCCTCCCTCAAGAAAGCCAAATCTCTCAGTCTCATAAATTTAGCACCGTAATCTTCTACCTCATTTTTCACTTTCTAGTGTTTTGATAGCTTCTTCAAGACTCATCCAAACTGGTTCAAACCCATCGGCAATTTCACCTTCTTCCAATTTTGAATCACCTATATCTCCAACTAGATCTGCAATGAAACAGTGCGAAAATTGATGTAACTCATGCATGTTTCTATATTCTTCAATAATAGCTAATTCCCTAATATTATCAGCTACACAACCTATCTCCTCCACCAACTCACGTGCGAGCGCTTCCTTAATATCTTCACCCTCCTCTACTCCCCCTCCTGGTAATTTATGAAAATTCTTTTTGGTCGCGTGCAGTAGTGCAATATTTTTATCCTTATCAAATACAATAGCTCGGCCTGCTCGCCTTTCTTTATATACATCAGGTTGTGGGTTATCAAGTCCAAAATCTGCGTCTTTGATTGTTTTTATTATTATCATGGAACTATTGTACCATGGAAATAAAACAGCCCGCGCACTGGTTAGACGAGGGGTTGTAGTTGATTTGAGACTTCCTATGTTTGTTATGCACTACTTATGTAGTACGGCTGTTTTTGCTAGCCTCACTGTCCCCCTAATTACCCCAAAGACTATTTGGATACACACCCCCAGCAATTAAATCCCTGATTTTCTGCTCCACAAAAGGTTTGTCTTCAATATAAGTAATTCCAAACCATTCTGTATCACTTGAGAGAACTTTTACTTTAACCTTTTCATCATCGATAAGCTTTTTAACTACAAATGGAGCAAAGAACTCAGCTTTTAAATTTTCTTTGTTTTCTTCTAAAAATGTTCTGAACATTCCTTCTGAGTGATTAAAATATGAAGGAGTGAATCCAAAGAAATTCATTGATGTCATTTCATTTCCAGTAAGCTCTCTGAAATCCTCACCATCTTTATACCTTGCGCCTGTTGCTGTTTTTTCTATATGAGTACGTTCTGTAATATTTTTTAAATAACCATTCTCATCTGTTTCAGATATTCCACGAGATACGGATCCGAAATCAGAAAGGGTTTTATTTAGTGGATAACCAACCATAAAATAATTTTCAGCGTCAGCATCATCACTATCACCAACCACGTCTACAGAATTAATTAAATTATCAGCCATTATTTGAAAAGATTCTGCACCATAAAAATCATCCGCATTAATCATTGCAAAAGGTTCATTTATAATATCCTTTGCCATCATAACAGCATGTGACGTTCCCCATGGCTTAGTTCTTCCTTCAGGTACAGTGAAGCCATCTGGCAAATTTTCTAATTCTTGGAAAACATATTCTACCTCAATCTTGTCCATAAACTTTGGACCTATTGCATCTTTAAATTCGTTTTCAAAGTCTCTTCTAATTACAAAAACGACCTTTCCAAACCCAGCCCTAATTGCATCATAAACCGAGTAATCTAATATCACCTCTCCAGATGGCCCTACAGGATCTAATTGTTTCAATTTTCCATAGCGACTTCCCATTCCGGCAGCAAGAACTAATAGTGTTGGTTTCATATATTTATTATAAAGGAAAAAGTTTTTTAAGTCACGTCGTTTCTTACACTACATTACTGTGATCTGTTATGTTATATACAACTAAGGTGATACAATTCAGACATGTGTTTTTCTGCATCAGCTAGTTTTATAGCGAGTGGTGCCCTTGCCGTTCTTGGTGGGGTGTCTCTTGCTTCTGCAAATAAAAAAGATAAGGTACTTGCTGCAATTCCTATAATGTTTAGTATTCAGCAATTCTGCGAAGGAATACAATGGTTATATTTAAATTCCGGATACTCATCGCCTATTATTGGATATTTCTTTTTATTTTTTTCCTTTATTATATGGCCAGTATATGTACCATCCGTGGTTTATCTATTAGACAAAGCTGAGAGAAAAATATTAGGCTGGTTTATACTTGCAGGTTCAGCTGTGGCGATTTATTTCACAACAGTTCTCATAACGGGCCCATTGGACATATATAAAATCAATTCATGCGTGAACTATAGCTTTGATTTTCCTTTCAGAAATTTTGTTATTCTAGCTTACCTACTTGCCGTTGTTGGTTCATTCTGTATTTCAAGTATCAATATTTTACGATATTTTGGAATTACAATTGGATTTTTAGGTCTTGTATCATGGTTTTTCTTTGAATATACATTCACATCTGTTTGGTGCTTTTTTGCAGCCATCGTTAGCTTGATGTTTTATTTTTATATAAGATACAAAAGAAAGGTCAACAAACTAATGGAGAAGGTTAATAATGGTGTGATGAGGAAATAGGATGAATGTTTCTTTATAGTTTTAAAGATTGTATAACTAGAAACTATTTAAGAAACTAAAGACCACTATCTCAGCATCACTCCCAACTCTCATGGGTGGACCCCATGTTCCTACTCCGCTTGAGGTGTATACGTTCATATTATTCATTTTTTTAAGGCCATAATCATAACCCTTATAAACTAAATTTGTAAATATATTAAGGGGCAATATTTGAGCTTTATGAGTGTGTCCTGAAATCTGAAAAGAAATACCCGCATTTGCAGCTTCTGCCAATTGAGAAGGTTGATGTTTTAAAAGAATAGAGGCTTTATTTCTATCTATGTTCAATCCTGAAAGAATTGATTCAAATTTTGTAGCATCAATTGAATCACGATCATCAACACCAATTAATTGCAGGCCATCCACTATAACCATTTCATTATTAAGTATTTTAATACCAGCACTACTGATAGCATCTAGGAAATGCTTGCTGTCGCTAAACTCCTCATGATTCCCTGTAATAAAATATACACCAAATTTTGGGTGTAAATTAATAAATGGATTAATGATTTCAGATTCATTAACCTTCACACCATCGTAAATATCACCTCCAATGAAAACTATATCAGGATTAATTTCATTTATTTTAGACACAATATTTTTTGCAAAATCCTGGCTATGAACAGCACCTAGGTGCAAATCGCTGACCCACACAGCCTTTTTATCTTTCCAATTAATTGGAAGGTTAGGTATAGTAACACTAATATCTTTTACAATAACATTTCTAGCATGAACAAGGCCATAAACTCCAAAAACAAAAGGCAATATGAAGCATAAAATGCCAAAATACAGCAAAGAAATATTAGGACTAAAAATATGCAGAATTCCTGATACTATGAAAAATAGAAGCGAGAATAAAAATAGGTATACAGAAAAACCAAGCCAGGATGCTGAAATAGTATATAAAGAATTGGTAAATGAATTATTAAAGTAAAAGGTTAGGATTGAAACGATTAGAAAACTAACACAAAGAATCGCTAACAGGACTCCTGTAAAAATTCTCCATGTTGCAGACAAAGAAAAGATCGTTACTATGAATTTATAAATAGTAAAATGAATCAGCGAAAGTATCAGTGTGACCATTGATATAAAAAATATGATCATATAATTTCCACCAAAACTTCATTACGAGTCATCCAGAGTGGCGTCCATGGTGGATTATATCCGGCATATTGTACCCCACCGACTACATTAATATTATCCTTTTTTAAAGCATTCAGTAGTTCTTGTTTCTTTGATTCTACACGCGCCCCTGTTCGTCCCCAAGAAAATCTGATTACGGCCATTTTCTTTTCAGGAATTGTAACAATTTTTACACGTTCATCATTTGGAACAGGAAGAGTTTCAAGAGTGTATGAACGAGGCATACCAAAAGCAATAACATGAGAATCTCCCTCAACTGTTGCGGTAACAGGAGCTGTCATTGCAATAGATTCAGATGATGATGCTGTATTTTCGACAACTGGAGCAGTCATGGCGATTTTTTCTTTCTTAGTATTACCACCAAAAATATACCCAGCAATAATACTGAAACCCTGACTTAGAGATTCCTTATAAGGACCATTTACGGTAGTTTGTGCAACTATATGCGCTGGATATAATCGTACCTCATATCCCTTTTTAGATTCCAATACTGAATATTCCGTATTCTCAACTCGAAATGAAAAGTATCCTATAATGGACCAAAGAAAGAGTATACCAATAAAAGTGTATAATATATTCATACACACATTATACCACTTAGTATATTATTTTCTATCAAGATCCTTTCTTTTGCCCCATTGCCAACGAGGTTTCTCTCCTTTTTTATAGCAAATATATAGCAACAAACCTGTGTCAAAGAATATTCCTGTTAGACCTAAAATCAAATTATGTTTTATTAGTAATGTTAATGGGATGAATATAACAAGCCACAAAAGCAGCACAAGCCAACCTTCCCAAGTTGCAGGAGTCCATCCGTATCCATAAGTTTTATTAACAAACCATATTTTGTTATTTTTCATTATTCTTATTCCTTTAAAATTTTTATAAATAAATTATTTAAACCGACCCCCTTCAGTCATCTTCCTTATTTCCTTATCAAAATCAGACTCAATTTTTTGATGTTTATTAAACTCCTTATATTCTGAAATAGCTTTCTCATCAGCGTCTATCTTTGAGACTTTTCCCTTACCATCCAAAACCTGATACTTATTGAAAGTTAGAAAATTATCAACACTCTCTGCAAACTCTTTCATTGTAAAAGTATTACTTCTTTCAATTAAACCTTCAATGTAATCAAAAAACCCTGTAACCGCTCTTTCAAGTTTTTTGATTTCACTTTCTTCTAGGTAATTCTTTGCAAAAATAACATCGGATTGCAATATTCTACCTGTTGGAGATTTTTTCCAAGTAGCAAGACCCATATGTGACAGGGTTGCATCAACTTTGTTGTAAATTATTTCAGGTGCCGTCTTACCTGTAATTGCAAAATGAAATTTATTTTGAACCATAGCATAAAATTCCTGACTAGCCCCAGAGTCTTTATCATAATCAATACTGCACTCAGCAAATATATCTGTAATTTGTTGATAGATTCTGCGCTCACTTGCTCTAATGGAACGGACTCGCTCTAGCAATTCTCTAAAATAATCAACACCAAATGTTTTCTCTCCTTGCTTCAGACGTTCATCATCAAGGACAAACCCTTTAATGATAAATTCACGAATTATATTAGTTGCCCAGATACGAAAATGGGTGGCTTTTTTGGAGTTTACTCTGTAACCCACGGCTATGACGGCATCGAGGTTATAGTGCATTGTGTCGTAGTTCTTTCCGTCAGCAGCAGTTATTCGGAAATTCCTAATAACTGAATTCTCCTTTAATTCAGCCGTTTCAAAGATATTTTTAAGGTGTTAATTTATTGTTGGGATAGAAACACCAAACAGCTCTGCGATAAGCCTTTGAGTTAGCCAGATCATCTCACCTTCTATCCTAACCTCAATTTTAGGTACACCAGTTTCACCACTAAATATGAGAAATTGTGCGATTTTACTATTCTTAGAGATGTTTTTTTCTTCCATGATTTAGTCATTTTATCACAAAAGAGATGGTGGTTCTAGCTCTAGAAAAATTACCACATCTTACTTTTCATCTTTGAACTACCAAGGATTCAAGGGATGTATGGGAGGATTAGATTGAGTATTGAAATGATTAATAATCTGACATATCTAAAGGTCTAATAGCATTAGCTATTCATCATCTTGTTTAATACGTCAAAACATTGTGGGAGTTCAAGCCAACCAGCTGAACCATTTAAATGTCCTCCATTTTTAACAACCATCAATTCTCCACCTAATTCTCTAGACAATGTCTCGGCATTACTAAACGAGACAACATGGTCATTATCCCCATGAATCACTACAAATTTTTTACACTTTGTTTTCATCTTTTCAAAATTAAAACTTTTATCTAAGAAACTACCCAGTTTAGTATTACCATTATTCTCAGATGGGCCAGAAACAAGAACTGCACCGTGAATATTTTCAGATTCATTATTTTCTAAATAACGTAAAATTGCAGTTGACCCAAGGGAGTGACCTACAAGATATATCTCATTGCCGTTATTAATTTTGACATGTTTTGAAATTTCATCTATCCACTCATCGCAAACAGGATTGCCGGCACTAGGCATGGCAAGAGATTCAGTAGAAATATTTTGTTTTTCTAATTCTTTTACTAACCAAGGTCTCCAACCCCCATCTGGAGTACCTTGATAACCATGAATTATAAAAACTTTTTTCATAACTAAAAGTATACCATGTCTAAACAAGTTCGAACCTCACACTACCCTACCCAAAAAATACGTTGATAAATAAGACTTAAAACTAGCTGTGTACTCCGGTCTAGAACCTCACACAGTGAGACACCGTAAGGGTTATTAAACGATTATTATTGTATCATATTGACCCGTCTCGGTCTCTCCTTTTTTGGTTTAAAATGAGACAAATGAGACAGTGCAGACCATTTCTCATTTGTTATAAATTAACCAATAAATATATGGAAATTACAGAAGAAAAAGTTCAAGAAATGAAGGACATCGCAAAAAGAAGCGGTGAAAACTGGACTGATGAAGAAGCTCATAAGGCGGCATACAACATGCAGAGCTACGCTGAACTTGTTATTGAAATTGCCATGAAAGAAGTTAAGAGAAATAAGAAATTAAAGAATGAGCCTGGAGGTTTTCCTCCTGAAGGACATTACAGTTGTAAAATCTGTGGAGGTGCAGCCAATCAAGAGACAGGCTGGTACGATAAATACGGATTTAAATGTTTACTCTGTCAGAGAGCCTTAAAAGAAGGTGTGCTACCAACATTCGCTTTTATCAATGACAATAGTTACTTTTCAATGTGGAAGCTTACCAATGATCTTAAAGTCAGATCAGTGACAATAAGAAAGTTTATAAGAGAAGGACGATTAAAAGCTAGAACTGTTTTAAATAATGAAGGTAAGGAACACGTATGTATTTTTCTAAAAAAAGAAAATCCAGACCTAAAAATGGCGAATAACCCCATTAGAAAATCATACGATAGAAATAAAAAGAAGAAAGACAGATTATGGGTTAAAGAAAAAGCAAGAGAATGGAAAGAAGATTGGAATAAAAGATTTAAGAAAAAATAAGTTAAGACTTAAAGACGTTCTCAGGCAATGGAAGGTTTTTATAGATATCCTCCTTCCTCTTATTTTCACCTTTTTCTAGATTATCTAGTAAATATTCCATCTCAAAACTAATTGATTCTTCATCTGGAGCACAAAAATATAAAGTGCCGTTAAAATTTTCACTAATCAGATTGAATACTTCCTGAACCGCAGCAAACAAATCTTCTGTCTCCTTATATAAAATCATATTAGGCTTAGTTCGATCAACACCAATGTCGAAATGTGCAACATCCTTATCCCTTATATCTTTCTTGATTTGTTGAATAATTTTATCGTGTGGAGCTAAGATAGCTTTAATTTTTTCTATATTTTCCTCGCTTGTATTTGTGTGAAGTAAAAGATTTTCCAGACTTAGAGCCGGCTTTTGTTTATCAAAAAATACAGACAAATCTAGAATAAAACTATAAAAGGAACCCTGCAGAGCAACATGGAAAAAATTCGATTGATGATTCATAACCTCAACGTTTCTATAGGCTCTTTCCTCACCAGCATTTATATTACGTGACTGCTCTAACCATTTCCAGACAAGATAAGAAACATATGCTGAATGTATTTTCATCGACATCCTTTTAATCAATTCCTCCGTGATTTCTTGTTTTGAATTGTTCATTTTTTTGTAATTATTTTTTTATTAAACCGACATATTTGTATTGTATTTTACAGTCTAGTCCTGAAAGATTTTTAACAATAAATCCATCATCAATTTTATTGTTTATGTCTATAGGAATTAATACTCCTATATCTTCATGCATGACTGGAATTATATATCTTTGGCCTTGATCAAGACCTTGGCATCCTGTAGAAATCATGTAAAAAGATTGCATACTAGACGCTTGTGAAATTCCAAAATCAAAGGAATTATAAGCTAAAATGGCCATAATTACAGCAATGGCGCTTAACGTATACCTACCAAATATCTTCACAATAATTATTATTGCCGATATAATTAATAACCACCACCAACCCCAAGAAGTAGCTAGGGTGACAAGAACTTTGAGTATAACCCAAAAATAAACAGTATTAGACACGACGGAAGCCTCTACAAAATTAGAAGGGATTCCAAAGTAAGAATAAAAACCACTTTGAGTGAGAATGGTTACAACATATAGGTAAATTGCTATCACAGGAATACTCCAGATTTTTTTACTCATACAATAAGAATTATTTTAACATTGTGGTAACGATAGTAAGTTGTCATTCCAATAACCATCGGCATGAGTGCGAAGATATGGTTTCATCCCATTGTTAGGCTTTACAATCCCAACCTCAGAACGATGTTGTCCTGTCATTACAAAGAAATTATTTGTGCCACTATTAATTCTACTGATAGCATCTTCACGTGTTATAATCCATCCCTCAGACAAGTTTCCAACATGGGTAATGTGTTCATGGTTGCTATATCTATCAGGCTTTCTTATGTGTGTAATTTGATGTATTGACATATATTTTATTGAAATTAAATTTTAATGTTTTTTATCTATTATCCTTGATGGATCGTTACCATAACTATCCTTATCTTGTATCTGACCATTTCTACCATGTATAACATGTTCTGAATGGCGTGATTTTGCTTCACTTATAGCTCTTTTTTCTGCTAATTCTTTTGTGCTGTGAGTAGACAAAGGCTTAGAAGATCCTTCTTCTTTTACTGCCCACCTTTTACCATTTGGAACTGTGTGTATGTTTTTTGATGACATGGTTGTTTAAATTAATTGGTACGGGGTACAGTGTAAGCTAACACAGCTAACATTGCAAGTAAAAAAATTATAGGCAACCTTGTTGAGAATCTGTCAATGGGTACATCTCCTCCAACCTAAATTTAACAACGACTGGGTTAACATTAAAAATATCAGAGAGCGCTGAAATGGCCTCATCTTTTTTATTCTGATCTAATGCCATAATACCAAATACTCCCCTACTAACTAGGTATGGTACGATCGCTTTCCCAACTAAAATTCTCGGGAGCAATAAAGCTGCCATAGCACGGTTGGCTTGATACTCCCACCACTGTCCATTGTATTTGGTATTACTTTCTACGCCCTTAATGTCTCTACATAAAACTCTTAGCGTATCATCATGACTATCATCAAATAATTTTTTGGTTTTTACACCAACAACAAACAGATAAGCATGCAATAATCCATGCCCCGCCTCGTGGGCTAGGGTTGTACGAACTCTTCTCTCTGACACGACCGTGCCTTCTTCATCCAACTTGCTATCAACAACGATATTTTCCACTCCATTAGCACCAAATTTTGTAAAACCAAGGATCCCATCTGGCAATCTTTCATATTGAGGAGTGGTCTTAAATCTTTTCTCCACAAACCAATCTATCCTTATAGGTTCGGGATTCTCTGGCATCAAATTTAGTTTGATCAATTCAGCATCACATATTTCCTCTATTTCTTCGAGTTTGTAGAAGGGACGTTCTTTTGTTGGGCCGCTAAAAGATCTAGAACTTCTCATGTTATTTTGTATTATCCTTATTCTTTTTTTTAGAGTAATTTTCAGCAAACTTTATCAAAGCTTCAGGCTTAACGTCTCGATCCATAAGTGTTCTAAAGGCAAACGCTAACTTTGGATTCAAATTTAATTTTCTAAGATCTTCAGTTGGAGGGCGCGTATCATGCTTTTTTAATTCATCCAAGGAAATATTTAAATACTTTGCTATTTTAGCAAAAACTTCTTCAGATGGATTTCTCTTACCCAACTCTATATCTGATATAAACGCAGGAGAACAACCGATCTTCTTTGCAAACTCCCTTAAAGAAGTACCATTTTTATCTCTTTCTTCTCTAATATACTGACCTAGTGTTAACATTGATGTAAGCTTATACTGTTAACGCAATATTGTCAACAACGATATTGACACATAAAACTCTAATGTGTCACAACTTTTTATATTTTTCCGTTATTACTGAAATATCAGCAATAAAGAAATCTCCAAATAAATTTATCAACACTTCCTATTCCCTTTTATATTTGATTGTTTAAAATAAAAACATGATAAGACTTCAAGTGTAAAGTGCGAAGCTCAAAACACATAAAGTGAAATCCGAATCGGTTAGAAATTAATAATTAAAAAATAAATAATAATATGAATGATAACTTTAATCAAAAGTTGGTTATTGAGTATGTCTCAATTTCTGAACTTAAGAACGCAGAGTATAACCCTCGTAAATGGAGCGACTCCGCCAAAGAACAACTTAGAGAATCAATTACCAGATACGGTGCGGTAGATCCAATATTAGTAAACTCTGCTGACGCAAGGAAGAATATAATAATTGGTGGGAATTTTAGGACATCAATATTAAAAGAATTAGGATATGAAAAGGTGCCCGTTGTTTACATTGATATTCCTGATACAGAGAAAGAAAAGGAGTTAAATTTACGTCTGAACAAAAATACTGGAGAATTTGATCTTGAACTACTGGCTGAATTTGATGAGTCTTTTCTTTCTGATATTGGATTTTCAAGTGAAGAAATAGATAGTATTTTTGAAGAAGAAAGTACAGAGCAGGAATTTGACCTAAACAAAGAATTACAAAAATTAAGTATAGATAAAATCTCTGTACAGAAAGGTGATGTCTATGACTTAGATGGATCAAAACTTATGTGTGGTGACAGTACAATAGAGTCAGATATGATTAAACTATGCAATGGAGAAAAGGTAGACATGGTCATGACTGATCCCCCATATCTACTTGATTATTTAAACGGCAAAACTCGTCACGGTGAAGCGACGACTGGTTTTGGCGCAAAGAAAAACAGGCGATACCTTGAAACTGAATCTCTACCCGATGATTTTACAGAACTGTGGATGAACAACGTTGCAAAAGTTCAAGCACCCGACTTCTCAATAATCTGTTATGAGAACTGGAAGAATATTCGCACAATATGGGGTGAAATGGAAAAACATTGGAAAGTCAGAAACATGATTGTTTGGCACTTACCAAACAGAAATCAAGGATATGCTGGCAAACACAAATTCTTCTCAAAACATGATATTGCAATGGTCGGAACCTCTTCAGATGATACCAAATTAAATACCAATAGTGAAGTTGATAATTTATTAGACAATGAGTACCAGACTTCCCTATTTGCCATTTCAGGTAAACCACATTGGGAGTCGTATGGAAAAAATAAAAAGTATTGTCCAACTGACTTTATTGAATACAAAGCAGCGGATGAGAAATCATCTGGACAAGGAATTATATTTGGAACCAAACCAACAGAGATACTGATTCCATATATCAAGGTATTAACAAAAAGGAACCAACTTGTTCTTGAACCATTCGGCGGAAGTGGATCGACACTCATAGCATCTACGATGCTCAAAAGAAGATGTTTCTTAATGGAAAAATCTCCAGTCTATGCAGAAGTTATATTGAACAGGTGGAAAAAATTAACTGGCAAGGAACCTATTAAAATCAATGATAAATGATGATCAAAAAGAAATACTGCTCAGCGAATTGCGTAAACACGGAATTATTGATTTTGCTTGCAAGAAAGCCGGGATAGCACGATCAAGTTATTATCGGCTCTTAAAGATCAAAAGATTCAGAAAGCTTGTTCGAGAAGCTAAATTAGAAGGAATAGACGTTAACAATGACACAGCTGAATCGGTTATATTGAATGGGATTAGATCCAAAGATGTCGGATGTGCTAAATACTGGCTTGAACATAATCACCCCAGGTACAAGAAACGAGAGATAGCAAAAGAACATGTGATTTCGCTTCAGGATCAAGGACTTGCTGGAATAATTAAGAGGACAATCAAGAGCGCAAGAAAAGGAGGAAAAAATAAATGAGTAGACCAGGCTATTGCTACTTATCTTTGTAGTATTATCCATATAGTTATTTATTTATTAAATCCCAAAAATGTTTCCAGATTATATACATCGCCTTTGTATCTAATTTACAGTATTCGAGCATCTCTTTTTTCTTTTCTTCAGCCTGACTACCAACCAACTCACCTTTTTCTATCTTTCGATAAGCTTCAATGGCATCCATTCCATTTTGTACACCTAGTGCTTTATAGGAATATTCGGGGCCTGCTGGAGCAATTACCGGTAGAACTTTCTTAATAGATGATCTGCCTTCAAAGCCATGATGAACATAATATTGTTTTTCGACAATATCCATTAGGTCATAAGTTCTCTTGATAACATCGTGAAGAAATTCATATTGCAGTGGCATTAAAGAAGCAAGTTCTTTATTGCGTGAATTTTCAAACTTTTTATACCAAGATATGACGCTACCCTTATCACCTATATTTTTTCTCAAACTTTCAACAATTCTTTCAGCAGGGTCTCCGTCTAAAAACAAATCATCTACATGTTTTGGCTCTGTACCATTTTTAGCATCTTCTTCACTTAATATATGGAGTGAGTATTGGAATACTATATGTTGATAAGGACGATAACCATCAAATATTGGTATGGCTGTTGGATAGGTTTCGTAGTCTAAAAAGTACAATGGAAAGGTTAAAGAATTTAATTCTAACTTAATAGATTCAAGATCTATTATAGGTTCTTCTGATTTGTGTACTCTTACTTGATTCAGCTTTCTTGGCTTACCAGGCTGACCATTTTTTTGCTTTGAAGGTTTAGGAATTCTATCCTCAGGGACTCTATCTATAGTTAGTATATTTTCATCAAGTAATTCTTTTAAATAAGCTTTGCTATTCCCTATTCTATTTAAGTCATGGACACTATATTTTGGTACTTCAGGGTTTATATAGCTAAAAGTAGTACAGTGAGCGCTACGTCCTCTGTAATAGCAAGGGCAAGGACCTTTTGGCATATTTGGATTGGATAGGTATGAATAAGCCTGATCCATTTCAATATAAGCTGTGGGCATTAATTTCTCTACAGCTTCAGTTTTATCTTCTTTAACAAACAGTCCATTTACGGTGAAGTCTAGTGGGCCACATTTTCTATATTTCTTATTTAATCTAATTAAATACTTTTTGTTTATATGAACCCCACATTCTTCAAATACATTTGTCTGAAACGCGACATCGTATTCATATTGTAATTCCTTCTTTTTATTAACCTTTGGTTTTTCTTCTTTTTCATTATTCTCATCATCTTCATCATCAGATTCAAACCCCCCTCTTCTTTTTCAAAAGTAGAGGACATTTTAACTTCATATAGATCGTAATATTGAACGTCTTCATTCCAAACCAAAATATCTGTGGCGGCTAGATATTTGTCTGTTGCAAGAACAGCTTGAATAATAACTGGTGTGTGTTCATCTATGAGTTTTTTGGTTTGCTTTTGTGATTCTTCCCCACGACCTTCAACCATTATACCTTCTGGAAACATTCCTCGAGCTAGTAGCTCAACTTCATTTCCCATTACAGCAAGTGATTTTTCAAAATCTGAAACTGGAAATTCTGCATACTTTTCAGGATTATGTATCTTTACCCAAGTATTGTTTGGGCATTCTCTATATAGAATGAAATCAGTTTTTGATATTTGTTTTATCATATTATTTTTTTGTTTCATTATCTTCTGAAGGCTCTGGTAGTTCCAACGCTTCAATTCTTTGCAACTGAACTATTCCACTAAAATCACCGTAAATTCCGATTGTATTCTTAACAACTTTTTGTATCTGTTGTTCTCTTTCAGACCAGATCTTTTCATAAGCAAGTTTTTCTTTTACAAGAGAACTATTCATACTCGAAAATGCCTCTACAATAGTTTCAATTCTTTGTTTGAATTCTGTACCAGTCAAGTAACTATATAGAATTTCCATTTTTTCATTCTTGCCAACAGACATTGTTTTTTCTCTAGATACAACCTCCAGTGTATTTCTAAGCGCTGTCGCTATGGATATTGCAAGTTTTATATCACAAACCCACACACCATTTCTCAAAGAAATACCATCTGCACCTTGAGGTAATACTGAAGAAACAATAACAGCGATATCAGCCTTTACTAATCTTTGATCATCCTTTAGCTTTTGTATCCAGCCCTCAGTCCAAGACTTTGTCTTTTTAGACTCCCATATTATCTTTCCACATTCAACACCATTTTTAGTTCTTACTGTCTGAATTACATCAGCTCCATTTACACCCTTTGGAACAGGGGTAATGTCATCGTATATAAACTCAGACTTTAGAAGTTCTTCCAAAGCAATTTCCTGAACTTCACCCTGAGTTTGCTGAGACCCTTGAGCCGCTTTGCGCTGAGCTTCGTCTAGGGCCTTTTGCGTGTTTAATAGATTCTTGCTGAGCTGATCGATTTCAGCCTGCTTCGCATCAGTTGCTTTTTTTGAAGCATTCTCTTCTATCTTCTTTCTTTCCTCATCCATTTGTCTTGCCTTATCCAGTTCAAAAGCATCCTGATCATCTTTTAGCTTTTGATTTCCCTTTCTCAACTCAAGCTCATTATGTTTGGCTGTTTCTAGCTTTGTTTTTGTTTCTTTCAATTGTTCTTCTAAAAACTTCTTCTCAGCTCCTGAATCTCTTTCAACACTTTCTTTAATTTGTTTTCTGAGTTCATCTTCTTGTTTAGATAGATTAGCTTGGTTTTCTCTTTTAAGAGACTCTTTCATGTTTTTTTCTTTTTCTTCGAACTCTTTGCTAAGCCTAGATTCTATTTGACTAGTCAAGGCATTATCAATGTCAATCGAGATTGGTTGATGACATTCTGGACATATTGTATTTATTACGTTGTCTTTCATATAATTTGTATATTAATAATAACATTATAAACCTAATTTATAATTAAGTGTTTATAATCCGAATTCTTATTTATTGGTTAAAATCTGGAGGGTGTGTCTTTTGATCGCTATCTCAGCCAAGCAATTTGCTGAATAATCTGAAATCTTTGTATTCCTCAGGTCAATCAAGCTCTATCTACTAGATCACTTTTTCCAAGAACCCATTAACGATTAATATCCAACATAAAGTAGTTTTTCTTCTTTATTGTAGACGAGATGGTATTTTCTCTTTTATATCCCATATTTGTGATTTGTTATTTTTCTGATAATTTTAGTTCGCCCATTCGACTCAGGTGAACGAACGTTATCATTCTATAACTTCCCTAGAAAAAACATAGTGCATAACCCTGAAAAAACTGAGACGAAAACAAGTTTTTGTTTATGTAAAGAAAATAAAATGCAAGCTCTCTCATGGCGCCTTTTTTAGGGTTTATTTGATTAAAGAAAAAATAAAAATACAAAAGTTCATAAATTTAATTACGGATTAACTACTGAACACACGATATTACAGGAGGAAAAATCGAAGAAATGTATAGCTCTTGATAGAAATATTATAAACTAGGACCATTCACTTATAATAGTAGGAAACTCAGAAACCCATTCCTGTGGAAGGTTAATCCCATCAACCCTACCTGCAATTATTCCAAATAGACCGCTAATTGACCTGTGATCCAGTGTACCATTAGATATCTTATCTTTTGCGATTTTTAATATTTCAATAAATTGAGATAGTGTAAGGGGTATAATATTCTGCCTTTCTCCTTCATAACCAAACTTATTCCCGTTCCAAAATGTATTCAATGTGTCTCTGTGAATGAGTGGAGCGATAAAAATACAATAAGCAAGATCATTGTCTATTTTATCTTCGAAGTCTCTAAAATGTCGCATGACGGGCTGACCTTCTGCTATCCACTGGTCACGACCCAATAATAATGTGACCTCAACAGTCATATCGAAAGAATCATAATAACACTCTATATCAGAAGTGTTTGCACGGAAACCTGTAGGGATGCCATCGTCACCTAAGTTATAGCTTGGAACTATCTTAACAGCATCATTCAATATCATCAGGGAACGTGACACATACCATTCTAAATCCAAAGAAGGTCTGGCTGTTAATGGATTGTAATTTTTTTGCAGTATATTACCCAATCTCTCAATACATTCATCTAGGGCTACAATATTATGTCTTAAGCCTCTAAGTTTATAAATTCTAAAATTATTCAAAAACTCCTCCAAACTCTTAACCTTCTTACTCTCTGGTAATAATTCAATTTCAGACATATAACGAATAGTCTCTTGCTCACCAATCTCAGTTTTCATAACCTCAGACAATTGAAGGTTAATTTTCCTAAGATCTTCATAATTTTCCCAAGGAAGCTCTAGTGCTTCTGTATTGTTCAAATATTCAAGATATGAATCATAAGAATCAAACTCTAATGCATTCAACGTCAATTTATTTAATATACTTTCAACCTCAACCTTTTTATCCTTAGCTATATCAATATAGTTGTCATTACCACGTAAAATAATCAAATTAGAAACTCTAAAATAACGCACTGAGGAATCCATGTAGTCCCTTAAATCATTCAAGATCGAATCAATATTTTCATCTTCTCTGCTAGAAATTTCTTGGGCTCTTTCCTTGCTAAACTCTTTTATAAAAGTTGTTTTAGCAACGCCCGTTAATGATTCCTTGGTAACTCTAAAATTAATTATTTTGTCTACATATTCATAAATTTGATCTGCTCTTGAAAGAGAAGGAACAAAAAGTTGATATTCCAACTTTGATAGACCAACTGGTGTATTTCCTAAAGATTCCCATTTTTCATTAACATACCTAATCAAGGCCAATGTTCCAACAAAGGGTTTAATATCAAAATTATTATATCCTCCTTCAATTTTGTTTGGGTATTGCCATTTCAAAAAGAATTTAGAGAATAATTCATCGTCATCTATTTCATCATTTAGCCATTTCTTTGCAAGCTCTGTAATCACCACAGAACCCTTTGACTGCAAAGCTACACAAAGACCAAATCTATTTAATATACCAGCGGCGGTTCTACCCCGACCTGACCCATCTACACTTTTGCCTCGATATTTTTGTAATATATTTTCCACAATATGATCTTCGAGATCATCCGCTGAATCTTCTGAATACACAGCATTAATAAGAGATTCTTCTTGCAGAGTACTTTTAGTTGGTTTATAGAGACGCTTTTTAATTTGTAACCCAAAAAACTTTTCTTGACCATGAATATCAAAAACCTCACCTTCCAGTTCACTTAGTGCTCTGAGCATATTTTCCATTCTTTCAGGATTCCTTATTGTCGTGTTAAAACTCCATGTTTTTGCCATATTAACTGATATTATACATTATTTAGCTATTTATAGTTAGTGATTAAAACCTCTTCAGTCAGGCTTTTACATGCTTTTGATTGGTAATTTGAGTTATTATAATTATGCCTGATTTTATTAACGATAAAACCATTTTTATTTACAAACTCTATGAGGCTACTATTTACCTTACCTTTATGCTTAATAACATTTGAAAGAGCAAATTTTATTCCACTTTTATGTAAAATTAATAATGTTTTGTAAAGAGACACTTCATCATCATTCGACCACCCCCCAGATTCATTATAAGATGCAAGGCCCAATAAGTACGGAGGATCCAGATAAACAAAGTCATTCTTTTTAAAATACATACTATTTAGATCTCTAAAGTCACCCACTTTAAAATCAATATTTTTATGATTTGTTATAGCATTAAAGTTTGCTAAATTTCTTCGAGAATTTCCATTATAATCTCTCTTTCCTACAGGTAAATTAAAATAACCAGTCGAGTTAAATCTTATTTGATTATTAAAACCATACAAAATTAAAGCCAAAAGCATTGGATTTTTTTCTTTTATTTTACCCGAATTATATTCCTCTCTAAGTAATAAAAATGGTTTTTTGTTAAAATTCCCAAGTCCAGTAGAACTCTCACTCAAGTAATGTTCATAACCATTGACATGGCTATGACTCAAACCATAATTTTTAATTATTTTGATAAGATTTTGATTAAGTTCTTCAAAATTCGTCGTTTTAATGAATCGAAGCAAGTCAACAACTCTGGAATTTTTGTCTATACAAACTATCTTATTAGCCACTGCATTTATACCCACATTTGCACCACCACAAAATACGTCATAGAAAGTGTCAATTTCTTTAGGAAAATATTTAGTTATTTGTGGTAAAAGCTTGTGCTTACCTCCAGTATAATTAAGTGGAGATTTTATATAGGTAGGTAAATGTGTGTTATCCTCAGAAAACAACCTTGCGGTCTTAGAACATTTTTTCTTTGTTACCCTGCAAAAAAATATGCGCTCCTTTAAATCAGTCTTATTGGAACGCCCCGTTGTAAATTGATTAAAATCACGTTCATAAATCTTAACGCTACCCCGTCTTTCCAATGCCGATATTATCTCATGATCACTTATACGTGATTGAGATCTAGAATTACCATTGGTTCCCATATCGTTATAGGAAACCAGAATATAGCTAGCATCTATGTTTTCTATTAAATCACTGAAGGAATTTCCCGCCGATTTTAGACTATAGTTGCTCTTAATATTTGATCTGTCCATTTTTTTTGCCACTCCATAGACCTTTTCTTTTTTCCACATAGCTATATTTTCTAATAGATGATAAGCATCTGAATACTGTCTAGAATTATATGGAGGATCTATATATACTACATCTGAATATATCGTTTTTACTAGCTCATTTGCATCTTGTTTGTATATTTTAGCTTTATATTTATTTTCTTGAATATTTAGAGGCCTTAATTCTAAAATCATTCTAGGAATCTCTATCTTTCTATATGCATCATAATGTCCAACAGTATTAGCTATACGATCCAAAGCATAAATTAGAGAGGTAATAAGGTAAGCCCTTTCCCTAATGTTAATTTTATTTTCAACATAAAGATTCTCAATATCTTCCCGTATATGTCCAATAATCTTTGAATTTATTGAGTCAAAGTAGGTATTTGAAAAATTTTTTGAAAAATAATTATGTGGTATATTGCCAAACTTCAGATTATTATAATCAACCAACTTATTCACCAAAAACTTAAGACGAATTTTTTCTTTACCAAAGAAAGCTACATAACTCTGATAATTTGATTCTAGTATATCATTAATAAAAACATCAGATTTCTTATTAAAATAGCTTGCAACGACACCAGTTCCACCAAAAATATCAGCAAATGAGGAATATTTTGCCTTCTCTTTTATTAAAATATCATTTATAAAGCTTAATAACTTTGTCTTACTGCCAAGATATCGACGTTGAGATATTGAGGTTAATTTATTTCCAAAACATGCATCTAACATATGTACTCATTATAGAGTTAAGACTATTTTTTGTAAACAGACTAATCCACATTTTGCAGTTTTAATTGATATTCTTAATAGAAAATAGAAATCTAATTTACTAAACCTACAAGTTAATCTCACTAGACTTGTATGACCTTCTACGTCATTAATGATATATATGGAAACAAAAGATCAACGCCAAATTAGCCCTGATTTGAGACAAACCTTATCAAGCCCTGTAAGGGTGAAATATTGCCTTTATGCGAGGAAATCGACGGAATCTGAGGAAAGACAGATCTTATCAATAGAATCGCAAGTAAATGAGATGTTACAGATAGCTGAGAGAGAAGGATTAGAAGTTGTGGACATTAGACGTGAATCGCACTCCGCAAAGGATTCTGGGCAAAGACCTGTTTTTAAGGAGATACTTACAGATATCAGAAGTGGAAGATATTCAGGAATACTAACATGGGCACCCGATAGATTATCGAGAAATGCTGGAGACCTCGGAAGTCTTGTGGATCTTATAGATCAAAAATCACTTATTGAGATAAAAACCTACGGACAAGTATTCAGCAACTCCCCGAGTGATAAATTTCTACTAATGATTTTATGTTCACAAGCTAAGCTTGAAAATGACAACAAGAGTGTAAACGTTAAAAGAGGACTGCGAACAAGATGTGAAATGGGATTATGGCCTGCCCCTGCCCCAACTGGATATTTGAATGAAAAAAGAATAGATAGAAAAGGATACGTAATGGTTGATACAGAACGTGCGCCTGTTATTAAGAAGATGTTTGAAAAGGTGGCGTATGAAAAATGGAGCGGAAGAAAAATATACCATTAGCTTAAATTTGAAATGAATTTCAGAAGTTCAACGAGCAATAAGCCCTTAACTTTGAGCAATATATACAAACTTCTCCAAACACCATTTTATTATGGAAAATTTGAATATCCTGTCAAAAGTGGTAATTGGTATATGGGAAAGCACGAACCTTTGATAAACATAGAACTCTTTGAAAAAGTCCGTGAGCAACTTAAGAGATCTGAAATAACACACGAGAGAAAAGACTATGCGTTTTCTAGACTTATGACATGTGGGTTATGTGGATCAGGAATATGTGCTGAAGATAAGTATAAGAAACTCAAGAATGGTGGTACGGCACATTACATATACTATGGATGTAATAGATCAAAGAATTTGGATTGTAAATGTGGATATATAAGAGAGGAAGAGTTGATAAAGCAATTGGTTGAAATGATAGACAAGATAGAGGTTGATCAGAAGTTTATCAAAGGCAAATTTGAACAAGAACGAGAACGTATGGTTACGTTCCAAAAACAATTTTACGGAGTCAAACAATCAAAGCTTGAGATTGAATTTGATTCAAAGAAGTATACTGAGCATGTTTTGACAGAAGGGACAGTTGAGGAGAAAAGAGAGATGTTGGCAAATCTTAAGGGTAAAGTTATTATGAAAAATAAGGAAATAATTATTACGCAGTAGATGCAGATGGTTTATTATCATTACGCGCATCAATAAGTACAATATTTTCACCTTCTGATATATCTAATTCTTTAAAAATTTTGCGTACACGAATCAACTCTGATTCAGACATGTATACAATAACAAAAAATCCTTTCTGTGTCTGATTAGCCTCTTTATAAATTTCAAGTTGTTTTTGAAGATTATTCTTTAGATGTTTATTTTTTGCTAATTTAAATTCTACAAGAGATGAATCCTTGTTTCCTCTGGAAATCTTATAATCAACAGGACCTCTCCCGTTGTTGACCTCACTATCAACACTTGATTGACTACCACACCAAACAAGACGAAACATAACTTGAATATCGCTTTCTTTAGCAACGACAGAACCACTTCTTGTATAAAAAATACGATACCCATCATTTTTTTCGATTGAATCCTTTAGGTATTTGATACGAGCCATTGCTTCTTCATACGTTGAACCTGTAGAAGCATAAAAGTCAGTCTCATCAGCAAGTTTATAGCTAAAGTTTTTTGCAATATCAAGGAATAGAGTTTCCGATAATTCTACTTTTACCGAACTAGCATTAACAGCGTCTTCACCTCTCTCTTCTTTTCTTTTAATGTAGTAGTCTATGGCTTCAGGGAATTTCTTCAAAGTTTCATAGACAGCTTTGTGTACGTCTTTCTGGGAAGCAGGTTTTTCTTTACCTTTTTTTGTCTTTTCCCTATGAGGAAGTTGGCTACGAAAATAGTTGTCTAGCTGTGCGCGAAGTTGTTCATTTGAATTGCATAAGGAATATCTTCAAAGTGATCAAAAAGGTCTGTCTTATTAATCCATATATCATCTTTGGTCAAAATATCCCGAGGAGTCAAAATGATATAATCACCATCAATATAAGGAAGTAAATATTTACGATCCTCCCACACTTCTGTTGTGTAATTAAATTTAACCTTACGGACAGTGATTTCTCTTAATTTTTCTTTATTAATATTTTCAACAGCAAAATCTTGAGTATAATTTAAAAGATAATATTTTATTAGATTGGTTGTAAAATCACTAATACTATCGCGACCGACCCCTTCTTTGATTAAACACAGCTTTTCTAAGTGACTACTTGTTGTTACCACTTCTTTTCCGAAATCTCTAAATATATTTTCTAAATTTCCATTGAGAGCGGAGGCGAATTTATTGCCTAAACCACGACCTCCGTTTCCATTATTAGTAAATCCAAACCAATTTTGTTTTACTTCAGGAAAACGGTACCAAGCACTTAATAGTCCAGGATTAATTGAACTTGATGATTTGTTTTTAAGAAAACGGAGGTACTCAATTATTTCCTCGTGAAGTTCTTGATACTCTGTTTTTTTACTATGAAACAAGAGAAATGGATCTATGAACAGTGGTAAATCAGCAACGAGTGAAATATTAAAAGCTCCATATTGCTTAATCACCTCTTCTGAAACATCAAAATAATCTGAAAAGTATAATTTTATTTTGAGTTTCTGTTTTTTTTCCATGTGTAATACGGGGCTCAACGCTCTGTGGTCTTGCCTCGATACTGCGCTGACTCGTGCTGACTGTCACGGTCTTGAACCTACGTGGTGAGACCCCACAACACACTTAGCAAACCCTTCTACTCTCTATATGAGGCGTCTCGGTCTCTAGGCTGTTTTAATGAGTAAGGTAAACAGAGCATATTTCACCCGTCTCGGTCACTGTCTCATTTTGATATATGGACTACCTCCCTCAGTATTATTATATACGGCTATTTATCAAAAAAGAGACAAATGAGACACTATAAAGGAGATATCCGTCGGTGTCTCATTTATAAGCCAATCAAAGCATATATATGGCAGTATCAGATAAATTAGTAGAAGAAATTAAACAATTAGCAAAGGAGAAAGGTGAAGAAATGGATGACGCAAAAGCTCGTGAAGGTGCTGAGAATTTAGTGGGTTTCTTTGATATTTTATGGAAACTTGCAAAAGAAGATTCAAAGAAAAAGAAAAGATTAAAAACAGAACCAGATGGATTCCCTGTAGATGGGACATACACCTGTCTTGTCTGTGGTAATAGAATAGATGAAACAAACGGATGGTATGACTGGTATGGTCACACCTGCCTTATTTGTCGTAAGGCAGTTAAAGATAAAACTATACCAACGTTCATCTTTCAACACAGGAATAGTTATTTTTCCATTTCGAGTTTAAATTACACTTTTAATATTAAACATCAGACCGCTAAGAAGTATATAAAGGAAGGTAAATTAATTCCAAGGATTATTTTAAATGACGACGGGACACCGCATGACTATATATTTCTTAAAAAAGAAAATCCTCAACTAATTGAGAAATATTCTCCAGAGAGAAAATCATATGACAGACACAGATCTAAAGTTTCTGACGCTTGGTCTAGAAAAGCAAAAGCTGAAATGAAAGAAGAATTTAAAAAACATCAAGAAAGGATAAAAAAGATTACAGAAAAATATCGCTAATATTTCTCACCTACATTTGGTATAACGGTCTTGCCATCCCAGCCATCAGGATCATCAACGGTTTGATCCTTATACATAAGCCTGCCTTTAGCCCATAAAGGTGCGGATATTTTGAAATGCTCTTTTTTGGTAGCCGTATTTGTTATTGGATAGTCCACATACTTTAATTTATGCACAGAGTCTCTAACTGATGAAATATTCAATTTATAGTCCCTATCAAACATGCGGTACAGGTCATTGCCTTGTATGTCAGGTAAATCATCTCGTATTTTCTCAACGTCTTTGATTGAATATCTTTGTGGCCACAATATTCTGTTTTTATTATCAAGTAATGGATATGCATAGTACTTACCACGAAGCTTGTTCTTTACCATGAGTTTTTTCAATCGAATCATAAGTGAATCATAATTCAATAAATTTCCAAGTACTACAATGTTCGTATTTTCATCTCCAATCGACATAATCTCATTTAAAAACCACTCATAGAGCATATTTCTTTTATTCTTGTCTTGAACCGAAACAATATCCTCCATATCGTCACAGATAATCAAATCAGGTCTTTTGTTTTTATACTTTAATCCTCTAATGTTTTGAAGTGAACTAATACACATGATTTTTGCACCATATAGAGGTAATTCAATAGAGTATGCACCCCACTCTGTTGTACTTGATTTGAATGGACCAAGATCCTGCTTGAGTAATTCATTATCTTCAAGCTCAGATTTTATATTTTGAAAATGTGCTTGAGATTGAAGTTTACTTTGACTAACTATTAGTACATTTTTCTTTTGGTGTTTTCCAAGAATCGCCCACATCACATTTGAAAGATTAAGAATTGTGGATTTACCAGATCCACGAAACGACATCACAACATTTAATTTTTCATCATATTTTTCAGTCATACGAAACATCTCTTTATGAAAGAACGCATACGGATAGTTTATGTGGTGCGCAAGATAGATACTACAAAATGCCTCATGTGATTCTTTCACAAGTTTTCTTCTGACGTTACTATCAGAAATTATATTTTGCAGTATCTTTTCTTTATCCATATGTGTTCTTCGAAAAGGCTATTAAGTAAATAAGACTAGAGCACTTTTCAGCGTCTTCTCTTGTTCTTTTGAAAGAGGTATTTCTTTCCTTGGTTTTAGGAGAGAATGTTCTTTTTCTTTGAGTAAAAATCTTTGATGATTATGACGAAGCCAAAACTGTACGGCTTGAAACTTTTTATCTTTAATGAGACCAATTAGCTGTGATTCTGTCATGTCATTTATCAATTCAATACCGTCTTCGATAGCTTGTTCTGAATCCCTTAAAAACTCAGGATCTTCATTCCTCCACCTATAGTAGGTTGCACGAGCTATGTTTGATTTCTTACATGCCACTTCAATAATTGGTATTGATCGAATGTGTCCAAGCAGTCGATCCTTATCCTTTTTTGTCGATTCTTTTTTAGTCATGGCTAGTTAATTTTCTTACGCTTCTTGCCAGTCTCTTTCTCCCAACGATTCATAATTACTTCAGCATAGACATGAGATTTTTCCATGATAAAGCAACGTCGACCCATCTTCACAGATGCAATTAAAGTACTTCCGCTTCCTCCAAACGGTTCAAGAATTAAATCGTTTCTTTTCGTTAATACTTTAAGGTATGGAATAAGTAGCTCTAGTGGTTTTGTGCCAAAGATAATTTCTTGCCCTGATGATTTTTTATCTGCGGCGGTATGAGATATGAAATCAGTTGGACATATCTTCTTTCCTTTTTCATATGGTTCAAAATGTGGTTTACCTGAAGTGGCAAAGATTGCATTCTCATATTCATTTTGAAACAATCCCTCCTCAGGCTCAAGATTGAGATCTACTTCTCCTGAAGTTCCAACAAGTGCAATATCTGTCTTATTGAAAAACTTATTTGAAGCAGAAAAACCTTGCATACGATTAGGAACATGCCAAGTGATTGTGTTTCTATATTTCCAATGTACTTCGAGTGCATTCCAGATGGTTCTAAGGTTTTTTGGATTCTCAAAGATAATGATTGAGAAGTCAGGTTTTTGTACCTTTGCAACATTTGCCATCCAAAGATCCGAGAAATTATCAGGCAAGACATCAGTCTCTAAATATCTGCGATTCTTCTTTGATCCAAATCCAACTGTTGGACCATCCTTACCTCGACCTTTACCTTTTAAATAGTCTAAGATATATGGTGGATCAGTTAGCACCATATCTACCTTGTTATCTCCCATTAGTTTCAACATATCGGCTTCTATTGTGGAATCGCCAATCATTAATCTAGAGTCTCCGAGTTCATAGATATCGCCCTTTTTTGCTTCAACTTTAATGTCGAGCTTATCGAGTTCTTTTTGTAAATCAAATTGCTCTTCATTTTTCTCGATTGGAAATATGTCATCAATGTCTTCTGAGGTAAAACCAACATCAAGAAGAATTGAGCTATCAAACTCAGCGAGCATCTCAAGATCAAATTCTCCTTGATTGCGATTAAGTCTGAGGTTAAGTTCAAGCTCTTTTTCAAGAGGTAAATTCACAAATACTACTGGCATATTTTTATATCCAAGTTCCTTGCATACATCAACCCTAAAATGACCTCCAACAATTATCATCTTTCTATCTTCGTGATTATTTACAATAATCGGATCAACATTACCGAAACGTCTAATACTTTCCTTGAGCTGTTCTTTTTGCTCCTTACTCCACTTGCGTGGATTTTTATCATTTACCTTCAACTCGTCGATTGAGACGTACTCAATCTTTAAACTTTCTTTATTCATATACTTACTAGATAATTAATTTGTAATCTAGAAGCAACAAAAAACCGCCTACAATATCAAAGTAATCTTTAATACCAAAGGCGGGTTTTCATCTATTGTATCGACCTGTGTTAGTAATAGAAAAAGCTTTAACCTTTGGGGTTAAAATTTCTACTACTTACTTGGTCACCCTCGTCAGTCCACTATCATGAGATAGTTTCTGAAGTATTTTCCAAATAGGTTTATATATAGAACTAGCTAAGGATGCGTAATTATATCCATCTTAGCCGATACGATATGAGACTGTCTAAGTGCTTCTGCGTCTATTTTAGCACGAAATATGATACAGCAAATGTCTTATTTCTGTTTTTTAGCACACCTTAACTTTTTCCCTTATTCGATAGGGTTTTTTGAATGTGAAATGTGGATAACTATTTTTTAAATAGTATAGATTCCTGACTTTTAAACTCAGATTCACGCCCAACAATGGGATTGCCATTTACATCAGCACTGTAGCTGACAATCTCTTTGTTTGTATATAAATCATAAATATATTGAGTAACTATATTTGAACCAATATAGCCACCTTTGTATAAACATTGGTTTGTTTCCTTGTTGAATCTATACTCGGAATTCATTATTCCGTCTCTTAATTCTTTTTTATCTTTTTCGAATCTTTCAGATCCAATTTGCTCACATTTCTGAATATTAGCGATTTCTTCTTTTCTTGTTTGTTCAGTAGTTTCTCTTTTATCCTGTCTTGGTAAATACCAAATAAAATAGTATCCAACGGAAAGCGAGATAACTATCAGAGCAGTATTAACTGCTTTTTGTAATTCATTATTCATAAGCCACTGTAGCGGTTTTAGCCTATTAATTTAATAATAGGCGAAGAGAATTGAGTCGTTAGACAGAAGACTCCTCGCCATTGCGACAGAGCTTGCGCCCTGCCCATATCTAGTTTCCCAGACATGACCGCTACAGTGACTCTGACGAGGAGTCTTCCATACTGTAGCGGTTTTGATATTCCGACCATATCCTAGAGAATTAAGGGTTCTTTAGGGGTTAGGTCTTTGTTGTTAATGAAATGATAGCAGAAAATTTGCTATCTGTCAGTAGCTTAGATATGAGGGTTTGCGAAGCAGAAGTTACCAACAGCTAAACTGGCTGAAATTCTCGATAGACACGAACTGTTTCCATATAAATAGATTCAATTAAACGTTCCGTTTGCATAATTTCTGTAATTCCTTTTTGAATCAAAAGAAGTCTTACATTCTGACGAATTCGAGCTTTAATAGTTTCATTATTTGTCCAATCAATAGTTAAGTCTCGACGGATACGCTTTGTAAGTTCTTTTACAAAGTCTTTGATATCTATTCCAGATTTTTTAAGATCAGGATCTGTCTGAAGAGTATCGTAGAAAGTTATTTCTTCAGGTGAGAGTCCGAGTGATTGGCTCTCTTCATCAAGTTTCTTGATCTCATCAGCAATTTCCAAAAGTCTTTTGATAATCTCAGCGGAACTGATTACATTATTTTCGTATTTCTCAATAAGATCAGTAAGGAGTGTAAGCATAGTCTCATAACGAGCCTTGTTCATTTTCATACGAGAAATAATTTCTTGATCAAGTAGTTTGCGAACTGCATCTACAGCAAAGTTTTGGAATCTAACTTTTTTAATTTCTTCCACAAACTTCGAATCAAAGATTGAAATACTTTTAGAATCTCCGTTTGTAGAGAACAGATTAATAATATCTTCCGCTTGTATCGCATCATGCACAAGACTACGAATAGCACTTTCCGTCTCTTCTGGAAATACCGCCTTAGGTACAACTGTTTGTTTATTAATACTTTCTTTTACTGCCTGTAGAAACTGAATGTCGGTAATAATATTCATTGCAGGAGTTGAGGGCATTACAAGAGCATGAAGTTTTGATAGTTTAGATACAACTCCAATATATGCCATCTTTTGGTCATCAGAAAGACGCTCGTCCTTTGAAATAACCGCATTGATTGATTCTTGAAGAAGATTAGAAAGTTCGATTCCCTTAAGATTTCTCCATCCACTGAAATTTACTCCATACAAAAAACCAACCGCTTCTGCATGAGAATGATTCATTTCAGAAATAATTTCATCAAGTGGTAGTAAAGCATTGTTCTGTATATCAGAATCATACATCGCGAGAGCTTTCTTTAGATTTTCAGCGATACCGATATAGTCAACGATCAATCCACCCGGCTTGTCTTTGTATACACGATTTACACGAGCAATTGCTTGCATAAGTCCGTGGTTCTTTAATGGCTTATCCAAATACATAGTATGCAGATTTGGCACATCGAAACCAGTAAGCCACATATCACACACAATTGCGATCTTGAGTGAATCATTTGTTTTCTTGAATCGCTTCTCGAGCTTCTTCATATCACGTTCTGACTGTATCTCATTCGCAAATTCTTCACTATTTGAAATAACCACAGCACATTCTGGTGCTCCAACAATTTTCTGTATTTCTCTATAGATTGATACTGCAATACGACGACTCATTGTTACCACCATAGCCTTACCACTAATAGGTCGATTATTAAAGTGATATACAATATCTTTTGCAACTTGCTCAATACGACTTTGTGATCCCACTACTTCTTCAAGCACTGCCCATTCTTTTCGAGCTTTTGCTTTTTCTTCTACAACAATTTCTCCCAAAATATCATCAAGTTTTGAATCAACGAATTTATCCGCTAGATGAAGTGGAACCAGGCGTCCTTCATAATAAATAGGAACGGTCGCACCATCTTCTACTGCTTGTCCAATTTTGTATGAACTAACAATTGGACCGAATACTGCAAAAGTATCCTTATCGTTTTGCGATATCGGTGTTCCTGTCACACCCAAAAAGCTCGCATTTGGCAAAGCCTGTCTTACTGCACCAGCAAAGACACTGTACTGAGTACGATGAGCTTCATCCGTAAGAACAATAAGGTTCTCTCTTTCTGATAGGACATTCTTTGCATCAGGATCATCTTGAAACTTCTGTATTGTAGTAAAAATGAGTTCACTACCAATGTTTTTTAATCTCTTTTGTAAATCAAGAATACTACATGCTCTCTTTGCAAGATTGTCATAACCAGTTCTTTTGAATGTTTTATATAGCTGATCATCTAAGTCTTCACGATCCGTCAAAAATAAATACGCAGGACTTTTCAATTCTTCAATATTCTTAGTCTTGTTTACATAAAAAACCATAGAGAGTGATTTACCAGATCCTTGTGTGTGCCAAAAGACTCCAATCTTACGATCTTGTTCTCCACGCACAGCACGAAGTGTGCTTTCAACTGTTGTATTTACTCCGTAGTATTGATGGTACAAACACATCTTTTTTGTGAATGTTACAGCTTCACCATCTCCATCCGCTTCAAAAACAAAGAAGTTTTGTAAAACATCCAATAGTCGTGTTCGTTCAAATAATCCTTTAGTTAGTACTTCTAGCTGATTAGTATTCTTTGGAGCATCAATAGGCGTTGTGATTCCTTTCCACGTTCCATATCTTTCCCATGAAGATGAGATAGTCCCATGTCGTGCATTAATAAGATCAGAGAGGCCAATTATTTGATTGTATAAAAAAAGCTTAGGTATTTCTTTCTTGTATCTTTCAATTTGACGGTATGCTTCACCGATAGTTACAGATCCATGAACAGCACTTTTAAGTTCAAACAAGCCAACAGGTAAACCGTTGATAAAAATAACCACATCAAAGCGATTTGTAGTATCTATTCCTTGTACAGTAAATTGATTGACCACCAAGAATTCATTGTTATCTCCATTTTTAAAATCAAGAAGTTTAACTAAATCTGTTTTTTCTTCGCCGTTTTCTCTCCATGTTGTTTTTTTGCCATTCACGAGCCATGAATAAAACTCCTTATTCCCAAGCATCGGATCATTATGGTGATAATCAGAAATTTCTTTTACTACAATCTCTGCTTGATCAGCGGGAATTTGAGGATTAATTCTGCGAACAGCACCAAGAAGACGATCTTTTAAAACTACACCCCGAAAATCCTCACGTTCTGCATGAGGTTGCCCAGGATTAATATCCGGACCGTATACATACTCATAACCTTGATCTTGTAGCCATTCAATGAGTGATTGTTCTGTTAAATTGTTTTCGTTTAAGTTTTTCATAATATTAATTAATTTTTTCTGAAAGAAAATTAAAGATTTTCAAGAATTTATTTTTAGTTTCATTCGAAATTTCAAACTCCTTATTTTCAGCCAAAAGCATTTGAATCCCACTATTGAATTTTGATTTTTCATAAACTGTGGACTTTGGATCAAAATACTTAGTGATTCCAAGTTTTTCTGTTTTACTAAACAGTTCTTCACAAGAGCACTTATCAAAAGAAATATCTATGTCACTTAAATCGAATATTCGATTATGAATATCGACACCAAACTCTTTTAAATATCTTTTCTTTTGTAACTTTCCTTCCTTATCTGCATCTAATAAACCAACGAAATTTCTACCCCATGATACATACAGAGCAATTGGTTGATCTAATTTACTTGCACCTGTTCCTGGATAAAAATTAAAATTCTGTAATTTTAAAATAACTTTGCAGATGTACTTAAGCGAATAATAATCATTTTTCCCTTCAGTTATAATTATTGGAGGCACCTCTTCTAATAGACCAGGTTGATATTCGAGCACATCCAGAATAGGCTGAAAATAAGCAGCGTCTGAAGGATTTTCTGCGACAAATTTTTTGTACTGTATTGCTTCAACATCAGTTTGTGAAGCATCAAAACTTACCTCATCATTATAATTTAACGCCTTATTTCGAACAATGTACGCTCCAGATAACCATTCTGGATTAATTAGATGATGACTATGGGTCGTATAAATTAACTTTGATTTCTTTGTGATCTCACTAAATGTACTCAACAGATTCTTCTGAGCAGTTGAATGTAGATTTGAAGCTGGCTCATCCAATAGAAAAAGTATTTCCCCAGAACTTGAAATTCTTTCTTTTCTAAACTCAGTAAAAAGAAGGAAAGTAAAAAACCACCTAAAACCAAGACTTCTTTCTGATATTGAGAAAGTATCTACACCTTCTTTAAGACGAAGTTCTAAATAACTCCTACCTTCTGGATCAATATCGGTTGAAACAATGATTTCCTTTTTCCCAATTTTTGAAAATTTACCCCAAGCTGAAAATACCACTTTTGAAATTTTAGCAGCCATCAAACTCTCGGTTTTTTCTAAAGCTTGCTTGTTTGCAGCAGTAGACTTATTCTTTAAATTATTCAAAATTGTTTCTTCTACAGTAAATGTCCCATTGATTGTAGATAATACATCTTGAATAATGTTGTAATACTGCATCTCTGTAGAAGATACTGTATTAGGTTCGAGATATATCCTCTCTGGAAACTTCGCCAAGAAGTCTGGATAATATATTACTTCTGGTAAAAATTCTTCTTTTATATGTTTATAAATTTGTTGCTTTTCATTTAATGGTAACTCGATAAATTTACCACCTTTTTTCTTTTGTCCTTCAATATCTAATCCGAATTTAATTTCAGTAGTAGTTGGAATAGCTCGATCAAAATTATAATATCGATAAATTTTTAAATTTTCAGGGAATTTGAAATCAACGTACTTTGTAATATTTGTATTTATATATTTTTTAATTTCTACAACATCATCTGATGAAAAATTTATTGTTGCTATTATTTCAGTGGCACCAGTAAAGCTTGCAGTATCAGATTTTGGTATGAGATTATGTCGTTGATCCATGAGTGCTTCATTGGAAAGATTATAAATAGCCTCTAGAATAGTTGTCTTACCACTCTCGTTTAAACCAACTAAAGTAAAAATTTTTGAATCAACAGGAAAATTAACATTAAGATTTAGTTCTTTAATGCCCTTATATTTTTTTATTTTAAAATTTGAATAGTACATATAATCTAAATTAATTTTGCCAATAATTGATCTCTTTGTGACCTTAGAGAAATGTTTTCAACATATAACGATATTTGTTTTTCAAATAAGTTACTTAGAATTTTGTCAGCTTTTCTGAGTAAGGATTCATTAGGTATTAGAACTAATGCGTCACTTATATGGTGTCTTTGTATGTGACCCATAGTCGTAGCTTTTCCTTCTGCAATCGCTTTAAATTCTTGAAGGTGTCTTTGTAAATATTGATACACAAACCATTTTGGGTAATACTGCGAAGTGACTTTGAATATATGCTGATTCAAAATTCCATCTTCACCAATCCACACCATTACAGAAAGACTCCCAGACCAAGCAAACAAGATATCTCCCTTTTTGATAATGTATTTTGTGTCTATATTTTTAGTTGCTCGATCAGAACTTTTATCAATACCGGAATTCATCTCTCGTATTTTGATAACAGGAAATGAATCTTCCTGTCTTTCAGCTGGATATTTTTGTGAAGCAACTCCATTTAAAAAATCAGCTATTTTATCTAATCTTTTAACCTCCCACCCTTCAGGAATTTCTCCTAAATCACTCTCAACCATTTTCACATTCTCATACCCTGGAAATTTGAAATCAATAAGCCATTCATTAAAAATAGTCTGGGCTGTTGTTTCAAGATTTTTTATAATAATATTATTATTTTCTATTTTTTTATCATAAGCACTCAAAATAGAGGCAATCCTTTTTTGAGTTTCTTTACATGGTGTTTCTACACTAATACTGTAAATAGTATCTCGATTTAAACCAGGAACAGCAGAATCGCCTCCATATCTAGGTAGATTAATTCTTTGTAGAAGATAGTAAACATACTTTAAATCAAAATCTTCAGAAACTTCATCGACATAGAAAACTGTATCTATTGGATATGATTCCTTTTCTGAATATGATAACGATCCGACATTTCCTTTACGACCAATTATTATGGATGGTTTTTTTACCTTTGATTCATTATGAAAACCTACTAAACCACTTGATGCATAAACAGGAATAGCACCCATTACTCGATTACGTTCAGGTAATCCAAAACCATATTTAATTTCCATCAAATCAGAAATTTGATGTGCTGTTTTTTCAATATTTATTTGTTCCAATAATTTAGTCATATTATTTTTTACAATTAGAACACAGGTTCATACCTGTTAACGAAATTGATGCTGAATTAAAATCATAAGGATATGTTTTCCCACACTTGCTACAAATCTGATTTCCTAACACATAGTGATTATTATTTAATAAATCAGACTTACCAAGAGAGAAGGATGTACTGTCTCCTAAAGTTGTAGCACTAAACAAAACAGATTCTCTTTCTTTTTTCATGTTTTTAATCTGTTTTTCTAGCTGTGCAATTTTTTTACCAAACCCCTCTTGCTCTACAGCTGTTGCTGATTGAGCTAATTTCATTTTTTGATCTAACAAATCCATAACAAATGCTCTGTATGTTTCATTAAACTTTTCTTGAACTTCTTTTTCACTCCTAAGCGTTGGATCTATATCAATCCAGTCCTCATACCCAGAGTTAACATTTAATTCAATCACAGATAAATGACGATCAATCTCATTTAGTTGAGGTTTTACATCTCTTGTTGCTTTCTTACTAAAGGTCATCACCCAGCAACGTAAACTACCAATTTGTTTTTGTATCGACTGCAAATTACGTACAGCAGACTGACCTTTTTTTCGAAGTATATTTTCACCTGTAACTTTTGAATACTCATTTTGGAATATACCTCCGGCTATTCCACCAGTTATACTTCCGAATACAGCTAAAAGATTTGAAAATAATTCATTTGTTTTAAACCATATAGATAGACCGAGTGAGATGATGGTAACTACTATAAAAACAAGGAACCATGGATCAAAAATCATGTTTGCAAAACTATTCCATTTTTGTTTAAGTCTAGTCATATATTTAAAATCCAAGTTCTTTAAGATTATTTTCAATTTGTTTCTCTAGCTCTCGACCATTAGCAAAAGCATCTCTCAGTTCCACCGAAAGCTTTTGCATTTTTTCTTCAAATGAAATTCCATCATCTTCTACATCAGCAAGTCCAACATATCTTCCCGGAGTTAATACGTATCCATTCTTTTTTATTTCTTCCAAATTTGCTGATTTACAAAAACCAGAAATATCTTCATATTTTTCTACACCTGATTCTTCACGCCAAGCTTTAACAGTATCTGTTATTTTTTTAATATTTTTTTCATTAAAAACTACCTGCTTACGTGAAATCTGTTCAAACGTATCTCGAGCATCAATAAACAAAGTTTCTCCAGATCGTTTTCGAAAACGGTCACCACCTTTGTTTTTTGATAGAAACCAGAGAGATACAGGAAGTGATACGTTGTAAAAAAGTTTTGATGGACAAGAAATTATTACATCAACCAAATCTGCTTCTATAAGTTTTTGACGAAGCTCTCCTTCTTTACCAGATACAGCTAATGCACCATTAGGCATAACAAATCCAGCTTGACCATTTGGAGCAAGGTGGTGAGTAAAGTGCTGTACCCAGAGGAAGTTTGCATTTCCACTTGGGGGTATCCCAAGAAAGATTCTTGGATCATTATCAGAAAGTTTTGAAGGATCCCATTCTGCATTAAACGGAGGATTTGCAATTAAAAAATCTGCCTGGAGATGAGGAAACATATCTTTGTAATAAGTATTTCCAAGTTCAATCTTTCCTGAGAGACCACGAATAGCAAGATTCATTTTACATAAACGAAGTGTTGTTTGATTACTTTCTTGTCCACTGATAGAAAGTTTTGAAGGATCCATCTTGTGATCTCGTAGATATTCACCCATAGATACAAACATGCCCCCACTACCACAAGCAAAGTCTGCTACACGAGCATTTTCATACGGCTCAAGTATTTCTGTAAGAAGCTTAACAATTGATCTAGGGGTAAAAAATTCCCCTCCACGTTTTCCTTCAGATGAAGCAAACTGACCTAGGAAGTATTCATAGATACGACCAAGAATATCTTTCTCACGATCAAAATCATGGTCAAAAGAAATTTGTGAAAAGATATTTACAAGTTCTCCAAGAACAGTATGGTCAAGGTTTACTTTGGTATATACACGAGGAAGAACATTTTCAAGTTGAACTGGATTATCCTTTTCGATGAGTTCCATTGCAGTATCAAGAATTTTTCCAAGATCAGAACTCATTGTTTTTGTTTGCAAAAATTCCCAACGAGATTTTTCTGGCACATAGAAAACCCCTTCTGATGTATAGAAGTCTTTTGTTTCAAGAATCGCTTTTCGTGCTTCTTCAGTAGGAACATAAAAGTCTTCGTTTTTTGGATCTTTTGTCAGATCAGCAAGAACTTCTCTTCGTTTATAGAATGAATCAGATATATATTTCAAAAAGAGAAGACCGAGAACAATATTCTTGTACTCTGACACATCCACATTGCCTCGCAATTTATCTGCCGCCATCCAAAGTTCTTTTTCAAAACTAAGGTCGTGGTGATGATTCTTATCTAAAACCTTTTTAGTGACGCTTTTTTGCTGTTCACTAATACGGTTCTGTATATCTTCTGAAAGAGAAGACATTGGGATCAAATATGTTGGTTTAGAGGGGTCTCCTATATTTTCAGCCTTAATTTCACCTTTTTTGATCTTTTGGTGAATGGCTATACGACTAATACCCAACATCTTTGCGAGTTGTGTAGGAGTTACAAATTGTGTTTTATCGATTGACATATGTTAAGTATAGCATAGTGTATAAAATAATGCAACTTAACACATGTAAAGTTACCAACATCTGAGAGACTGGGGCGCTCTAGACTCATAGGGCAATCAGCGTCATTAATGTAGTTGTAATGAAAATACAAAAACCGCTACAAGTGACTCCTGACGAGGTCGCACCAATTAAGTACTGTCTTTACGCACGTAAATCAACCGAGCAAGAGGATAAGCAAGCATTATCAATAGAATCGCAGGTTAAAGAGATGATAATTCTAGCCGAGCGAGAGGGGTTGGAAATAGTCGAAATTAAGCGAGAATCGCACTCCTCCAAGGAGGTTGGGCAAAGACCTGTGTATAACGAGCTTATCAATGAAATCAGACAAGGCAAGTTCAACGGAATTCTGACATGGGCACCTGACAGGCTAAGTAGAAACGCTGGAGACCTAGGATCAGTAGTTGATCTTATGGATCAGAAGCTTCTACATGAAATAAGGACTTATGGACAGAAGTTTACAAATAATCCAAATGAAAAGTTCTTACTGATGATTCTTGGTTCACAAGCAAAGCTTGAGAATGACAACAAGATGGTAAATGTGAAGCGAGGACTTAGAGCGAGGTGTGAGATGGGACTATGGCCGTCCGTTCCCCCAACTGGGTACCTAAGCCACTCTGATAGAAATAAAAAATGTGAAGTATTACCTGATGAACAGAGAGCTTGTGTGATTAAACAAATGTTTGAAAAAGTTGCATACGATGGATGGTCAGGTCGAAAACTTTTCAAGTGGTTAGAAGAAGATATACGATTTAAGACAAAACATGGAAAAGCACTGACATTGAGTAATGTATACATAATTCTCAAAAGTACCTTCTACTATGGTGAGTTTGAATATCCAAAAGGAAGTGGACAATGGTATGTAGGAAAACATGAGCCAATCATAACCAAAGATTTATATAACCAAGTACAGGATAAGATAACAAATGATCACTTAACGAGAACCCAAGATAAAGAGTTTGCGTTTACTAAGATGATCACCTGTGGACTATGTGGATCAGGAATTACCGCTGATGAGAAATTCAAGAAACTCAAAGACGGAACAACAAACAGATACGTATATTATGGATGTACAAAGTTTAAAGATAAGGATTGTCCGTGTGGATACATACGAGAAGAAGACCTAATCGAACAGTTGGCAAATATATTAGATACAGTTTCGTTAGATGAAATAGGTATGAAATATAAGATCAAAACTGAAATTGAGTCACACAACGAATTTCAAGAGTCAGTATTAGGAAAGGAGGTGAAAGAGAAAACAAAGATTAAAGATGTTGATATAAGAAACTATGCAAAGCATATTTTGCGGAAGAGACCACTGTACGAAAAGAGAGAACTACTAAGTCATTTAAGAAGTAAATTGGTACTAAACGAAAAACAAATTAAGATTAAATAACCTCTGGAGTGATCGCATCAGAATTAATCTTTTCGGCATTTACTACTTCTGCAAGATAATCGTCTAAGACTTTGAAAACAGGTGCGAGATCCTCTCTATATGTTGCTGTGTAATTACCAACATACAACGTCTTTTCTTTTTCATTAAGATTCATTGCCTTTATGGCGCTAGAATTTTTTTGCCAATATTCAGCTAATTTTTCCTTATGTAAAACCTTTGTAAATTCGTTAATGTGAGGAATATAATTCCGACCATCTTCTCTTGCAGATGCAAATACACTTGCGAAATTTCTTAAAAGATAATCGATGAAATGCTCTACATTCTCGGGTGATGAAGGATTAAAGCACACGTCAAAGATGTAATCATTTATAGCATCAGCAATTTGATGACGGTCATCGTTTCCTGTTGGATCATAATATCCACAACCAACACCACTGCTTATTATTGAATTTCCAAGTTGATAAATAGTAAAGCCTGTTATTATACTCTTAAGTACAGCGACTTGTTTATCTAAATCACCTTGAGAAATCTTGCTATTAATGACTTGTGATTCTAGATAGTCTTTATACTGGCCTGCTAAATCTTTCAGTTCTAGATTTGATATTTCCTCAAAAATGTTTCGCTTAGTATCTATATACTGCTTTTTAAAAATATCGAAGACTTTCTGTGATATTTCCCGCATTTCTTCCTTGGCAATCACTTGAGTATTTCCTTCAGTTGGTGCACCCTTATCAGAATGTTTTGATAATGCACGACTCAAATCAAAAATATCTCCACCTCTGTCAGCACTGCAATACAAGCGAAACGCCATAAGATCGTAGAGTCCGAGAACACCTCTTGTCGGTAATGAAAGTTTTTCCAAAACACCACAGCCAGAGTGTTCTCCTTCTCCGAAAATCCATTCAGCAATTTCCTTTATGTTTTTTTCTGTATTCCCAGAATGTTTTCCTGAATCATCACTCCATCCAGCATCATTCAATAGACGTATCAAGAATAGATCTGAGTCTTTTCTTAATCCTACACCAATATTCTCTATTTCAATATGCGAATAATCAGGCAGATTATCAAGTAAATGGGTAATAAGTATATTACTAATATTTGGAGGTAAACTTCGAGCATTGTTTACTATAATTCGCCACAGCTTTGCACGAGTAAACTCACCTTTATCAAAGGCAAATTTCGGGTCAGCAAATGCATCTTCAATAGTTTTTGAACCTGAGGCTATCTCGTCTTTCCAGTTAGCGTAAAACCTATGCTGTTCTGTATCTTCAGGTTTAGCAAATTCGACTATTAATCGCAAATACGCTTCCAAATTTCTTCCATTTGTCCATCCACCATTAAAACAGGCATATGAGGTTTTAATATCTTCTGATACACCATCTATACGAGCATACGTATCTCGGTGCGGAAACTCTGCATTTGTACCAAGTCTTACATTAACATCAAAAATCCTATCAAGAAGAAATTTTTGACGACTCATGTCGGGAAAGTGTTTTATATATTCAGTGTAGTATGTTGAATTTTTATACTCTGATTCACTAAATGATCCTCTTCTCTGACTACTGTCCTCTATAGGATATCCATCTTCATGAGGTAGAACTAACGAAAAAAAACCTCGACTACCGTTTGTCTCGCTATCATAGATTTTTCTAAAAATATTTGGAAAGTGAATATAAATCAAAAGGAGGTGAATAAGATCTTGCTTATCAAAGTCAGTATTTTGAAAATCTGTACTTTCAAGTTCAAAAAGAACCACCGTATTAATCAGTCTTTTAAGCTTTCTGACATCGCCAATAAATGGAAGATAGTTATGGTAGCCTGACGATTTATATATATCAAGTAAGCCACCTAATGCCTGACGAACAAGAATAGGATCTACCAACTTAGTAGAAACAGCCTTATCAAGATTATCTGAAACATACTTAGCAAGATTTTCTTTATCAAGAAAAAGACTAATTTTTATATTTACAAATTTTTCAAGAAACTCGCTTATCTTTTCAGCGTCAGGTGTCTCAGATTCAAGAATCCCTATATTTTCTGTATCATAACAAAGCACATAAGAAATATTTGGTAATACAAAGCTCTTTCTAATAACAAATAAAATATCCTTTATTTCAGAAAAAGTCATTCTATCTAAATCATCAACAATAATAATAACTTTCTTTTTAAATCTTTTTAATACGGCATTTAAATCATCAAAAGCTTCGTCTGCGGTATAATCTACAGTCAATGTTGGTAAACTAAAACCAAAGATTGAAAAACGATTAACCTCTCTAAGTAATCTAGCATATCTCGAAATCAAAGGTTTTATTTCTGGTACGAATGAATCTTTTTGAATTGAGTGTATTAATCCATCAACAAAAACCTCCAATAAGTTTTTGCTCCCAGCATACCTCAAGGGGTTAAACTTAAAAATAACAGTTTTATTACTCTGATTTTCATCCCAATGTTCTTTACAAAAATTTATAAAAGAGGATTTACCAATACCCCAAGGAGCATCAACTCCAAAGACAAAACTTTCTGAGTTTCCATTATTGAAGACTCTTTCAGCAAATTTATTAGCCTTATCAGCAAGATTGAGCAGATCATTTTTTCTTTCCTTAAGTTCATGATCTGAGAGAAAATTTGATTCAGTTTCTTTTTTCTTCCAAGAAATTGATCTGAAAATAACAAAAGCAGTAAGGATTACTGGAGCAAAAACTAAAATCAGTAATTGCTGAAATGAAAATGATATGACTAATTTTTTATACCAATCATATAAAAATCCTCCCCATGCTACATCTATCCAAATACCGAAACAAAGAGCCGTTAAAACATCAAAACGATAGCTTCTATAAAATTTACACAGATCTTGAACAGTATCTCGTATCAACACATAAAACAATGTCGTAATAATACCCAATGACGCCCCCAAAATAATCCATCCTTCATGACCAAACTTCGATATTGCATTGTTTAATTGAAGAGAAAAAGCTTGTGAAAAATAGAAAACCTCAACAAATAAAATACCAAAAAATACTGTTTTTATAATGACAATAAGATTCGCCGTAATAAGCCCAGGATCAGAAAAATAGTCCTTAAATTTAGAATATTGTTGTTGGGTCCTTTTCAAAAGTGTAGTTTGCTTCATAACGGCAATTATACTGTTATTTTGAAAAAGTTCGAGCCCATGACTGGTGCTCAAAAATATTCTTCCTAAACGACCATTTTAGGTGTTTAGGTAGGTCTCACTAAACTGCTGGGAGACTAGGAATCGAACCTAGATTAAAAGCTTCAAAGGCTTCTGTCCTACCTTTAGACGATCTCCCAATGTTCTATACTTTAATATGAAATTGACTATAAATCAAGCCCTATTTTAAATGGTTGGAATTGGATATTTGAGGAAGTGAAAATGCGGCGCGCCTGATGGGCGCGCCGCATGCCGAATCTATCAACAGTCATCTCCCTTGGGGCCGGAGGGGTTTGGGACGATCTTGAAATCAAGATCAACAAATCGCTTATAATTTTGCTCCAGTGTAATCTGGTTCCAAACAAGTGCACTATAGCCGATCACACCTATCAGGACCTCAAAGGATCCATAGCAATGGAAGCCACCGTGGGCAATTGAGAATAGTGGTATAAACAGAGCGAGTCCAAATGAAATAGCTGCGCAAAGCTTCCTAATGACGTCATACATTGGCTCAATTGAGGCCTCGTCTTCCTCTTCCTTGCATATTTGCCTAAACTCATCAATCCTGTAATAGATAAACATGATGTATGGGAGTATAACCAACACCTTCATAATCCACAGTCTAACTAGACCCTCGGGGTGAATTGCTGACAATAGAACAAGAATGAACGCACCTATAATGGTCGTCCACATGATTTTCGATTTCATAATATCTGAATGTTTGGGTTGAATTGAAAACTGAATCAGGTTTGATCCTCTGGGATTATGTCAGAGCTTGGGTTTTGCGTCAAATATTGATTTTCTTGACTTTTATTGATAGCGTTTGCTATAATAGTAACATGTCACTTCGTGGTATGGACCACGAAGCTCCGAGGAATCCACAGTAATTCAAGATGATTCCGTTTAAATTTGCTTCATCAAAGAAGCTCCGAAAAAACCATCCGCAAGGGTGGTTTTTGTTTTGTTAGATTAAAAAAGAAAGGAGTTTTGCCTTCACCCTTTCAAAATCACTTATATTCATATCCTCTATTTTCCTTATAAATCTTTTAAGACTGACTGAACGAGTCTGCGCCATATTCACTGCATTTGGTATGCTTTTTCCATTTAAAAAATATACAAAATTTTTGTCGTCTTTCATCTTACTCGTAGTTGGCGCAACTAATGCTCCATATTTATTAAAAATCTTAATAACAACAACAGGTCTTTCAAAACCATGATTTTTACCACTTACTTCAACTCCAATATTTTGACCTAGGTTTACCCACCATATTTCTCTTGCTTTTGGATATAAAAATCTTTCAGATTTATGTATTCTTATTTTCAGATTATTCCACTTATTAAAAATTTCCGATATTTCATCATTATTCATTCTAGAATTATAAAATATGGAACCCTCAAATATTCTAAATATTTCCTAAAGAAAAACGAAAGAATTTATGAGATACACATGAAATTGAAGCTGGGTCTACTCCAAACACTCCGCCACAACCATCTCAAGTGGTAAGGTTGGAATCGCGCTTTTTCCAAGTCTTCCGTGAGCAATCAATAGTCTCTCTAGTATTAGAGATATCTTCTTTGGTGACTTCATCGCTAGTCTTTCTGCATCTGTTGCACTTCCCTTCTCTTGATCAAATGCAATTGGCTCACCTGGAGCTCTCACACTTCCACTACTCATACTCATAAGTAATGTCTTTCTAACACTTTCAAGAACAAGCTCGGTGAACAACTTCACATCTCCTCCATTTTCTCTAACTGCATCAAGTTGTGCCAGGGCAAGTGGGGCGTCTCCAGTTATTATTCCTCTTGCGAAACTACCAACAGTTACACTCTTTGGAGCTCCTGTAATTTGTTCAACTTCAGCAAGACTGATTTCTTTTTTATCATCCCCTGCAAGAGAAAGAACTTTTTGCAAAACACTCAATGTGTCTCTAAATGATCCATCGCCAAGAAGAGCCAAGAGACTACCTACTTCATCGTCAATTGTAATTCCCTCTTTCTTTGCAATATCAATCGATATTTTTTTTAGAACTTCTACATTTGGTTTCTTGAATTGAAAAGTCTGACATCGTGAAATAACGGTTTCTGGCAACTTATGCATTTCTGTTGTTGCGAGAATAAATATTACATGTTTTGGGGGCTCTTCTAGAGTTTTCAGGAATGCATTAAAGGCCGATTTTGAAAGCATATGTACCTCGTCCAAAATATAAACTTTGTAAGCTGAATCAAAAGGCATTGTATGCACTGATTCATTTAATGTTCTTATATCATCAACACTAGTGTTTGATGCGGCATCAATTTCATATAGATCTTTATCAGTTGTACCAAGCTCACGAGCAAAAATTCTAGCAACACTTGTTTTTCCTGTCCCTCTTCCTCCACAGAATAGATATGCATGAGCAACCTTTCCTGATTTTATTGAATCCTGAAGAACTGAGACAATATGCTCCTGTCCTATTACTTCAGAGAAATTTGCTGGACGATATATTCTATATAAGGACGAGTGATGTGTTTGAGATGTTGTTGTTTGCTGTGTGGTTTTTGAAGACATAAGGAGAGTATAGCATCTATTAGTGTGGTGGTGGAAGCTATAAACAAAACAATAATATTACTATTCCAATAAATCAATTTCACAAAGAGTACTATGGTCAGTTGTTGGATTGTTAACTAAATAATAAGGTGTTCTGTCCATAAAACCAGATAGTGCTGGAGATGGACATTGTGTGCCACTACCCTCTTGGGCCCAAATTATTGTAACAGCATTTATACCGGGATAATCTATGCCTGAATTTTTGTAATAAGCTATACCTAATGACTGAAAACCCCAAGAAGCACCTGTACCATCTACCAGGGATACTTTGGTATTTTCTACAGGTATTTTACCAATATCCACGTAAGGTAATAAAGCTGCTCCGAGCCCATCACTAAAATCTGAACTTGTATCATTACGTACTCCGCTAGTCCACCCAGTAAAGTAACAGGTACCTGTACATTTACCATACCAAACGATATTATAGGTAAGAGGGTTTCCAACACCATATGTTCCTCCAGAAAATGTATGAGTATTTGGATATTTACCATTAGCCGTCCTGTACAATTCTAAAGCATTAATCAATTGTTTTACAGACTGAAACCTTGCTGTATTTCTTGCTTTGATTCTCGCACTCTGAACACTCACCAAAACAACACTTGAAAGCATGGCAATTATAGAAATGACCACCATTAGCTCAATTAGTGTGAACCCCCCCCCCCGTTTTGTTTTTATTCTAATAGAACTATTGAGTGACATGATTTTTAAAATTAAATAATGGAGGGTTTGCAGGATCTATCGTTTGACTAGGTTCACCTCCAGAAAAAATAGTGAAGCCAAAAAAAGACTTCAAGCAAACAAAAGTTACCACTATACACACCACGACAATACCAAGCATAAAGTAATTTACTTGAGTGTCATTCTTAAATAAACCCCAGCTCATAAAAAAGCTTTTTAGGCCCTTCTTTGCAGGATTCTGTGCTACTGCAAAGTTTCTCGAACCATTTGCAAAACTTTGTGCACTATATTTATTTTCTTCCTCAAATTGAATATCTGACATGTTATTAGGATTATATCATAATCCTAATGCATTTATGCAATATCTAAGACCAGTGTTTGTTGGACCATCGTTAAAAAGATGACCTAAATGGGATCCACAGAATGCACATTTTACTTCTGTTCTTTTCATTCCCAAACTATTGTCTTCCTTGAGTTCTATTGTCCCCTCTATCGCTCTATCAAATGATGGCCATCCGCAACCGGAATTAAATTTTGTTCCTGTCTCAAATAGTTCATTTTTGCATCCTGCACATCTGTAAACTCCCGTCTTATCAGCTTCAATATTTTTGCCCGTAAATGGCGCTTCTGTTTCTGATTGACGTAGAATTTTATATTGTTCAGGTGATAAAGTTGTACTCCACAACAGGGGTGCAATTTCTTTCTGTAATTTCTCTAATTTTGGCGCGATAACGAGCTGACAATATGGCGCAGTTTTGTGTAATGCAAAATAGTCTTGATGACTAATTTCTGCAAGAGTAAATTCCCCTGGCTCCCCATCCTTTGGAAGAGCTTTAATTTCTGTAGCTACATTTTCCAAATTTTTAATAAATTTTTCAGCTTCCGTTTTTTGATCCTCTGTTGTATATAAAATTATTGATCTGTATTGTGTTCCAATGTCATTTCCTTGTCTATTTATCTGCGTGTAATCATGTGATGAGAAAAATACTTTCAAAATATTTTCTGTGGAAATAAGTGCGGAATTATATTCAACCTTAATTACCTCTGCATGGTCTGTTGTTCCTGTGCAAATTTCTGGGTAAGTTGGGCTAAAAGTCTTTCCGCCGGCATATCCTGGAAATACATTAAGCACCCCTTTAACATCTTTAAGAACTGCTTCTGTACACCAAAAGCATCCTCCTCCGAGAATAATAGTTTCTTTTATTGGTTTTGCCATAGTGACTATATTATACTCCTTTTAAATCTATATTTCAGCAATAAAATCTTCAACTATTTTTCTAACCTCCCCTGCATTTTGTGTCTCCATTAATTGTGCACGTAACTCCTTTGCTCCATCAAAGCCATTAACATAGGCCTTATAATGCTTCTTCATTACGGCAAAGTTTTTTATTCCTCCAAGTTCGTTTTGAAATTTTTGAGTGTGCTCTACCATTACATTTAGCTTTTCTTTTATGGATGGCTCCAGCGGTTCTTGCAGAGGGTTTCTAATTGTAGAAAATAACCAAGGATTTCCAAAAATTGCTCTACCAATCATAACACCGTCTGCACCTGTATCCTTTGCTTTTTTGTATCCATCTTCAATTGATTCTACATCTCCATTTCCAAATATTAATGTGTGATTCTTTCCAGCTTCTATAAGATGCGATTGCATTTTATTTCTTATCAAAACTGCACGATTCACATAATCCCAATTTGCTGGAACTTTTGACATTTCTTTTCTTGTTCTTGCATGAACTGTAACAACAGCAGGTGCAGCTTCTAGAATATTTTTTAACCATGAATCTAATTCATCTTTATTATATCCAACTCTAGTTTTAACAGTTATGGGAATTATTTTTATCGATTTTTCACCAGTACTATCCCCTTTACTTTCCTGGCTCGCCCTCTCTACTCCCCGCTTTGCAGCAAGGACAATTTCTTTAGCGAGTTTCGGATTCTTCATCATTGAAGCCCCTGCTCCCTGCTTTTCAATACTTTTATCAGGACATCCCATATTTAAATCTATTCCATCAAATCCAAGTTCAGCAACCAATTTGCAAGCTTCCTCCATATATTGTGGATGTGATCCAAAAAGTTGTGCAACTATTGGATGCTCTAATTCTGATGAGAATTTTAAATCTGCTAGTAGTTTTTTCTTTCCTTCCTCTGTTGCTCTGACAAGTCCGTCAGCTGCCACAAACTCAGTCCACAAAACATCTGGCATTCCATATTTTGCGATTACATATCTAAAGGCACAATCTGTAACATCTGCCATTGGAGCAAGAACAAAGATGGGACGATTTTCACTTTTGCATTTTGAGTCTATCTCTTTCCAAAAACCCAAATTTGGTTCCTCAATCTCTATAGCAGAAGGACCACAACAAGTGTGACTCATTGCGTTCTTGTAGATATTTTTTATAAAATTTTTAACAGTTTTTAAAGCCATATATTATGCGTATTGTAGCAGATTTTGAGGTAAATTAAAGGGCGCGGAGGTCGAAGACCTCCGCGCCCGCTTTGAGTCGCTAATCAAATCGTAAGTGACGCGCTCAATTCAATATCACCAAATGCAGCCCTTGCTATCTCATCGTAGGAAATCATTCCCCTAGCACCATTATCAATCATCTTCTCCCTCCACTTCCTGTCACGAGTAGATTCTCCGTTGATGGTCGCTTTGCTCATTACCGCAACTGGAGTAACCATATCACTATATCCCTTTGCTGACTTCATGTCTTTTGGACTATCTCCAAAGAAGTAAAAAGGAACAAATGATTTTCCTCCATGATGCATCCAATGGAAGCTTGCCAAGGATCCTAGAACACCGGACTTATTAACTCCTGAGACAATGACATCAAATGAAATACCAGTCTGTTTTTTTAGAATCCAGGAAACAGGAAGAACCGTGTTTGCAGTCACAAAAATAATATACCGTGAGACATTAACTTCCTGAAGCATTTCTATTGCTCCTGGAAAAAACTTACTGGGTTTTATCCGTTCGACCTCAAGTATGATCCTGCTATATTGTTTCCATGCATCTTCCATTGAAATCCTTCTTGGAAGTCCCCAATGGTGAAAGCATTCTCCACTCAATATAACTCCCATCTTGAATTCATCTAAGCCAGGAACCCTTCGGGTAGCTGACGTGTACTGGCCAATAAAATGTCTGGCCGCCAACCAATAAGTCTTAGCACTGTCATAGACGGTGCCGTCAAAATCAAATGCAATCAATGGTTTTGGAACACCACAGCTGGACAATTCGACATTAACAACTTGACTATCTTTTATGCCATGGATCTTTGTGAGAAAGATCCTGTTCATATTTTCACCACCTCCTGTATATAATTCTATACCCGATATCATTTTGGAAAAGAGCTTGTTTGCGCTCCCCTTTCTGTACAAAAAGGTACCACACTAATATATACTTAGCAATACCGATTAGATTTTACAAGATATGATACAATGATGAAATACAAATTATAAAAATAAGTAGTTGAGCCAAAAACTCGATTAAAAAACAATAAATATGTCAAAAATAGTTAAAAAAGTATCAAAGCTAGCAGTTGAATCAAAAGCAGAAAAAGTGGTAGCAACCCTTCCTGCAATCATTAAGATTGTTGGTAGAGAAATTCTGGATTCCAGAGGAAACCCAACTGTTGAAGTTGACATGTTTTTAAGAGACGGAGCATTCGGAAGAGCTGCTGTTCCATCAGGAGCTTCAACTGGATCATATGAAGCTGTAGAACTTCGTGATGGTGATAAAAAAAGATATGGAGGAAACGGAGTTCTTAAGGCGGTATCTAATGTGAATATAATTTTAAAGAAAGCTCTTGTTGGAAAGTCTTTTACTCAAGAAACTTTGGACAGGACAATGATTGCACTTGATGGAACTCATAATAAGGCAAATCTTGGGGCTAATGCAATTCTTGGAGTTTCAATGGCATTCTCACACGCAGCAGCAAACTCTCTACAAAAACCACTTTACAAATATTTTGCTGGCATCGCAAAAACTGGAAAGCCAATGACACTTCCAACTCCTATGATGAATATTTTAAATGGAGGAAAGCATGCAGAAAAATCAACAGACTTTCAAGAGTTTATGATTATGCCAATTGGTGCAAAAAGTTGGTCAGAGGCATTAAGAATGGGCGCAGAAGTTTTTCATTCTCTAAAAAAGATTCTAAAAACTAAGGGATTTGGTACAACAGTTGGCGATGAAGGAGGTTTTGCCCCATCACTTGGAAACAATGAAGGTGCACTTTCATTAATTATGGAAGCTATTAAGGCAGCCGGATATAAGGCTGGAACTGATATTAAAATCGCTATCGATGGCGCAGCAACTGAACTATTCATAGATGGTAAATACGATTTACAAAGTGAGGGAAAGAAATTAACTGGAGATCAAATGATTGAGCTTTATGGTTCATGGTTAAAGAAGTACCCTATTGCTTCAATTGAAGACGGTTTTGCAGAAGATGATTGGGATGCATACGTATCATTCACAAAGAAATATGGAAGCAAAGTACAAATTGTTGGAGATGACTTGTTTGTTACAAACATTGATCGTCTAAAAACTGGAATTGAAAAGAAAGCTGGAAACTCAATTCTAATTAAACTAAATCAAATTGGAACTGTTACAGAAACTATTGACGCAATTAAGATGGCACACAAAGCAGGGATGACAGCTGTTGTATCACACAGATCAGGAGAAACAGAAGATGTTACAATTGCACACTTCGTCGTTGGGCTTGGTTGTGGACAAATTAAAACTGGATCACTTTGTAGAACTGATCGCGTAGCAAAGTACAATGAACTTCTAAGAATTGAAGAAGACTTGGGATCAAAGGCAGTTTATGCAGGAAAGTCAGCTTTACAATAATTAAAACAATGAACAACACACAAGACGCAGACTATGGAGTAACAGAAACTGATGGTACAGCTGTTGCAGAAAGACATCATCTTAGAAAACCTATAATTCTAATTGTTCTTGATGGTTGGGGTTACAGAGAAGACAAGAAAGACAACGCAATTGCTGAGGCAAATACTCCCAGATTTAAAGAATTCTGGAATACTTATCCTCACACCCTTTTGGATGCAAGCGGCCTTGCAGTAGGTTTACCTGAGGGTCAAATGGGAAATAGTGAAATTGGTCACACAACAATTGGTGCGGGACGTGCAATGGATACAGATTTGGTTAGAATAAAAAAATCAATTACGAGCGGTGAGTATGAAAAGTTACCACCATTTGTTGAATTATTTAATCATGTCAATCAAAACGACAGCACCCTTCATGCTATGGGACTTTTAAGTGATGGTGGAATACACAGTCATCAAGACCATCTATTTGCATTTATTCGTGCTGCAAAAAACGCTGGAGTAAAAAAACTAGCTATTCATGTCTTTACAGATGGTCGTGATGTTCCCCCACAAAGTGCTTCAAAGTATATTGCAGACCTTCAAGCAGTTATCAAAGAAGTTGGTCTTGGATTTATCGCAACTATTTCTGGTAGATACTACGCGATGGATCGTGATAACAATGCAGAGAGACTAGCAAAAGCTGAGGATGCTATTTACAACACCAAAGGAAATCTTTGTGAAATAAATCCAGTAGATTATTTGGAAAATCTTTATAAAGAAGAGAAGATTGATGAACTACTAGAGCCAATTGTTTGTAAGAATACTATTGGAGGAATTACCAATGGTACAGAAGTGATAGGCGCTCCGATAAATGAACATGATGGTATTTTCTTTTACAACTTTAGAGCAGACCGTGCACGCCAATTAACAAGAAGTATTCTAGCAAAAGCAAAGTCTATGGATTTATCTTTTGTAGGAATGGCTTCATATGGTGATGAGTTTAATTATCCCGTTGTATTCCCTTCTCTACTTATCGAAACGACTCTTGCAAAAGAAATTTCTCAAGACGGTTTTACTCAAGCTCATATTGCAGAAACAGAAAAGTTTCCTCATGCTACATATTTTCTAAATGGTGGAGTTGAGAAACCATATCCTGGAGAATCACATATTCTTTTAGCAAGCCACAAAGATGTTCCTACACATGACTTAGCACCAAAAATGCGAGCTGAAGGAATTGCTGATAAGGCGATTGAGCAAATAGAAGCAGGCACTGATTTTATCTTTATAAACTTTGCCAATGCTGACATGATTGGCCACACAGCAAATGTTCCAGCTATAATTGAGTCTGTAGAGGAAGCTGATAAGCAATTAGGACGAGTAGTTGATGCAGCCGTTGCACGTGGTGGTATAGTGTTTATTACAGCTGATCATGGAAACGCTGAATTAAATATTGATCAAACAACTGGAAAGAAACATACATCACATACAACAAACTTGGTCCCGATGATTGTAACAGACAAAGAAATAAAATTACGTGAGAAAGGCAATTCAACAAACACAGCAACGTTTGGTGTTCCAACACTAGCTGATATTGCACCAACTATTTTTGATGAGATGCAAATCAAGAAGCCGGATTTCATGACGGGAGAAAGTTTGATTGTGAAATAGTACTTACCACAAGTATCGTTCTGCAACAAAAAAGTATGCTCTCAAGCATACTTTTTTGTTGACTCTTTAATATCAAACGATTTACGCAGCCAACTTTTCTAATATCTTAATCTCCTCCTCTAGGTGATGCTCGTCTGTTTTCAATTTAGTAATTTCTTGTTCTTCCATTCTCTTTCTACTTATTGCAACAGCCAATTCCTTTACATGATTCTCTGTTGTTTTGTCTGAATAAGCCTTTAAACTAGTTACCTTTTGTATTTCAGTTTCAATATCCTTAATTTTATTTCTAAGCTCTCTAATCTTCATATCAAAGTTCTCTACAGTCTTAGGGGCTGATAACCTAACAACATTACCTTCGAGCCTCCTAAACTCCACATTTCTTCTAGCTAGCTCATCCTTAATTATTCTTAATTTAATATTCCTTGACTGAATATCTTGCTTTGCACGAGTTTGCTGATCTTTCTTTCTTTGTTCCGCAATCTGCTTAAGTCTCATCTGTTCAGATGCACCAGCATCAAACCCAAGCGCTTGCTTATGTTGTGAAAAACTATCTCCTTGTTGATATCCAAATGTCATATTGATTACATTATACATCATTCATCATTTATACATAAATTTATAGAAGATGTTTTGTATATAATAATACTATTCAATTGAATCAAAAAACACTAAATCATATTTCTCCTTTAAAATAACGGAAGATGAAGTCTTGTTGAATTTGATACCTATGTCCCTATCTTCCTTTAGTTCTGGAGTACTTTGAACTGTGTTGGATACCAAGCTGCTAAAACTATTCTCGATTTTTTGATTACTGATCCTAAATCGTCTATATATATTTGCAAAATTAATGTTATAAATATTATCATTTCTAAACTCCGTCCGTTTATCATTGGAGGCCAACCTACTATTCATTTGAATCATAGACTCAATAACAAACACGGCAAAGGTTACAAAAACCGCACAATAAATCACAATCTCTATCAAAGTGAATCCTTGCTTAAAATTTGTATTTATTTTTTTATATATCATGCGGGAATTAATTCAAAAATTATTGGTGTTATTGATTCTGTTGAAGTCCCATTCATTTTGTAATTTGATCCAACTCCAAAAATTTTATCCCCAACACACTCTAAATCTATTATCGAACTTGTGGTATTAATTGTCTGTATTATTTTAGACAAATCAAAACTATCTCTAATTTGAATTTTAGAATTATTCTTTCCGGCTGCAATAAATAAATTTCTGCCAGAGATAAGCATTGAATATATACCTTCATTAACATCTATAGAATTTACTAAATCATAGACAAAACTTACAGCTGTGTTCTGGTTCAAGTTCTTGGTACTTGTAGAATAATCCCTATCTATATTAATCTTGAACAGTTCGTTATTTCCAGCTGTCCTTCCAACATAAATTGAGCCATTATCTTGAATCAAACTCCTTACATTTCCAAGTGATCCAAACAGATCAAATGAGCTTACAGATGGAGCAAACGGAAATAAAGTCATGGGTGTGTATGTAAAATTGCAATTTAAACACAAATCAATTATTTCAGGCTCCTTTGCTGTTGAGACAAGAAGGTGCTGGTATTTATCATACATTGGCCATAAATCCTGGACCGAGCTATCCAGTTCCCATTTGTTATCAATAGCACCAGCCATCCCTATAACAGAATCTATTTTTGTTAAATCAATAGAAAACAGTTCTTCATTATTATTTTTCTTGAGTCCTACAAATAAGTGCGGATAAATAATTGCTAACTTTGTTGCATACACCGGATTAGCGGAGCTGGACCAAGATATTTTATAATCACCGACTTTATTAAGTTTCATAAGAGTGGGATCAAATTTAAATTTTTGTATCGCGCTATTAACACTTGAATTAATTACTAATATATTTCTTCCTACATTAACCAATCCCAGAACACCAGGCCCAGAATCAATTCTGTCTAATGGCTCTGAAATATTTTTATAATTATATGTAATCAAATCATAATCCGTTGTTGAGGCGGAATTCAAGCTCACATAAATATTCTGGCCATCTGAAATTATTCCCGTCACTTCAGTAGAGGTTGATTTAACTGGGATTATTTGAGATATCATCATGTACGAGGATGGTGTACTAGTCCCCGTGTCACCACTACATAAATCGACTCTATTCATATATGCCTCTGAACCAACTTTTGTTACATCAAAAATTGTTTGATTAGAAACGTCTTGAATTAATTTATATGGAGACCTTTCATTTATGCCAAGTATATATGAATTTATAGGAATCATAATTGCAATCCAAAGCATTAAGGAGGTCATCAATTCTAGTATGAGCATTAATATTTTTTGTTAATTATAATCTTAATTTAATCATTTTAATAACCCGTATAGGAAATAAGTGAATACATTGGCGTGATAATAGAAACTGCAATAAACCCAACGCCTATCCCAACAGCAATCATTGATATTGGTTCAATAAGCTTATTTATCAAAGAAATTCCTTCATCAAAATATTCTTGATGAATGTCTGCTATAGAAGAAAATGTCTCCGATATAGACCCAGTTTGCTCTCCACAAACAATTAAAGGAATCCATATTTTATTTTTACTGGACACCTCCCTACCTATGCTTTTTGACAAGAGCATTCCACCTTCAACTTCATTTGCAACGTTTAAGAGTTTTGTTCTTTCTACTGGTATTAGAGATCCCTTTGCTGAGTCTCGTAGCGACTCGACAAGGAGACCACTTGAAGCAAAGACCTCGCTTGCTATTCTAAAGCTAATTAAGGCCGAGTAATGATTTATTAGGCTTCCAAATACTGGAATTTTAATCATTAAGCTTCCAACGTGATTTTGAAAAGTCTCTAGGCCTTTTTTCTTTATATAAAACACAAACCCTATCGTAATTACTACAGATAAAATAATTCCCAAAAACATCATAGGCAATAAATTGTCACTTAAGAAAAAAAGCACTTGTGTTGTCCAAGGTATGCTAATTCTTCCTCCACTAAATAAAGGTTTAATCTTTGGTACAATTATTATTAGTATCATTAATACTAAAATTAAAGATACGGCCAGTATAATACATGGATAAAGTAGGGCTAATAATAACTTTGATTTGGTTTTCTCTATACTCTTACTCATTTTGCATACACGGTTTATCCCCTCCGGTAAATTACCTGAACTCTCAGATTTTTTTATGATTGTTAATTCATAGTTTTTAATTGGTAAATTCAAATCTTCTATAGATTGTCCAAAAGTTTTACCTGATTTCAATTTATTTATTATTTGATTTTTCCAATCCAAGTCACCTTCATTATTACAAAAAACACTAAGTGATTCTACAAGAGGTACACCAGCAGAATATAACCTAGCGAACATTTTGAAATGTACCAGTATATCTTTTCTTAATTTTGAGTTACTTATTTTTTTCATTATTTTTTCATATCTTATCCACTTTATTTCTTTTATCTTCTTCCATTGATTCATAAGTGAATTCTTCTTTATATCTACTTACGTCTGACTTACCATTATTTTCATCTGTAAAAACTGTGTATGCGTCACCGTCTTTGTTGTGTAACAGGCTTTCAAAAGTAGCTATTTGATCATGTGCCCATTCTGCATCCTTAGAAACATTTTCCAACCTCTGATTAAATACAGCTCTAATAACCATAGAAAATTCATAAGAATCCGCTCCTAAATATCTACATCTTCTTATTGCCATTTTTACATCCCTTGCATGAATTGTTGTTATTACGGTATGCCCTGTTAAGGCAAGGTTCATTACACTCTTCATGGTGTCAGAATCTCTAACTTCACCAACATAAATAACATCTGGGTCCTGCCTCATGGAAGCCTTAAGTGCTTGAACATAGTTAAAGCCTGATTGAGGGCGTATTTGAACTTGCCTTAAACCATCTAACCGTCTCTCCACAGGATCTTCAATTGTTAAGACTTGCTTGTTTTCTTCAACTAAAGAAGTCAGCAAACTGTACGCACTAGTAGACTTACCACTACCCGTTGGACCCGAAAAAATAACAAGCCCGGGGGAGATCCTTAAACTTTCTAATAGATTTTGAAATACAGATGAAGACATACCTGTGTCCGTTAGATATTGTATTTTTAAACCAGAAGAATCTAGTACACGTAAAACCATACACTCTCCATCAACCCCCGGAATTGTTGCTACGCGAACTCTATAGTTTAAGTGCCCAAAACTACCATCTTGTGGTACATCCCTTATGTCTATGCGCATTTGAGCAAGAATCTTATACCTTCCAATTAATTCTATGTATTGTTCATACCTTATATAGCGACCTTCACTCATATCTCCTTTTATTCTAAATCTTATTTCCGTCTTGTCCTTAAAAGGTTGGATATGAATATCCGATGCAGATAATTTTATAGCATCTGCAATTAATGTATCAGCTTGATCAATTGAATTCTTTGAATGTAAATATAATAATGACTCATCATGACTTTTTTTTATAGAATTTACTATTGCTTCAGGTAAAATTACCGATGCAATAGATGGTTCTGTCAAAATAGAGAGGCCTTGTTTTATAGACCCCTCTTTTAATCTTACTTTCAAAATATTCTCACTGGTTTTTTGTGCCATATGAAAATCCTAACAAATCAATATGAGTTTTCTATAAAGAAAAGATAAAGAAATACCAAAGATTTTATTTTATATTTTTTTGATTATTTAATTTCTAAACATTATTTGTCTATTCCAGTATTATTTCTATATGCCTTTTACAAATCTGCGCCTTGTCACAATAGACCTTTTCAACTTAATTTCCAGTCTCTTTCTGGCATCACCTGCAATATCACCACCAAATTTTGCATCTTCTTTAAGTTTTGATATACCTTTTGAATCTTCATTTCTATGAATTTCGGTTGTAGAGCGCTCTCCCAACATATTAAAAATCAATTCAAAATCATTCATGTTATCTCTCAAACTTTCTTTTTTAAGTCCTTTGAGTTTTTTATATTCTGAGGGTGTAACACCGAAGGTAGCTTTAGAAATTTCTGCTGTTAATATTTCATAATCAAGACAATCTCTTGCCCCTCTACTTTTCCATTCCTCAGTCAGCTCTTCACGAATGGTAATACCATGCATACGTTTCTCAATCCAGTTTTCACTATAACCTTTTAGTTTATACAATTCCCTTGTTCTTTTGACTCCGAGTTCTGGATCCTCTATTTCTTTAACTCTTTCATAACCAACCTTTGCTAACCACCGTTTGAATGGTTCTGCTTTTGGCGAAGGAATAGATTGAATAATACGAAATACCCCTTCTGTATTTGCGCAGTCAGTTTCATATTTTTTACCATCAGATGACTCCAAATTCAGTTGACTACAAATTGTAGACAACTGAATCCCTTCATCATTTTTGACACGAGTTTTCATTGCGCTCCAATAAGCACTTGCTCTTGTGCTATCTGTGAGCACAGCTACTATATCTACAATTGAAAAGTACCATTCCTTATTATGAATAACTCTACGTACCCTTCCTCCGTTAAATATCACTATTTTGGAAATCTCCATACTGTGATTAAATATTATATTTTAATGTGCGGCAGAAATTTCATTTCTGCCGCACAAAAAAAATAACAAATCAATATGAGTTTTCTATAAAGAAAAGATAAAGAAATACCAAAGATTTTATATTAACTATATCTTGTATTCTCCTATAGAAATTCTTTTTATAGAATATGCCAAAGCCGGAACATTTAATTTTTCACCAATTAGTTCAGCTAGAGTTCTCATGTACGACCCGCTTCCACATCTAACTTTTATCTTAATCAAAGGAAATTCAATACCCTGAGTACTATCGCCAGAATGCTTCTTGGTATTTTTTTTTGTATTACTAGAACTATTATTTACAGAGACCTTGTCCCACTCTTGTATTATTTCATTCTGTCTAAAGTCACCTTTTATTTTTTTGATCCTTTTGATAACATTATTATGTAGTTCATTGGCAGTGATAAAACTGAGATCAATAAACTCAATATCTTTTATAGACAGTTTTGTTGTCGGTCTAACAAATGAATCTTTTGATTCATTTGTTGTTTTTTTTCCGAACTCACACTCTTCATTTTCTACATCTTCTTCTGAATCAAATTCTCTAAACCACATATGTAGTGGCTTTCCGTTTACAGTCTTTGAAGAAAACCATGGATATGGTACCTCCAAATCACCAATAAATGATTCACAAATATTTCCAATATTTTTAATATCAAAAACTACCTCATTATTTGAAACAGAATTTAATAGCCCTAAAATATCTCCAGTATCAGTTACGGCACCCAGCAGAACCTCAACCTTATATTCTTTCTCTAGACCCAAAAAGTGTTCCTTGTCCTTTATAGCCTCACCTCGCAAAAAAATCATCAGACCTTCTGCCACAGGATCCAAGCGTCCAGCGTAAGTGAATTTATCATTAAATGGTAAAAAACCTTCATCTTTTAAACGATTTAAACACTCAAGAGGTGTTTCTCCTTCCTTTTTATATGCCACAAAAACATCGTTTTGTGTATGTAGTTTTTGATTGTCTAAATTAGTCATCTTAGGATACAATAATACCACTAAATTAAATAATATGAGAAAACTTTTTTTTGACATTGAAACTAGAAATACATTTCAGGAGGTAGGTAAGGCAGACCCTGCAGCACTAGATATCTCTGTATTATGTGCCTACGACTCTGAAACTGCTGAATATACAAGTTATACTCAGGAAGATTTACATAAATTTTGGCCTTTAATTGAGCAAGCTGACGTTCTTGTGACTTTCAATGGCGATCATTTTGATATTCCCCTACTTAACAAATACTATCCAGGAAACCTACTACAAAAGAAAAGTCTAGACCTTCTTAAGGAAGTTAAAAAATCCCTTGGCTTTAGAGTGGGGTTGGGTGTTATTGGACAAGGAACATTAAACGCTGGAAAAAGTGCTCATGGGTTAGAGGCTGTGGAATGGTGGAAAAAAGGCGAGATTGAGAAAATAATAAAATATTGTCTTGACGATGTTAAAATCACTAAAGAGGTTCATGATTACGCAATCGCCAATAAAAAGCTAAAATATAAGGAAGGTGAAGCTATTATTGAATTCTCTGTTGAAACAAAAGACTGGGAAGATGCTGGAGAAAACAAGATGAACTTTACATTGCCTTTTTAGCATTTAATTTGATATAATAGACAACATGGAAAATACACAAAACAAAGTATCGATACAAGCACTAATAATACCTTTAGCGATTGTTGTTGCGGGAGCATTAATAGCCGGAGGAATATATATGACTGGAACAAATCCAAGTAAGGCTGTAGCTAACGCTGCTGTAAAATTACCAAATCCAACAGCAAACATTGTTGTAGAACCAATAACAGCAGTAGACCATGTCCTAGGAGATCCAAAAACAGCAAAGATTACAATTATAGAATACTCAGATCTAGAGTGTCCTTTCTGTAAGTCATATCATGCAACAATTGGAAAAATCTTCGATGAAAAGAAAGCTGATGGAACTTTAGCTTGGGTTTATAGACACTCTCCAATTATTGAACTACACAGCAATTCACCAAAGGAAGCAGAGGCAACAGAGTGTGCAGCAGAACTTGGAGGAAATACAGTTTTCTGGAAATATCTTTCAGAAATATTTAAAAATACCCCATCAAATAATGGCTTAGAAAAAGCTAAATTGTATGAATTTGCTGACACAGTTGGATTAGGTGCGAAAGCATTCAAAACATGTTTAGACAGTAATAAATATGCAAGTAAAATATCAGAACAAATTGTAGCAGCAAAGAAGGCTGGTGTTGAAGGTACACCTTATACAGTTCTTATAATGGACGGAAAGAATGTTCCATTAGTGGATAAAGACGGAAACGGACTAGGAGCTATGCCTTATCCTCAGATGAAGCAAATCATTGATAGTTTGTTGAAACAATAGATCTCTGCTACAGGGTTCATGATTTATTTATATATATAAATAAATCCACCATTGCAACATGAAAATTTCAATTATTATTCCTGCACATAATGAAGAGGCTTCTATTGAAGCTGTCGTTAAAGCTGCGTTGAAACAGGACTATCCTGATTTTGAGATAATCGTTGTCGATAATTGCAGTACTGACAGAACTGCAGAAATTGTGAAAAATATGGGAGTCAAAGTAGTCTCCGAAACCCGTAAGGGTACACAGTGGGCAAGAGAGAAAGGTCGGACTGAAGCTAACGGTGACATTATAGCCAATCTTGATGCTGACTGTTTATCTGATTCTAACTGGCTTCAAAAAGGTGTAAAACATTTTTCTTCCAAGAAAGTGGTTGCCGTTACCGGTCCTTATGATTATTACGATGGTGATAAATTTTTTAGAAAATTCTCCCTTGTATTTCAGAAATGCGCATACACTATATCTAATTATATTCTACAAAAAATTCACAAAGGTGCTGTCACAATAGGTGGAAATGTTTTTCTTCGAGCTAATATTTTAGAAAAGATTGGTGGATACAATACAAATATATTGTTCTACGGTGATGATACAGATACAGCAAAGCGAATGGCAAAAGAAGGTACGATTATTTTTGATAGAAATCTTATAATGAAGACTTCAGCAAGACGTCTTAAATCACAGGGGTCTATAAAAACATCGGTTATTTATATTTATCACTTCTTTAAGGTTATTTTTAGGGCTTAGAGACTTAGTGTTCGAAAGATTATATAAATATTTAAATTAGGGGTAAAGCTCTAAAACACACGAAATTACCCAGAAGGCGAGCCTGTGGCGATTTTTCTAAATCGTTTGCTGAATTGACTGAGCCCAAATAGACATTGATGATATAATAATACTATCATGCAATCAGAGAAAAAAATAAGAAACGATATTCCCTACAAAAAAGAAAGGCTAGTTAGGGTTATTGTGCAATTTAGAAACGGATCAACATCCGCAGGAACAGGTTTTTTTATAAATAGTAGTGGAGAACTTTTGACATGTTTTCATGTTATTTCTGCAATGGAGTTACGTAATTTTAGAATACAGAAATCTCAAAACATAAACTCCCCCACGCTTACAAACGTATCGTCCTCTAGCTTATCAGAGCATGATAAAATAAAAAACTCATTAGAAACCTCCATAATGAGAATAGAGGTTGAACTTCATGATGGTGTTAGAAAAATTGCTACGTTAACAAAATTTAATGAAACTTACGATGTATGTTTGTTAAAAATCGAGCAAACAGATAGTGGCAATAATTTTCCATTCTTTGAACTTGATACATCTTACATGCCAGAATATGATGAATCTACTTTCTTCTGTGGTTTCCAAATGACAGGTGGATATAATGATCCCACTATGTATCCATTTTCAACAAACAGAGCTGTAGTATCTGCCTTTCCTAATATTGAGGTGGCCGGTGATAAATATAATCACATTCAATTGAATTCTATAAATCTTGGTGGAAATAGTGGGGCCCCTCTATTTACAGAAGGAAGTAATACGGTTATCGGAATAATAAACGGAAACATGAGTTGGGGTCGAGGAGACCTTGCGGTTGTTAACAATATTAGCGTCATTAATACTGACTCTACACAGAACACAGCGCCTGAGACCGTACAAAGCCTCTCTCAAGGACTATTGCGAGTTCCTCTTTCTATTGCGTATTCAACCCCAATAAAGCTGATAAGCGAGCAAACTAATATTTTATAGTTATCCACAAGATTGCTAACATTAGGTACTTTTTCTTTGGTTTTTGTTTATTTAAAAATGCATTAATATTAGTATTATAATTAAATTTTAAAAATGAAAATACTAATAATAGATGATGATATTTTTTTGGCTGAAGCAATGAAAAGTTCTCTTGAATCCTTATGTTATGTTGTTGACATGGCACATGATGGAAAGAGCGGTTCTTATATAGCAAGAATAAATAAATATAATATTATATTATTGGATTTAATCCTTCCTGAAAAAGACGGTGTGACAATTTGTAAAGAAATCAGAATGGCGGGAATAACCTGTCCAATTCTTGTTGTTTCTACCCAATCAGAAATACCAGACAAAGTTACAATGCTAAAAATAGGTGCGGATGATTATATTACTAAGCCATTTAATATTGAGGAGCTTCTTGCAAGAATTAATGCTTTAACAAAAAGGCCTTATGAAATCATGGAGGATGTTATGACATTAGATGATTTAACAATTGATACAAATACTCAAATGGTTACAAAACAAGGCCAAGAAGTTTATTTAACCCGCAAGGAATATATGCTACTTAATTGTTTTGCAAGAAATGAAGGCAAAATAATAACAAGAGGAAGAATCCTAGAGGAGGTTTGGGAAAGAGATTCAAATCCATTTACCAATACAGTTGAAACACATATTAGAAACTTAAGAAAAAAAATTGAAACTGGAGACAAAAGAATGATACATACAGTTAGTGGGCGTGGTTATAGAATGCTTAGATCTTAAATGATTATTGAGTAGTTATATAACAATGAAAAAACATCGCTGGGCAAACCATACGATGTCTTATAAGTGGAGTGAACTTTTGATCCCTATGATTCTGGGCTATCATATTCACCTGACTTTATTTTTTTCTTAACACCAAGATATTCCATGTATCCAATAAGCATTCCAGCAATGGCTGCGCCTTCCATTATAGAGAACATTAATAGTGATGGTAAGTTGAGCCATATCACCAGGACATAGAACAGAACATGAGGCACCAGCACGAAAACTGATACCAACTTCATTGATCTACGATCCTTGAATCCGTCTCTGAACGCTGCGTAGAATCCGGCAGTGCTGTATATAAAATTGATGAGCACTAAAATTCCAAGCCCAATACACATAAGAGTATTACTGCTAATCGATGTCATTTGTTTACGTGGTTGAATTTAGTTTGATATCAGAATCATATTACCAGCTGCCGCCAGTAGTGTTATTAGCCCTTACTAATAACTGATTATGATTATCATTTCTAAATTCAATCAAACAAATAAAGAATATCTCAAATCGAATCGAAAGAACTTTATTTCATGGCTAACAATAACCTAAATTAAGTGGTATGTCAATCAATTTTAGGGCCGATTTTGTTGGCTCCAGATAGCAATAAATGTTATTATATCTTGTACTTATTAATCAATTTATAATTTAAAATACATGAAAAGTGAATTAAAATTTATTGGAGTTATCGCATTTATAACAGTTCTGGTTGTTGGTGCAGGGCTATATATTTCAGCTCAAAACGGCGGGCAAACAGGTATTCCAAAACCAATACTTAAAATGGAGCTTCTTGTAAAAGCTGGAAACCCAGTTACTGAGAATGGTGTAACTTCCCTACTAAAAGACTCTGTCGTAAGCACTTCATCTGTGACAATAGTAGAGTTTGCTGACTATGCATGTCCAGCGTGCTCATCACTTGAACCTGAGATTGAACAATTGTTAAAAGAAAATCCTACAATAAGGTACGTATACAGAACTATACCAATTCATGCCCAGTCAAAAGATGAAGCTAAGATGGTATACGCCTCTATTGCACAAGGAAAATTCAAGGAGTTTGCAAGTGTAGTGTTTAAGAATCAGCAGGAGTGGGATAAAGTTGGAACAGACTATAAACCTTTCTTTGAGAAATACGCAAAAGATCTTGGTATTGATGTTGCAAAACTAAATGATGATGCAAAAAATCCAGCATATCTAGCAACAATTGAGTCAGATGCAAAAGATGCTAATGATTTAAGTATATATGCAACACCAACAGTTATTTTTGTAGGACCAAAGGGTTCAACTTATATTCAAGGAGCTGTTCCAAAGTCAGAGCTTCAGAAAATGGTTGATACAGTTTCAAAATAGTCATAGACACAGATTTAAGAAGAATAGCCGCAGCACCAAAGGTGCTGCGGCTATTGTTTTGTTGGAGGTCAACACGGGACCATTGAACCCCAAGAGCTGCGTCTGACAAATTTCTCTCTGCAAATCGTCAGTCCAAAGCTATCCACCGGACGAGTATAACCGAGCCACGCTGTAAACCAAAACCATGACCCATCATTATTTTTACTCACATTCCGATGAAGATTGAATACACATCTTCGTCCACGAAAACCACGAAGCACGGTACCTAGAAACTCGATATGTTCAACACCAAACTCATCGTATATAAAGCGAAGTGCCGTCTGTCCTTCTTCCACAAATAAGGCTTGTCCAAATTTGGCATCCGCCTGAACAGACGTCCTAACCAATCTTTCTTTTCTCACTTCCCCAGTTATGCGGTTTTCTCCTGGTTTCAAACCATTAAGAAAATTACATTGCTTTGAAAATTTAGAAAAATCAATCTCCATGATATTAGATGAACGTTTACTCTGCTCCTCTTTGCCCTCCAGACCATTTCCATCCTTTGGACCACGCCAGGTTTCCAATTTGAAACCTTCTTCATTACCCCTACTTGCGGTGAGTGTGAATGGTATACTTCTATCAATACGGATAATTACAGGTTTAATCTTTACCTGCATACTCGCAGGATCTTCACGCTCTAAACTTAAGTCTGAATTACTTTGTGTCATAAAACATATCTATTGGTTTGAATTTCTTTTGAAAAATCTTCCCTCATTGGTTGATTTGCCCTTATTTAATTTACCGTTTTAGATGTTATATGTCAATTTAATATTCTTAAAAAATAAGGTATAACCACAGTATTATATTGCCTACAATTAATTTGACATATCAAGTTTTGTATGTAATATTAATAATGATTTTACTTAAGGGAGTAGAATTAACGAAGGTTCAACTAGCACAAATATTCACACATAGAAAAATAACATGTCCCATTTGGATGAGGAAATTGCCAAGAAAATGGCCCGGCTTCTGGATTTAGATAAGGAGACCGTTGCCAGACTTACGGATATCATCAAAACCAAAACGGCTGTTGAAGCTCGTGGAGCCTATGATAGAGCAGCACGTGGTAGCACTGAAAAGGCTTTTGCAGAACAACATTGGGATCATATCTCGATGGAAGCAGTCAAAAGCGCAACTACCTGTAAAGACCTCGGTGCTGCAACCTCGGAAGCGAGAGATGGCAGTAAAGCCCTGTATGTTGGGTTCAAGAGACTTCACGATAGATGTCTTACGTCCAGCGATGGACTATTGGGATGCTGCTCCAAATAGCTACACGACTCAAACAACCAAAAACCGGCGGCCGTTCAATCGGCCGCCGGATTTCTTTTGGGGTCAGGCACCATGGTGCCTGACCCCAAATACAAATACTAGTTGCCAGCTAATAACCAATCTTCAAATTCTTTTATCCCCTTCAGAGTTGGGTCATACTCAGTTACATCAGGAAAGTCTAGATTCATTATTTTATCATAAACGATGCAAACCAATCTACTCAATCTATCATAATCATTATCTTCTTCATCCTTAATATGCGCCAAATCCAAATCCAGACTCACAATTCTCTCCTTAATACTCCCTTTTTCTGTTTTCTCTTTTACAGGTTCAACGAACTGTAGTATTCCCTTTGAAACTTTACAATTTTTATATCGTACTGAATTTTCCATCAATAATTTATAGAACACCAGCTGGCGCTTATAATTATTTAATTTTATTTTCTTATCTTCTTCACTTGATTGCCAACTAAATTCAGCCTTGCCAGTTTTGAAGTCAACAACTTCATATTCCCTATTTTCATTTTTAAATATTTTATCGATTTTACCTGTCAAATGCGCACTTCTATTTTGTGCATCAGTTATAACTACGCCTTCATTTTTAAAATCAACTTCAGACAAATCGTCTCCGCTAAAGTCCTCTTTTTTCTGATCATAAAATGCAGATAAAGCTTCCTCTCCTTTAGATATATAATATTCAAAATCCGTTTTAGACATCCTCTCCTTTTTCAAAGCTTCTCCAAACCATTTTAATAGTCTTTGCTTTTCTGTTGTGTTAATTTCTTCCTCACTGCCATCAATTCCTTCGTCATAATAATCATATTCTGATTGTTCCTTTTTCTTAGATACAATTAACCTCTCAATTGCTTTGTGAATTGCCGACCCATATGAACTTACCAAAGTTTTGGCTTGAGGAAATCGCAATAAATTTTGCTCCAAAAATGTTTGTGGACCGCCTCTTTTGACATCTAGGAAATTATTCAAGTGAGTAACAGAAAGCTTATAGTCCTTCAGTGGTATCTTTAATAGTTCTATTTCTTCACCAAAGAACGGTGGAGTATTATAAAGCATCCAAGAAGCTGTTAGTAGCTCATGAGTCTCAGGAACACCCTCTAGAGAGGTGTCTGTTGGGTTATACAGCGTTTCAAGTACGGCAGGTGACTTTGTATAATCAAAATCATTGGGAGGAAGCAGGAACCTAAGTAATGAAGATTCCTTACCAGTCTCTGCAATTCTATATGAAGTCAAATATAAATGTCGCTTTGCACGAGTTAATGCAACATAGAACAATCTCAGCTGATCAGTTTCATCATCTCCAGCTGGCTGAATTGGTAGGTTTATAGGGAATGATATTTTATTACTCGATCCCCTTCCGGCCCAAATACTATCCTGGCAAGACAATACAAAAACTGTATCAAACTCTAAACCTTTTGCCCCATGGGATGATAATAGATTCACAGCATTTTCACCACTCGCAAAAGGACTTTCATCATTAAGTGGTAAATTATTTTTTTGTCGAAGGTTAACAAAGTTAATCAAATCTTCAATCGTCAAATAGTGATAACTTATATCATTTGATGAATCATCGTTTAATGCGCGCTCTCCCACATAATCTCTAAGGGCTCTCACAAAAACTCGAAGACTTGAAAGAAAAGAAAGATATTCTGTTCTTGAATGCTCAAATTTTTCTTTGTTAAAATAATAATCTTTGAATGGAGATTTTATTTCTGTTTTTATTGGAGCAGCATTTATACTATTTATTTCATCAATATTATCTTCGATATCCTCATTATCCTCTTCACTTTCAGAAACCAAAACAACATGAGCTCCAATTATTATATCTAGCACTTTTTCCAATGGTTCATATAGAGAAATGTTGGCGACATCAATTAAAAAGTGTGCTATGTCTACAACTTTTTTATCTTCCCATTCTAGCATTATTTCTAGCCATTTTTTTCGGGTCTCATATGCAACCTTAGATATTTCCCAAATAGTTTTTCTACTCAATTGCCAAAATGGAAAACTTAGAATTTGTGGGAGAAAATTATCTGCTTCTATTGAATCTTTTCTAGATAGACTTGCGACAAATCTTGAAATAATAATCAATTGCATTATATGCGGCTCAAGAAAAACATTCTGTTCACGTTGATATCTTATTGGAACATTTACCGCCTTAAGAAATGGAACAATCTCTTCAAGTCGGGAGTGCTTTCTCGCAATCACAGCAATATCTTCTGGATTTGTTCCATTATCAATCAACTCTTTTATTTTCCTAGAAACGTAATGAGATTCATGTAATGCTGTGTCTAATTTTTTATGAATAATATCTCCCTTTCCTAAATCTTTATTCATCGATGTAAGGCTTTTCTCCAATTCCGGCATCTTGTCTTCAAGTCTGCCTGTTCCCTTTCTCATTAAGTGAGTGGCAATATCCAATACGTCTTGTGTTGATCTATAGTTATCTGTCATTGTAACAATTTCAACATCGGTAAATCTAATTCTAAAATTCAAGATATTAGAAAGCTCAGCGCCTTGGAATTTATATACAGCCTGATCATCATCGCCAACAACCATCACATTAGGTCTCCCTTCATTCACTGGAGCATTGAGGATTAGATTTACAAGCCTCATTTGAGCATTATTTGTGTCTTGGAACTCATCGATTAAAATATATTGATACTGCTCTTGTAATTCAAATTTAAGACGTGGATGCTTTTCTATAGCTTCGATTGCATCCAGTATCATATCGTCAAAATCAAAAAAAGCCTTACTTGTCATTCTCTTTCTATACAAATCATATACGTCAGCCAAAATATCCATCTTTTCTTCATCAAGAGTTTCTTTCAAAGTCTTTGTTTTATCGTCTCTTGTTTTTATGTTTTTTGTTTTCCAAAGTGAAATTTGAGTATTTTTTCCTTCATCTATTTCCGCATCAATAAGTGCAGCTTGAAGGGAATTTGCATAAGCAGCCAGAACAGGCAAGAATATTTCTTCCTTGGATGGAAATGGGTCTTCTTTATTTTCTAACTCTGCTTGCTTTGCTAATTTTAATACGGTTTCTTTAACTATGTTCAATGTATCCTTTCCAAGTCTTTCTTCAAGCGCTGGAACAATGATTATTTCAGCTCTACTTACTGAACGTTTATTATGTGCGATTATCTTCCTAAACTCATCTGGGGTGATTCCAGACTTTTTAAGTTGTTCAATTCTTTTCTTTGCATCTGCTAGATACGAAAATCCCTTTTCTTCATGGTAACTGTCTCTGAATAAATTACCCTGTGGAAGATTTGAGAATATTTCTTCTAGGATTCTAACTTGGGTCAATGAATCTGCGGCGGTGAATTGTGTACCCTTATAAAAATATTCTGGGTATTTTTGTATAATGTTTATACAAAAACTGTGGAACGTATGAATTGAAACTCTATAAGCTTCATTACCAATTAGTTTTGACAGACGGTCTCTCATGTTAGATGAGGCGGCATCAGTGAATGTCATACACAATATATTTGAAGGTAGAACCTGAGTTTCCTTTAGAATTTTTGCAACGCGCAAAGACAGAATCTCTGTTTTTCCAGAACCAGGGCCAGCTACCACAAGTAGAGGTCCTTCAATGGTGTCTACAGCCTTCTTTTGCTGTTTGTTTAACTTGGCGTACCTTGTCTCAAATTGATTCTGTTTTGGGGTTTGGGACCCCTTACTTCCATGAGTTTGTTTTGCATTTACCATGTATAGATTATACCAGTTATGATAAAAATTTTCTAAATTATCCTAAGGCAATTTACACAAAAATAACCATATTTTACTGCTGGCAAAATTTGACATTGATATTTAGCAGTGTTATGGTTCTATTAGTCGGTTCTTTTCAAAAATAGGTATTCAGCTGGTGCTGAGTGCTTAATTGTTAATGCCGAATAATTCTATAGAAAACAACAATGAGAACTCAATTAGCTACCGCACGTGTTTATGAACTACCTCCCACAATAGATCTTGTAAAAGGAGGTCTTCCTTTCCCTCTATTTGCCGTTTCGGCAAACGAGACTTTTGTGGGAAAGATGAATCATGAGCAGATTACAATGTATCAACTTATTGAAGGGTCGGCCTATGATTTGTCAATTACGGATGAAGAACGCGAATCATCATCGCAGAAAATCGACAAAGGACTACATCATGATGAAATTGTGTCGCTGAGGGAGAAATTCTTGTCAGCTCTTCGCTCTGCTTTTCCAAAGCTTATTGGTAAAAAAACAATAACTGTTCGCTGTGGATATGTTGTCGTTTATAATAAAAGCGAGGACGATGAATAAAAAACTTCAACAGATCCTGTGAGATGGATATGCAACGCCCCGGATGCTTTCAGCATCCGGGGCGTTTTTCAATTACTTTTCTATTTCTGAGAATTAATTTTCACCATAATTTGGACTTGAATAACAAGTCTTAACACCAACCGGTATTTCTATTGCTTTATCACCCAACCCAACGCATTTAAGTGTGTGTGTACCGACTGATATAGATACTTGTCCATCAAGCTTTATATTGTTATCAACTACAGGTAATGATGTTACAGGAACAGAAACCTGGCCAGATTTATTTATCAGACTACATGACTTAACATTTTGTGCATCCAAATACAACGGGCATTTTCCTCCAACGGGGACAATGTTAGATCTAAATTTGAATGTAACTATCGATATAGCTGGTATAACCTTTAGGTCAGAACCTAAGTTTGTGAACTCTGAGGAACAAGTACCAACGATTGTTTTTGTAGGTATCCAGCTATTTCCAACACAAGAATAATTAGTTTGAGTTCCTTCTGTACATGTATCCTTTGGTCTAGAATCTGTACAACCAACTTTTACACTACATGAGGCCTGAGCAATTACTTCAGGATAAGCACTGTCAACAGCACTTACACTGACTGATGTATGAATACCTGATGTATCATAACCATATGTTGTAAGAAGAGGACTGTTATTGCCGGACAGAAGAGTTCCATCCTTATACCACTTATATGAAACCGTACTTGAGGCATTGTATGGTGTTGCCTCATACGTTACATCTGTACTTACCGCAACAGCATCAGCCTTACACGAAAGAGCTAATGAACCACCAGTAGTCACTACAGGAGCGGGTGTACAGTTGAATTCACCTCCTACCAAAGCACTCCAAAATCCAGTCTTAGTATCTCTTGTGTGAATCCACCACATATAAGTATGATCAGGTACTACTGCAGAAGAATAAGAACTACCTGTATAACTGTCAATCCAATTGTGGTTTGAAGCAGAAAAATCTGCACCCATAGTAACTGTAGGGTGAATAGTTTTATCAACTATTCGAATATAGACAGTATCGTAGCCACTCGGATTAACCCAAGCTAAATTAGCTGCTCTTCCATCTGTTGAACATGAGACTCCAGCTCCAGATGGAGACGGAGGAGCAGCTTGAAACGCAGCACCAACTCCATTTGCACAACCAACATACGATCCATCTTCACTAAGTGAATATGATGCACCTATACTTGCGTGATATGACAGCACTAAAGCGTTAAGATTGGCAAATGCAGTAGCATAATCATAATCAACATTGCCATTTACATAATTTCTCATTAATTCACAGGTAGCTACAGCCAGAGGAGACCCGTCATATCCACCAGGATTAGTATAGTAAATAAAACCACCATTATTTACTACTCCAGTTTTACACAGGCCAGCAACATTTGCTGAAGCATTTACTTTTTTGAAATTAAAATAACCAATAATTTTTTCTAATAATGAGACAGGTTTTATTTGTGTGTTTGAGACTTTGAATCCAGATTTTATTTTATTCTTAAACTGACTAACTAGATCAGTAAATGGTTTATAGTTTGAGAGATTTTTTAATCTACCATAAGGACCTGTATCTGATAAAACAATAAAAATCCCGATATCTGATCCAGGGTCCTTACTATTGGCAATAATTTCTTTTAGTTTTGATGCGGCCTCTTCTTTTTTATTATTTTCAGCATAAGTATATGCCTCATTCATATCAGCCCTAGAAATAACAATAGGTCTATCGTTATTCATTAAACCAATATCAACAAGAGCTGCTGCTTTCTGAGCTTCATAATTCTTTATAGCTAGATCTACATCGCCTTGTTTTCCATATATGTTTGCAATTAAGCCCATTGCATATGAAAGGTTGGGGTACATAGAAAGAGACTTATTCAACATCTCAAGGGCTTTTACATAATCACCTTTCAACATATAGGCATTACCCATTGCAACATAAGCTTGTGGATATGTTGGATCTGTAGAAATTGAACTTGAGGCATATGCGAATGCATTATCTATAGCCTTAGTTGAGGTTGAGCTTAAAGCAAGGAAACTTAAATCATAATAAGCCTCAGATCTAATTCTTGTATTATCAGCAAAAGAAGTGACTAAAAGAAATTGTTTTTTAGCTTCTTCAACCTTACTCTGCCTTGAATAAAGTCTACCTAGATTCATTTTAACATCTAGATTAGTTGTATCTAAACTGTCTGCCCTTAGATAGTCAATCTCAGCAGATTTTAGATCTCCAGATAAATCATAAGCATGACCTCTATGGACATAAGCACTACTACTATTTGAATCCAAAGATATAGCACTAGAATACGCATCTATTGCCCCAGGAAAATTACTCATGATTTCTGTTGCATAACCAAGAGCGATGTAAGCCTTAACACTAGTTGGGTCAAGCTTCAGTGCTTCCTTTGCATAATCTAAAGCTTTTTGGCCATACTCTTTTTCCTTGAATTCTGTACTTCCTTTTTGTGCCCATGATAAGGAAAGTGCAATTAGTGTTGCAATATTATTTGGGTCAGACCTTAGGGTATTAGTTGAAACCTCAATAGCTTTATTTAAATCACCCTTATTAAAAGAATCAACTACCTCAGTTGGTACAACTGAGGTAGTTGGAGCTCTTAATGTATATCTTTGATAAGCAAACAGTCCTCCTATAAGAACTATTGCAATCAAAATTATGCCGAACATCAATTTTTTATTATTCATATGGAAAAGTAATCTTTTAATTAGTGTACTTTATAAACTTAACTGTCTAATTATACACCTAAATGCACACAAACTTACATCAAAATACTTCTTAATGTGGATAAGCTATTATACTTGGGTTAAAAATTAGGGTCAGCATTCAATCGTATTTTCATTCTATAAAGAACAAAAATTCATTGCTATTATCCATTAATGTGCAGTATAATTAAAAGTATTAATAGATTAAACGGATCAGATCTTCTGACCTAAGTTAGGCTCTTTATGTATTTATATGAAAAAAATATCTTTAACCTTAGTATTATTAGCCGCGATGCTGTTTTCAGGTACAGCACACGCACAAACTTTTGTTCCCAATAAATTAGTTTTTTCTTTAACAGCGCTATCTAGTGTTTTGCAAAAAAACATACCAGTACTAGAAAGTGGAGATATTGTAGACCTAAAGGCAACATTAGACATCTCAGACCTTCCTCAAGACAAGACAATGGTCGAATATGGTGTATTTAAACAAATTACAAATGGAAATACAACCGAGTATGAACCAATAGAAGTTCTTCAAACGGATAAAGTATACGTAAAATCTGGTGAAAAAACCTTGAAGGTTAACGTTCCTAAGGTTTTTGAAGCAAACGGTACCTCAACGTATGTATTTTATGCAAGAACATATGTTACAGATGATGTAGATAAGGAAAACATGGTTATTTCTAAAAATAATTTTTTTATTCACGGAAATAATAGCCCAATAACTAAAGTTAAGTATGTAAACCTATATCACTCTAATGGAACAAGATACTCGATAGGTTCTGGTCCTACAATTTATGATTTATCCAAAACAACATACAAAGGGGTTGCAAGTTCAACATCAATTGAAGTAACTTTTGAATCAAATATAGATACAGTAGTAACTCCAAACATTAATTTTTCAAAATTAAGATCAGACGTTAAAATCCCAGATTTAAAGCCCGAAGATATTAAAATTAGAAAAGGAGAGACTACAGTAACAATTCCTCTACCTACATTCGATTACGCACCTGGAGTATATTTAGGTAATCTAAAATTAGACAATTCTAATATCCCTACAATTAGTTTCAAATATATAGTCGGGGGTGACATGGTAACATTTGGAGAACCGGTATATGTTTTAGGCAGTGAAAATCAAGTACTCAATTTTGAGATATATGGTACACCCATAGATCTAAATCTTGATGAAAAATTAAATAATCTCTCTACATCTACTATTGTAGACCAAACATCTAACTCGGGAATGATTTATGGTACCACTTTTATGTTATTAGATAAGAACAATAAATCTTTATATACCGTGAGTAAAGATATAGATTTTTCTACTTCTACTTATTCATTGGTTATTCCAAAAGATATTAAAAATATCACAGGAGTTTCTATAAAAACTATGAACAAGAACGGAGTAGTGCTTTTTGAAGGAACAAAACAATTGAATATTCCTGAAAATAAATCAAACACATTAATGCTAGTATCGTTGGGTCTCTTGTTTATATTAGCCATATCTTCTGTATTTCTCTTCAAGCACAAATACATAAAACTACTAGCTGCTATTATTGCTCTTGCAATTCTATTTTTAGGAATAAATATAGCAACAGCTTCTGTTGTATGGCCTGTTGGTGTATGGCCTGTTGATGCCAAATATAAAGTATATGAGGCACTTAATAGCGATGAAGGATCATACAGAAGTGGGACGATTGGATACCTAGGTAGTCTGGTGAGATTTAACACCAACGTACCAACTGAGCAATATAGTCCTGATGAGGATTTGGTTTTTACATATCAAGCTTCCTATACATACTGTACCAATGACCCTAACAACGGACGAATACAAATAGGTCTGACTACAAAATCAGAAAACTATATGAAGAACGTTCAAACCTGGGTTCCAAATAATGGTCCATTTTCCCATGGTAAGTGGGTTACAACACAGGTAGTCGCACAAAAAGATATCATGAGTGTACCCGGAACAGTTTATAATTACGGACTTTCATATGCAGGTAGTAATACAAAATCTGCCTCATACGAAGGTCACAGAATGACTTTTACCTCAAAATGGATAACAACAAACATAGGTAAACCTACTGTAGGATCTAATCTTCTTATCTTCTACAGTGTTGTTGGTGGAGGTAAGGGTGGTTATACTACATATAAAATACCTTTGAATATTAAACAAATCTTAGTACCTAACGCTACCAGCACTATTCCTACAGATATAGATATTCCAAAAGTTACAATAAGTGTTGATGACATTAATTCAACGGGCGCTACTGTAAAATGGACTTATACAGCCCCAAAACCTCAAGCAAACTATCAGGTTCAAGTTTCAGATACCGAGGATTTTTCTGGTAAAACAATAAATAACGTCGGATCAAATGATGGTATAACTAGAAAAAATGATTCTGGTGCACAAAAAATATTCAGCTTGCTTAAAAGAGCTGTTGCAGCAGCGGATATTAGCAGTATTCGTGATTCAATAATAGACGGTCTATTACCTAGTACAAAATACTGGGCAAAAGTAAGAGCAGGTAATGGAACAGAATGGAGTGAATGGGCAAGTGTACCGTTTACTACCGCCTCTTCAACAAGTGGTGCGGTAAATGGTTGTGATACTAACATAATTAGTGACGGAGTTGGTTTGTATTCTACATCAACAAATCTTTGTAAGACAGGACATGCATTAGTTGACAAGTCATTTAATCTGAATTCTAACAGTGCACAAACATGGTCATGGAAATGTACGCAAAACTCTACACCATCTAATGCAAGTAATTGTTCAGCTAGATGCCAAAGCAATCTTTATGATTCATCTACTAATAAGTGTCTTACATCTGGAAGCAATGGTGACATGTGCTCAAACATAGAAGGTATACAGTTAGCTAATGACTCCATATACAAAACTACAAATTGTATTCTTCCAACATTAACTGCAACAGTTAAATTAAACAGTCCCTTTGCTGATGAAAATACATCAAAATGTTCTTTAAGTTGGTCAGCCACATCCAACGTAGACACAAAACTTGAAAACACAACATGTAAACTGGATGGAAAAAATGTTAATCCAATACAGATCAATCAACAAGTTCTAGTCGGACGACATACTCTTGTCTGGCAGACAAACATTTCAGATGGTGCAGCATCGACTATCTCTTCCCTCCCTGTTACAAAGAGTTTTAATTGCCAAAGGGTGCCAATACAATCAGAGAATTAATTTCTTTATACAACTAAGAGATACAACAAAAACAAAACCCCTATCCAGATAAGATTAGGGGTTTTGTTTTATAGGACTTATCCTTTTGAGACCATCTAATACAGGTAAATCTAGTAGTTCTTCAATCTATTAACCTTATCATGCTGTCTTATCTTCTCATGCGCTTTAGCCTCAATTTGCCTAATGCGCTCACGAGTTACTCCAAACATCTTACCAACCTCCTCAAGTGTATGTTGAATTCCATCAGCAAGCCCGTGACGCAACATTAAAATCTCTCTTTCCTTCTCAGAAAGATCTGCCAATATCTCCTTGACCTGGTCAGCAAGAATTCTTCTTGATGATTCTTGATCTGGTGAAAGAATCTTATCATCAGGAATAAAGTCTCCAAATGTTGACTTATCATCATCATCACCAACTGATGCATCCAATGAAACCGTTGTTTGATCTATTTTTTCAATTGTATAAATCTTCTCAACATCTATTCCCATTTCAATTGCAATTTCCTCAGGTAATGGATCACGTCCCAAGTCTTGAGTAAGTCTTCTTAGGACTTGCTTATACTTTGCGATAGTCTCAACCATGTGAACTGGAACTCTAATTGTTCTTGATTGATCAGCTAGAGCACGAGTAATTGACTGTCTAATCCACCATGTTGCATAAGTTGAAAACTTAAAACCCTTTGACCAATCAAACTTATCTACAGCTTTAAACAAACCAATATTTCCCTCTTGAATCAAGTCAAGTAATGTTAAATCAGGACTTCTGTTTGCATATTTTTTTGCAATAGAAACTACAAGTCTCAAGTTTGCCTTAGCAAGCAACCCTTCCGCTTCCTTATCGCCATTTTGAATTCTTTTAGCAAGATCCTTTTCTTCTGATCCGGTAATCAAAGGATATTGTCCAATTTCCTTAAGGTACATTTGAATTGAGTCGTAATTTGAATCAGTTTTAGTAACTGTATACTTCTTAAGAAGAGCCTCTTCTTGATTACTTACGTCAAGCATTCCCCCACCTTCAAGAACATCGATTCCTGCTGTTTGAAGTCTCTCATACAGAACATCAAGAAAGCTAATGTCTTCTTCAATATTTGGAAATTCTTTCAAAATCTCATCGTATGTAACAAATCCTCTATCTCGTCCTCTACCAAGTAAAACTGTTGCCTTCTCCTCCCAAGTAGAAGTCTTCCCTTTTGCGCTGGTTTTTGTTGAGTGAAACGCAGATTTGTCTGTCTTTTTCAAAACTTTAACAACAACTTTTTTCACTTTTTCTTTTTTATCAACAACTACTTTTACTGCAGGTACTTTTTTTACAGCTTTTATTTCCACCTTTTTGATTGGCTTCTTTTCCACAACTTTTATTTTTTTATCTGAAGCCTTAGGTGTTATTTTATTCAATTTTTTATTTATATTTATTTTATTT